>JAEEGL015934744.1_pt1 | contig 89814 bp, 68 predicted proteins | sample 9134231 | NCBI WGS metagenome assembly JAEEGL01 (sample SAMN16246548, study PRJNA631951) | gut metagenome | biome: gut microbiome; feature: rumen; material: fiber-attached | host: Bos | place: Iran: Karaj | collected 2018-10 | reverse complement strand
TTGTAATTGTTCTGCTCCATCTGGAATCCTGTCAATTGTAGGTCTCGTGCCTTGCGAGTTCCAGATTGATCTTGTCCTGGAAGTAAATCCTCAGATAGCCTTCTTCCGTTGTTGATAGCGTTATATCCCCTTCAGGGGTATCGAACACCGCGAGATATTCGGGAGGATTGTTCTCATCGGTACCTACAGGAGAACCGTACTTCAGTGTAAGTTTCATCTTGACGCTTTCATACAATGTGCTGAGCGCTGCCCAAGATGTTCTGCGGGGATAGGTTACGACAAACATGTACACTAGATCGTGTCCCGGAACGGTTCCAAGGCGTATTTCAACCTTCTCTTTTCCATAATTGCCTTCCATGAAGGGCTCGGTCTTGTCCTTGTGTGAGGGCTTGAATTTCAGCACGTCTTTCAGCCTTCCCATGCAGCTTTGAAGGGAACCGTTGATTTCGACTCCTTCAAAATACATATGTCCTGCAGGCTCTTCGCTTTCTCCTCTGGAGTAGAAGTCAGACAGGCTTCCCCGGAAGCCGTAGTTCCCTTGAGCGGAAGAAACGAAAGCGGCCGCCAAAAGTAAGACTATTGTAAGGAAATGTTTTTTCATCTTGTTATCCGGGCATTTGAAAGAAATACCGTTATTTCCATTTGCAATTTTCGTGCTACTTGTCGTTTTGGGCATTCCGGCGTATGCCTTTTCTTTGTCACTGACATCGCTTTCCCTTTCCGGAAGCCGGAGGCTCAAGTCCTTAACTGACCTTTTGCGGAAAATCCTTATATTTGCATTCTTATAGACAATCTGCGGATGAAGCACATAAGGAATTTCTGCATAATAGCGCACATTGACCATGGCAAGAGTACCTTGGCCGACCGTCTTTTGGAATTGACCAAGACACTTGCCGACAGGGAGATGGAGAACCAGGTCCTGGATGATATGGATCTGGAGAAGGAGAAGGGCATAACCATCAAGAGCCATGCGATACAGATGGAGTACTTCTACAAGGGTGAGAAGTATTACCTTAATCTTATCGACACTCCCGGCCATGTCGACTTCTCTTACGAGGTGTCAAGGTCCATCGCATCATGCGAAGGAGCTCTTCTTGTGGTGGACGCTTCCCAAGGTGTCCAGGCACAGACCATCTCCAACCTGTATCAGGCCATTGACCATGGCCTTGAAATCATTCCCGTGCTGAACAAGATAGATATGGACTCCGCACGTCCGGAAGTCGTTACTGACGAAGTATGTGATCTTCTTGGGTGTGACCCCGAGGATGTATACAAGGTCTCGGCCAGGACGGGTGAAGGCGTCGCTCCTTTGCTTGACGCGATAATCGAAAAGATCCCCGCTCCGGAAGGAGATCCAGAAGCTCCTCTTCAGGCCCTTATCTTTGACTCCGTGTTCAATTCTTTCCGAGGCATTATCGCTTACTTCAAGGTCAAGAACGGCGTCATCAGGAAAGGGGACAAGGTCAAGTTCTTCAATACCGGACAGGAGTATGTCGCTGATGAGGTCGGTGTCCTCAAAATGAAGCTTTGCCCGACTGATGAAGTCGGATGCGGCAATGTGGGATATATCATTTCCGGCATCAAAACCGCTGCAGAGGTGAAAGTCGGAGACACCATCACCCATGTGGTTGACCCTTGTGAAGAGGCGATTTCCGGTTTCGAGGAAGTGAAGCCCATGCTTTTCGCCGGAATGTATCCTGTTCAGGCTGACAGATATGAGGATCTCAGGGCCACGTTGGAGAAATTCCAGCTCAATGATGCCTCGTTCGTCTATGAACCCGAGTCTTCCCTTGCTCTTGGTTTCGGTTTCAGGTGCGGTTTCCTTGGACTTCTCCACTTGGAGATTGTTCAGGAAAGGCTTTTCCGCGAATTCGCGATGGACGTGATAACGACTGTCCCGAACGTGTCGTACAAAGTATATACGACGAAAGGTGAATGCCTGGATGTCCACAATCCTTCTGGCCTTCCTGCCCCAACCCTCATTGAGAGAATTGAGGAGCCTTATATCAAGGCCCAGATCATAACGAACACGGATTTCTACGGTCCGATCATGAAGCTTTGCCTCGACAAGAGAGGAACACTTAAGGGACAGCATTATATCACGGCAGACCGCGTTGAGCTCACATATGACCTTCCGCTCTCTGAGATAGTGTTTGACTTCTATGACAAGCTGAAGTCCATCTCCAAGGGATACGCATCGTTTGATTATCACCTTATGGGATACCGTCCGGCCAAACTGGTGAAGCTTGATATCCTTCTCAACGGTGACCCTGCGGACGCTCTTTCCACTCTCATACATGAAGATCATGCATATGATTTCGGAAGGAAGATCTGTCTCAAATTGAAGGACCTTATTCCCCGCCAGCAGTTCGATATCGCCATCCAGGCCGCTATCGGAGCGAAGATCATCGCCAGGGAAACTGTCCGTCAGGTGAGGAAGGACGTTACCGCCAAGTGCTATGGAGGTGACATCACCCGTAAAAGGAAACTCCTCGAGAAGCAGAAGGAAGGAAAGAAGAGAATGCGTCAGATAGGTACCGTCCAGGTTCCTCAGAGCGCGTTCATGGCAGTCCTTAAACTCGATTGACGATGATGACCGTTGCCGTTCTTATGACCTCTTTCAACAGGCGGGAAAAGACTCTTGCCTGTCTGGACTCATGTTTCCGGGAGATAGAGGCCATAAAAGCTCAGGACCTGTATTCATTTACAGTATACTTGGTGGATGACGGAAGCACTGACGGCACGGCTGAAGCTATAGAGGGCAAATATCCTCAAGTCAGGATTCTGAAGGGAGACGGTACTCTTTTCTGGAACCAGGGTATGAGGCTGGCTTGGAATGAGGCGGCGAGAGATGATTACGACTTCTATCTGTGGCTCAACGACGATACGGTCCTTCTCGAAGGGTCTCTGGAATCGATCATGGAGACCTCACAGTTCCTTAGGCATAAGGCGATCATCGCAGGGACTGCAACAAACCCTGAAGGCGAGATAACTTATGGTGGACGCAACCATTCCGGGAAGCTGGTGGAGCCTGAACCGACTATTCCTGTTCCTTGCTATACGTTCAACGGCAATGTCGTGCTCGTACCCCGCTATGCCTACAATATCCTTGGCAATCTTGAGGAGAGGTATCACCATACGTTTGGGGACTTCGATTACGGAGTCAGGGCTGTGAAGGCTAACGTGTCCAGAGTGGTCGCCCCGGGCATAGTGTGCATCTGCAGCAGGAATCCCGGTGTCCCCAAGTGGAGAGACTCGAATTATTCCCTTAAAGAGCGCTATGCTTTTCTGTTGAGCCCGAAAGGAAGGCCCCCTAGAGAACAGTTCCTGTATGATACCAGGGACAAGGGCTTGCTGTGGGCAATAGGTCACGCTGTTTCATTGAACTTCAAAGTACTTTTCCCTTCCAGGAACAATCAGGAAAACCAATGAGCAAATTCTCTTCAGCGGTCCGGTCGATGAGACTAAGGACCCTTCCTTTGTCTCTCTCAGGTGTATGTCTGGGTATGATGCTCGCCGCATCGGATTACAGAGTGCCGTGGACAGTGATCCTTTTCACTGCTCTGACGACAGTGTCCTTGCAGGTGCTTTCCAACTTGAGCAATGAGTTGGGGGACTATTATCACGGGACAGACACAAAGGACAGGCTGGGACCGAGTTACGGTATGATGGAAGGTGGGCTGACAGTGTCAGAAATGAAGATGCTCATCGGGGGTGCTATAGCCCTTTGCATCGTGTTCGGACTGCTGATGATCCGTTCTTCTTTCGGGACCCTCTTGAGCCTCGAGTCAGTATGCCTGATGATGCTCGGCGGGGCGGCCATATCCGGAGCGATGAAGTACACACTCGGACGCAATCCGTATGGATATCAAGGACTTGGAGATATCTTCGTTTTTATCTTCTTCGGACTGGTAGCAGTCCTTGGATCTTATTTCGTGGCTGCTCATATCATTCCTTCATGGATATTCCTTCTACCAGCTTGTACAATAGGATTTTTCAGTATCGGGGTCCTCAACGTGAATAACATCCGTGACATGGAAACAGATGCCGAAAACCGCATTACAGTTGCGATAAAACTAGGAGAGAAGAAGGCCAAGATTTATCAGACTGTCCTTATTGTACTTGGGTGGATCTGCATGATAGCCTTCTGCCTTCTCCGTTTTTTTGACCCATGGCACTACCTTTTCGTTCTCACTCTGCCTCTGTTCATCATGCATGTCAAGGGCGTCTGGAAATATTCCGGAAGGGAACTGGACAAGATGCTTCCTCTTCTTGTGATGTCCACTTTCGCTTTCGCCCTTCTTGCCGGTTTCGGCTTTCTGAAATTCCTGCTTTTCCGGTAGTACGGTATTAGTGGAAACAAAAAAAGGGGACAGCCGAAGCCGTCCCCGTAAAAGGTTTTTGTATTTTATGACCCTTCTTCTTTGGGAGGGACATATTCAAGGATGTCGCCAGGCTGGCAGTCCAGAGCCTTGCAGATCGCTTCCAGGGTTGTGAACCTTATGGCTTTCGCCTTTCCTGTCTTGAGGATGGAGAGATTGGCGGCGGAAATGCCGATCTTCTCTGCCAGTTCACCCGAGTGCATCTTGCGTTTGGCCAACATCACATCAACGTTGATCACTATCGGCATGGCTTATTCCTCCTCTTTGGGGGCGGTGGCGGGTTGCTCGTCAGCGTTTTCTCCCTTGAGGTAAGAAGGAAGGTTCATGCCGGCCATCTTGAAGAGGTCCTCAAGCGGTGGAACAGAACCCATCAGCCCTGATATGAAGTTTGCGGTAGAGGTCTTTCCGTCCTTGGAGCCGTTTCCGTCCCAAACGGTGACCTTGTCAATCTTGATGCCCTTGACGGCCTCGACCTGAGTCTTGACCAGTTCAGGGAGCTTGTCGGCTATAAGCATGAGGACAGCCTTCTGAGGATCTCCTGCGGCAGCGGAAACCATCTGGTTGAAACCTTCTGCCTGCTTGGTGAGGATTTCCAGCATACCTCGAGCCTGTGCATCCATCTTTGCGTAAATGGCGTCAGCCTCTCCCTTGGCCATGCGGCGGATCTTCTCAGCCTCAGCTTCTGCGTCGATGATGGCTTTCTCTTTCTCGATCTGAGCGGGTACGACGACGTTTGCCTGCATGGTAGCGTTCTCCCTTTCGGCACGTGCGAGCTCAGCGTCACGTTCGCTCTTGTAGGCCTCTTCGAGAGCCTTTGCAGCTTGCACCTTTTCTGCAGCGACTGCAACCCTGGCAGCTTCAGCCTCTTTCTCTCTACGGAGTGCGTCAGAGTTCGCGATTGAGATCTTGGAGCTGTTTTCTCCTTCGACCGCCAGAGCGTTGGCGGCAGCTGTCTTGATACGGGTGTCCCTTGAGGTTTCTGCGATACGGATGTCCTTGTCCCTGTCTGCCTCAGCCTTACCGATTTCACCGAAGCGGTTCTGCTCAGCGACACTCTTCTTCGCGTCATTGATAGCCTTTGCGGCAGCCTCTTTACCGAGAGCCTCGATGTATCCGGACTCGTCGCGGATATCGGTTACGTTGACGTTGATGAGCTTAAGACCGATCTTGCGGAGCTCGGCCTCGACGTTGGTACTTACGTTGGCCAGGAACTTGTCGCGGTCTGAGTTGATTTCCTCGATGTCCATTGTAGCGATGACAAGACGGAGCTGTCCGAAGAGGATATCGGTCGCGATATTCTGGATGTTCTCAATGGACAGGCCGAGGAGCCTTTCGGCTGCATTTGTCATGCTGTCCGGTTCAGTGGAAATACCTACTGTGAACCGGCAGGGTACGTCGACACGGATGTTCTGCTTGGAGAGTGCGTTGGTAAGGTTGCATTCGATTGAGATGGGCTTCAGGTCCAGGAATGCATAGTTTTGGAAGACGGGCCATACGAAACTGGCTCCACCATGGATGCATCGTGCCGATGAAATTGATCCTTCCTTGTTCTTCCCGGTCTTACCGTAGATGACGAGGATCTTGTCGGAAGGGCAGCGTTTGTAGCGCCTGAGGATTGCGGCGAATGTCACGAAGACTACCGCAACGATGATAAGGAGAAGATAAAGTTCCATAATGAATGGTTTGTGTTCTTATTGGTAAATGTGATTAGCTATGACTATATGACTATATTATCAGGGACACGAGCTCTTCTACAAGGAGGGTGTGCTCATTGATGACCTCGGTGACCTTGATGGGCTTGCCGGTCTTGATGGTGTCTCCGTCAGTCTGTGCATAATATTCGCGGACTGAGTTGTTGATGGTTATCTGCACCTTGCCCTCTCCCTGGCGTTCACCGGGAATCGTGAGGTAGACTGTACCTTGGCATCCGATGGCTGACTTGTAGATATTGATCGTACCGGACTGCTGCATCGTGCTGAGCCACTTGAAAAGATACATCACGATGGCGACCAGGATGACTCCTATGATTGCGGCGATGAAGAACAACAATCCCGTAGAAGAAATCTTGCCCGCCATAAGCACTGATGTCCATCCGAATCCGAGGAAGAAGTTGACGAAGTTGCGGAATGTGTAAAGGTTCATTCCGCTGTGACCGTCATAAGATGCGTCAGCCCCGGCATCGATGTCAGTATCAAAGGATGCGTCGAAATCCGAGTCTCCCGCATCCGCACCAAGGAAGGTGGCGATCGTCTGGATGAGGAAGATGAGGGAAGCCGTAAGGGTTATTCCCCAAAGGACCTTCATTAAGGGGGTGAGGTCTGCCCACCACTGTGCTATCATCTCTATCTGTTTTGAGGTTGTACTGTTTTTTGGAGGAATGAAGGGATGTACTATCCCCTTTCCTTACTGCAAAAATAGTAAGATTTATCGAAAAACAATATATTTTTATAAAAAATCAGAAAGTTTTTTCAAAATCTTTGTGTTTTTTCAGCAAGATTACGGCCGTTCGGTTCGGATACTTCAGAATTATCCCGTACCTTTGCTCTCCCGTCACCATATTATATATAGTTTGGATATGCCGAAGAAAGAAAAAATCCGCTCGATGTTCGACAGTATCGCTGGAGACTACGATGCGCTGAACCATCTGATGTCCCTTGATGCGGACAAAGGATGGAGAAGGAAAGCCATGAAAAAGGTTCTTGAAGGGACCGCTCCGTCTCAGAACATCAGAATCCTTGATCTGGCTTGTGGAACCGGGGATTTCTCGATCGCGATAGCGAAGGAGATGGCTTCAAGGGCTAAGAAAGAAGGAGGACCTATATCCGGACATGTCGACGGAGTCGATCTCTCGGAAGGCATGCTCAAAGTGATGGAGAAAAAAGTGGAGGAGGAAGGTCTTGCGGACCTGATATCCATTTCCCAGGGTGACGGAGAGGACCTGCCATACGCGGATTGTACTTTTGACAGGGTCACCATAGCTTTCGGTATACGCAATTTCCAGGACAGGGAAAAAGGCCTGAAGGAGATGCTCCGGGTTCTGGTACCTGGAGGAAAGCTGGTGATTCTTGAACTCTCTCTTCCTGACAATGCCCTGGTCAGATGGGCGTTCAATCTCTATTTCCTTCATCTGCTCCCGCTTATCGGCGGGAAAATTTCCGGGGACAAATCCGCTTACAAATATCTTCCTGCATCAGTAGTCGGTTTCCCGAAAAAGAAGGAATTCATGGAGACAATGTCCTCGTGCGGTTTCCATAATGTCGCGCACAAGGCCTTCACTTTCGGGATTTGCAGGATGTATACAGGGGAGAAATCCCGATAGATGATCCTTAAGGGACAGGATCATATCCGCTTCCGCCCCAAGGGTGGCATCTTAGGATCCTTCTCACAGAAAGGTACAGTCCTTTTATGGGGCCGTGTTTGCGGAACGCTTCTAGGGCGTACTGGGAGCATGTAGGCGTGAACCTGCATGTCGGAGGTTTGAGCGGCGAAATGCAAACCTGATAGAACTTTATCAGGACTATGAAAGGGAAGATCAGAATCTTCTTCAGTATCTGCAGGAATTTGTCCATGGCGCCGCGCTTCAGAGGGTTGAAAGCCTTTTGGATGCCGCAGAAAGAATCTCACACATGGATGCGGTGATTTCCTCCGAAGAGATGACTTCCTTCGGCACATATATGAAGAGCATGTCCGCTCCCTTCCCTTCCGGAAGCAGATGCTTGTTCAAACGGTACGCTTCCCTTATCCTCCTTTTGAGAAGATTCCTTTTTACTGCCCTTTTGAAAGATTTTTTACCGACGGATACCATGATCCGGCAATAAGGGAGGGAGTTTTCTGCAAGGAAGCAGCAGCGGATAGCTGGTGAGACGATATATTTGCCGGAGGACAGAAGCCTGGAGATGTCCTTCTTTCCGCAGACCTTTTCTTTCTTCGGAAGGGTATGACGCGCGTTTTCCCCGGAATGGTTCTCCGGAGAGGGTGCATTCAAGACACCATCCTTTATGATTTCCTTCTCATTGTCCACGGGAAAGAGCGTCCAGACGGTAAATGGCTGTTGTATGATTCAAGAAGGAGTGCTCCTCCTATTTGTTTTTCTCGAGATAAAGTTCCAGAGCCCTTGCGACAGAGGGAGCTTCAGGTGTGGGAGCCTGGACTTCTATCGGCAGTCCGGCTTCTTTCATCGCGCCCACGATCTGTTTTCCGTAGGTGACGAATTTGATGTCCCCACGCTCGAAATCCGGGAAGTTCTCCTCAAGGGACTTGATGTCTGAGGGGTTGTAGAACACTATCATGTCATAGGAATGCAGGTCGATGGACTTGATATCCTGTGACACGGGTTTTACGAAAACGGCGGCATGATAATCCAGGCCGGCTCCGTCGAAAAGTTTCGTGATGGCTTCGTTGCTTCCTGCAGATGAGGTCGTGATGAGGAATTTCTCGTCCTTGTGCTTCGTACCGATCTGGTCGACCACTGACTGGGCGGTTCCGTTACCGAAGAATATCTTGCGTTTGCGATATACGATATGCTTCTGGAGGTATACGGCTACTGCCTCAGTTGTACAGAAGTACTTCATCGTCTCGGGAACCTTGACTCTGAGTTCTTCGCAAAGAGCGAAAAACGCGTCGATGGTATTCCTGGCGGAGAACACAATAGCGGTATAGTCGAGAACGTTTATTCTCTGAGCACGGAATTCCCTTGAAGAAAGGGGCTCTATGATGAAGAACGGCTGAAAGTCAATAGTGACCCCGAATTTTTCCCGAAGGGCATCGTAGGGGGCCTGGTTGCTTGTCTTCGATTGGGAGATAAGTATCCTTTTTACGGTCATTTGCAAGTTCTTGTCGTTTAAAAAATCATTGCTGCTGCGACAAGTATCGCAAGCGGCAGGATTTCAAGGGCGCAAAGATACAAAATTGCTGTGAATTGATTGCAACCGTTTGATAAAATTTGTGTTCTTCGCACCATGTTGACAAGAATGAAAAATCCTAAAATGTAATACGATACCCTCTTCATGACTCCATTGTCAACACCAATGAAAGACATGATTCCAAGGGCCAAAATCAGCATGAGAGTCCCTAGAATGAAGAAATCGTATGCTGACCTGTTGGAAATCTGGAAATATTCCCGGCTGGCATTTCCGTTTCCGACGATTTCTATGAGAATCGCCCTCAAAAGAAAAAATCCTACAAAAATTCCTGCTGCTCCGGCAGTACGTAAGCCGGGAGAGAGTCCCGAAAGAAACTTGAAAGGAAGAAGGTCGGCGTATGAGCAAGCCAGGCAGAACGGAATGATCATGATGACGGCGACACCGTTGCGGTCCCTCATCCTTCCCATGCTGTCTTCAAGATTCACTATCGCCTTCCATCTCCCTATTCCTCCGACAAAATAAGGAAGGAGTTCCACGATTCTTTTCAAATAAAGAATGAACAGGATCGTGAAAACCGTGATGAGCCCCCAGTTTATCGGAGAGTCCGCCCAGCTTAAAGATGTGATGGCGGTATCTGCACCATGAGTGGGGAGAAGAAGCCTCCCCGAGAAGAACTCACCGGCGTCGTGGATTATGGTTTCGGGTGCGGACGGCTCGACGGGTAGAGCTGACAGAAGGCTGTCAGCGACTGCTCCATTAAGGGAATCCGCGGCCATTGACAGGGAATCCGTCCCCACAGAGAGAGAGTCCGTGGCGGCAGTATGGAAAAGAGTATCTGTAAGAGGAATCTGCATCGTCTTCCAAGGATCAATTGCCCCTCTTGGCTTTGGCGTAGCCCATCTGCTGGAGAATCTGTACCACTTTGTCGCGCATGTCGCCCTGGATCAGGATTTCACCGTCGGAGGCGCTTCCCCCTGTTCCGCATTTGACCTTGAGGGCTTTTCCGAGTGCTTTGAGGTCATCCTCTTTTCCTTGAAAGCCCTTGACCAGGGTGACCTGCTTTCCGGCTCTTCCTTTACGGTCGATGGCTACAATAAGCTTCTGCGAAGATGGCGGGAGAGTTTCCGCTTCTTCTGTCAGAGGCTCTTCCTCATATTTGAAATCAGGATCGGTAGAGAACACGACCCCGAGTCTTTTCTTCCAGTCATTATCTGCCATGGCGAGTATCTTTCGCTCAAAATGAGCACTATTTTTGCAAAGATAACGATTCGTCCTTAACTTTGTCATTTCATAGGAGGAAGAAAATACTCCTCTTATTGACCGGCCATCTTTAAGGCCTTATACGGAAACGATTATGCAGGATAAGAAATTCAGACTCTGGAACAGGATAGTGTCATTAGCGGTAGGAATTGTCGCCGCCATCACATACCTTTCCACAATAGAACCGACCGCTTCATTCTGGGATTGCGGAGAATTCATCGCATCGTCATACAAGCTTGAAGTGGGACACCCCCCGGGAAACCCGGTGTTCCAGCTTATCGCGAGATTCTTCACAATGTTCGCCAACGCTGATCATGCCGCCCTCGCAGTCAATGCGATGAGCGCCATCTGTTCGGCTTTGACGATCTTCTTCCTGTATCTGACGATAGTTTTCTTCGCCAAAAGAGTCATCAAAAGGTCTGAAGACGGAACATATTCCTTAGGACAGGCAATCGCTATCTTCGGGAGCGGGGCTGTAGGAGCCTTGGCTTACTGTTTCTCCGATACCTTCTGGTTCTCAGCAGTTGAGGGCGAAGTTTATGCGATGTCTTCCCTCTTCACGGCCATGGTGTTCTGGGCTATGACCAAGTGGTATGAGCAGGCGGACCAGCCTCATGCTTCGAGGTGGATAATCCTGATATCCTTCTTGATGGGCCTTTCCATCGGAGTCCACCTCCTGAACCTTCTCGCCATCCCTTGCATCGTGTTCATGTATTATTACAGGATGAAAGAGGACGGCAACTACACGTTGTGGGAGCTTGTCAAGATAGGGCTGGTTTCGGTGGTAATTCTCGGTGTTGTGGTGTTCCTTCTCATTCCGTACATTCCGAAGTTCGCCGCTTATACCGACATCTTCTTCGTGAACGCCCTTCACCTGCCCGTGAACTCTGGAGCCGCTTTCTTCGTGCTCGCCGTTCTCACCCTTTGTTTCTGGGGGATCTTCAAGACATACAAGATGGGCAAGGTGTTCTGGAACACGACCATCCTCTGCTTCACCACCATAGTTATAGGATTCTCTCTTTTCAGCGTAGTGATCATCCGCTCAAGCGTCATGACTCCTACTAACGAGAACCAGCCGGACAACGGTTTCTCTCTGGTGAGATACCTCTCCCGTGAACAGTACGGAAGCACCCCTCTTCTGTACGGACAGTTCTACGGCTCTGAATATGCTGAGCTCTACAATCCCAAATACTGGGCTCTTGTGAACGGCAAGTACCGTAAGGTTGACGGTCCTCTTGATGCTAAATACACCGAGGGCAGCAAGATGCTGTTCCCCAGAATGTGGAATAACCAGGACCAGAGGTACATCAATTTCTACGAGTCCTATACCAAGGGCAAGGGCACGGCTCTTCCCGGCTCCCGTTACAAGAAACCTACTATGGGGGCGAACCTCAGGTTCTTCTTTGACTATCAGGTCAACTGGATGTACTGGAGGTACTTCATGTGGAACTTCGTGGGAAGGCAGAATGATATCCACAGCCCTTCCCCCGGGGAACTGTTCTACGGCAATTGGGAAAGCGGGGTGAGCTTCATTGACAACCTTCGTCTGGGTGACCAGAGCGACGCCCCTAAAGCGCTCAAGGAAAACAAAGGGAAGAACCACTATTTCTTCCTTCCTCTGCTTCTTGGCCTTCTGGGTCTTTTCTTCCAGTTTGACAAGGACAAGAGAGGATGCTGGCTTACTTTCCTGCTGTTCTTCATGACAGGACTCGCCATCGTACTTTACCTCAATCAGCCTCCTTATCAGGTTAGGGAGAGGGATTACGCTTATGCCGGATCTTTCTATGCGTTCTCGATCTGGATCGGTTTGGCCGTAGCAGCCATTTTCTCTTGGGTGGAAACCAAATCCAAAGGTAAGGGACAGACGGTCACATCTTCCGTAATCACCGCAGTCTGCCTTCTTGTTCCGGTGCTCATGGCTGCCCAGAACTGGGATGACCATGACAGGAGCAACCGCCGGACCGCTGTGGAAATGGCGAAGAACTATCTCCAGCCTCTCGGCCCGCAGACCATCCTGGTGACTCACGGTGACAACGACACATTCCCTCTGTGGTATGCGCAGGAGGTCGAATCCATCAGGCCTGATGTCAGAATCTGCAATACTTCATTGCTGGGTACGGACTGGTACATCGGACAGATGAAATGGGCCATCAATGAGTCCAAGCCTCTGCCCATCACTATTGGAGAAGATCAGTACCTCTACGGAACGAACGATTTCGTGTACATCTATGATACACGTGACCAAGTCATTCCGCTCAGGGATGTGATGACTGTCTTCAAACATCCCGATGCGAAGGCTACACTTGAAGACGGTTCCCGCGTGGACTACATCGTCTCAAGGAAGATCAGTGTGCCGGTCAACAAGGAGAATGTCATCAAGTACGGCATCCTTCCCGAAAGCTACAGGGATTCCATTCCCGATTCTTTCGTCATTCAGATTCCAAAGGACAAGAACTATCTGAGCAAACCCGAACTTTTCATGCTCGATCTTCTTGACGGCTATCAGTGGGACCGTCCGATCAACCTTCTGAGCCTTGGCGGAGATATCAATATCGGCATAAAGGACTATCTTATGTTCGACGGATTCTCAAGTAGGCTCATCCCTATCAAGAACCGCCAGACCAGTTCAGATATCGGTATCATTGACCATGAGTCTTTGTACAACACGATGATGAATGTCCTGGAGTTTGACGCCCTGAAGGCACAGGACTACTTCGTGGATTACCAGAACCTCTATACTTTCCTTGGTGTGCTTCCTATAAGGGAGACTTTCCTCAATGCGGCAAACGCATTCATGAGGGACGGAGAGACCGAAAAGGCGGTAGCGCTGATGGACAAGGCCATGGAAGTGCTCCCCGTAAGCTCATATCCGATAGAGACGATCTCCATAGGATTCTATAATCAGGACATCTCCGTCATCGGAATGATAGATTCATATTATGAGGCGGGAGAACCCGAGAAAGCGAGAGCCCTGTCATCCATGTTCTCAGAAGAGATCCTTTCTTCCACCAAATTCTTCATGGAGTACTACGACTATGCCAAGACAGACTTCGAAAGATGCTGCAACATAATCTATTATCTTGCGGACATCATGAAGCAGAATGGTGACAAGGACGGCTCTGATGAATTGATGAAGAAGTTGGAGACTATGCTGAGGGTGGCCGTCGGAGATTATGACACTCTGCAGGAAGACTCTCCTCAGGAATACGAGGATACCATGGCCGTAGGTTGATCCCGTTCTTACAATAAGCAATGAACGCCTCCTTGAATTACCAAGGGGGCGTTTCCGTAAATGTAAGCCTATGTCAGGATTTGCGCAGGCGGACGTATATGCTCAGAGGCAGTGCTTTCCCGAAGCTGTCCTTGAGTGCGAGTTCCCCGCTTTCAATTGAGAAAAGTGAAGGGTCGCTTTTGCCCAGATGGAAAGCTTCCTTCACGAGTGTCTCCCCGAGCATTGCCGAATAACCGTTGGAGTAGAGGTTCAGCACCATGAAGCTGTCTTTCGGAGCCAGAATCGAGGCCACGCATTTGAGCATGTCGAACAGGCATTCGTCAAGTTTCCACTTCTCGCCGTCGGGGCCGTGGCCGTATGCCGGAGGATCGAGGATGATCCCCTGGTAGGTGTTTCCTCTTTTCTGCTCCCTTCTGGCGAACTTCATCGCGTCCTCGATTATCCACCTTATCCCGTCGAGTTTGCTGGATTCCATGTTGCCTCTCGCCCATGTCACGACCTGTCTCACAGAATCAAGATGGGTGACATCGGCTCCTGCCGCTTTGGCCGCCAGGGAGGCCGCTCCAGTGTATGCGAAAAGGTTCAGTACCTTCGGGACGGGGGCGTTCAGTTTCTTGGCATTCTCGACAATGGCCCTGGTGTTCTTGAAGATGTATTCCCAGTTTGGAGCCTGCTCCGGGAAGACTCCCACATGCTTGAAAGATGTGAGGCCCAGCCTCAAATCAAGTGAAAGGCCCTTTTGTGAACCGATGTACTTGATGTGCCATTGGTCATCCATTTTTTTGAGTCTTTCCCATGTGCCGCTGTCCTCTTTTCCGGCTTTGGCGAACCCTGCCCCCGGAGAGAATCTTGTATGGGCCATGCTGTCCCATTTTGATTGGGGGAGAGTCTTGTCCCACAGGGCTTTGGGCTCCGGCCTTGCGAGGATGAAATTACCGAAACGCTCCAGCTTCTCGAAATTTCCGGAGTCTATTATCTCATAATCCTTCCATGAAGGGGAGGGGTATTCAATTGTCATCGTGATTGAAGATAATGGAAACTGCTGCAAAGATGGGGAAATACTTTGCCAAATGCAAAATGAGACATCCAAAACGCTGTTTTGTGCGGGTGGTGTGATTATTTATCAGCGCGATAGGCGAAACGTATCGAAAAACTTGTTAAATTTGTAGACCTGCAAAGGAATACAATTTTAAACACAAATACACAGTATGCAACAGTTCATCGACAGCTACGATTTCACTGGCAAGAAGGCCATCGTGAGAGTTGATTTCAACGTTCCTCTCAATGAAAACTTCGAAATTACGGATGACACCCGTATCCGCAGGGCTATGCCCACTCTCAAGAAGGTCCTCGAGAAAGGCGGTTCCCTTATCATCATGTCCCATCTTGGACGTCCCAAGAAGGTTGATCCCAAGTTCTCCCTCAAGCACATTGTCGGCAGGGTATCCGAGTGCCTCGGCGTTCCCGTCAAATTCGCTGATGACTGCATGAAGGCTGACGACCTCGCTGCCGCTCTCAAACCCGGTGAGGCTCTCCTTCTTGAGAACCTCCGCTACTATGCTGAGGAGGAAGGCAAGCCCAGAGGACTCGCAGAGGACGCTACCGATGAGGAGAAGAAGGCTGCCAAGAAGGTTGTCAAAGAAAGCCAGAAGGAGTTTGTCAAGAAGCTCGCTTCTTATGCTGACTGCTACATCAATGACGCTTTCGGTACCGCTCACCGTGCCCATGCTTCAACAGCTCTCATCGCTGAATACTTCCCCAATGACAAGATGTTCGGCTACCTGATGGAAGGCGAAATCAAGGCTATTGACAATGTCCTGAAGAACGCTCAGCGCCCTCTTACCGCTATCATCGGCGGTTCAAAGGTCTCTTCAAAGCTCGCAGTTCTGAAGAACCTCGTCGGCAAGGTTGACAACCTCATCATCGGAGGCGGAATGGGATTCACATTCGTAAAAGCACAGGGCGGAAATATCGGCAACTCTCTCCACGAGGATGACCTTATGCCCGATGCTCTTGAGATTCTCCAGATCGCGAAGGAAAAAGGCGTTAACGTTTCCCTGTCAGTCGCTACCGTCGCAGCTCAGGAGTTCAGCAATGACGCCGAGCAGAAAGTTTTCGACATCTTCAACATTCCCGACGGATGGGAGGGTATGGACGCTTCACCTGCAAGCCTTGAGATCTGGAAGAAGATCATTCTTGGCTCCAAGACTATCCTTTGGAACGGTCCTGTAGGTGTGTTCGAGTTCCCCAACTTCGCAAAGGGAACCCTCCAGATCGCAGAGGATCTTGCCGAGGCTACCGCCAATGGCGCTTACACCCTCGTAGGTGGTGGAGACTCTGTCGCAGCAGTTACCAAGATGGGATACGCTGACAAGGTCAGCTATGTTTCCACAGGTGGTGGCGCTATGCTTGAGGCGATCGAAGGCAAGGTGCTCCCCGGTATCGCAGCGATCCAGGACTAAACCGGTCCATGACTTTGTGAACTGAACCCCGAAAGTTGGACAAAACTTTCGGGGTTTTGTCGCAATGATCCTTTTATACAGCAGGTAATCAAGGAAAGGCGTTATCTCCTGTTTTGCAGAAATGCTCTTCCTTTCTTACCTTTGTCTTCGCTATCTAAAAACGAAAGAAATGTTGCCTCTTCTCGCTATAAATTGGAACGTGGATCCCGTCATCTTCCAGATAGGAAGTCTGGGAATACGGTGGTACTCTCTGCTGTTCGTGTCAGGATTCATCCTGGGTTGGTTCATATTCAGGTGGTTTTTCCGCAGGGAAGGAATCAGTGAAAGTCTGCTGGACCCGCTTCTTTACACCCTCCTTATAGGAACGATCGTAGGAGCCCGTCTCGGACATTGCCTTTTCTATCAGCCGGATTATTATCTTGGGAGCTGGAAGGGATTCCTGGAGATATTCATGCCGTGGAAGGGCGGTTTGGCCAGCCATGGAGGAACCATAATGCTGTTTTTCTGTATGCTGTGGTTCGCTAAGCATTATGGCAAGAAAGAGGACTTCGATTTCGTGTGGCTGCTAGACCATCTCTGCATCGCCGTGGCATTTGCTGCGACATTCATCAGGCTCGGCAACCTTTTCAATTCCGAGATATACGGAGATGTCACAACTCTTCCTTGGGGATTCGTGTTCGGTCTCAGAGGTGAGACAGAGCCCAAACATCCGACTCAGCTGTACGAAGCGCTCAGCTATCTGATCCTCGGCCTGTTCCTTCTTTGGCTGTATGTGAAGAAACTCGACCGTGTCAACAGAGGCACGTTCATAGGGATCTTCTTCATTGTTTGTTTCGGTATGAGATTCCTCATAGAATTCATCAAGGAACCCCAGGTTGATTTCGAGCAGAATATGGTCCTTAACATGGGTCAGCTTCTGAGTATCCCGTTCGTCCTTCTCGGAATAGGTTTCCTTGTGTATGCTTTCAAGATGAGACAGCCTGCTATGGCGGTTCATCCCCAGAAGGTCAAGATCAAGGAGGAAACCCATTACGCCAAACCCACGGGCAGATAACATGTCCATTCGCCCGGATCATTCCTTATACGATGAGAATTCAGCCAAGGTGGCCGGCCGCAAGGTCAAGGCCATCTTCTTTGACATTGACGGAACGCTCGTACCGATCGGACAGAAGGAAATGTCCAGTGAAGTATACTCTGTTCTGGAGGAACTTCAACGTCGCGGAATCAAGCTTTTCATATCAAGCGGAAGAGGGCGCAGCTTCATAAAGAATATCCGGAACTTCCCATTTGACGGGTTCATCACCATGAACGGCGCTCTACTTACTGTGGGAGAGGAGGTCGTGTTCAAATGTTCCATTGGAAAAGATTACGCCAAAGAGATTGCACGAATATGTCAGGAGAATATCCTGCCATGCGTGGCTTTCCTTTCCGACAGGGTGGGGATCAATCTGCAGAGCGACAGGACGGCTTTTGTCAATCATCTTATCAACGTTGGCCCGTTCCCTCTTGTGGATATTGAGGAGACGGTTTCCGCCAACGATATTTATCAGTTCACCCTTTATCTTTCTGAAGAGGAAGTGAATTCTTATTTCGGGGACGGGTTCCCCGGAACCTCTTGGCCCAGATGGCATCCTGCGATAGTTGATGTTACGCCTGAGGGCATCTCCAAGGGAACCACACTTGAGGCGGCTGCCCGGCATCTTGGGATAGGAATAGAGCAGACCATGGCTTTCGGGGATGCCGGCAATGACATAAGCATGATAAAAAGCGCAGGAATCGGTATCGCCATGGGGAATTCCACCCAGGAAGTCAAAGATGCGGCCGATTATGTCACCCTCAATGACACCGATGGAGGAATAGCAGCTGCATTGTCATATTTCGGACTGATATAAGCTTTGAAAAAGGATTATTTGGAAACTTGGAAATTTTTATAGTTTCCTAGTTTATCGTTTTAAACGAATGAAATACAAATCATTACGTTTTCATCTCTTTATCGCCATTCCAAAATTCTTTAATTTTTTTATTTAAATCCGCTTGTTTTGCACTACTTTTGCAGCCCTATAAGTCCGATTATAGAATATGCAAGACACGAAATCACGGATTCTTTCAGAAGCGGAGACCCTTTTCGGGAAGAAAGGGATCAGAGAAACTTCCATTGATGACATATGCCACCAGGTGGGCATTTCCAAGAGGACCTTTTACCAGTACTACCGGCAAAAGGAGGACCTCATTGCGGATTTCATATCCATAGGTATGGACAAGATCCAGCAGGATCTGGATTCCTTCATTTCACAGCGCGAGCCTGTCGAAATCCTTCTTTCACTATCCTCCCAGGCGGCGAAGAAGGTCCTGTTCAATCCACCGCCGGCATTCGTCGAAGAAATCAAAAAGTATTACTACCAGATTTTCGTCAAGGCTTCAAAGGACCGTTCGCGTTTCGTCAAGGACTCCCTTTTTGATTTTCTGCAGAAAGGGATCGATTCAGGGCAGTTCCGCTCTGATTTGGATGTTCCCGCTGTGCTCAAGATGTTGATGCTTTCCCATAAAGGCATTTCCGACTATTATTACAAGGATGATTATATAAGCTCTGGGAAAAAGATTTCAATGAAAGCCATGGCTTCCGCTTATGGGGACATGGTCAACCATCTGCTGCTTTCCCCCGCAGGCTGGGAAAAGTACGATTCCATGAAATGCGACCAGACGGACGGACAGTAACGATTATAAATTCAGTCATCATACATATGATAAAAAAGATTCAAGTCATTCTATTGACAACAGTTTTTTCCACACTCTGCCTCAATTCCATGGCGCAGTATGTGGACGGAGCATCTTCCGCAGGATATGACGACCCCGACAAGGTGGTCCTGACCCTGGAAGACGCCCTCAAGATCGCCCTCAGCGAAAATGTCGCCGTAAAGGTCGCTGATATGGAGATCCAAAGAAGCGAATATTCGAAGAAAGGAACTTACGCATCACTTTTCCCCCAAGTAAGCGGTTCCGGTTCATATCAGAGGACCATCAAGAAACAGGTCATGTATATGGGCGGAGACGATGATGAAGAAGGCGGTGGTGGAATGGCCAGCATGTTCACCAGCGCCCTTGCGCCTCTTTTCGAGGCCGTTGCTAAAATGGCCGCCCAGATGGGTATCGACTTTGATCCTACTGCATCCGGTGGCTCAAGCCAGCAGTCTTCAGGTGACGGCGGAATCGCTGTCGGACGTTGGAACACTTTCAATGCGGGTATCAATGCCTCCATGCCTCTTGTAAACGTCCAGTTGTGGAAGAGCATAGAAATATCCGGACTTTCAGTTGACCTCGCTGTCGAGCAGGCCCGTTCTTCACGCCTCGACATGGTGACTCAGGTCAAGCAGGCTTTCTATGCCGTGCTTCTTGCCAAGGAAGCGTTCGAGGTCTACAAGAGCGTCTATGAGAACGCTGTTGAGAATCTGGCCCTTACAGAGAAGAAGTACAAAGCCGAAAAGGCTTCCGAGCTTGATTATACCCGTTCGAAAGTCAATGTAGCCAACGCCATTCCCAATGTATACCAGGCTGAAAGCCAGATCATGCTTGCTCTTTGGCAGCTTAAGGCTGTGATGGGTGTTGACCTTGACATGAACATTGATGTCGCCGGCTCACTTATGGATTACTCAGACACCATGTTCCGCTCCATTATGGAAGGCGGAGACGCCGAGCTCGACCACAACACGACCATGCGTCAGTTGGCTCTCCAGGCTGAACAGCTCTCCGAGACCATCAAGCTCCAGAGATATGCGATGCTTCCTTCCCTGTCGCTTGGATTCGCATACAGTTTCAACGCGATGACAAATGACTTCAAGTTCAGTGAGTACAAGTGGACACCTTATTCCTATATAGGACTCTCCCTGTCAATCCCGATCTTCTCAGGCGGAAAGAACATTTACAATGTCCGTCAGGCCAAGATCCAGGCTCAGGAACTTGATCTCCAGAGGATAAACACCGAGCGTCAGCTCAAGATCGCGATCCGTCAGTATCTCAACACGATGGAGTCCAACATGAAGAGTTTCGACTCAGCGAAAGAAGCTGTAGGAATGGCACAGAAGGCTTATGACATTTCAGCCAAGTCTTATGATCTTGGAAAGAGCACTATCACTGACCTTAATGACGCTCAGCTCGCGCTTACCCAATCAAAACTCGCCCAGACCCAGGCCGTGTACAATTTCATGGTGGCGAAGTCCAACCTCGAGCAGACCCTCGGAGAGGATTTCCTGGACGGGAACGGGAACGTTGACCTGGACAACATGTAAAAACAAAGACCAAAATCGATAAAAACGGAAATCATATATGAAAACAGCGTTCAAAACAATTATTGTGGCCGCATCGGCCTTGATCCTTGCAGGTTGCGGAAACAAAGGCGGAAACACTTCATCCGCTCCCGCTTCTCCCGCCGGTATGCCTATGGCTAATGCGACCCCCAAAGTCACTGTAGCGACAGCTCTGAAGAAGGTTGTTCCTCAGACGGAGACTTATTCCACTACCGTAGAAGCGTTCGCCACGAACAATATAGCTCCTCAGAGCGGTTCCAGGATCCAGAAGATCAATGTGGAAGTCGGTGACTTCGTTTCAAAGGGTCAGGTCTTGGCAGAGATGGACAGGCTTCAGCTCGAGCAGTCCAGGCTTGCACTCATCAATGATTCGACGGAACTCAGCCGCTACCGCGGTCTTTATGAAGAAGGCGGAGTGGCCAAGTCTGATCTCGAGGCTCTGGAGCTCAATTACAATGTCCGCAAATCCACTTATCAGAACCTTCTTGAGAACACTATTCTCCGTGCTCCCATAAGCGGTGTCATCACTGCCCGTAATTATGACAAAGGCGACATGTACACCATGAGCCAGCCTATATATGTCCTTCAGCAGATCACTCCCGTAAAGCTTCTGGTCGGAATCTCGGAGTCTGATTACACGAAGGTCAAGAAGGGTGACGTCGTCCAGATTACTGCGGACGCACTTCCCGGAAAGGAGTTCAGCGGCAGGGTCAACAGGATCTATCCCACTGTGAACGCCATGACCCACACTGTCAATGTAGAGGTGCTCGTCACCAACAATGACCGTCAGCTCCGCCCCGGCATGTATGCCAAGGCCCTTGTGAACTTCGAGTCCAATTACTCAGTGACCGTTCCTGAAGGCGCTGTCGCCAAGCAGCAGGGCTCCGGACAGAGGGTCGTGTATGTCCTTCGCGGCGATGATACCGTCGAGATCAGGATGGTCACCCTCGGACGCCATTTCGGCAACGAGTACGAGATACTGTCGGGCGTTTCCGAAGGTGAGACCGTCATAACCAAGGGACAGACTTCCCTTAAGGGCGGTGACAAAGTCGAGGTCGTTGAATAGTTGTTGAACTTTATCTGAAAGACTTACGTTATGAGCATATACAGGACAGCGGTCAATAATCCGGTGACGACGGCCCTTATTTTCGTGGCCTTCGCCATTTTCGGAATATTCTCGCTGATGAATACGTCCATAGCCCTGTTCCCGGACTTTGACGCGAACGTCATCATGGTGATGAGTTCCTATCCGGGTGCGAGCGCACAGGACATAGAAACGAACGTTACAAAGGTTCTGGAGAACTCCCTTAATGGAGTGAGCAACCTGAAAGACCTTTCTTCCACTTCAAGGGAGAACCTCTCGATGCTTACTCTGGAGTTCAAGTACGGAATCGATATCGATGACGCCACGAACGATGTGCGTGACAAACTTGACATGGTGAGTCAGGCGCTGCCTGACGGGGCTTCAACCCCTACCATCTTCAAGTTCAGCGCCGATGACATGCCGGTGATGATACTCTCTGCTACAGCTAATGAGAGCCTTGCCGGTCTGGACAGGATACTTGACGACAGGGTCACAACACCTTTGGCCAGGGTATCCGGTGTCGGTACTGTCTCCGTTTCCGGTGCTCCCACCAGGGAAATCCAGGTTTACTGCGATCCTGACAAGCTCCAGGCTTACGGACTTACCATCGCCGGGATCTCACAGGTGATAGCCTATGAGAACAGGAACGTCCCTTCCGGAAACATAGACATCGGAAACGAGACGATCAACCTGCGCGTCCAGAAGGAATTCAAGGACCCTTCCGAACTTCTTGACATCATCGTCGGATACAGAGGATTCAACGCCGTTTACCTTAAGGATGTGGCGACAGTGGTTGATGGACAGGCGGAGAAGGAGATGGAGTCTTACACCAACGGTGAAAGGGCTGCCACCATCGCTATCCAGAAGCAGTCCGGTGCCAATACCGTCAACGTCATCAGGGACATCAAGGAGCAGTTGGTCCAGATAGAGAAGGACCTTCCTTCCGACATCAAGATAACGACTGTAGTCGACTCCTCTGAGAATATCATCAACACCATCAACACCTTGAAGGAGACCATCATGATCACTTTCCTCGTGGTCATGCTCGTGGTGTTCGTGTTCCTGGGAAGATGGAGGGCGACCTTCATCATCGTCCTCAGTATTCCTATCGCCCTCCTGGCGTCGTTGATGTACCTGTATTTCACAGGCAACACCCTCAACATCATTTCCATGTCAGCGCTCTCCATCGCGATCGGAATGGTGGTTGATGACGCTATCGTGGTTTTGGAGAACGTGTCGACCCATCTGGAGAGAGGAGAAAAACCCAAGGAAGCTGCAGTTCATGCCACTTCAGAAGTGGGTATCTCAGTCATCGCTTCCACTCTCACCATGCTCTGCGTGTTCGTGCCCCTCACCATGATGTCGGGAATGGCCGGAATCCTTTTCAAGCAGCTCGGATGGATTGTCGCGATCATCATGATAGTCTCCACGACCGCTGCCCTCACCCTTGTCCCGATGCTCTGCTCAAGGTTCCTCCATGCAGGAAGGAAGACGGGCAAGCTGTATGAGACCTTCTTCGGTCCCATCAACAAAGGCCTTGACGCCATCTCTGAAGGGTACTCCCGACTCATCAACTGGGCCGTTACCCACAGGAAGACCGTCATATTCGGTGCTTTGGGAATATTCGTGGCGGTGCTTGCCTTCCTTGCTCCCGGTCTCAAGACGGAGTTCTTCCCTACTCAGGACCAGGGACGTCTCCAGGTTTCAATCCAACTCCCTGTCGGAACCTCCCAGCAGATCACCGGGGAATTTGCACATGCTTTCTATGCCAGGATCTCAGAAGAGATACCTGAAATCAAGGTCTGCAATGTGTCATACGGTCAGGCCGATTCTGACAACACCTTCGCCAGCATGAGGAGCAACGGTTCGAATATCATCTCAATGAACATCAACCTCGGAAGTATGGAGGACCGTGACCGCTCCACAACCGAAATCGCCGACATCATCCGTGCCGATCTGGCTGAATACCCTGAAGTGACCAAAGCCATGATTACAGAAGGTATGGGCGGAATCGGTGGCGCGTCCTCAGTAGAGGTCGAGCTCTATGGATATGATTTCGATGTGTCCGACCGTATCGCCGCTGAGATTCAGCAGAAGATGCGCGAAAGCGGCACCTTCACTCAGGTGACCATCAGCCGTGACGAATATACTCCTGAGTTCCAGGTTGACTTCGACCGTACCAAACTTGCCATCAACGGCCTCAATTCTACCACTGCTGCTTCAGCGCTCAGTGCTGCAATGAGCGGATCTGTCGGATCTTTCTTCAGAGAGGACGGAGATGAGTACAATATCCGCGTCAGGTATGCACCCCAGTTCCGTTCAAGCGTCGAGGACATTGAGAATATCGTCATCTGGAACCAGACCGGTAACGGTATCAGGATCCGTGACCTCGGAACAGTGGTGGAGACGCAGGTGCCTCCTTCCATCGCGAGGAAGAACCGTACCAGGGTATTGACCATTACAGGTATTTGCGCCCAGGCAAGGGCACTTTCAGATGCTGTCAATACTTGTAATGAAATCATCGATTCAACCGAAATTCCGCCGGAGTTCTCGACGGTCATCGGTGGTGACTATGAGGACCAGCAGGAAATGTTCGGTGATATGTACATCCTCATCATCCTCATCCTTCTCCTTGTCTATATGGTCATGGCTTCGCAGTTCGAGTCGTTCATGAGCCCGTTCGTCATCATGTTCTCGGTTCCTTTCGCATTCGTTGGTGTGATCCTCGGACTGAGATTGACAGGAACAGCTCTTGGAATGATGGCGATGGTGGGTATCATAATCCTCCTTGGTATTGTGGTCAAGAACGGTATCGTGCTGATTGACTATACCATCCTCTGCCGTGAAAGGGGAATGAGCGTCGTCAAAGCATCGGTTACCGCCGCCCGCAGCCGTCTGCGCCCTATCCTCATGACAACTTTGACCACTGTTCTCGGTATGCTCCCTATGGCCCTCGGTCGCGGAGAAGGTGCTGAGATGTGGCGTTCCCTCGGTATGACCGTATGTTGGGGTCTTTCAATATCCACTCTGGTCACTCTTGTCCTCATTCCTGCAGTGTATTGCGTCTTCGCCACAAGACAGGAAAGGAGACAGAATGCCAAAGCCGAGGCATTGAAAGCGGCCAAGTAGCAACCTATAATCCGAAAATACAATGAAAGCGATATTCATAGCATTCAACCAGGCGTACAATGACGAGATAATGGAACTCCTGGAGGACAACGGCCAAAGGGGATTCACCCGTTGGAACGACATCCTCGGCAGGGGAACCGTTGATGGGGAATCTCATTTCGGCAACCACGCATGGCCGACAATGAACCACGCGATCCTGACGATGGTCGATGACCAGAAGGTTGAACCCATTCTCAAGGACCTGCGCAAAAAGGATGAGACTTATCAGGATCTTGGCTTGAGGGCTTATGTCTGGAATATAGAATCGGCGATATAAAAGGCCGTTTCAGGTGATTTGCATTCCCATAGCAATTTTGTAAATTTGCGGTGGGAATGCATTTTGCATTCTCCACTTGCAAAGACAAATTCAAAACATATTCACCATTATGGCTAAAGTAGCGACAAACGACAATTTCAAAGATATTCTTGCCAGCCCCAAACCTGTGCTGGTCGATTTCTGGGCAGCATGGTGCGGACCATGCAGGGTCCTCTCACCCACTGTTGATGAGATCGCCGAAGAAATGGCCGACAAGGTTGACGTAGTGAAGTGCAATGTTGATGATGCGGATGATGTCGCGGTTGAATGCGGTATCCGTAATATTCCCACTCTTCTTTACTTCAAGAACGGTCAGCTTGTAGACAGGACCGTAGGAGTAGTTTCGAAGGAGGAGATCGTCTCAAGACTTAACGCGCTTCTCTAGGCTGGTTGAAAACAAGTCTGGAAATGAAAAAGACAATTCTGACTCTCATCGCGGCTGCCGTCGCGATGATTGCGGGCGTGGGTATGGATGCCCAGGTCCGTTATGGTATACTCGGTGGTTTCACTTCTTCTTCCGCTGACGCGAATGCCAAGGTGGGGAAATGCAACTTGTATCATGTGGGATTCGCGGCGAAGATTCCAGTCGGTGCCGGGTTCGCGGTCCAGCCGGGTATCACTTACCAGATGAAAGGGGCTTCTCTTGAGGAGATCGCTGGAGATATCTTCCCCCTCCATCTGGATACCAAGGTGGGCTATCTTGAGCTTCCGGTGCAGCTCCAGTGGGGACCCGATCTGGTTCTTTTCCGCCCATACGTTTTCGCTGAACCTTTCATCGGTATCGGACTCAATGTCGACAATGATATCCAATCATTGAAGAGCAAATCTTTCGATGAGTCTGCCATGAAGAGATTCGAATACGGATTGGCCCTCGGAGGAGGACTTGAGTTCTGGAGGCTTCAGCTTTCAGCGAAATATTTCTGGAACTTCGGTTCCCTTGTTGACGGTATAAACGAAGGCATCATCGCCACAACGGTCAGGGACGCTTTCGCTGAAGGAAAAAGTTTCAACGGATTCGCAATCACATTGGGTCTGTTTTTCTGATTTATCGGGGGGAAGGAAGGATGGATAACGGGAAGAAGATAGCTCTTTTCTGTTCGTCGAGCGGTACTATCTCGGAAAAATACAACGAGGCCGCACGTGAGGCGGTAAGGGAAATCTGCGCAAGAGGTTTTACCGTGGTTTCAGGAGGAACGGTAAAGGGTACCATGGGCGTAGTGGGTGATGAGGTGCGCAACTGCGGCGGACGTCATATCGGCATCCTGCCTCACTTCATGTCATATTGCCAGTACCCGGAACTTGACACGACGATCTGGACGGGAACCATGGCCGAACGCAAAGAGAAGATGCGTGAAGGGACTTCTGCTGTGATAGCTCTCCCGGGTGGAATTGGGACTCTGGACGAGGTGATTGAGGTCCATGTGCTGGCCAAGCTCGGAAAATATTCCGGAAAGGTGATCGCCCTCAACGTGGACGGTTTCTATGATCCTCTCAAGAGTCTTCTGGACCATTACGTCAATACCGGTATGATGGCTCCCTCCGACAGGGATCTGATGCTTTTCCCGGGTACCGTTGATGAGTTTGCCTTTATTCTTGATAAATTGGACATGTAGGTTTATATGGGTATTTCAGCTGTTCTGGATTGCATAGGAGAAGACCTGAAGAAGGTTTTTTGCATCATGAGGGCTTCTCTGGAGAGTGATATCGATCTGTTGAATACGATGAACGGGTCGATTCTCTCATCGGGAGGAAAGATGGTCCGTCCGATGATTACGCTTCTCTCGGCATTGTCATGCGCCGGAAGCGTGAATGAAGACACCCTTTCCTGTGCCGCGTCCACGGAACTTCTGCATAATGCCACACTTCTGCACGATGATGTCGTGGACAACAGCAATCTCCGCAGGGGAAAACCTACGGTGATGTCCATTCTCGGACCCGGGCCGTCGGTCCTTATCGGAGATTACTGGCTGGTGAAGGCGGTTGACTTGGTCCTCAACTGCAAGTCTCCTTTGAAGATAACAAGGCGCTTCGCCAAAACGTTGTCCGATCTTGCCAGCGGTGAGATGCTGCAAATGCAGTGTTCTTCCGAATGCACTACTTCAATGGACGAGTATCTGAGGATCATTTATTCCAAGACCGCATCCCTTTTCGAGACTGCAGGTGTCGTTGGAGCGATATCCGTGGATTCTTCTCCGGAATACGAGGAAGCGGTGAGGGAATATTCATGCAATCTCGGGATGGCCTTCCAGATGAAGGATGACATATTGGATTATGAAGGGAGCGAAAAACTCGGCAAGCCGGCAGGGCAGGACCTGAAGGAACAAAAGGTGACCCTTCCTCTTTTCGGGGCCTTCGCGAATGCTGGGAAGAAGGAAGAGGAACGGATGAGAAAACTTCTCTCGAACGCCTCCTCTGAGCCTTCCAATGTCGAGGAAATCCTTTCTTTCGTTAAGCGCTATGACGGAATAGCTTGGGCGGATGAAAGGCTGTTGGAGTGGTCACGCAAGGCGACTGACTCCCTTTGCACACTCCCTGAAAGCAAAGAACGTGATCTGCTGGCTGAACTGGCTTCTTTCGTAGTGGAAAGGAACAGCTGACCTTTTTCCCTTTAATTGGAATATGATGGAGCTTGAAGACATAATAGGCAATGACGACCTCAAGCGAGCACTTTCCGGAATGATATCCGGGAACAGGGTCCCCCATGCCATCATGTTCTACGAGAATGAGGGTTGCGGTGCTTTGGCCATTGCCATGGCTTTCGTGAAAAAGCTCAACGAGGGCCGTCACCCTGATGTCCATTACACTTTTCCGATAACATCGGGAACGAAAGTGAAAGGGGAGGTCAAGAACCTTGTCTGTGACATGTACCGCCCCCTTTGGACCGAATTGGTCGAGAAGAATCCTTATTTCCTAGAAAGCGAGCTTTCCGAAGCGCTTGGATTCGAAAAGAAGAAAGGTATCATCGGAGTCGCGGAAGGAAAGGCGATTATCCAGAAGCTGTCCCTGACCAGCCTTTCGGACGGATACCGTGCGGTCATCATGTGGCTTCCTGAGAGGATGAACGCTGAAACCGCCAACAAACTGCTCAAGGCGATTGAGGAACCGTCACCCAAAGATATTTTCATACTGATAACCCATTCTCCCTCATCGGTGCTCCAGACGATTTCGTCAAGGTGCCAGGCTTTGAGGGTGCTTCCCTTGTCTAAAGAGGAAGTCAGCCGGACACTTCAGGTCCAGTTCGGGTATTCCGAAGAGGATGCGCAATTCGCCGCGTCTTTCAGTTCCGGCAGCGTAGGTGAAGCCCTTTACTCTCTTTCCAGGAAAGAAGAGACCTCGGCGACGAGAGATCTGTTCTTCACTTTGATGGAGAACATATTGGCGAGAGATTATCTTGCCACACTTGAGGCCGGGGATGCGATAGCTGCCTTGGATTCAAGGGAAAAACAGAAAGCTTTTTGTAACTTTGCCGCGGAATGCATCCGCAAGATATTCATGCTGCAGCAGGGGATGGAGGAGATTTCCGGAATCCTGCCGCAGGAGAGGGATTCATACGTTGAGATGGCCGGCAAATGCGGCAGGTCATTCTGCCGTTCATCCCTGGATATAATCGGCAAGGCGGCCCTCCGTCTTGAGAGGAACGTGAACCAGAAGATCATCTTCTGCAACATGGTCTCCAAGATGTTCGGCAGCGTCAGGCAATAGCACACGAATCAATGAACGAGAACGAAAATATACAATTCGACTGCAGCAGAGGCTGTACCATCACCCGCAAAGAGGATGATGAGCTTGTGTGCGTCTACAGGCAGGGATGCTGCAAACTGGAGGACTATGATTACCTCAAGGGTGTCCACCAGGAGCAGTTCTCCAATCTGTTTGAAGTCCGTTTCAAGAATACGAGGAAGGGATTCTACCGTAACGATTCGGGACAGAGCATAAAGACAGGCGACCTTGTAGTAGTCGAATCCCAGACTGGGCATGACCTCGGAATAGTCACTCTTGAAGGACCTATTGTAGGCCGTCAGATGAAGTGCAAAGGAATAGATCCGGATCCCAATGCCCTTAAGAAGATATACCGGAAGGCGAAAGTATACGATATAGAGAAATGGCAGGAGGCGATCGCAAGGGAACAGGACACCATGATCCGCGCCAGGCAGATCGCGGTTGAACTTGGCCTTGAAATGAAGATCGGTGACGTGGAGTTCCAAGGGGACGGCACTAAAGCGATCTTCTACTACATCGCTGAAGGAAGGGTGGACTTCCGTGAACTTATCAAGGTGTTCGCAGAGGAGTTCAGGATCCGTATTGAGATGAAACAGATCGGCGCCCGCCAGGAAGCCGGTCTGATCGGAGGTCTCGGTGTCTGCGGCAGGGAGCTCTGCTGCGCCAATTACATTACTTCCTTCAAGTCCATATCCACTTCAGCCGCCCGCTGTCAGGACCTCTCCCTCAATCCCCAGAAACTTGCCGGCCAGTGCGGCAAGTTGAAGTGCTGCCTCAATTACGAGGTGGAGAATTATCTTGACGCACAGTCCAGGATCCCCAAGGTCCAGGAACCTCTGGAGTTCGAGGACGGTCTTGCTTATCTCGTGAAAACGGACATTCTCCAGGAGAAGATGTATTTCTCTTATGAGAAGGGGTCTTTGGCGAACCTTTATCCTCTCGATGCTTCCGAGGTTGTGGAGATAATCAAGATGAACCGCAACGGAATCCGCCCTGAGTCTCTCAGGACCGAAGAGGAATCAGGAGCGCCCGAATTCATTTCCGCCGTGGGTGATGACAGCATAACGAGGTTCGACAAGCCCAAGAAGAAAAAGAAGAAAAACCAGAAAGGGAAACAGCCCCAAGGCCCTCAGCAGGGAGGGGAACAGAATCCTCAGGCAAGGCCACAGGGACAGCCGCAGGGTATGAAGAAACCTAACGGGAACAAGGGAAGCCGTCCCGGTCAGGGCAATAACAGGAATCAGTGATGGCTTTTCCCGTGAACAGATTCCCTTGGGCGGTGACATTGATCTCGCTTTTGGTGTCCATGGTTTTGGCGTTCTCATGCTCAAGCCCTGAATCCAGCGAGCAATTCGTACGGACAGGGAAAACTGACATTGAAGGAAGCTACCCTTTCGTGGCGGATTTCGAAGAGGGGAACTCATACGACCTGGACCTTTATGTGAACATGGTCTGCGGGAATGTCAAATTCGCCCAATTCCCCGGAGTCAGCCTCTCATTGTTATGGGAGTCGCCCCAAGAGGAGAAGTTCTCCGAGGACGTGTTCATCTCAAGAGAAAACCTGGACAAGGACACATATTTCGTGAAGAGCCTTGTGGCACGATACAGGGAAGACCTTATGATGGATCCGGCCGGAGAATGGGGATTGACCATAAGCGTTCCTGATGAAATGATAGAGCATTATGGCATAACCGGTATAGGTTTAAGGGTAACCAGAAGATAGTCATGGGACATGGTAAGTTACGCAAATTCAAGGAGAATGAGACTTTTCTCTGCCTCCTGCAACCTCAGACGGGAGACGTCCTCGACGCCGTCCCCGGTACCGGTTTCATTCTGAAGGACCATCCTGTGAAGGGGAACTGGAACAGGAAAATGTTCGCCAAAGAGCAGCCTATAGTGGTGGAATTCGGATGCGGCAAGGGAGAGTATACGATAGATTTGGCCCTCCGCAATCCTTCTTTCAACTATATCGGTGTCGACATCAAAGGTGCCCGCCTCTGGAAAGGTGCCAAATACGCTACAGAACACAATCTTCCCAACGTGGCTTTCCTGCGCACCCGTATCGAGTTCATTGAGGCGTTTTTCGCACCGGGAGAAGTCTCTGAGATCTGGCTGACCTTCTCTGACCCGCAGCTCAAGAGCGAAAACAACCGGCTGACGAGCCCCCGTTTTCTGGAAAGGTACCGTAAGTTCCTCCGCCTGGGAGGCATCATCCATCTGAAGACCGACAGCATGTTCCTTCATCAGTACAGCAAAGCCGTAGCCGAGGCGAACGGCCTTCAGATCATTGCAAGCGCTGAAGACCTTTATGGTTCTGACCGTGAGAACTTGTACAATTCCTCAGCCGTATCTGTAATGGGGAAGGATTCTGTGGACGCGCTTTTCTCGGTCCAGACCTATTATGAGAAGATGTTCCTGAAGCAGGGTCTTAAGATAACATACCTGAGTTTCACCCTGGACCATGAAGGTCCCTTCGTTTCTCCTGAGAGTTTCGATGCGGACTATTGGAAGAAGAGGGAGACGCCCAGAAAGACTTTCGGCATTCAGGTCTGATCCGTTTTACACACTAGTCAAGGGAAGAGGGTTCCACCCAATGGATGGTGTACCCTTTGTTCTCCATACCCCTGAACCAGGTCATCTGCCTTTTGGCGAATTGGTGGATGGCGTTCCCCAGAAGAGTTTTCATTTCCTCCAGCGAAAGGATTCCGAGGACGTGCTGCGTTATGAATTTGTACTCAAGGCCGTAGTACATAAGGTCTTCAGGGTCTATCCCTTCTTCGTTTATGAGGCGTCTGACCTCATCGATCATTCCCTCTTCAATCCTTGATTCCAGCCTTGCGTCAATCCTTCTTATGCGCTCTTCCCTGGATACCAGAGTACCGATGAAATAGACTTTCTTCGGAAGGAATCCGGGGTCCTCTACCGGATGGGTCTTGCGGTATTCGGCCACTTCCAGGGCTCTTATTATCCTTCTTTTTGACTGAAGAGTGCCCATACCGGTATCCGGAGCTTCCTTAAGGAGCCTGAGTCTCAATGTCCCGATGTCTTCTTTTTCAAGATTGAGACGGAAGTCCGGATCGGCGGGGAGCTCAGGGAGTATATAGCCGCAGGTCGCAGCCTCGATGTAAAGTCCGCTGCCTCCGCAAAGGACCGGGACCATCCCCCTTTTCACTATGTCCACGTATGCGTTCTCGAAATCACGCTGGTATTCATAGATGTTGTACCTTGAACCTGCTGGAGCGATGTCGATCAGATGATAGGGGATCTCACCATATTCGGAGAGATCTTTCCCGGTACCGATGTCCATGCCCCTGTACACCTGTCTTGAATCGGCGGAGATTATCTCAGCGGATGGCTTGCCCCGGAGGGAATTGATTTTCCGGCAGAGTTTCACTGCGTAGGAAGTCTTGCCTGAAGCCGTGGGGCCGAGTACGCAGATAAGGTCTATCTCCCCGTTGTCGAACAGGGAAAGCACTTCGGGGATGCTGATGTTTTCAGGGTCCGGAAGTTCTGCCATCGGCGGCACTCCAAGGTGTATCTTTTCTTCCCGTGTTTTCTTCATCGGTAAGAGGAATTTTCACAAAATTACGATTTTATCCTTATATTTGCACCCCTTTCAAAAGACAGGTAAATATCCACGATATGCCGAAAGCCAAGAGCAAAATACAGATAAGCAACCGGAGGGCCTCATTCGACTATGAGTTCCTGGAGACCTTCACGGCAGGTATCGTGCTCGTCGGGACGGAAATCAAATCAATCCGTGCCGGCAAGGTGTCGCTTGTCGATTCTTATTGCTACTTCGACCAGAGGGGGCAGCTCTACGTAAGGGGTATGAACATAGCCCAGTATTTCTGGGGATCCTGGGGGCAGCATGAGCCGGTCAGGGACCGTAAACTTCTCCTCACGAAAAGGGAACTGAGGCATCTGCGGCAGAGTGTCAAGACAAAAGGTCTTACGATAATAGCCGTGAAGATGTACATTTCCGAAAACGGATACGCCAAACTTCTCATCGCCCTTGCAAAGGGAAAGAAGGAATACGACAAACGGCAATCCATCAAGGAAAAGGATATCAAAAGGGAGCTCGGAAACAAGTACCATTGAGTACATTCCGGCTCCCTTTCAGATTATCTTCTCCAGAGAGGAAATCAGAGTCCGAAGGCTTTCTTGATAAGGTCCACGCTGTCCAGGAGTTCCCATCCGAAGAACTGGACCGGCTTCTCGATTTCCTTACCGTCCCGGATGAGTTTCAGGGATTTTATGTAAGGCTTTTTGCCCATGTGGCCGTATGAAGCTGTGGGCTCATAGATCGGGTTCTTCAGTCCGAATTTCTCCACGATCTTGGCAGGGCGCAGGTCGAAAAGTTCGCCGATCTTCTTCGCGATTTCCGCATCATTGAACATTTTTCCGCCTTTTCCGCAGGCTGCTGTACCATATGTGTCGACGTAGATGCTGACAGGCTTTGCCACACCGATCGCATAAGAAACCTGGACAAGCATCTCCTTGGCCACACCGGCTGCTACCATGTTCTTGGCGATGTACCTTGCAGCGTAAGCTGCCGACCTGTCGACTTTGGAAGGGTCCTTGCCGGAGAAAGCTCCGCCACCGTGTGCGCCTTTTCCTCCATAAGTGTCCACGATGATCTTCCTTCCGGTCAGACCGGTATCCCCATGGGGGCCACCGATGACGAACTTACCTGTAGGATTGACATGAAGAATGAATTTGTCATCGAAGAGAGCCGCGGTTTCCGCAGGCAGAGATTCTTTAACCATCGGGATGAGGATGTTCCTGATGTCGTCTTCGATCTTGTCATGCATCGCTTCATCCACTCTTTTCTGGCCGTATTGGTCTACCGCGTCTTCATAGCTCATCCTGCCGAGGCACTCGGCGGTGAATTCGTCATGCTGGGTGGAGACCACGACTGTGTGGACCCTGACAGGTTTGTGGGCGTCGCCATCGTACTCGATGGTGAATTGGGATTTTGCGTCAGGACGCAGATATAGCATCAGCTTGGTCTTCTTTCTGATGTCCGAAAGCGTTTTGAGGGTAAGATGAGCAAGTGAGAGGGCAAGAGGCATGTACTCCTTGGTGTCGGTACATGCGTAACCGAACATCATTCCCTGGTCGCCGGCACCTTGCTCAAGCGGATCCTCCCTTACCACGCCGCGGTTGATGTCGGAACTCTGTTCGTGAATTGCAGACAGCACTCCGCAGGAATTGCCGTCGAACATGTATTCGGCTTTGTTGTAGCCGATGCCGTTGATGACTCTTCTTACAGTTTTCTGGATATCTACATAGGCGTCTTCAGACCGGACTTCTCCTCCTACGACCACAAGGCCTGTGGAACAGAAAGTCTCACAAGCGACCTTCGCTTCTTTGTCCTGGCGGAGGAACTCGTCAAGTATGGCGTCCGAAATCTGGTCGGCCACTTTGTCCGGATGGCCTTCAGATACTGATTCTGATGTGAACAAGTAGTTCATTGATTCTACGATTTAAAAATAGTTTCTTCTTTCGTCTTCCCGTTCTGCTTCACGGGTGGACACAAATAAAAAAGCTCCACTGGAATGCGGAGCTGTCACAAAAACACAAAACATTGATATGAAAAGTTGTCACCTAGGTCGGAGTGACAAATTATTCCTAAGTAAGTGACGCACAAAGGCGCCGATCAACATTTTAGCATTTTTTCACGTGGTTGCAAGCAGGCAAATCTCTCCACATTTGATGGTGCAAAGGTATAGAGTTTTTTATAGATTGCAAAAGTTTTCTTCAAAAAATCTCAACCGACCCGCCGGTAAAACGATAAAATGTTGTGTTCTACCTCAAAACAACCCCAAGGGAGGTCTTGTTCTCTTTCAAGATTTCTTAAAATACATTATATTCGCAGTCTGAATAATTCCGAATTATTATTCAAGTAAACCCTATAATTGTATTTATGAAACAATCTATCAAGTTTGTACTTCTCGCAATCCTTTCTGTGTTTGCGGGCAGTGTCGCCTTTGCACAGGTGACGACTTCATCTCTTGGTGGTCGTGTCGTTGACCAGAACGACGAGCCCGTTATCGGGGCTGCTGTCGTGGCCAAGCACGGACCTTCAGGAACGACTTACGGTGCGGTAACAAATGCCGACGGCCGTTACACCATCCAGGGTATGCGTCCTGGTGGCCCTTATACGGTTGAGGTATCTTGCCTGGGTTACCAGCAGACCAACTACACCGGAGTCACCCTCCAGCTTGCTGAAACCTATGCGCTTAATGCCAAAATAGCTGAGAGCAACGAGTCTCTTTCAGAGTCAATCGTCATAGCTGAGGCTGCTTCAAAATTCGCTCAGGAGAAGACAGGTGCTGCGACTAACATCAACAACAGCCAGATCGCCTCTCTCCCTACAGTCTCAAGGAGCATTACCGATGTCACCCGTCTTTCCCCTTACGGAGGAAACGGAATGAGCTTCGCAGGTTCTGACGGACGTACAGCCAACTTCACCGTTGACGGAGCGAACTTCAACAACAACTTCGGTCTCTCCGACAAGCTTCCTGGAGGTGGCAGCCCTATCTCCATTGACGCTATTGAGGAGCTCCAGGTCGTCATCTCCCCTTACGACGTGAGGCAGACCAACTTCATCGGAGGTGGTGTCAACGCTATCACCAAGTCAGGTACCAACACTTTCAAGGGAACCGCTTATATTTATCATCGTAATGAGAATATGAAGGGCGACTCCGTTGATGGAGAGCAGATTGCCGGTGCACGTGCCAAGGACCGTCTGACCACTTACGGCTTCACTCTTGGCGGACCTATCATCAAGAACAAGCTCTTCTTCTTCGCTAACGCCGAGTTCACAAAGATCCCTACAATCGCAAACCGTTGGAGGGCTTCCTCAAATGGTGTAGCCGATCCTGACAACTATGTTTCCCGTACAACCCTCGCTGACCTTAAGAGCGTTTCTGATTTCGTCAAGACCAAGTACGGATACGATACCGGTTCCTATACCAGCTTCCCTGCTGACGAGGATAACAAGAAGCTCCTTTTCCGCTTGGATTGGAACATTACCGACAAGCATCATCTCGCTCTCCGCTACAACTACACTCTCAACAACGTTTGGTCCTCTCCTAACGCCACTTCAATGGACGGAGGTACCCGTATGTCCGGAGCACGTATGAGCCAGTACTCGATGTCTTTCGCCAATTCAATGTACTCTATGCAGAACATTGTGAGCACCTGGTCACTTGATTTCAACAGCCGTCTTACTGACAACCTTTCAAACCAGTTCCTCGCAACATACTCACAGCTTGACGATATCCGTGGTTCCAACTCTGATGAGTTCCCCTTCATCGACATCCTCGACGAGGAGAGCGCCAACAACTACATGGCCCTCGGTTATGAGCTCTTCACCTGGAACAACGCAGTCCACAACCGCGTCGCCAGCATCAAGGATGACCTTACATACTATGCCGGAGCACACAAGATCACTGGAGGTCTGACCTTCGAGTATCAGATGGCCGACAACCAGTATATGCGTAACGGTACCGGTTACTATCGTTACAAGACTCTCAATGACTTCCTTAACAGCGCTGCTCCTGAGGTCGTCTGCTTGACCTACGGTTACGACGGAGAGCAGAAGCCTGCTGCACGTGTTCAGTTCTACAAAGCAGGTCTCTATGCACAGGACGAGTGGAGTGTCAACGACAACTTCAAACTGACTGCCGGTGTCCGTTTTGACGGTCTGTTCTTCAGCAACAAGGACCTTCTTACCAACAACGCAATCAAGGCTCTCTCCTACTATCCCAAGTCTCATGACTACAAGGAGACCCATATTGACACAGGTAAGTGGCCTACCGCCAACGTTACCATTTCTCCTAGGGTCGGTTTCACATGGGATGTCCTCGGTGACCGTTCTCTGAAGGTCCGTGGTGGTACTGGTCTCTTCTCTGGCCGTCTCCCTCTGGTGTTCTTCACCAACATGCCTACCAACGGCGGTCTTGTCCAGTATCAGGCACAGCTTAACGCCAAGAATACTGACATGAGCCAGTTCGCAGGTGGTCTCGTTACCGACGCAAGCGGTAAAGCTACAATCGCAGCTCTCTACGACAAGCTCGTCTCCATGGGTTATCCCAAGACTGTCACCTCAGAAGATGGAACAGTTCCTTCATCCATCAGCGCAGTTGACGCCAAGTTCAAGATGCCTCAGGTTTGGAAGTCCTCTATCGCTGTTGACTACAGCTTCCCTACTTCCTTCCCTCTGTCAATCACTGCTGAGGCTATCTACAACAAGACAGTCAACGCTGTCTCGATCTCTGACTGGAGCATGAAGGATGTGGCCGGTTTCGCTCGCTTCAACGGTGCTGACAACCGTCCGCTCTATCCTTCCAACTTCCGTAACGGCACCAAGGCTTTCGTTCTTGAGAACACAAACAAGGGTTACGGTTGGTCCGGAAACATCACCATCAACGCTTCTCCTGTTGAGAACCTCAACATCATGGCGGCTTATACCCACACCGTCAACAAGGAGATCACCGGTATGCCCGGTTCCGCTGCTGAGTCAGCTTTCACCTATGTTCCCACCAACGAGGGTCCTAACTACATCAAGCTCCATAACTCACAGTATGTGACTCCTGACCGTTTCGTTGCTTCCCTCACCTATCATGACAACAGCAACAACCACTACAGCTTCATTTATGAGACTTGGAAGGGAGGTTACAACTACTCTTACATGCTGTCCAACGATATGAACGGTGACGGTTACAACTATGACGCTCTCTATATCCCTACCGATGAAGAGGTCGCTTCCAACAAGTTCCGTTTCGTTTCTTCAGATGATGCTACCCGCTTCATGGATTATGTCCACGCCAGCAAGTACCTGACCAAGCATCAGGGTGATTATGCAGAAGCGTACAGCCTCTATTCTCCTTGGGTCCACAGGGTTGACTTCAGCTACAAGCATGATTTCAAGGTGAAGATCGGCAACACCACCAATGCTCTCCAGCTCAGCATTGATATCAAGAACCTGCTGAACCTGTTCAACTCAAGTTGGGGTGTAAGCAAGTATCTCAATCCTGCTATCGGTTCCGAGGCCCGTGTCCTCAAGTATGAGGGTCCCGACGCTGAGGGTTACGCCACCTTCTCAACACCGTCCGCTATCAATGGAAACCTGAACACATTCGTTCCTTCCCATACCATCGGACAGTGCTGGTATGCTTCCATCGGTATCAAATACATGTTCAACTAATCAATGGCGGATCATCATATGAAAACACGTTATATCATACTTTCAGTTCTGGCTACTCTTGCTCTTGCAGTAGGTTGCCAGAAAGAGGCCGACCATTTTCTGGATGAGATAAAAGTCAATTCTTCCTATATCTCCATTCCCGAGGCCGGAGGTACCGTTACTATGGAAGTAACCACCACCGGATCATGGTCAATTGCTTCAGCACTTCCCGAGTGGCTTACGATTGCTCCCACCTCAGGTTCAGCCGGAACAACCACCATTTCCCTCACCGCTCCTCAGGCTCCTGACGGACGTACTGCTGAATTCCAGATCAACTGCGACGGAAAGACTCAGGTCATCAATGTCATCCAGGGTCTTGCTGTGGTCTCTACCGCTACCTGCGCTGAGGTTATCGCTGGTCCTGAAGCCAAGACATACAAGGTAACAGGTGTCTGCACCAGGATCGCCAACACATCCTATGGCAACTGGTATCTTGATGACGGCACAGGTGAGATCTACATCTACGGTACAGTCAACGCCAGCGGCTCTTATGATTGGGCAAAATTCAACATTGAGGTCGGTGATGTAGTTACCGTCCAGGGCCCCAAGACCGTTTACAACGGCACTATCGAGCTCGTAGACGCTACTTTCATTTCCGTCCAGAAGTCACTCGTCAAGATCGTGAGCGATTCAGAGTACTCATTCGACGCAAATGGTGGCGCCTTCTCAGTGGCTCTTTCAGCCAAGGGTGACGGTCCATTCATTGAGATCGCTGAAGATGCCCAGGATTGGGTGAGCATCTCTTCAACATCCAAGACAAAGGACGACAAAGGCAATGACATCATCGTTGTACATTTCAGGGTTGCCCCCAATGAGGGAGAAGCTTCCCGTACCGCTGACATCGCTTTCACTTCCGCTTCAGGCAAGACCTCTTCAACAGTCCATGCGACTGTCAGCCAGATGGGTCTTTCCGGAACCCTTACCAATCCTTTCTCTGTAGCAGATGCTATCGCTTACTGCCAGACTCTCTCCGGCGAAAGCGGAAACGAGTTCTACGTAAAGGGCAAGATTTCCCGTATCGTAGAAAATGGTTCCTTCGGTTCCTACGGAAACGCTACCTTCTTCATTTCCGATGACGGAGAGTTCCTCGGAGAGGATGACAAGACTCCTAATACGACTCATGATTTCGAGGCATACCGTGTTCTCTATCTCGGAAACGAAGCTTGGGCAGATGGCAATGCCAACATCAGTGTAGGGGACGAGGTTATCCTCCATGGTAAACTCACCATCTACAACGGAATCTCTGAAACCGCCAGCAAGAAGGCTTACGTATACAGCATCAATGGTGCTACCTCCGACGCGAACGGTCTCGGCTCCCTCGCTTATCCTTTCAATATCGCAGGAGCAGTGAACTTCATCGACAACGCCGGAACGGGTAATGTATTCGTAAAGGGTATCATCTCACGCATTTGTGCAAACGGTGAATTCGGTTCCTACGGAAACGCCACCTTCTATATCTCTGACAACGGAGAGTTCTCCGGTGTTGATGACAAGAACCCTGGCGAAGGCGACTTCGAGGCATACCGCGTCCTTTACATGGGCAACCGCGACTGGGCTGAGGGAGACTCTCAGATCGCTGTCGGTGATGAGGTCATTCTTCACGGAGCTCTCACCAAGTACGGTTCCACCTACGAGACTTCTTCAAAGAAGGCTTACATCTACTCACTTAACGGCAAGACCGAATAAGTAAAGCCTTTATTCAGAAATAGCGCGGCCCCTCAACAAAGGGGCTGTGCTTTTTTGACAAGGGTTCTGACTGAAAAGTACAAATACAATAATCCATGAAGAAATACTTATTGATTGCAGCGATAGCCATGACTGCATGTACTTCGAACAACAAGAACATCTTTTTCCAGGATTGGGACACACCTTACGGAACAGCACCGTTCAGTAAGATAACCAATGCTGATTACATGCCTGCTTTCCTCGAGGGAATTGAGCAGCAGAAGAAGGAGATCGCGAAGATTGTCGCCAACCCGGACGCTCCCACTTTCGAGAACACAATTGCGGCTTATGAATTGTCAGGAAGCCTTCTTGCAAAGGTTGGAGGAGTATTCTACAACATTTCCGAATCCGATGCTACCGAGGAAATCCAGAAGATTGTCGATGAAATAACTCCGATTGCTACAGCAGCGGAGGACGATATCTTCATGGACGGAGCTTTCTTCGCCAAGGTAAAGGCCGTATATGACAATATGGACGGTCTGACCAGAGAGCAGCAGATGGTCACCAAGAAGCTCTATGACAGATTTGTACGTAATGGCGTAGCCCTTGATGAGGCCGGACAGGCGAGGTTCAAGGAGATCAACACCCGTCTTGCCGTCCTGAGCCAGAAGTTCGGCAACAACCTTCTAGCTGAGAACAATGCTTTCAAGGACAAGATCGGCGTCACAGTGTCCCAGTACTCATCTTTCATGACGACCTGTGAAGACAGGGCTAAGAGGGAAGAGGCATTCAAGGCCTATTCATCCCGAGGAAACAACGGCGGTGAAAACGACAACAACCAGATTGTCCTTGAGATCATGAAGCTCCGTACCGAGCAGGCCAACCTCCTCGGTTACAAGACCTCAGCCGAGTATCTGCTGGACAACAAGATGGCCGGGAATCCTGCTACCGTTGATGAGTTCCTTGACAAGATAATGGTTTCTTCGATGAAGAAGGCCAAGGAGGAAATCGCCGATATGCAGAAGGTGATGAACGAAGACATCAAGGCAGGAAAAGTTCCCGCAGGATCCAAAATCCAACCTTGGGACTGGTTCTATTATGCAGAGAAGGTCCGCAAGATAAAGTACGACCTTGATGAAGAGCTCACCAAACCTTATTTCCAGGTTGACAGCGTCAGGAAGGGTGTCTTCTTCGCGGCCAACAAGATATACGGGATTACCATTGAAGAGGCTCCCGAAGTGGAGGTCTACAACCCCGAGGTCAAAGCCTACAAGCTTACTGACAGGGACGGTTCCCTTCTCGGAATCTTCTACTCCGATTATTTCACCAGGGACACCAAGAGAGGTGGAGCTTGGATGAACAATTTCCGTGATCAGTATGTTGACGCCTCAGGCAACGACGTCCGTCCAGTCATCGTCAATGTCTGCAACTTCCCTCCCGCTACTGAGACGGTTCCTTCGATGCTTACTATCGACCAGACCCAGACCGCTTTCCATGAGTTCGGACACGCCCTTCACGGTTTCCTTACCAAATGCCATTACAAGGACGTGAGCGGTACTTCAGTGACAAGGGATTTCGTGGAGATGTTCTCCCAGTTCAATGAGCATTGGGCTTTCCAGAAAGAGATTCTTTCTGCTTACGCCAATGATTACCGCACAGGTGAACCCATTCCGGACGAACTCGTAGAAAAGATCAGCAACTCATTGAAATTCAATCAGGGATTCACAACGGGTGAACTCTGCGCCGCTTCGATACTTGACATGAAATGGCATGAACTTACTGCTGAAGAACTTGGCAAGTTCACGGATGCCCAGTCCATCAGGGATTTCGAGACGAAGGTCTGCAAGGAGATGGGCCTTGTCGATGAAATCATCCCCAGATACAGGACAACGTATTTCAACCATATCTTCAATAGCGGATACAGCGCAGGATACTACAGCTATCTTTGGTCCGAGGTTCTTGATACCGACGCTTTCGAATTCTTCCAGCAGCAAGGCATCTACAACCCTTCCGTAGCCAAGAGTTTCAGGGAAACTTTCCTTGAGAAAGGCGGTTCAGAAGAGCCTATGACGCTTTTCCGTCAGTTCAGAGGCGCTGATCCTGATGCAGGTGCACTTCTCAGGAACAGAGGACTCGATTAGCACTTGTTCTGATAATCAGTTTTTTGAGGGCGGTTCCTTTATGGGGCCGCCTTTTTATCGTTCCAGCCGGGGCTCAATTGTTGTAAACAATTGTTTTGCGTTTAAAATGTTTTAATTAATTTTGCGTAGACTAGGTATATTATTCAAATCTCAATATTATGAAATTCAGATACGCATTGATGGCCGTATTGGCATCAGTAGCCCTCTTCTCCGCTTGCGAGGAAGAGGAAGAACTGGGACTGGCATCCCTTACTTCGGATGTCAGTGAACTGTCTTTCGATGTGCCGGCAGGACAACAGACCATTTCCCTTACCGCAACTCGAGACTGGTCTGTGAAGACCAAACCGGATTGGGTGGCTGTTGATCCTGATCACGGGAGCGCTTCGACCAAAGCGCAGAATGTGACGATAACAGTGCAGCCCAATCCCGATATGGACCGTACCGGTAACGTCATTTTCACGATAGGTTTTGCGAAAACCGGAGTCGCAGTTCACCAGAAAGGTGAAGCAGGTTCTGAAGAGGATGCCCTCATCTACTTCAATGATTTCGACAAGGAGGAGGCTACTCAGACATACGGAAGTGGTACGTCGTGGCCTTATCTAGATCAGTTCGAAGGCTGGAAGAACCAGACCGGAAACGGTGCTGCAGATGTGACCTACAGATTCAAGTCGATGTCAGCAAGGGCAAACAGCAAGTCAAATTCCAACTATTCGGATTATGAAGGTTCAGGAGCAAACAACTTGTTCTTTGGCTCAGGATCATATTTCGTGGTTGACGGAATAGCATTGTCAGGTCAGAAGGATTTCGTGGTTACTTTCGGATCGGAAAGATATCTTAACGGGTCGGATGACAACACTTTCAACCATAAGGAGTTCCACCTCTATGTTTCGGGAGATGGGGAGAAGTGGACAGAGCTTGAATATTCCTTTGCGAATGGTGACCCCGATGGACGTTGGGATCTTGCGACAGCCCGTTTCTCCACAAAAGAAGCAGCATCCGCTCTCCATTTATGCGTGATTTCTGACATAGCCAGTGCACATCGTCTTGACGACCTCAAACTTACTAGGGGCACTGCAGCTGATGTCACCATCGATCTTGCTGAAGGTGTTGAGATTCCCGCCATTGGCGGCGGAGACACTCCTAGCGGAGATATCAAGACCGTTACAGTTAAAGAATTCCTGGCATCTCCTGAGTCTTCGACCCAAAAGTATCAGTTGACAGGTACAGTGTCCGGAAGTGTCAATACCCAGTACGGAAACTTCGACCTTGTCGATGAGACCGGAACAGTCTATGTCTATGGTCTTACGGCAACCGATCTCGGATATGGCACGAAGAACGACCAGAGCTTCGCCAGCCTTGGCATCAATAAGGGCGATAAGGTCACTATCATCGGTTACCGCGGTTCATACACCAACAACAATACCGGAGAAAAGAAAGATGAAGTTGTCTATGCATACTTCGTTTCTAAGGAAGACGGTGGTGGAGATGAGCCTTCTGGTGAAGTCAAGACTGTAAAAGTCTCCGAATTCATCGCTGCTCCCGAGTCATCTACGCAGAAGTATCAGCTTACCGGAACCGTATCCGGAAGTATCAACACCCAGTACGGAAACTTCGACCTTGTCGATGAGACCGGATCAGTCTATGTCTATGGTCTTACCAAAACCGATCTCGGATATGGCGCGAAGAACGACCAGAGTTTCGCAAGTCTTGGCATCAAAGAGGGTGACAAGATCACAATCATCGGTTACCGTGGTTCATACGGTGACAAGATTGAAGTGATGTATGCATACTTTGTGTCGAAGGAAGACGGTGGCGGAGATGATCCTGATCAGCCCGGAGAGGTAAAGACTGTGACCATAGCTGAATTCAATGCTGCTCCCGAGTCATCTACGCAGAAATACCAGCTTACCGGAACCGTATCCGGAAGCATCAATAACCAGTACGGAAACTTTGACCTTGTCGACGAGACCGGGACAGTCTATGTTTATGGCCTTACCGCTACAGACCTTGGATATGGCACGAAGAATGACCAGAGCTTCAGTCAGTTAGGAATCAAAGCCGGTGACAAGATCACAATCATCGGTTATCGTGGTTCATACGGTGACAAGATTGAAGTGATGTATGCTTACTTCGTGTCGAAGGAAGACGGTGGCGGAGATGACCCTGATCAGCCCGGAGAGGTGAAGACGGTGACAGTAGCTCAGTTCAATGCGGCGGAAGAGTCGTCAACCCAAAAGTATCAGCTTACAGGAACGGTATCAAACATCAAGAATACGACTTACGGTAATTTCGATCTGGTCGACGAGACTGGAACCGTCTACGTCTATGGCCTTACCGCGACAGAACTTGGATACGGTGCATCCAACGACAAGAGTTTCGCTAATATTGGCATAAAAGAAGGAGACAAGATAACCATCATCGGATACCGAAGTTCGTATAGCGGCCAAATCCAAGTCAAGAGTGCATATTTTGTCTCGAAAGAAAACGGTGGCGATAATCCACCTGTACAGGTTATGTCTGTGACAGTTGCCCAGTTCAATGCCGCAAGTGAGTCCGAGACTCAGAAGTATCAGCTTACAGGAACGGTTTCAAACATCAAGAATACCACTTACGGTAATTTTGACCTTACCGATGAGACGGGTACAGTCTACGTTTATGGTCTTACTGCAACGGACCTTGGATACGGTGCATCCAACGACAAGAGTTTCGCCAATATTGGCGTAAATGATGGAGACAAGATCACCATCATCGGATACCGAAGTTCGTATAGCGGCCAAATCCAGGTCAAGAGCGCATACTTCGTTTCGAAGGAAGACGGTGGCGGAGATGAACCTGGCGGCGGAGACGATCCGGGAGAGTTCACGGGTGGAGATTACACCATCACTTGGAGCGCTGCATCTGACTGGACAAAGGGGCAGGATGATATAACGTACACATCCAGCATCTTCACTGTGTCTGCTAAAAAGAATGACGGCACTACCGCTCCTACAGTGAACGGCACCTACAATGATTTCAGGGCATACGCCAAGAACACGATCACGATTTCAGCCAATGGTGCTACGATCAATAAGATAGTCTTCAACCTTTCTTCACAGGGTCTGAAGCGTCTTACTGATATTACAGCATCCGATGGAACAGTGAAGACTCAAGCTTCAGGAGACAAGACTGTTGAATGGACAGGCTCTGCGACTTCGGTAACTTTCACGGTCGGAGACACCGCTCAGTACGGATCTGATGGAGCATCCAAGGCAGGACAGCTTGATTTCTCCAGCATAGATCTCAACGCTACTCTCAATTAATCCCTTACAGCAATTTTGATCATTCGAATCCAAAGTGAGAAAGTTTGAAGTCATATTGAAGGCTGCAGCATTGATGGTAATCTTTGCGACGGTGTATTCCTGCAGCGGCGGCTCCAAGGCTGAACCTGAAGTAATGTCGGCCAAGTTGACGGCCGACCGGCAGCAGGTTTCTTCTGACAAAGGAAGCATATTCCTCAGTGTCGCCGCATCAGGAAGTTGGACCTTGTCCCTTTCTTATTCGGGGACAGAGTCCGGCTGGGCTTCACTCAGTGTGACTTCCGGAAGCGGTTCCAAGAACAGCGTCATTCTTTCTTACAACGCCAATTCTTCATCTTCACCCAGGACCTTGACTGTCACTCTGAATGCAGGATCTCTGACGTCCACGGTTTCATTCACCCAGCAGGGGTATACTCCCTCGGGAGGTTCCGGAGGTGAAGATGAGCGGATAGCCATTCCTTCATGGCTGGAGTTGCCGGGCGTTCCCGATGATGATGAGTTCAAGTTCATATCCCATAATATGACCCTTAACGGCAAAAAGCAAAGGAACTATTCATATTGGTGGGATTACTCGAACCTTGTTGCCAGATGGGTTGCATATCCTCTGAACTCTACCCTGATAGGTTCCGGCAAGCGTTCCGATGCATGGGCTTTGGACCCTCTTCTCTCTGAAAAACAGCAGCCGGTACTCTACAAGGGATACTCAGACGGCAATGACGGATGGTATGCAAGGGGACATCAGATAGCCTCTGCAGACCGACTTACACCTGGTATCAACGAGTCCACTTTCTATGGCACTAACATGACTCCGCAGAATAATGATTTCAATAGCGGAATTTGGGCAGTGCTAGAAGGACAGGTGCGTTCCTGGTCGAAGAACAGTGATACGCTTTATGTCGTCACCGGATGTACAGTAGAGGGAAGTACAAAATACTGCTATGACAACAAAGGAAAGAAAGTGACGGTCCCTACCGGTTACTTCAAGGCTCTTCTCCGGTATAAGGAGAACTCGACCATCGGTTATGGCGGATTCATTGGTTGCGGATTTTACTTTGACCATGCCAACAAGTATGGTTCATCCGTCAAGAAATCAATGATGATGTCGATTGATGATCTTGAGAAGAAACTTGGCATTGACTTTTTTGTCAACCTTCCGTCAGATATAGAAAACAGTGTCGAGAAACAGGATCCGAAGACCGTCTCCTGGTGGGGTTTGAATGATTAAAAGAAAACATTCCGAATATGAAAAAGATACTTTATCTCCTTATTATCTTTCTTGTGGGACAGACCGCATTCGGCGCTTCTCCCAAGAAGAGTTATGTCATAGGGTTCTACAATCTTGAGAACCTTTTTGACACATACCATGATGAAGGGAAGAATGACTATGAGTACCTTCCGGATGGCGCGAACAACTGGACTGAAGTCAAGTATGAGAAAAAGCTTCAGAACATGGCTTCCGTCATCCGTGCGATGAGGGACGACAATAATGTATATCATGCTATTTTGGGAGTAAGTGAGATTGAGAACAGGCATGTGCTCGATGATCTGGTGAACCGTCCGGAGATAGCGGATGCCAACTATCAGATCGTCCATTATGACGGTCCTGACCGTCGAGGTGTCGATGTCGCCCTTTTCTATCGTCCAGATGTGTTCCAACTTCTTGAGAGCAAGTCCATCCCATTCGATTTCAACAGCAATATTGATTTCGGGATGACTCAGGAGGAGAAGGACGACTTCCGTACCAGGGACATTCTCATGGTAAGGGGCCTTCTCGGTGGAGAAATGTTTGCGTTCCTTGTTGCGCACTTGCCTTCAAGGGTCGGAGGAAAGAGCAATGACCTCCGCTCCCGTGGCGGTGAAATCATGTATGCTGAAGCTATGCGTCTTATGGATGAGTATCCCGGAATCAAGATTGTTGCCATGGGTGACATGAATGACAATCCCACAGACGACAGCATGGCTATATATATGCATGGTAAGGAAAAGATCAAAGACGTAGGAGAAAGGGATTTCTTCTCTCCGTTCCTCTCAATGTTGAAGGACGGGTACGGATCTTTGGCATATCAGGGGGAATGGAACATTTATGATATCATTCTGGCTAACCACAACCTCGTGAACGCACCTAAGGGGACTCTCGAGATAACCCCTATTGTCAAGGGTAAGTATTATGGAAGGATCTTCCAGAAGCCGTTCATGACTCAGCAGGAAGGAGACTATAAGGGTACACCGTTCAGGACATACTCCGGTGGCGCATTCATCGGAGGTTACAGCGACCATTACCCTACATACATTGTCGTAAGTACTAAATAAGGATGCCATGATAAGGAAAGTTACATTAGCGCTGGTCGCATCTCTGGTTTCCATGACACTCTTGGCCCAAACCGGAGGCGTCAAGGGAACCGTTTTGAACCGCGTTGACAGAACCCCTGTAACCAATGCCGAGCTGACCCTTTTCCAAGGGGCACAGGAAATAGCCACGGCGAAAACGGACGAATCAGGAAACTTCTTGATCGAACGCCTTGAAGACGGCATATATGACCTTGTCGTCAAGGCATCCGAGTTCCTGGAGACAAGGGTGAACGTGACCGTCAATGATGGCTACGTGAAGAACATGTTCAATATTACCCTGACCCAATCCCGTTCTGAGATTATGGACGAGATTTTCGAGGAGTTCGATATGGATGATTCCGGGTACAATGATAACCCCGTCATCCTTTTTGACCAGAATGACGTGTTCAACTCTGTGGCGGGATACAATTTCAGTTCAGTGCGTTTTAACCCCAGAGGTTATTCTTCAGAGTCGCAGGACGTCCTGCTCGCCGGAGTGAAGATGAATGACGCTATAACGGGTTATTCTCCTTTCTCCCTCTGGAGCGGACTTAATGAGGCCACAAGGACCAAATACACCGTAACCGGAAGTGAAGTCTCTGATTACGGCCTTGGCGGATATAACGGATTGACGAACATTCCTGCGAACGCATCAAATGTCAGGAAGGGACTTAGAGGTAGCGTTCTCACAAATTCCGCACTATACAGGCTCCGTCTGATGATGACCTATTCAAGCGGAATGAATGACAAAGGATGGGCGTATGCGGTATCGGCTTCCGCCCGTCTAGGCGGTAATGACTGGATTGACGGAGTTTATTACCGTTCATTCGGATATTATGCTTCTGTCGAGAAGAAGTTCAATGATGTTCATCGTCTGGCCGCTACATTCATGGCCACACCCGGAAGCAGAGGGGCACAAAATGCTTCCACACAGGAAGTTTATGACCTCATGGGAGACAATATGTACAACTCCAACTGGGGTTACCAGAACGGCAAGATCCGCAACTCCCGTATCCGCAAGACGCATGAACCTATCGCCATTCTGAAGTACGACTACACTCCCAACGACAAGTTCAAAGCATCCGCAACTCTTCTTTACCGTTTCGGAAAGAACGGATACACTGCCATCGATTGGTATGATGCCCAGGATCCCCGTCCCGACTACTATAGGAACCTTCCCAGCTATTTCTGGATGGAGAACAGGGATTTTGGACGCCGCAACATGTTCAAGTATGCTGCAGCCAAGGAAGCTTGGACTCACTCATCGTTATATCCTGAGATGACTCATGTAAATTGGGAGAGGCTCTATGACGTGAACAGGAACAATCTTGAGGGCGTCGCCGGAATACCTCGCTCAAAGTACATCTCCGAAGAGAGGAGGGTAGACCAGAGGGACCTGAACTTCGCCGGTTCCTTCAAGTGGAACACCAACAGCTGGTTGACTTTGAGCGGTGGTCTCAATGCAAAGATCAACAGGACTGAGAACTACAAGATCGTTGATGACCTTCTCGGCGGATACTATTTTGTCGATATCGACTCTTTCGCTGAAAGGGAATACGCTTCCGCTGCGGCCAAGGTCCAGAATGACCTGGACTACTATCTGGCCCACGGAGAGGCGAGAAGGCTTTATAAGGGTGACAAGTTCGGATATGACTATTACGCTCAGATCCGTAACATTGAAGCCTGGCTCAACGGCAGGTTTGCGGTAGGGAACTTCTCCGCTGATCTTGGTGGAAAGATAGGTTACTCTTCCTTCTGGAGAGAAGGGCTTGTGAGAAAGGGACTTTTCCCTGGACTCAAACCCGACGGAACGGACTATATCATTGACGGTGTCAATTTGAGCCGTGATTCTGAAGGTAATCTGCTTCCTACTTCCTATGGAAAGTCCGAAGTCAAAGGATTCTTGACATATGCGGGAAAACTTGGACTCAACTATATGATAGGCGGAAGGATGAGGATTTACGGAAACGTCGGTTTCTTCAACGACGCTCCCAACTTCAACATGGCTTTCATGTCTCCTAGGACCAGGAATACCACTGTGGATAACCTCACGACGACCAAGACTTTCACCTCTGACCTTAATTGGCAGTTCACCGGCAACGGTTTCAACGCACGAATCACCGGATACTACACTTACATCTGGGACCAGACCGATGTGATGAGCGCCTTTGATGACATGCAGAACGCATTCTCGAATTTCGCGCTCAGCGGAATCGATGAAAGGCATTACGGTATCGAGGTCGGATTCAAGGTCCCCACACCTGTACCTAACCTCTCTATCCAGGGTGTGGTCAGTGCAGGCAGGTATGAGTACACTTCCAATCCTACAATGGTCCAGACCATAGACAACAGTGCTGAGCCCGTTGAGTACGGTGGTTTCACAACACTTCTCATTCCTTTCTGGAAGAGCACTCCTATATTCAAGAGAGACGGCTCCGGCAATCCCACTTATGAGATTGACCACTATCAGAGGCACTATATCCCCAGTACTCCTCAGCTTGCTACAAGCCTCGGACTCTCATACAATTACAACTACTGGTACATTGATGGGGACGTGGAGTATTTCGATGGTGCATACCTTGATATGAATCCTCTCTACAGGACCGATTATGCAACTGGAGGACCAGACGGGATCGTTACTCCCACGGAGGTCGAGTACATGACCACTCAAGAGAAGTTCGATGCTGCATGGCTCGTCAACTTCAGCATAGGAAAGAGCTGGTATATCCAGCGCAAGTACCAACTCGGCTTCTCTCTCAACGCCAAGAACATCCTCAATAACAAGAATGTCAAGACCGGTGGTTACGAGCAGACCCGTATCGTGGACAATACTGTGGGCAATGAGCGCTATTACCGCTTCGATCCCAAGTATTTCTACATGAGCGGTGTCAATTACATGTTGAACGTTTATTTCAGATTCTAGGCTATGAAGAAGACAAGATTATTTATCACTGCTCTCTGTGTTGCGGCTGTTTCCGCGGCTTCATGTGAAGAGTGGGATCCCGTTTTTACCGGGAAATATGAAATGCCGGAAAAAGTCAAGCCTGTCGAGAAAACAGCTAACACTACCATCGCCGAGCTGAAACAGATGTACATTGACAACGGCAACAAACCGGTCGAGATAACAGGGGACGTGATGATAGCCGGGCAGGTCATATCCAGTGACCGCAGCGGAAACATTTATCGCGAACTCTATATACAGGACGAGACAGGAGCGATTGATGTCAAGATAGGAAAATCCTCCCTTTACAGCGATTATCATTTGGGACAGTGGGTGTATGTAGACTGCAACGGCTTGATGATCGGCAGTTATAGCGGCATGCCTCAGTTGGGTGTTGAAGATGAGACCGGAGAGTATGAGACGGCTTATATAGATGCCCAATATATTATTGATACTCACATTTTCCGTGGAGAAATCGGTAAAATGCCCGAGCCTCAGGAGATATCTGAGAGCGATCTCCCTAGAGCTATCAGTCAAGGAGGCTTCAAGAGCCCTCTCTTCGGTAAACTTGTGAAGATGAACGGACTCACTTATGGTGCGAAGTCGTCCTACTCGACGGACCATTATAAGAGGATTTTCGCACTGCTGTATATTGACCCTTCCAAGGATAAAGGTGCTCAATCGAACCGTATTTTCCTTAGCGACAAGACTTACGGTGTAACTACTTGGGCGATGTCCAAGAGCAAGTTCTTGGAGAACCTTAACGCCGGACTCTTTGATTCTGCCAGAACCGGAGACGGGAGGGCTATAGATGCAGAGATCAAGCAATCACTCAGGGATAACGCCGCAGCTGTTACCATGAGCCAGTACTTCTCATTCGGTACTACCGATGTCCAGATAAGGACCAGCGGATTTTCCAAGTTCTGCGATAACGAGATCGATCCCTTGATCCTTGGTGATCCCTCGTCATCTCAGGCTGATGGTGCACCTGTCAGCGTAACTGGTATCCTTACCATCTACAACGGTTCCGCTCAGTTCACTCTGATTGACGAGACCGGTGTCAAAATCATAAATCAATAGGGATTCCGGTCCTTTGACTCGATTCTGGGTGGCGGCTCTTTTTGGGCCGCCACTCTGCATATTATGCGGATGATTATGCAATTATTGACATGGTGGCTCTTCCTACGTCAAAAAATCAGTACTTTTGTAATTTGAAGGTAATAAAACAGCAATGCAGCGGATTCCAATACTTTTGTCGGTAGCGTTCATTTTTGCGATATGCGGTTGCACGTCCAATAAGGTTGACACGCCCGATTTTTCGTCTTTTGTCAATACAAAGATAGGCTCTGGTGGTCATGGGCACGTTTTTGTAGGGGCCAGTGTGCCTTTTGGGATGGTCCAGCTCGGACCGACCAGCATTCCGCAGGACTGGGATTGGTGTTCCGGTTATCACGACAGCGACAATTCAGTCATAGGGTTCTCGCACACCCATCTTGAAGGAACAGGTATCGGTGATCTGTTTGATGTTACTGTGATGCCGGTAATCGGTGACGTGACCTACGCTAGAGGGGACGAAAGTGATGTCTCTACAGGGCTATGGTCTCCTGCTGACAGATCTAAGGAGGTCAGCACGCCGTCTTATTATAGCGTTCCTCTTACCCGTTGGGGCATTCTTGCCGAAATGACCGCCACCTGCAGAGTCGGGTTGCACCGTTACACATTTCCCGCTTCAGACCAGGCTGCCATTGTGTTTGATCTTCGCAACGGTGGCTGTTGGGACAGTCCTTATGGAACGTGGATTGAAAAGGTCAGCGACAATGTCATCCGCGGATACAGATACTCTACCGGATGGGCGGCGAATCAGAGAGTGTTCTTCCATGCGGAGTTCTCAAAGCCTTTCAAGAATATTACCTTCATAGACGGTCCTAATAGGGCCGATGACGGTTCCATTGTCGAGAAGCCCATGTACGCTAGAATGGATTTCGACACTTCGGAAGGAGAACAGGTTCTTGTCAAAGTGGCGATTTCTCCCGTCAGTATGAATGGCGCGATGTCAAATATGGCCGCAGAACTTCCCGGCTGGGATTTCGAGGGGGTTGTTGAAAACGGCAAGGCCAAATGGAATGAGGAACTCTCAAAAGTCAAGATCCATGGTGGAAGCGAGACGGACAGGACAATTTTCTATACGGCTCTCTACCATACTATGATACATCCGGCCACCTTCAGTGACATTGACGGAAAGTACCGTGGATCGGATGATGAGGTGAGGGAAGACGCCTCTTTCACAAACTATACGATATTCTCCCTTTGGGATACCTATAGGGCAGCCATGCCTCTGTTCAATATCATTCATCCCGAGAAGGCTGATGATGTCGTCAAAACGATGCTCAAGATATATGAGCAACAAGGTAAACTTCCGGTCTGGCACCTTTGGGGCAATGAAACCGATTGCATGGTCGGGAACCCCGGGGTCATAGCTGTCGGAGATGCTATTGTAAAGGGTTACAAGGGTTTTGATGTGGAATCCGTATATGACGCCATGAAGAAGAGCGTAATGCTCGACGAAAGAGGACAGAACCTGCGTAAGCAATACGGCTTCATTCCCAGTAACCTCTACAACGAGAGCATAGGCAACGATATGGAGTATGCTATCGCTGACGGAGCGGTAGCCAATGTGGCAAAGTATCTTGGCAAAACGGAAGATGAAGCTTTCTTCCGTGAGAGGAGCCATTCATACCGCAACTATATGGACAAGGAAACCCTTCTAGCCAGAGGCCGCATGAAGGACGGCTCTTGGCGGACCCCGTTCAATCCATTCGTATCAAACCACAGGGAGCAGGATTATGTGGAGGGAAACGCTTGGCAGTATACGTGGTTGGCGCCTCAAGACTATCATGGCCTTGTGGAATTCTACGGATCCAGGGAGAAGTTCGTCAGCCAGCTTGATACGCTTTTTGCGCAGAAAGAGGAGATTGAAGGAGAGAATGCTTCTCCTGACATATCCGGCCTTATAGGTCAGTATGTACATGGGAATGAACCCAGTCACCATATCATTTACTTCTACTCAATGGCAGGAGAACCAGCTAAAGCTGCCGACCATGTCAGGGAAGTGTATGACAAGATGTATTTCAATAATGAAAACGGCCTTGCAGGAAACGAGGATGAGGGTCAGATGAGTGCATGGTATGTGCTTTCATCTTTCGGATTCTATCAGGTTGAACCCGCTTCTACGGAATTCTGGTTCGGTGCCCCGAATTTCCCTCAAATGGAAATCAATGTCTCCGGAGGAACGTTTTCCATTACTGCTGAAGGCTTATCTGATGATAATCCTTATATCCAAAGAATAGAACTTAATGGTATGCCCTATGAGAAGGGCTATATTGACTTCAAGGACATATCTGAAGGTGGGTCCCTCAAGTTCATAATGGGACCGGAACCTGCCAAATGGTATTAATGTTATTATGCTTTATCCGCTTAAATTCCGTCCGATACTGAAAACGGTCGTATGGGGAGGAGATAAAATAGCTCCTTTCAAAGGAATCGAAACGTCTCAACATGAAATTGGTGAGAGTTGGGAATTGTCCGGTGTCAAAGATCACGAATCCGTTGTCGCCAACGGTTCCCTTTCAGGGAGGACTATAACTGAGCTTGTGCAGGAATATAAAGGCGAACTCCTCGGCCAGCATGTGTACGAAAACTCCTGTGACGAGTTCCCTCTTCTTGTAAAGTTCATAGATGCGAAGGACGATCTTTCCATTCAGGTCCATCCGGATGATGAACTCGCTGAAAAGCGCCACGCCACTCACGGAAAAACCGAGATGTGGTACGTCATCGGAGCCGATGAAGGTGCGTCTCTAATGAGTGGTCTATCGAAGGGAATAACCCCGGAAGAATATGCCGAAAGGGTAGAGAACCATACTATCACCGATGTGCTTGCCAGATATGAAGTGAAATCCGGAGACGTCTTCTTCCTCCCGGCAGGCAGGATTCATACTATATGCGCGGGTTGTTTCATAGCAGAGATCCAGCAGACATCCGACATAACATACCGTATCTATGACTATAATCGCCCGGGACTTGACGGAAAGCCCCGAGAGTTGCATACGGAACTCGCCAAGGATGCCATAGATTATACCGTATGCCCTGACCACAGGACTCATTATATTCCGAATCCTGATGGAGAGACCGAAGTCGTGAAATGCAAGTATTTCGAGACCAGCGTAATTGATATCAAAACGCCATTCATCAAGGATCTTAGCGAATTGGATTCATTCGTGGTGCTGGTTTGCATTGAAGGGAACGGAGTGCTCTATGATACTGAAATACTGAATGATGGACCTTCAAAAGGGCATACCATTTCTATAAGCCGAGGGGAAACCATCCTTATCCCTGCTTCATCCACAGGGATCCGTATAGTTCCCAAGGAGGGGATGAAGATAGTGGCCAGCTGGATTCCATAGATGGCATCTCTTATAGTTGTGAAAATGAAGATAGGCGCTCGGTTTCCCAGGCGCCTATCTTAATATTATTATGTGAGAATGCCTTGTCAATGGTCATTCTTTTGCATTGCTGGCCTTTGAAATTGTCAGGCATCTTGTCTTTTGGGCAAGTCAGTCCTTTGCTCCCTGCTCTTCAGCGGTCTTCTCCTTCAATGAAAGGATGTAATCGGGAGAGAATCCGGTGACTTGTGAGATGAAATTGACATCGGAGCCCAGTTCCAGCATCTTGATGGCGTCTTCGGTTTTTCCTTCAGCCTTTCCTTCAGCTTTTCCCTCAGCCTTACCTTCAGCCTTACCTTCGTTATAGATTGTCGCTTTCTCATCAAGCCTTTTTTCTTCCGCGAAGATTTCCGACCAGTAGGCCTCATACTCCTCCCGGGACATTGCGGCGATCCTTGCCTTGTCGTATATCTTTTCCATATCGGTACCCTTGAAATTGTCCGGCATCTTGTCTTCTTTTGACATGTTCTTGAAAGAGTAGGTCAGCATGTCCTTGATTGACGTCAGTTCATCGGCCTTCTTGTTGAACTTGTTCACTTCGGTTACGGTGAAGTGCAGCTTGTCCGTGAAAAGTTCTCCTGACTTCCGGTCCCTTATCTCAAACGATCGGATGTAATCCTCGTTACTTGTCCTCCCCGGTTCTGCGATCCTTGCGGGCGAGAACCCGAGGAGGGCGATCACGTATATGGGCTCCATCTTGTAAGAGAACCCGCCGACGTATTCGTCGTCGACTTCGGGGTCGAACAGGGCGTATGTCTGCCCCTCTTTCTTGATCTCTTCGAGGTCAGTTCGCTGCAAATACCGTTCCTTGAGTTCCTTGTCCTTGTAAGCCTGGAACTGTCCCAGAACGATGTGGCTTGAGTAGAAAAGGAGCCTTTCAGCGAAGTTGTCATATTTTTTGACCTGCACTTCCACAAGAACCTCCTCCCCATTGGATGTTGTGCATCTCATGTCAAGTGCTGATCTTTTTCCCTTCACGAGGTCTGTCAGCATCTCCTTGTTGGTGAAAGTGACTTTGGTGGCGAACCCCTCTCCGAGGTAGGCGTTGATGAGCAGCAGCATGTTCTCTTCGCTTCCGAAGACGATCTTCATGCCGATGTCGTTCATTGTGTCGGCGAAGACTCCTTTGGCCTTCTTGCCGTCATCTGTTTTTTGATTTGCCATTGCGGTTAAAAATTAAGTGTTGAAAAAAGGTTAATACAAAGCCCCCTGTTTCAGATTGACCTTCCGTCTTGCGTGGGAGTGCAGCGTCAAATGAGGGACGTTCCTGTCCTTGATGGAGGGAAAGGGTACTTGTTATGTAGGTGGCTATTGTCGGAGAGGGACCCCTCTCCTGGAACAGGCATGGATGAGAAAACTCGTATCTGTTCCGGATGGTAAAGATAGATAACGCTTCTTAGAAATGCAATTCTTTTATCATGCTTGTATTGCTTATAGCTTCGCTTGGCTCAAACAAACTACGTCCACGAGATGAACTCATGGACGTATCGTTGAAATGTAGCTTTTTCTGCTTATTTCAGAGAAAGTTCCACAATGTAGTCGATGCCTTTTGGAATCTCTGGCAGTTTGAGAGTGACACCTTCTTTGTCTTGGGAGAACTGTACAGGCGTTCCGTCGATGAATTTTGTAGCCTTCAAGACCTTGGCTTCCATTGGAAGGAACAATCTTGAATCCTCATATTCCAGGATATGGATGAAGAGACGGTTCCCTTTTCTGGTTGAAACACCCCAACTGTGCGGAGCGACATCTCCTCCTCTTGTACCGTGGATCGTCTCGCCATATTCATTCATCCAGTTTCCGATCTCCTCAAGCCTGCGGAGAGCCATTTGGGGTAGTTCTCCATTAGGCTGGGGGCCGATGTTTAATAGAAGATTGGCGTTCTTTCCTGCCGCACGGACAAGGAGTTGGATAAGAGTCTTGGCGCTCTTGTAGTTCCTGTCCTCGATGTTGTAGCCCCACGATCCGTTCATGGTCTGGCATGTCTCCAAAGGAAGTATGCTTATATCCTGACCTGCAGAATAACCCGCAGTGTTTTCACCAGGAAGATCCCTTTCGAACATCTGGAAATCTTCTCCCCTGTAAGGCGTCACATGATGGTTATTGCCGACAAGGCATGACGGTTGGAGAGAGTGGATGAGTTCATATTGCTCTTCCAATTGCCAGTCAAAACCTCTTTTGTCCCAGATTCCGTCGAACCAGATGGCTCCTATCGGGCCATAGTTCGTGAGCAGCTCGGTAAGCTGGTTGTTCATGAACGTATAGTATGAATTCCAGTTCTGACGGTCTGTCGGTCTTCCGAGGTTCCTTCCGGTCCCTCCTACGGGGAAATCGTCCCTAAACCAGTCAAGATGGGAATAATAGAAGTTGAGGGTTATTCCCTGCTTCCGGCATTCTTCTGCGAGTTCTCCGATTATGTCTCTTCCGAAGGGTGTCCCGTCTACTATATTATAAGGGCTTTGCTTCGTTCCGAACATTGAGAACCCATCATGATGACGGCTGGTTATTGTTATATATTTGGCACCAGAAGCCTTTATTGCGCTTACCCATGCAGCTGCATCGAACTTGGAAGGAAAGAACCCTTGGGCAAGTTTCGCGTATTCGTCCCGTTGGATGTTCTGGTTATTCATGTACCATTCACCATGTCCGACCATGCTGTAGATTCCCCAGTGAATGAATATCCCGAATTTGTCATCCTGGAACTTCTTTCTGGCTTGGAGATTGTCCTCAGACGGGACGTAAGGCGTATCTTTCAGGCTTTGGGCTGAAGCATGGGGCAGAATCGCCAATAATGATACGAATAAAAAGACGAGACTTTTCTTATGCATGGCTATCGTATTTTGAAATCTAGGGTTCCGGCCCTTGTAAGGTCTTTGTGATGAATCCGGAATTGCGAAAGAGTTTTTCTTCTGAGTTTCATGGATGATATCCTGTCATACCCTTCTTTCCCCTGTCCGTTCTTGGTGATAACAAGGGAAGAATGGCCGTTGCAGAATTCCGGATCAAGGGTGATCGTTATCTTGTCGAAGGTCGGTGATGTAAGGGTATAGTAAGGCTCTCCCGGGCAATCCGGATAGAAGCCCATCATTGAGAATATAGCCCAAGCTGACATCGTGCCGGTGTCATCATTCCCCGGTATGCCGTCAGGAGAGTTGCGGAAGTTCTTTTCCAGGATCTCTTTGACGGTCTTTTGGGTTCTCCATTCTTCTCCTCTGAATCTGCTGAAAATGTAGGGGTATGATATGTCCGGTTCATTGGCGGGATCGAAAAGCCCTTCATCGAACACTACCTGTAGCCTTTTGACGAAGGCTTTGTCTCCGCCCGAGAACTTCGCATACCCTTCGATGTCATGCGGCACATGAAATGTGTAGTTCCATGCGCTGCCTTCATGGAAGCCGGGAGCATTGGAGAAGTCCGCTCCGTCTTCTGGATTGAAAGGGGACAGGAATTTCCCGTTCTTGTCAATCGGCCTGAGAGACCCGTATTCCGCTGAATAATAGTTGCGGTATCCGAGGGATCGCTGCCTGAAAACTTCCGCGTTCTTGAGATACTCCGTTCTCTTTTTGGGGTCGGAAGTCTTTTCCGCCAGGGTGCTGCAAAGGAGGGAAAGGGCATTGTCGGCCATATAGTATTCCAGAGCATGGGAGACGGAATTGTCCCCTGAGAAATCCTGCGCGAAGAATCCCAACGGGATGTATCCCTTCTCGATGTATGGGTCAATGTCCGGCCTCATCTTGTTGTCCTTCCCGGGTGTTGTGGCTGACTTTATGAACGCCTCGTATGCGCTCATTATGTCGAAATCTTCAATCCCCTTCAGGTATGAGTCCACTATGACAGGAATCGAGGGGTCACCTTCCATTGTGAAAGTTTCCCTTCCGAACAGCTCCCATTTTGGCATCCAGCCCCATTCCTTGTACATGTCCACCATGGACCGGACCATATCGGTCTGCCTATCCGGGAACAACAATGTAAGCAACTGATGTTCATTGCGGCAGGTATCCCAAAGTGAGAAAACAGAATAACGTTTATGATCTTTTCCGACATTGCCGGTCTTGCCGCTTTCCATCATCGGGTAATCCCCGTTCACATCACTTATGATGCTCGGATGGATAAGGGTATGATAGAGGGCGGTATAGAAAACGGTCTTCTGGTCTTCAGTGCCGCCCTCTACACGGATTCTGGACAGGTCGCTTTCCCAGGAGGATTCAGCATCATTAAGCACCTTTTCAAAGTTGAAAGACTGACCTTGTTCGGCATCAAGGTTCATCCTGGCGTTGTCGGTGCTTACGAAAGATACTCCGACTTGGAGAAGGATCTGCTCTCCTTCTTCGACTTGGCCGAAAGAGAACCAGTAGCCTATATCGTCTCCAGCAATCTCCTTTTCGTAAGATGTGTACTTTTTGTATTTCCCTTCATCCGGATCCCACTGTGCCTCAGCAGTCATCGGACGCTGTTTTTTGTAGAACCCTTCTTCCTTGGGCGCCCTTGATACTCTCACTACAAAATACACAGGGAACACGGCTTGTGTTGTATAGCAGAATGATCCGGACAGTTTCATGCCCTCGATTTCAGTGTCACTGACCCTCCTCAGGTATGCTCCGCTTTCGTTGGTGAGGCCTTCACCCAGGTTGACGATGATATTGGCCTCGCCTTTTGGGAAAGTATACCTTTCAATGGAAGAACGCAAGGTGGCGGAAGCTTCCGCATGGATCCCATAAGAGTCAAGAAGACAGGAATAGTACCCTGGAGAAGCTTTCTGCTCGGAGTATTCACTGCCGTAAAGGTGATAGTCCAGATTGAGGCTGCCGGATGTCGGCATGGTGAGGATTATTCCCACTTCCGGACAACCGACGCCGCTGAGGTTCACATGAGAGAACCCCGTGAAGAAGCGGTTTTCATAAGTGTAAGGGGTTGACCACCATCTGCTGTCTTTATCCCATGTGTTCAGATCCGAACCCATTACATTGAAGGGGGATACGCTCATCATTCCGTTGGGACAGACCGCACCCGGGTTCGTCGCCCCGAAATTCGTGGTCCCGATGAACGGATTGACATATCCGGAAAGCAGAGAAGAGAGTATTATGGCGGCCAGGAGTCTCATAGGATGTTCGTCCTTTTGGTGAACTCGATGATGTCAGGGATGTATCCGAAAGCAAGTCCGGTGACGGTGTCCGCACAGCCGTAGTAAATCGCTATCCTTCCTGTCTCGGAATCATGCAAGGCGGCACAGGGGAATGTCACGGAAGGGACGTCCCCGACAAGTTCATAGTATTCTCTGGGGGAAATCAGGTATTGTCCGCTTCTGGCAAGGACTTTCCAAGGTTTCTCCAGATCCAGAAGGGCTGAACCGAAGGCGTACACGTATCCGTTACAGGAACGCAGAACCCCGTGATATATTAGCAGCCAGCCTTCTGAGGTCTCGATTGGAACAGGTCCGGCACCTATCTTCAGGCACTGCCAGGCGCTTTTCTCAAACTCAGCTGGAGACATCACATGACGGTGATGGCCCCAATATTCGAGGTCGGGAGATTCTGAGTAAAAGATGTCACCGAAAGCAGTGTGTCCCGTGTCAGAGGGACGAGACAACAGGGCATATTTCCCGCCTATTTTCCGAGGGAACAGCACTCCGTTACGGTTGTACGGCAGAAAAGCGTTTTCACCCTGATGGAATGTGACGAAATCCTCCGTCCACGCTATTCCGATCGTAGGACCGTGGTAACCGTTGCACCAGGTGACGAAGTATTTGCCGCCTATCTTGGTGACTCTTGGATCATACCCGTAAACCCATTCTCCCACTTCCGGGTCAGGACACTCGAATTTAATGGTTTCAGGATTGATTTTCCAGTTGATTCCGTCATCGGAAAAACCAGCGTGAAGGGTCATTCTGCGGTTTTTGTCATCGCATCGGAAAACTCCCGCGAATCCTTTCCCGAAAGGTACTACCGCTGAATTGAATATGCTGTTCGAGTCCTCAAGAAGGTCCCTTGGTATCACAGGATTCGCTGAGTATCTCCAAACCGGGTCTTTGCACCCTTTTGGACGGTCCTGCCATGGGATGTTCGGTAACGGTCCCCCTATGATTTTTAATTTATCTGTCATGATTGATTGGAAACGGGCGGTTACAAAAGATAAATGATGCTGACACAAAAGTAGCCTTTTTTGAGGATAATGACAATCCGGCAGACTCCGGAACAGCAATATACCTATTTGAGGGGATTTGCTGAGAAGAGAAGAAGTCGTATCTTTGCCGCCGATGTTTTATTCAAAGGACATAGCAAGACGCATTTCCGGGTTGATCCTCGCTCTGGTTTTCGTTTTCGGAACGGGGCTGGAGACGTTTCATTCTCATCCCGTTGTCCCGGACGTGTCTGAGGAATGTGCGGAATGTGAATCCGGCCATCATTCAGGCCATCTCTCGTCTCTTGCCGGCGAGATGCATGATTGCCTCATTTGCAGAGCCGCAAGCCTGCCTTTCATTGAGTCTTGCGGGCCAGATGCCGTTACTCGTCTTGCGACTGTCATTTTCTTGGGGGAAGACCCACATGAGGATATTCCTCTCATTCATTCTCTCCGTTTTTCATCAAGAGCACCGCCTGTGGAAGGTTCCATATGCTGCTGAATCTTTTTCCTCTCCCTTTCCGGACCGTATGCAAAGAATGCGTCCCGGATCAAAGGGGAGGTAAAGTCTGATGAAAAACAATATCAATGAAAATAATACTCTCGTTTTGGCTGTCATGTGCAGCCACTTGTCTGGCGTCCATCATATCATATGGCCAGACTGATCCTCATACAGAAGGACATCTTTCAGACACGCTTGCAATAGACGAAGCTGTCATAACCGGACTTACCGGGCCGACAAGGCTAAGGGAGTCTCCGGTCCCTTTTTCTTATATAAGCGGGAAATCCCTCCATTCGCAGGCATCCGCAAACATAGTATCAGCCATAGCCAGATATCCCGGAATCTCACAGATATCTACAGGTCCCGGAATCTCCAAACCTGTCGTCCGCGGATTGGGCTACAACAGAGTGGTAGTTGTCAATGACGGAATACGCCAGGAAGGCCAACAATGGGGCGATGAGCACGGGCTTGAACTGGACGGAAATTCGGTCGGAAGCGTCGAGATACTCAAAGGTCCCGCCAGTATAATGTACGGATCTGACGCTCTGGCCGGTGTCGTTATTTTCAAAAGCGCTCCTGAGCTTGCGCCCGGGACAATCCTGTCAGAGCTCACGACTGAATACCAAAGCGCCAGCGGACTTGCCGGATATTCCCTCTCTTTTGAGGGGAACAAAGGCGGAGCCGTATGGAGCGGAAGGTTGAGCGACCGTGGTGCACATTCATACGCCAATCCTGTTGACGGGTTCGTCCCGAACTCCCAATTCCGCGAAAGGGCGGCATCCCTGATGGGTGGAATCCACTGGAGGTGGGGCAGCTCGCATGTCCGCCTGACGTACTTCCATCAGACTCCTTCAATGCCGGAAATGGAGGAAGACATTGAGGCGGACAGGTGGTCTTATTCCCATGGAGTCCCTTTTCAGGAAATACACCATTACAAAGCGATACTTGACGACCACTTTTATCTGGGTGAAGGTTCTCTTACCTTCCACCTTGCATATCAGCAGAACAGAAGGCAGGAGTTTGAAGAAGAAGACGAAGCTGAACTTGACATGAAGCTCTCTTCAGTCAGTTGGGATTTGAGGTACAATCTTCCGCAAAAGACTTCCCTGAAAATAGTGACGGGAGCCGCCGGTATGTTCCAATGGTCCAAAAATATCGGAGAAGAGGCTCTGATACCTGATTACGGCATGACTGACGCAGGGGCTTACATCACGGCTTCGGAGGATGTGGGCAAATGGAACTTGAGCGGAGGTCTGAGATTCGATCACAGGAGTCTTGACTCCAAAGCGATGGAGGACAGGTTTTCTGAGCTGGAGAGGTCCTTCAATGCGGTGACAGGAAGTTTGGGTGCTGTTTGGCATCCGGCTGAAGGCCTGGACGTGCGCCTGAACATCGCAAGAGGATACAGGTCGCCTTCAATCAACGAACTCTGTTCCAATGGAGAACATGAGGGAACATTCCGTTATGAGGTAGGAACATCTTCCCTGAAGCCCGAATACAGCCTCCAAGGAGACTTTGGAATTGATTACACTGCAGGCTGGCTGTCATTGGGTTTTTCTCCTTTTGTCAGCAGGATTGACAGCTATATCTACATATCTCCCAGAGGGGATATTTCAGATGAAGGAGTCCCGGTCTACATGTTCGTACAGGGAGATGCGCGTCTTCTTGGCGGAGAAGCGACCATTGATGTCCATCCTTTGAAAGCCCTTCATCTTGGGAACTCGTTTTCCATGGTGGATTCCAGAAAAGTCGGCAAGAAAGGAGATGAACGCTGGCTGCCATTCACCCCGGCTCCCAGATGGACTTCTGAGATCATGTATGAATTCGGTGAGGTGGGGCGTGCCCTACGTAATGCGGAGGCACTTCTGCGCATGGAGTGCTATCTGGCCCAGAACCACATTGCAGATGGCGAGTTCAAGACCCCCTCATATACCGTTTTCAGCATAACTGCCGGCACGGATATAATTATCAAAGGGAAAAAGAGAGCATCTGTGAGCATATTCGCGGAGAATCTCTTCAACAGGGCGTATCAGAATCACCTGAGCCGTCTCCGCTATGCGGGATTCAATGAGATGACCGGAAGAAACGGCTTTTTTGACCCCGGAAGGAACATCGGTATAAAGATGGTGATACCCTTAGTGAATATAACGGACTGACATTGATTGTCTATTATCCGGTCATTGTAAAGAAAATGCCGCGGCTGTAGGATTGACTACTGCCGCGGCAATGGTATATTTCAGAAGGACGGTCAATCTGTCCTTGCCCGGTTTCAGATAAGAGGCTCTGCAGTCATCTTGGCAGGCTGAGGGATGCCCATTATCTTGAGGATAGTAGGAGCCACGTTGCAAAGTGCTCCGTCCTTCACTTCTTTTACATCATCACCGGCGTTGATCACGATGAACTGGACAGGGTTGAGTGAATGTGCGGTGTTGGGTGTTCCGTCAGGATTGACCTCAAAGTCGGCATTTCCATGGTCTGCGGTCAGAAGCACTGCGTAGTCGTGCTCAATGGCTGCAGTGACTACGTCCTTGACCAGACGGTCGATACACTCTACCGCCTTCACGACTGACATGTAAATACCTGTGTGGCCTACCATGTCACCGTTGGCGAAGTTGAGGATTATCATGTCCTCTTTCTCGGATTTGATGGCGTCGATAAGCTTCTCGGCGACTTCGGGGGCGCTCATCTGGGGGAGAAGGTCGTATGTGGGGACCTTGGGAGAAGCGACGAGGATCCTGTCCTCGTTCTCGAAAGGTTCCTCTCTTCCACCGTTGAAGAAGAATGTCACGTGTGCGTACTTCTCGGTCTCTGCGATCCTGAGCTGGCGTTTTCCTGCCTTTGCTACAGTCTCTCCAAGAGTCTGGTCAACAAGCTCCTTGTCGAAGAGGATGTGTACTCCGGTGAACGAAGCGTCGTAGGGAGTGAGGCAGCAGTAGTACAGAGGAATGGTCTTCATTCCTTCTTCAGGCATATCCTTTTGGGTGAGGACGGTGGTCAGTTCCCTTGCCCTGTCGTTACGGAAGTTGTAGAATATGATGGCGTCGCCTTCTTCTATAGTGGCAAGAGGTTTGCCTTCAGCATCAGTGACGCAGATCGGCTTTACGAACTCGTCAGTGACATCAGCGTCGTAAGAAGCCTGGATTCCCTCGATGGCGGAGGTGAACTTGTCACCTTTGCCTTCAGTCAGCAGGTCGTATGCTTCCTTGACCCTGTTCCATCTCTTGTCACGGTCCATCGCATAGAACCTTCCGCAGACGGAAGCGATCTTTCCGGTGGTTTCAGCCATGTGTTTTTCGAGGTCCTCGAGGAAACCTTTACCGCTTCTGGGGTCGGTGTCACGGCCGTCCATGAATGCATGAACGAAGACATTCTCTATGCCTTCTTCTTTAGCTACGCGGAGGAACTCATAAACATGGTCAAGTGATGAGTGGACACCGCCAGTTGAAGTCAGACCCATAAGGTGGAGCTTCTTACCGGTCTTCTTCACGTAATCATATACACCCTTTATTTCGCTGTTGTCAAGAAGTTTATGGTCACGGCAGGCGATATTGATCTTGACGAGGTCCTGATAAATGACCCTTCCGGCGCCGAGATTCATGTGTCCCACCTCGGAATTGCCCATCTGTCCGTCAGGAAGTCCTACGTACTCTCCGCATGCCTGGAGATGTCCGAAAGGATATTTGGCACGGAGGGAATCGATGAAGGGTGTTCCTTGTGCCCAGATGGCGTTGGAATAGTCATGGCGGCCTTCGCCCCAGCCGTCAAGGATCATCAGCAATACTTTCTTGTTGTTCATATATCCGTTATTGTTTTGTTATCTGATAAGACTGCAAATTTAACAATCTTTCGCGTGATTACGGAATGAAGGGTTTCTTTTTTGTTTTTAGAATATGAACTTGGCATGACATGGGGCGTTCCGGAACATTTCTTGCGGGAATTTGCCATGATGTCAATGTCAAGAAACCCCGAACCGTGAACAAACAGGTTCATTATTCAAGGCAAAATTCCTAAATTTGTAAAACGCCACATTCGTTCTCATATGTACAGCAACAGCAAAAAAAAGAACAAGGGAGGCAGGGGGCATTCTTCTCCCGCAGACAGGCATTCCTCCAGAGACAAAAAGCTAAAGAGCAACATTGAATATGAAGGCACGGTGCAGATGAACCGTGACGGAAATATATTCGTCAAAATCAAAGACCAGGACTTTGATGTCTTTGTGAAGTCCACCAGGTCAAAAGGAGCCTTGAACGGAGATACGGTAAAGGTCGCCATAACCAAGACTTTTTTCCATGACATGAGAAAGGAAGGAGAGATCCGTTCCATAGTGGAAAGGTCGCCACGGCCATTCGTAGGAGTCCTTCACATCATCGGCCCGCAAGCCTGGGTACTGATGCAGAGCAGATCCATGCCATATGATATCTCTGTACCCGTTCTTGATGAATACGGGACTCCTCTTTCCAGAAGGAAGACGATGTCAAGTACCGATGCCAAACCTGATTATACGGGTGCGTTGAGACAGACCCCCGAAGGGGATTTTGCCGTAGCCAACCTGTTTGAAAGTGTTGACGGGGAATCCCGTGAAATGCGGGTCAATAAAGGTATGAAGGTGGCTGTCAAAGTGGACGGCTGGCCCAGAGGCGAGGCCTACCCTAGCGGCAGGATAGTGGATGTGCTGGGAGAGATGGGTAAGAACGACACCGAGATGCATGCCATTCTCGCCGAGTACGGCCTTCCTTACAGGTTTGAGCCGGAGGTTGAGAACGCTGCGGATTCCATCTCCGACGAGATCACTGAAAAAGACCTCAAGGGAAGAAAGGATTTCAGGAAGACTCTGACCTTCACAATCGACCCTGCGGATGCCAAGGACTTCGATGACGCTCTGTCATTCAAGCCTCTTGATAACGGCAATTTCGAAGTGGGCGTACATATAGCGGATGTTTCCTATTATGTCAAACCTGGAACCCCGGTGGACAAGGAGGCCCAGGCGAGAGGCACTTCCGTTTATCTGGTGGACAGGACCGTGCCGATGCTTCCCGAGAAACTTTCCAACAAACTGTGTTCTCTCCGTCCCGGAGAAGACAAACTCACATTCTCAGCGGTGTTCGAGATAACGCCAAAGGGTAAGGTCTTCAACCAATGGTTCGGAAGGACCATAATCAATTCGGACTACCGTTTCGCTTACGAGACCGCGCAGCAGATAATAGATGCCGGAGAGGAGGCATACAAGATGGATCTCAGAGGCGGAACTGATGGCGTCGGTGTCGACTCGGACAAGGCGATGAAAGACGGGGTGCTTACCGGTTGTGTCATTCCGAATGAACTCAAAGAAGCCATCCTCAAGCTTTGGGGTATTGCGTCCATACTCCGTCAGAACCGCTTCAAGGCCGGTGCCGTTTCGTTTGAGCGCCCTGAGATGAAAGTGGATGTGGATGAAGACGGCAAACCCATAGGTGTTCACCAACACATTTCCAAAGAAGCCAACTGGCTTATTGAAGAGTTCATGCTTCTGGCGAACCGTTCCGTCGCCGAGTTCATCGCTACCGGAGGGAAGATGGACGGCAAGGCGAGAAAAGACGCCAAGACTTTTGTTTACCGTATCCATGACGAACCGAATTCGGAAAAGCTACAGAATCTTGGCTCATTCGCAAGGAACTTCGGATACCAGCCTAAGTTCGGTCAGGGCCGGGAGGTCGCCCATCAGCTGAATTCATTGTTGGATTCTGCAAGGGAGAAACCCGAGTTCATGCCGCTTGAGATGCTTGCGCTGAGGGCAATGGCCAAAGCCTGCTACAGTACTGAAAACATCGGCCACTATGGACTGGCCTTCAACTTCTATACTCATTTCACTTCCCCTATCAGACGTTACCCTGACACGATGGTACACAGACTTCTGTCCATGTATCTTGGTGGCGCTCCTTCACAGAACAAAGACTATTATGAGGAGCAGTGCGTACATGCTTCGGACAGGGAAGTGCTTGCTGCTAACGCTGAAAGGGATTCCATCAAGTACAAGCTTGTGGAGTTCATGGAGGATAAGGTAGGGCAGGAGTTTGACGGCCATATCTCCGGGCTCACTCAATGGGGAATCTATGTTGAGATAGAACCTACGAAGATTGAGGGCATGGTGTCGCTCATGGGAATCGGAGGTGATTACTATGAGTTCGATGAGGATGAATATGTCGTAAGGGGCAATTACACCGGTAAGGTGTTCAGGTTGGGAGATCCGGTAAGGATCAAGGTCAAGTCAACCAATCTTGAACAAAGACTTCTTGATTATGCGCTCGTCACAAGCGAACCTGAGCAGGAAGAGCCAAGAAGGGGCGATAGGGCTGAAAGACCTTCACGCCCTCGCGCCAAGGTTCCCGAGAAGAGCCCTAAGAAGGCGAAATCTTCGAAATCTCCTTCTCCGAAAGCGACAAAGGCCAAGAAAGGAAGGTAGTGCCTTCCCATACAGACCATAACGGGCGATTCCTGAAAAGGGACCGCCCATTTTGTTGATACAGCCGAATATCTAGTCCAGAATCTGTCCAGCGGCGTTCTTCGTGTCCACCTTCTCGATTATCTTTTCGAGAATTCCTTCCTCGTTGAAAATGAAAGTCCTTCTTAGGGTTCCCATGGTGACCTTGCCGTACATCTTTTTCTCTCCCCATGCGCCGAAAGCTTGAAGCATCTGGGTGGAAGGGTCAGACAGGAGAGTGAAAGGAAGGGAATATTTCTCCTTGAAATTCTTATGGGATTTCTCGCTGTCCTTGCTGACACCGATGATATTGTATCCTGCCTCAGAGAGATTCTCATAACGGTCCCTCAGGCTGCAAGCTTCAGCAGTGCATCCGGAAGTGTTGTCCTTGGGGTAAAAATAAATGACAGTCTTTTTGCCGTTTCCGATAAGGTCGGCCGATTTGACTATGTTCCCGTTCTCGTCCTTGACTTCGAATTCGGGCATCTTGTCTCCGATGTTGAGCATATGTGTAGGGTGATGGTTCTTTTTCACACAAAGGAAAGGATTTCTTGCCGGAATGACAAGAACCGTGGATATGCAGAAAACGACTTCATCTGTAGAGTTCCTTCAGTACGCTGAGAGAACGGACATTGATTCTGGATTCTGTGTGGTATTCCAGATAACTCAGTACCTCTTCGCATATCGCGTTCCTTTCTTCTCCTGTAAGAGGGATAAGCATCGCCGAAGGGAAATCAGATTGCAGGAATTCTTTCACCTTTGCGAAATCGTCCCTGACGAAAGGCGCTATTCCCTCAACGGTCGGGCTGAAGCCAAGCGCTCCGGAAAGCTCCAGAAGGAAGTTTATATGGAAGTTTGAGTAATTTTCCTCCAGAGCATCCAGAAGAAGTATCTGTGAAAGACACCAGTCGAAGAATCCTTCTTCTTTCTCTCCATCTTTTACGGTCCTGTACAGCACCTCGCTCATGAACATCGTGATGGAATTCTTCCTCATGTTGTTGCGTATTCCGATGAGCGGATTTGTGCTGGAGAAGGAATATGCCTTCCATAGTGTCGATTTGGGATTCTCGACGACAGTGGCTTCAAGAATGTTCAGAGGAAGGAACAGGGACATGGTCGTCCTTTTCCCGATCTTGACCAGGAAACTTCTTCTTCCGAATTCTCTAGACAGAGTGTGAAGCACCACCGAACTTTCACCGAACTTGGTGTAAGCAAGTACAATGAGTTGGGTCGGGGTCTTCATGTTTTAACTGAAAGTCTGAGGGGGGATTATTTCTCTGAAGAGGGATTGTCTCCCAACAGATAGGCGGCCATCTTCCTCATGGCTTTCCCTCTATGGGAAATGGCGTTCTTCTGCTCTTCGGAAAGTTGGGCAAGAGTAATCATACCTATATTCTTGACCAGGCCGTCCGCATCCGGCTCAAGGCTGAATGAGGAGCCTTCCGGAAGGGGTTGGGCAGCATCGGCAGGTATCATGTCGGGAATGAAAATCGGGTCATATCCGAATCCGTTCGTGCCTTTTTTCACCAGTCCGATCTTTCCGTCAAGCTGTCCTTCGAAGAAATGCGGTGTCCCGTCGATCATAAGGGTGACCACTGTGCGGAAATGTGCCCTGTAAGTGGCGTGGACAGTGTTTACTCCGTATTCTCTGGCACGTGAAGCCTCCTTCATCATGCGAGCCATTTCCGAGAGGAGTTTGTCCATGTTCGCTTCGAAGTTGTGCTCTTCACCGGCGTACCTTGCGGAATAGATTCCAGGAGCCCCGTTCAGAATCTCTACTTCAAGTCCGGAGTCGTCAGCAAGGCTGTCCATGGAATATTTGTCATATATGTATTTGGCCTTGATAAGGGAATTGGCCATCAGGGATGTTCCTGTTTCCTCTATGTCCTCGGTCATCCCGAGATCTGCAGGAGTGATTATTTCAAAGTCGTCGCCCAGGATTTCTTGAGCCTCACGCAGTTTCCCCTTATTGCCCGTTGCAAAAGTTATCTTCATAAAAACTGCTATTTAAATAAACTGTTAATACTAAAACCGCTGCAAAGGTACTCTTTCTCTTTGGAATCGCAATAATTTGCTAATTTTGTATCGTTTAAGACGCTTGGCACGGCCCTTGCGGAGAAGAAAATGCCCCCGGATCCCCATTATTTGCAGCCGCGGAGCGCTGAAAATGAACATGAAAAGAATAACTATACTTTTGACAATCGTCGCCATTTCCGCTGCAGCGGTGACGGCTTCCGCCCAGTCCAAGAACTTCAAGATGGGCCAATGGGTTGAAATCAACAACGCCATCCTGAAAGAACTTGACGCATCCTATGTGGATTCACTCCCTCTCTCCAGGATAGAAAGAGTCGGGATAGACGCCATGTTGGACAATCTGGATCCTTATACCCAATATATTCCCGAGGAGGAAGAGGAAGATCTCCAGATGATGATCAACAAAGCCTACGGAGGAATCGGGGCTGTCATCTACAAACCGGAAAAGGACGGGAATGTCATAATCAACGAGCCCTACATGAACTCACCTGCTTACAAGAACAATCTTGTCTGCGGAGATGAGATTCTGGAGATTGACGGGGTTTCAGTTCATGGTCTTGAAGCTTCACAATGCAGTGACAAGATGAAAGGTAAACCCGGTACTACGGTCCATTTCAAGGTGAAGAAAGTCCGTACCGGAGAAATCGTCGAGATCGATGTCACCAGGGAGAGGATCCATCTTCCGGACGTCGAGTATGCCGGAATGCTCAATGACACTACGGGATATATACTTCAGACCGGATTCACCAGCAATGTCTCCGCTGACGTTAGGAACGCCTTCCTCAAGCTCAAGAACCAGGGCATGAAGAAACTTGTCCTTGATTTGAGAGGAAACGGAGGCGGACTGATGTCAGAGGCGATCAATATCGTTTCCCTTTTCGTCCCCAAGGGCTCTCTGGTCGTGTCCCAGAAGGGAAAGAAAGATGCAGAGGTGGTCGAATACCGTACTGAAACGGAGCCTGTGGATACCGAAATCCCTATCATCGTCCTGGTTGACGGAAGCAGCGCTTCTTCTTCAGAGATCGTGACCGGTGCACTTCAGGATCTGGACAGGGCGACCGTGATGGGAAAGAGGACATACGGAAAGGGACTTGTCCAGGTTATCCGTCCTCTCCCGTACAATGGCCAGCTCAAAGTCACTATAGCCAAGTATTATACTCCTTCAGGACGCTGTGTCCAGGCTATTGATTACTCGAGCCGCAATGAGGACGGAAGTGTGGGACATATCCCTGATTCCCTTACCAAGGAGTTCAAGACCCTTCACGGAAGGACCGTACGTGACGGTGGTGGTATAACTCCCGATGTCGAAATCGATGTCCCCGCTTACAGCCGTCTTGTCTACTCGCTGGTTCTGAATGGAATAATTGAGCAGTATTCCATCGAGTTCGCACGCAAGCATGCCTCCATTCCAGCAGTCGAAGACTTCCATTTCACTGAATTCGATGACTTCGTGGAGTATGCCAAGAAGAGGGACTTCGATTACCGTTCAAGCGCCAAGACTCTCTATGACCAGATGAAGAGGGAACTACAGAGGGATGGACTTGCCGACAATGTCAAGGACCAGCTTGAAGCACTGGACAAGGTTATCGATATGGACAAGGAACAGTTCCTTCGTCTGAAGAAAGATGAGATCATTCCTTGGATTGAGGAGGAGATTGCCGTCAGATATTATTACCAGGAGGCCGGAATACAGGTAAGGGTCAAGTATGATGAGCAGTTGAAGGCCGCTTTGACAAAACCCATGATTGAAGTCTAAGGTCTCTGTACCGGCAAAGACAAAAATACGGAAGCCCTGTCGCAATGACGGGGCTTCTGCTGTAATGATATTTCGCGGCGGCTGACGAATGGCGGCCGCGTGATTCTTTAAATGAAGATGTAGCGTAGTACGAACAGTACCGCCAGGACCCACATTGTTATTGAGATGTCTTTGAATTTGCCTGCGAGCGCGTGCATTATCACATATGCTATGACACCGATCAGGATACCGTCAGAAATTGAATAGGCCAGAGGCATCAGAGCGATTGTAAGGAATGCGGGGATGCTCTTGCAGAAGTCGTCCCAGTGGATGGAAGCGACCGAATGCATCATCATCACACCTACGATTACAAGGGCGGGAGCTGTGGCCGCTCCAGGTATCGCCAGGAATACCGGTGAGAAGAGGAGGGCGAGCAAGAAGCACATTGCGGCAGAGAAAGCGGTAAGACCGGTACGGCCGCCGGCGCCTACTCCCGATGCGCTCTCAACATAGGTGGTAGTGGTTGAAGTTCCGAGGCATGCTCCGCAAACGGTAGCGATGGAGTCGGCCATGAACATCTTGTCGATTCCTTCTACCTGCTCTCCCTTGGTGGTGAGGCCTGCACTCTGTGAAACTCCGATGATGGTTCCCATTGTGTCGAACATGTCGATGAAGAGGAAGGTCAGGACAACTACCAGCATGTCCCAAGTGAAGATATGGGAGAACTGGAATTTGCAGAAGATGGGTCCTATGCTGTCTGGGAGTGACATGAACATGGCCTTTCCTGTCTCAGGATTACGTACAAGGCTTGTCACTGCTTCACCTGTGGCGGGATCCTTGATCACCAGTCCAAGAATTGCGGAGAGGAGGATACCGATGAGGATGCCTCCTTTGACTTTCAGCATGACGAGGCCTCCGGTTATCACAAGACCTATGACACCGACAAGAGCTTTGCCCTTGGTGAGCTCACCGAGAGTGACGAGGGTGGAGTCGGAGTCAACGATGATTCCTGCGTTCTGGAGTCCGATGAAGGCGATGAAAAGACCGATACCGGCCCCGATCGCTTTCTTGAGCGTTCCAGGGATGGCGTCAAGAAGAAGGGTCCTGATCTTGGTTACGGTCATGATGATGAACAGGATACCTTCAATGAAGACTGCGGTCAGAGCAAACTGCCAGCTGTATCCCATTGTCAGGCACACTGTGAAGACGAAGAATGCGTTCAGACCCATACCTGGTGCCAGAGCGAACGGTTTCTTCGCATAGAGAGCCATCACCAGAGTACCGATGATGGAGGCCAGTGCGGTAGCTGTGAAGACTGCTCCTCCCGGCATGCCGTCAAGAGCGGCGAAGATGCTGGGATTCACTGCCAGGATGTAGGCCATCGTGAGGAATGTGGTGATTCCGGCCACGATTTCTGTGCGGACATTGTGTTTTGCCGGGTCGAACCCGAATGCTTTAGTCAGAAAATTAGCCATGACATTATGAATTGAGATTGATTGCCGGAGTATGACTCAGAACCGGAAGGGTAAGATGAGCGCAGAAAAAGAAAACGGGCCATCTGGATGGTCCTCTGGAAATCGTCAGATAATGACCTGCCCGGGGTGGACAGGAAGGCAATAGGTTTGACCGTCTTTCCATATTGTATTGACTTGCAGCACGGCAGAGGCACAAAAGAAGGGCCCCTTGTCTGAGTGCATACAAATTTAATCAAAATGGGTAACTTGTCAAAGATATGTGACATACTTTCCAGTAGGGTTCCTGCATCTTTTCGAAAAAATCATGATTCCGAAGTTTTTGACATGAGAAATGCAGATTATGAAATAAAATAGTTGCCGGTAAGCTGTATTTTTGCAATCAGAATACAAGCCCATTGGGCAAAGATATTATTCAAACCGCTTTATGAAAAAAACATTACTTTTTTTGACTGTAGTCTCAGTGGTGTTCTCTGCTGGGATTGTAAGTTCTTCTTGTGGAAGCTTGTCTGGGGGTAAAGGCCCTGACACTCTCCGCATCAACACGACCGATTTCACAGAAGACATCATCGGGCATAGTGGTCCCACCCCTGTCGAGATTACAGTGGTTGACGGTGTCATCACAAGTGTCGAACCTCTCCAGAACAGAGAAGGACCCCGTTATATGCAAATGGTGCGGGAATCCGGACTTTTCTCCAAACTTGACGGAAAGACTCTCGAAGAGGCGAAGACTGTCCAGCTGGACGCCGTTTCTGGAGCTACAATGTCTTCAGATGCATTAATCAAGAACATCAAAGCAGGTCTTGAAGACGGTGGCCAATACCAGAAGAACCTGAAGGTCATAACCGAGGTCAAAGTCAAGCAAGGTAAAGTCAAGGGCTATGTCGAGCACGGACTGGGAACATTCAAGGCTATTCCGTTCGCGGAAGCTCCTACCGGTGAGCTCCGTTGGAAAGCTCCTGTTGAGAAAAAGCCCTGGAAGGACGTCTTCGATGCCACCAAGACCGGTCCCATGCCTCCCCAGAGAGCATTCTCTTTCCCCGGCGGTCCCGGCCCCAATGTTTCAGAAGACTGCCTGTATGTCAATATCCAGACTCCGGCTGAAAGTCCTAAGGAGAAACTTCCTGTTCTGGTATGGATACATGGTGGCGGATTCATAACAGGTGACGCCAATTCCAACGACGGAACCCAGTTCGCAAAGAAAGGGATCGTGTTCGTGAGCCTCAGCTACCGTACCGGTGCCCTCGGATTCCTGTCTCTTCCTGAGCTCAGCGCCGAGAATGAGAGGGGTATTTCCGGCAATTACGGACTTCTCGATATGATTATGGGACTTGAATGGGTGAGGGACAACATCGCCAAGTTCGGTGGCGATCCTTCCAAGGTTACCATCATGGGTGAGTCCGCAGGCGCTATCGCTGTCAGCATGCTTTGCGCTTCTCCGTTGGCCAAGGGCCTCTTCCGTGGAGCGATTTCAGAGAGTGGCGGATCCTTCTGTCCAGTTGACAGCGTCAGGGTCGACAATAACGGTATCCGTGACGTCAAAGGAAGTGAGCAGTTCGGTATCGAGTTCATGAAGAGGATCGGAGCTTCCTCCCTCGCAGAACTCCGCCAGATGGACTGGAACAAGTGGGTAGGAGACGAGCCATCTATCGGAGTCGGCGGTTTCTGGCCCACAGTTGACGGCTATGTCCTTCCTGATGACCAGTACAAGATGTATGAGGCTGGCAACTACAATGATGTCAATGTCCTTATCGGCACAAACTCCGATGAAGGAGCGATGTTCAGCCGCGCTACGACCCTTGAAAAGTATCAATCTGACATCCGTGCAGAATATGGCCCGTTCGCGGAGAGGATGCTTGAACTCTACCCTGCCACCTCCGATGAAGAAACCTTTGGCGCCCTTTCTGACATCTTCCGTGAGACCGCTTTCGCATGGCCTACATGGATCTGGGCGAAGCTTCAGCAGAAAACCGGCAAGGGTAATGTATATCTGTATTATTTCGATCAGTTCGCTGATATGAGCGCGATGTTCCGTGGTCCTCAGGGCGGTCAGCAAGGTGGTCCTCAAGCGGGACAGCCTGGACAGCGCCCTCAAGGCCAGCCCGGAGGTCAACCCCGAGCACAACAGGGCCAGCGTCCCGGAAACCAGCCCGGAGGTCAGCCCGGACAGCGTCCCCAGGGTCAGCCCGGTGCACAGCAGGGTCAGCGCCCTCAAGGCCAGCCCGGCGGTCAGCCTCAGGGCATGCCTCAGTTCCGTGCTCCCCGTGGGGCGAACCACGCCAGTGAAATGTCCTATGTCTTCGCTTCTTCTGGACGTCCTCTACAGGGTGGAGACAAGGCGGTCAGCGATGCTATGCACAATTATTGGGTGAACTTTGTAAAGACGGGTGACCCCAACGGAGAAGGTCTTGACAATTGGCCGATCTACAAAGACGGGGAGAAGAGCGTGATGTTCTTCAAGAACGGAACTTCCCTCATCGAGACTCCCAACAAGCCCCAGCTTGAGCTGATGGAAGAGTATTTCGCTTGGAAGCGCAGCCTTCCCATAAGGTAGATTTACATTGTTTGAACAAAGGACCCGGATCAGAAGATCACTCTTCTTGGTCCGGGTCTTGTTTTACAGTCAGTGACTTGAATTATTTCGGCATCCAGAGGAAAACCTTGTCGCCCCTGTGAAGCTTGTGCTCTGAAGCAAGGGAACATTTGACGCCTTTAGGGGCGGTTTCACAAGGCTCGAAATCTACCCTCATGTCGTCTACTGTGAATTCAGCGACGCCGGTTGTGTTTCCGATGACCATCAGCTTGTCTCCTTTATGCAGGTCATTGGTCTCTACTGTGATCTCCGCGACGCTTATCCGGTCGAACCAGTTGGTCACTTTCCCGAGATACACTTTCTTCATTGTGGCTTCACTGCCGTAAACCTTGCTCCATTCACCCAGGAGAGCACCTTGGTAATATCCGTCCCAGAATCCGCGGTTGAACACTTCTGCGAGCCGGGATTTGAGAGATGCGGCGAATTCGGGGGTGTAAGTACCGTCACAGACGGCATCTGCCGCTTCGCGATAGCATTCGACTGTGTGTTTGACGTACTCAGCGCTTCTTGCCCGGCCTTCGATCTTGAATACCCTCACACCAGCGTCAATGATCTTGTCCATGAACTCAATAGTGCAGAGGTCCTTCGGGGACATGATGTATTTGTTGTCGATTTCGAGTTCAGTGCCTGTTTCGAGATCGGTGACTCTGTAACCTCTTCTGCAAAGTTGGTAGCATGCTCCTCTGTTTGCGGAAGAGTTGTATGTGTGGAGACTGAGATAGCATTTTCCGGAGATGGCCATGCAGAACGCTCCGTGGGCGAACATCTCGATGCGGACCTGTTTTCCGGAGGGGCCTCTCAAGTCCTCTTCGAGGATCTTCGAGTGGATCTCCTTGACCTGGGTGAGGTTCAGCTCCCTGGCGAGCACGATCACATCAGCGAACTGCGCATAGAACTTCAGGGCTTCATAGTTGGAGATGCTGAGCTGAGTCGAAATGTGCACCTCAAGCCCTATCTTCCTGCAGTACATGATAGCGGCCATGTCGGAGGCTATTATTGCGTCAACACCTGCCGCCTTTGCGGCATCAAGCGCCTGATGCGCACCCTCAATGTCGTCCCCGTACAATACGATGTTGAGGGTCATATAGGTCTTGACCCCTTTCTCTTTGCATAACCGTACTATCTCAGGGAGGTCCTCAGGTGCGAAGTTGTTGGCGGAGTGTGACCTCATATTGAGGTTGCCGATGCCGAAATATACAGAATCAGCACCTCCTTGAAGGGCGGCCTGCAGGCATTCGAAATTCCCAGCGGGGGCCATTATTTCAAGATCCTTCTTTTCCATCATTTTTTTGTTTCGTGGGCAAAGGTACACTTTTTCTGTCAGAGTACTGAACAAAGAAAGCCGCACAATCCGGTAAGACTGCACGGCTATGGTGAACTGTATCGCTTCGCAGGGCTATTTGGTCCTTCCGACAAGTTTATCGGCGAAACGGCGGAGAGTCTCGAGCCTCAAACCTCGGCATACTTTGGAAGCGTATCCCAAGGCCTCTTCATTCAGACGGAGAATCTCGTATTTTGCGTCCTCGTCAACTCTGAGGGATGTGTAGAAATTCCTGACGATGGAAATCTTTTCACCCTTGTCCTCTTCGGTCTCCGCTTTCATGGTGAGCGCTGACATAAGAGAAGCTTTTGTGGCTGGATCAGCTTTCTCAAGGGCGTGGACAGTAAGCCAGCTCTTTTTCTGGTTGAGGATGTCTCCACCTATGGGCTTCCCGAACACTTCTTCATCACCGAAAGCGTCAAGATAATCGTCCGCCACCTGGAAAGCGAGTCCGAGGGAGTGGCCGTAATTGTACAGGGCGTCACAGATTTCTTCGGATGCTCCTGCGATAAGCGCACCCATCTTCGCTGAACATGCGATGAGGACACCGGTCTTAAGGCCGATCATCTTCATGTATTCACTCATGCTGACTTCGGGCAATTTCTCGAAGTCCATGTCATACTGCTGGCCTTCGCAGACTTCGGCTGCGGTCGTCGAGAAAAGGTCCAAGACCTTGGTGAGCACGCTTGAGGGGGCCATGGCCATACGGCGGTAGCTGTCGATGCACATCACGTCACCGGAGAGAATCGCACCGTCTTCGCCCCATTTTGTCCATACGGTGGGAACGCCCCTCCTGAGGGAAGAACGGTCCATTATGTCGTCATGGATGAGGGTGAAACTGTGGAAGATTTCAAGGCCGGCGGCCGGTTGGAGAACAGTCTCGTCAAAGGTGTCCTTATAAAGGGAATAAGTGGTCAGACAAAGCTTCGGACGGATTCTTTTACCCCCTATGGAAATCATGTACCTTAGGGGGTCATATAAGTTCGCAGGCGTGTCTGTAAATTTGAGGTTTGAAAAAAGCTGGCTTAGTGCAGCGTCTATCTTGTTTTCACTGATCATGACAAATGAATCTGGTTTTCAGTTTGGACAAATATACTATCTTTGCACCGTATTTCCAATTCATGGATGACTCTGTAGAATGATACTTTCAGGAGAAGCGACAGTGGTTAAGAATGCGGGCAGCCATTTCATGCTGTCCCCCTTACCCGTCTGGACTCCTTTCCCGGCAGTCCTCAAAGGGAAAGTCAGACTGAAAGGAGGGGATTCCACCAATCCTGTAGCTGTCGGTGACCATGTGAAATACAGTGCGGATGTACCTGAAGGTGGTGATTCTTCTTCAATCACCCTCGAGAATCCGGCTACGATTTCGGAGATTCTTCCGAGGACCAATCACGTAAAACGCAAGTCTACAAATCTTTCCCGTCAGTCACATGTGATAGCGGCCAATATAGATATGGCTTATATCATAGTTTCTCTTTATTTCCCTGAGATCAAGCTCCCGTTCCTGGACAGGATTCTGGTCACTTGTGAGGTGTACGGAGTCCCGGTTACCATAGTTATGAACAAGGTCGATCTTTATAGGGATGAGGACCCCGATTATGTGAAGGCTTTCAGGTCCATATACGAAGGAGCCGGATACAGGGTATTGGAGACTTCCGTGAAGACAGGTGAAGGGATTGACGCTTTCAGAGAGGACTGCAAGGGGAAGGTCTGTCTGTTTTCAGGTGAATCAGGAGTCGGGAAATCGTCACTCATAAAGGCGCTTGACCCTTCTCTGGATCCCAAAGTGGGCAAGATATCCGAAGCCCATCTCCAAGGGAAACACACCACCTCTTTGTATGAGATGTACCGCCTCGAAAGCGGAGGTTTCGTGGTGGATACTCCAGGATTGAGAGGGTTCGGTCTGACGGACCTCAAGAAGGAGGAAATAGCGCTCTATTTCCCTGAAATGCTCAAGGCTTCCAGAGAATGCCGTTTCACACCTTGTACCCATACTCATGAACCGGGTTGCGCCGTCAAGCAGGCGGTCGAGGAAGGAAGAATAAGCCCTGAGAGATATTCTTCCTATCTCGGAATGCTTGAAGAGGATTCGAAATTCAGATAGGTTCTGTAACCGTTTCCCGTCAAAAAGCGATGAAAGGAAAAGGACTCAACAGGGAAATTCTTTCCCTTGCCGGGCCCAGCATATTGGCCAACATCACCATTCCTCTTGTGGGTATGGTAGATATCGCTGTGGCCGGCCATATGCCTTTCGGGGAAGCGGCCACTTTCATCGGGGGCATTTCCATAGGGTCCATGCTTTTCGACCTGCTGTATTGGAATTTCGGATTTCTGAGGATAGGTACCGGCGGAATAACCGCGCAGGCATACGGCAGAGGTGACCGGCAGGAGATGGGGGCTACCATGTGCAGGGGAGTGGGACTATCCCTTTTGATAGCCCTGGTGATTCTGATTCTCCAAGTGCCTTTCGTGAAACTGGCGATGCTTATGGTGGACAGTTCCGACAACGTCCGTTCCTTGGCGTTGGAGTATTTCTACATAAGGGTATGGGCAGCTCCTGCATCATTGTCGCTCATGGCGATAAAGGGGTGGTTCATCGGAATGCAGGATACGGTGAGTTCAATGTTCACCGACCTTGTGGTCAATGGGGTCAATATTGCGGCGAGCATAATCCTGGCCAGAGGCATAGGCTCGTTCACAGGATTGGGTTTCCCCGGAATCTCATTGGGTACCGTTGTCGCTCAGTATTCCGGATTGTTATTCGCAGCAGTGGTCATTGCCACCAAATACGGCCGGGTGATTTTCAAGGGCTATTCGCTTAAGAAACTCTTGAGTTCTTTCTCAGGGAAGGAACTGAGGCGGTTCTTCGTCATCAATACGGACCTCTTTATAAGAAGCGTGTGCCTTGTTGCGGTATATGTCGGGTTCACTGCGATTTCCGCCAAATTCGGAGACTTGCTGCTTTCGACAGGTGCGATAATGATGAAGCTGCTTCTGTTGTTCTCCTATTTTACTGATGGGTTCGCTTTCGCCGGCGAGGCCATGGTAGGGAAATATATCGGAATGAAAGATGTCCCCAATACCAGAAAGACTGTGAGGCATGTATTTGTCTGGAGCATGTCCATAGGATTGTCCTTCATCATAGTTTACGTATTATGCGGAACGCCTGTGGTGAGGATGCTCACTTCCGACCCGGAGGTGGTTGAATCTTGTCGGCAGTTCTTCATCTGGCTTCTCCCAATGCCGCTTATAGGATGCGCAGCTTTCACATGGGACGGAATCTATGTCGGAGCAACGGCTTCCAAGGAGATGAGAGACTCTACGTTATACTGTATGATAGGATTTTTCGTCTCTTGGCTTATCATGGATTCCATATGGGGCGGGCATGACGCCGATCCCGTTCTGCGCCTCAATCTTCTGCTCGGGGCATATTTCGTGCACCTTTTCATCAGGGCGCTGTATCAAACCGTCCTGTACAAGAGATCTGTTCTTGAACGGCCTTTCCGTGGATAAAGTGTGAGAAAACGTACAGTCTGATACGGAAAGAGGGCGGCCAAGCGACCGTCCTCTTCAATCAGATTGCAGTTTCTTTCCGTTATGCAGGTTCTCCTTCAGGAGCGGCGTCAGCTGCTGGAGTATCCGCTACAGGAACAGCATCTTGTGCGGCAGCCGGTTCCGGAGCTTCTTCTACGGCTTCTACTTTTTCCTTATGGAAAGGAAGACCTATGCAAGCAAGCCTGTCGGTGAAGTACAGGAATCCGCAGCCAAGAACGATCAGGCAAACCAGGCACCAGATGAATCTCTTGATTCTTGCCTTCTTTCTGGCCTGTGCGTCAACTGCAGTAAGTTTGGGATACTTGGCCAGGCTGGTAAGTGTATGTCCGAACTTTGTGCCGACGAAAGATGCCGCATTGATTGCCCATCCGTTGGCGTTGAGCATGGGGCCAAGGTCGCGTTTGCGGAGTTTCCTCCAGGCGATGAACACTGACGGCAGGGAAATGACAAGCATAAGACCGACGATGAGGATGATCCACTGCCACCAGGTCAGGGATTTCAGGACTGCGACTATCGCGGTCAGCACGCCACCGACAGCGGCGATGGCGATGGTGATTCCGGCGACCTTACCTATGTCAAACGGTGCAGCCTTGGTAGCGGTATTGACGCCGTCGGCAGGCTTGCTGGTCGCACTTTCTGTGATTGTGGAAAGGGTGCCTTCGCCCTTCGCGGCTTTTTCGGAAGCAGCCTTGTTGATCTTTTCGGATATCCATCTACCGGCTTTTTTGTACGGAGACCAGAAGGCCTGTCGGAGGCTGATAGGGTTCTCCACTATGCTCGTGACGGTAGCGCTCCAGTCGTTGCCATCACGGTCATAGAAGACGGCGTTCTTGCCCGGACGGAGGCCGTCCACGTCGCCATCAGTAAGAACAGCGGCAATGTTCATGGTAGCGTTTTTCACCTTGGAAGAGCAGGCGCAATAGAGGATGTACATTCCGCTAAGGTCTGCCATACCGGCATGTTTGCCCATGTCTTCCACCTTGATGCAAAGGTCTGTGGACCTCTGGTCGATGTAGAGCCTTCCTGCCTGGAAGATGGCTTTCTGGTCAGGATCATAGAAGTCTGAAAGGACGACGTAGTTGTTCAGGAAGCGGTAGAAGTTCTTGTAAAGCCTCATGAACTTGTCTACTGACTCGATGGCCAGGGCTTCTTCTTCGAGGGCCTTGTCTTTCTCTACAATGGCAAGGAGGTCGGCTTTGCGGTCCTCTTTGAGAATTTTCTTGATTTCATCATCACCGAGGGATTCGACTTCTGCTCCCTTCTTTTCTCCCATCCACGCCGTATAAGGACCGAACTTGCCCAGAACCGCATTCCACTGCTCTTCAGTGACACTGTCGGCATCGGGGAAATCCACGTCGAATACAAGGCCTTTCAGAGTGTCGAATGCACCCTGCCATGCGGGGTTGATGCCACCCTTCAGAGGAATGACTGCATTCTTTGTGGGGCGAGCGATGGGATACTTGGCGATTTCCTCTGCTTTAAGGGAAAGGTTTTCACCGCTTATTTCAACGATCTTGTCAGCAGAAACGTCAACTGCTCCTGTCACAGAGTCATCGAAGGCGATGAGTTTGCACCTCATGAAGTAATCCGCGATCTTGTCCTTCAGGGCATCGCATGCTGCCAATGCAGCGGCGGTGTTGTCTCCATAAGGGAAGATGTTGTCTTTATCAGCAGCAGCGGCTTCCTTCCACGCGTCAAAGTCAGCGCATGCGGTATAGAATGCCTCGATGTTTTCAGCGGTAACGCCGTCGGCTCCACTGCGGTCCACAGCCTTTCCGATTTTCTCGGTAATGGTGGTTATCAGAGCTGCGAGAGTTTCGTCCCCTTCAGCGGATGCGGGAGTGACGACCCCGTCACCATTGAATATGGAATTGGCGAAGATCTTTACGTTATCTGAAGTGTCCTCAAGGGAAATAGAGTCCTTTTCAAGGCCGAGGTTGACGAGAATCTGTTTCGCGGAACTGAGGAGTTTTGCTCCGTGTTCATTCTCGGTATCGAACTCTGAGAGGGCAATGGTGTCATCGCCTTTGAGAAGGAGGTCCGGGTTCCTCAGAATGCCGGTGAGCCACTGTGCGGTGGCGATCACTTCATCGACCCTGATGGTCCCGTCGCCGTTCCCATCGATAAGGGCAAGGGTCTTTTCATCGAACTCAAGCCCTTTGACGGGGCTGCTGAGAACCGTCCACATTTTGCGGTCAAGTTCACCCAGATGGGCGATGTCCGCACCGGAGTCAATTTTCACTCGTACGGCTCCGCCGACGGAGGTGAATTTCCAGTTGTAACCTTTAGTGTCCATATGAAAGGGGTTTTAGTTTCAGCCTTTTGGTCCGGAATATCAGGGCATAGCACTGCACAAAAACCGGACTACATGCAAACATACTTAAAAAAAACATAAGTTGAGACTAAGGAGACTATAATATGGCGTTATTTGGACGGGGGCACAAACGGCTGCGCTGTTTAGGATTATTCGCAAGAGTGGATTATCTTTGTCAAGAAATCCAACAAAGCAGCAGAATGAGCCTTTTCAGCTATTTCAGGATATCAAAGCCTTCAGAGTACAAGGTGCCGGAGGCTGAAGTGGATTCTACTTTCAAGAGACTGCGCAGCCGCACATTCTGGGGCGCCACTGTCGCATACAGCCTTTATTATGTTTGCCGCATGGCCCTGAGTGTGGTTAAGCAGCCGCTTATTGATGACGGACTCCTTTCCGCCGGGCAGCTCGGAATCATAGGCTCGGCGATGCTGTTCGTGTATGCGGTGGGCAAGTTCGTGAACGGTTTCATCGCGGACTACTGCAATGTCAGACGTTTCATGTTCATCGGACTGCTGGTTTCCGCTTTAGTGAATCTTGTCCTTGGCGTGACCGGTCTTCTCGGAGGAGCTTTCGGCATTTCTTCTATGGCGCTGTTCCTCATTTTCGCCCTTCTTTGGGGAGTGAACGGATGGTCGCAGTCAATGGGATCTCCCCCCGGTGTCATCGGTCTTTCCAGATGGTATCCTTTGAAAATGAGAGGTACCTTCTACAGCATATTCAGCGCTACCCCTTATTTAGGAAAGTTCCTTTCTTTCGTCACCACAGGCCTTGTGGTCGGTTGGATAGGCTGGGAATACGGATTCATATTCAGTGCGGTTGCGGGACTCATCGGTGCTGCGGTCATTCTTATATTCGTTTCCGATACTCCTCAGAGCAAAGGTCTTCCTTCTGTGCAGGAGTATGCAGGTGAGACCCTGACCAAAGCCGATACTCTTCCTACAAAAGAACTCCAGAAGTTCGTTGTGAAGAACCCGGGCATCTGGGTCATCGCTTTCTCCAGCGCTTTCATATACATAACCCAATATGCAGTCAGCGGATGGGGAGTGCTTTTCCTTCAGAAGGCCAAGACCTTTTCACTTGAAAGCGCTACCCAGATAATCGCATTCGCCGAGTCGTTCGGTATAGCCGGGACTGTCTTGGCGGGCTGGCTGTCTGACAGGCTTTTCAAGGGAGACAGGGTCAAACCGGTAATCATCTCCGGACTGCTTTGCTTCCTTTCCTTGGGGATGTTCCTGCTGTCAGGGGGCGGATATATAATGAATATAGTGTACGTGTCCGTCTTCAGCCTTGCTATTGGAGTGCTGTTCTGCATAGTTGCCGGCCTGATGGCTCTTGACATCATTCCGAGAAAGGCGACAGGTTCCGCTATGGGAATAGTCGGCATATCCAGCTATATCGCTGCCGGAATCCAGGACATAGTCAGCGGTTACCTCATCCAGGGTAATGAAACCGGAGGAGAATACAATTTCGTTCCGGTGGCAATCTTCTGGTTGGTATCATGCTTCATTTCTTTCGCTCTTCCGGTGTTCAACTGGAGGCATATGAAGAAGAAGGTCATCGACATTTGATGATTGAAAAGTTTTCTGACGGGGTATCCTTTTTTCTGAAAAAGTGTACCTTTATGGCAGTATTTTGTCCGAAATATCTAAAAACCACATAATTGTTTACTCGTATGAGACTTCAATCCAGCATTGATTACAATACCCTTTGGGGAGAGAAAGTCGTGCTCCGTCTGGGAGGAAAGGCTTATGACATGCGCTATATCTATCAAGGTGCATGGCAGGTTGAAATTGAAGATGCGGCTGTTCCTGCGGACAGGAAATATTCCTATGAGATATGGAACGAAGGCGGACTTGTCCGCTCTGAGTGGCGTCCCCATGTGCTACCCGCCGTTCTTCCGGAGAAAGTGATTCTTCGGGACAGGTGGAACGCCCATCCCTCGAACTCCCCTTTCTATTCATCTCTTTTCACCGATGTGGTTTTCCGCCGTCATCGCTCCAAACTGAGTGCTTCTGCACCTCAAGGCAACGTCACATTCGTTTTCGACAGCGCTGAAATCCGTCCAGACCAGGCTGTCGCCATTACCGGAAGCGGTAAACTCTTCGGAGAATGGAAGAAGATGGTTCTTCTTTCCGACGAGCAGTTCCCTCAGTGGAGCGTTACACTTAATGTGAAGGCTCCGTTCGAGTATAAGTTCGTCGTTGTAGACAGAAAGAGCCACGAGCCGGTACTCTGGGAAGAAGGAGGAAACCATTTCTTCGCCGAGACCATACCTTCAGGGACTCTGGTTGTAGTCGGAGACATTGTCCCCAAATTCAATACTCTTCCTTGGAGAGGGGCGGGAACTGCTATACCCGTCTTTTCGTTGAGGACCGCTGAGAGTTTCGGAGTAGGAGAATTCCACGACATTAAGAAAATGGTTGACTGGGCCGTTGCTACTGGCCAGAATGTCCTTCAGCTTCTCCCGATCAATGACACCACAATGACCGGCAAGTGGCAGGATTCCTATCCGTACAACGCCAATACCACTTTCGCGCTTCATCCCCAGTTCATACATCTTCCTGATGCAGGAGTCAAGGCTGACAAGGCTTACAAGGCTCTGAAGGAAGAACTGAACGCCCTCCCTGAAGTTGATTACGAAAGGGTGAACAATGAGAAAGCCCGCCTTCTTCATGCGACTTTCGACAAGACAGGAGATAGCGTACTGCAGTCAGATGATTACGTCTCTTTCATGCAGAAGAACAAGGAATGGCTTGTTCCTTATGCCGTATTCTGCTGCTTGAGGGACGAGTTCGGTACTCCGGACTTCTCCAAGTGGGGCAAGATGGCCAAATACACCGCCAAGAAAGTTGCCGCTTATGCTGCGGACCACAAGAAGGACGTTGATTACCATTGTTGGGTCCAGTATTGTCTTGATGCCCAATTGAAGGATGCAGTCCAATATGCGCACAGCCATGGCGTGGCTCTTAAGGGTGACCTTCCTATCGGAATCAGCCGTACCAGTGTGGATGCTTGGGCTTATCCGGAGCTTTATCATTTGGATTCACAAGCCGGAGCACCGCCGGATGCCTTCTCTGTATTCGGTCAGAATTGGGGCTTCCCGACATACAATTGGGAGAAGATGAGCGAGGACGGTTTCGCCTGGTGGAAATCCCGAATGCACAAGATGAGCGAGTATTTCGATGCGTTCAGGATTGACCATATTCTTGGGTTCTTCAGAATCTGGGAGATCCCTATGGATGCGGTGCATGGACTGTTGGGATATTTCAATCCGGCTCTGCCTTACTCTGCTGATGAACTCTCAGAGATGGGATTCGACATTTCTGACGGTTCATTGACGACATCACCTTTGGACGATGCTGTCATTGAAGAGATATTCGGAGATCTTGCTGCAGAGGTCAAGTCTAAATACATCAAGGACGGAAAGCTGGTTCCTGCAGTCGCCACCCAGAGGAAGGCTGTTGAGAAATTCGCAGGCGATGATGACAAGTCTACACGCTTGAGAGAAGGATTTCTCACATTGCTTGACGATGTCCTTTTCATAGAGGACCCCAGGAAGAAAGGATATTATCATCCCAGGATTTCCGCCCAGTCGACATTCTCTTTCAAAGCGCTTGACGACTATCGCAAGGCGACGTTCACCAACCTGTACAATGATTTCTTCTACCATCGGCATAATGAGTTCTGGAGAGATTCCGCGATGAGCAAGCTTCCTTCACTTGTGGGCTCTACAGGTATGCTGACTTGCGGAGAGGATCTGGGAATGATTCCAGCATGTGTCCCTTCAGTTATGGAAGAGCTCGGAATCCTTTCCCTTGAGATCCAGCGTATGCCGAAGAGCGTGACGGAAGAGTTCGCCGATCCTGACAAGTATCCTTACATGTGCGTTTGTGCTACAGGAACTCATGATACCAATCCTCTCCGCGCATGGTGGGAGGAGGACAGGGACCTTACCGCGAAGTACTACTATTCCATGCTTCACGGAACAGGTGATGTACCGTATTTCTGCGAGCCGTGGGTCTGCGAGAGGATCCTCACCTCCCATGTGAAATCTCCTGCTATGCTGTGCATTCTTCCTCTTCAGGATTGGCTCTCTATGGACGGTGTCCTCCGCTATCAGGGCAACCCTTCAGATGAAAGGATCAACGTGCCCGCGATACCGCGCTACTATTGGCGTTACCGCATGCATCTGCCGATAGAGACGCTTATCGGAGAATCCGCCTTCAATGACAGAATGAAAGGAATGATACGGGGAGCGGGAAGGGGAGTTTGAGATCTCCTTCCTCTCTTCCAAGATAATCCCTTTTTCTACTTATGACTGTCAATATCAGGAAAATAGGTTACCCGTGGATTGTCCACGGATTTGCATTGGCACATGCGCTGGTTTCCTACGGAAGCCGAGTCGCAGGGATAGACGATACCCTTTTCCTGACGGTCCTCACAATGGCTTTGACGGTCATAATCTGCGTAAAGCAGAGACTGAAAATAGAGTTCTCCGCCATAAATATCATCCTGGTCAATATCCTCGGGTTCGCTTTGGGGATAGGAGCGGCCAGGTTCTTCGACACGTTCCTTGACTCTCCGGAACTGATTTCCGCAGTGTCAACTTTTCTGACTACGGAAGTCCTCGGTTGGGCGCTGGTGTTTTTCGGGAGACTTTATGATGTATCTGTTGATGACAAACCGAACATGAACGATGTCCAGATAATATGGCTCATAATGGCCGTACTTCTGGTATTCTTCGTAAGGCTGGTAGTCAACGGAATCATGTCGACTCCTCTTTTCCGGGACATTTCTTTCGGAGATGTGGTGTCGATTTTCCTCTCGAACTCCGTCGCTCTTATGGTCATGCTGTTCTCGACCATATTGTTCATGCTCTATACCCATCGGAGTTCTTGGGGGAAAGTCTCGGGCAGCGAGAAAATCTGGTGGGTGGTTTCTTCACATGTGCTGTTTTTCCTTGCTGTAGTACTTCTCAGTTCCATTCTTGTGGGGTATGGGCTGCCGTTCAATTTCGAAGGGGAATTCTCTCCAAGATTCTTTCTGGTGATAGCTTTGGTCAGTTTCCTGTTCGAATTGGTCATTTACTCTTTGGTATATATAGTGTATTATGCAGCTTCAGCACAAAGATTGGCTGCGAGGGAAAGAAGCAAGGCGAATCAGGCACTCGTCCAGTACATGTCACTCAAGCAGCAGGTGAATCCCCATTTTCTTTTCAACTCATTGAACATCCTTGACTGCATTGTCGCTGATCAAAAAACGTCCGAAGCCAGGGCATACATCCAGAAGCTCTCGGGAATATATCGCTACATGCTGAAGAATGAGAACAATCCGGTAAGCTCCCTGCGTGAAGAGATCGGGTACGTTGATTTGTACGATGATCTTCTGAAAGTCCGTTTCCCTGAGGGACTAGAGATCCATAAGGATATCGATCAGGACAGTTATTCCCGTTCAGTGGTTACATTCTCCGTTCAGATGTTGGTCGAAAACGCTGTGAAACATAATGCCATCTCATCGGAAAGACCACTTGTCATAAAGATATACACCGAAGACTCATACCTCACTGTCACAAACAACATTTCCCCGAAACTTTCCGCAACGGAGTCCACAGGTCTCGGCCTTAAGTATATAAAGAATATCTACAAGGACCGGAGCGGTGTTCCTGTCATCATAGAGGATGACGGAAAAGAATATCGGGTATCATTGCCGTTATTGTAGGACCATCATGAAACAGAAAGTATTCATAATCGAAGACGAAGTCATGGCCCGCAACATGCTGGCCAGGACCCTGAAGGAGAATTTCCCCGATCTTGAGATCGTTGGAGCGGAAGGTTCCATCACTGGAGCTGTGAAGTGGTTGTCGGACCCCGTCAACCATGCCGATATCATATTCATGGATGTTGAACTTTCCGACGGCAATTGCTTCGAAATCTTCCGGCAGGTGGAGATTACTTCCCACGTCATCATGACTACGGCATACGACAACTATGCGGTAAAGGCATTTGAGGTCAATTCGGTGGACTATCTCCTTAAACCCATCACCGTGTCTGAACTCAAACGGGCCGTGGACAGGTGCGTTTCGCAGGAGAAATCTTTCGATATGGAGGCCATAATGTCGGCCCTTTCACCCAAGGAACAGCCACAATACAAAGAAAGATACCTTGTCCAATTGGGAGACATGATCGTTCCGGTGAAGGCGTCCGATATAGCATTCTTCTTTTCGGAATTCAAGGACAACCATGTGGTGACCAAAGACGGGACCGTCTACATCATCGACTCCACATTGGACGCCATAACGTCCGAGTTGGATCCCAAAGTTTTCTTCAGGATAAACAGGGGCTGTGTCGTAGCCAAGGAGTTCGTCGGCAGTGTGACGAAGTTGTTCGGAGGTAAACTTCAGGTATCCCTTGAAGGTGCCGGCGGACCGGAAGCCCGCTGGAGGAAAGGATATGATACCGATCTGACGGTATCCAGATCGAGGGTTGAAGAATTCCTAAAGTGGCTGGAAAGCTAGGCCGAAGAATATAAATCCCATTACATCATTCCGTTCATATCCGGCTGTCCTTCAGTACGGATTAGTGAGGTTCGCCCAGCACGAACGTACTCTAACGGGTGCAAGTCCCCAAACCGCCCTGATAGTGGGAAGGTTACAGCCAAAGGCAAGGGTGTCCCTCGCGAGGGGGGATCTGAAGGAAGCTGGCGGCAAAAGGTTGGCCCGATGTACAAGAACTTGGTATAAGGCTGAAAGGCAGGGGCAATGCTGCACAAGAAGCATAAGCCCGATAACTATCCGAACTGCCGACA
>JAEEGL014697386.1_pt1 | contig 89820 bp, 142 predicted proteins | sample 9134231 | NCBI WGS metagenome assembly JAEEGL01 (sample SAMN16246548, study PRJNA631951) | gut metagenome | biome: gut microbiome; feature: rumen; material: fiber-attached | host: Bos | place: Iran: Karaj | collected 2018-10 | reverse complement strand
TTTTCATACTTTTTCATAGAGCTGTCAGAGAATGGTTAACAATCTTCGTGATTGTTTATATTGGTCTTGGGATCTATTTCTCCTTTCAAGAGTTTCATTATTTACTTAGTTTAATACGTATGGCCACCGATCGTATTAAAACTGTTCCAAACTCTGACAGTTCTATGAAGAAGTATGATTAAACTATTTAAAACTATAGTAAAACAGGAGCAAACATTATGGGAAGACATCCAAAGTTAGATAAAAAAACAAAGAGAAGATCTCCTCCAGCTAGAAATCCTGAAAATAGAGAAAACCAATTAATAGATTTAGCATATGATCTTGCGGAAGAGCGTTTATTAGATAAAACAGCATCAGCTCAAGAGATAGTTCATTTTTTGAAATTAGGAACAGCTAGAGCTCAATTAGAAAAGAAAAAATTAGAAGCAGAAACATTATTATTGGAGTCTAAAAAAGAAGCAGTTGATTCTAGTAAGCGTAGTGATGCCAAATACCAAGAAGCTCTTGCCGCTTTTAGAGTTTATAATGGATTGTCTCCTGAAGAAGATGACTCAAATGAATAAACGATCTTATAGTGAGTTAATACGCATACCGACATTCATGGAACGATATAGGTATTTACAACTCCATGGTATAGTTGGCGATTCTACTTTTGGATTCGATCGATATATTAATCAAGCGTTTTATACATCATCGGTATGGCGTCAACTTAGATCAAGAATTATTGTTAGAGATGAAGGGTGCGATTTAGGTATTCCAGATCGACCAATTGGCGGTACTATATATATTCATCATATTAATCCGATCACACTCGAAATGTTTGAAGACGATGATCCATTACTTTATGACGAAGACAATCTCATTTGTACTTCCAGAGATACACATCAAGCTATACACTATGGTGATACATCGCTACTTATTCCGGATTATTCTCCAAGAACACCAGGAGATACAAAACTGTGGTGAAAAAAAAAACAAAAAATAAAAGCAAGTAAAAGAAGCGAAAAAGCTAAGAAGCGATTAACTCCTTTCTTTATCGCTCTTAGCTTTCTGGAAAACTACCATTCCCAAATTTCCGTACCTATATACGATAATTTCCCTAAATCGTTTACTATTACTTTACCATCTTCATAGTGACAATCGTCTACATAAATACCGTCTGGTAGCAGTCCCCATCCAAGGCCTGCTGCTTCGATATCTAGTACAACTTCCCAATGATTATGGTAAACACCTTCGAATTTTTTAAGTTCATTATCAGTTGTAGTTACAGTAATCATTATTAATCCTTTCTGTAATTGCTTTCCTATAATACAAAAGGTATTTTCAGCGAGACAAAAAAAATAAAAGGAAGTTGTGCGCTTCGAACACACGTCTCCGAAACTAGTCGGTATTCTACCATTGAACTATTAGTCCGACCTAATTAAGGGCTCCGCGCAGTGGTAAGACACCTTAACCTGCCGGGGTTTATACTCCTCTTCCTTTCATATTACTAGTGGTTTTTCTAGCGAGGCAAAAAAATTTAATACCTGTTTTTCCCACGGCATTGCCGCCAGCTTTCTCGCTGTATCCTCTTTGCCTAGTCTCCCTCATACCACCTAGGTCCGCTCATATAAACAAGAGTTAAAATTGCGAAAAAGCTAAGGAGCAGTTAACTCCTTTCTATATCGCTCTTAGCTTCTTGGAAATCTATAACTCAATTCCCATGATAATAGATTGAGCCATTAAAGTTGTAGCTAGTTCAATACTTAGTTCTTTTTTTATTGCATAAAGTCTCTGGTGATCATTTCTGACAATCAAGTTGTCGTTGAAAAGTTTTTTATTTTTCTTTTCTACTTTCTTGATTTTTCTTTTTATCTTCTTAGACCTATACCCAAGTTTAACCATTGCTATGGCTTTTTCTCTAACGTTCAAATCTTTCATGTTTACCTCCTTATAGAGTATCCTATAATAGGAAAGGTAAAATCCGCGATTAAAAAGAAAGGGTAGGTTTTTAATCCTACCCAATCTTACTTCATTACATCCAAATAGGATATTTCATGAGATCTTTGCGATCTCCCTTAGTTAGCAGTCCAAGTAGATACGATGCCTGCTTATCGGTCATGGTGCACCATCCGCCCATAAAGAACATTTCAACATACTCAGGTTTGTTCTTCTTACACTTTCGTGCTCCATGCCAATTAGCATAGAATCTATCGACTGCTTTTCTTTCTTCTTTACTCATATTCTATCCTTTCTGTTTGTAGGACCCCTTTGGTCCTTCCTATTTTATAAAACGTTATTTTTGCGAAAGGGGGATTTCTATGGCTTGGATAAAGACGCGCATAGTTGGTTGTCGAACTGCGTCGATTCGTCGAACGCCATGGATTCCTTTACATGATAATGAAATTGTTGGAATTCGTGATGGCCCCAAACAAGATAGAGATGAATTATCTATTCAAAATGGTTCTATTGTAGAAATTAATCCAGAAGAAATTTGCTATGACTGGACTGATAAAAAATTTTATAAAGTTCGTAATCCAGAAGGATGGATTTATGAAGGCGTAATAGAGTATGGGGGTGACACTAATGTCTGATAATTCACACGACATAATACTGAATGATGTTAAACGAATGCTTGGCATTCAACCTGAAGTAGATGAGTTTGATATCGATGTCACTTCACATGTTAATAGCGCATTTTTTACATTAAACCAGCTAGGAATAGGACCAGATATTCCGTTTATTATTGATAATACTACTGAATGGTCGGCTTTTGAAACTAGTATTCCAAAAAAAGTTGTATTAGATTATTTGTATTTAAAAACTAAACTTGTATTTGATCCGCCAGCCGCTTCTAATATTTTTGAAGCGTATAAAAATCGTATAGCTGAATTAGAATTTCGAATGAATGTTATGGTTGATAATGGCGGTGGTATTGTAACCGGTTAATATTAAAGGGGTGCAACAATGAGTTATAATGAAAACTATCTCATGCATCATGGCATTAAAGGCATGAAGTGGGGTGTTCGTCGTTATAGAAATTATGATGGAACTCTAACTAATGCTGGAAAGGCTCAACGAAAATCTCAAGGTTCTGGTTCATCTAGTGGTGGCGGAAGCAAGGGTATGTCTGATAAAACTAAAAAGCGTCTTGCTAATGCTGCAAAAGTTGCAGGTGCAGCTGCTGCTGTAGGCGGAGCTGCATATCTTGCCAATCGCGCAAGCGGCGGTAAGCTTGCTGGTGATGCTAAAGCCGCTGCTCAACTTGCTAGAGAGGCTGCAGGTAAAAGGGCTAAGAAGGTTGCTGGAGATGCTAATGCTGCTCGACAACTTGCCGGAGAAGCTGTTCGAAATTCTAGAGCTGGTCAAGCAGTTTCTAGAGCAGCAGGAAATGCTAGATCCTCTGCAAGGTCTTATGGTCAGACAGCTGCTACAGGAGCTAAAGCTGCAGGAAATGCTGCAAGGAATTCTAGAGCTGGTCAGGCAGTTTCTAGAGCAGCTGGAAATGCTAGATCCTCTGCAAGGTCTTATGGTCAGACAGCTGCTACAGGAGCTAAAGCAGTAGGAAATGCTGCAAGGGATAAAGCATCTAGCATTAAAACTAATGCTTCTAATAGATTTAATGCGCTTGCTGATAAGGGTCAACAGACTTTAGATAATAGAAAGTATGGCAGAACTAAAACTGCTGCTGGACGAGTAGCTAAAGATCTTACTCTTACTAGAGGAGAACAAGCTCGTAAAGCTGCCGGAAGAGCTAGAGATGCTGTTGCTGGTGTAAAGAATAGAGCTGGTCAAGCGGTTTCTAGAGCAGCTGGAAATGCTAGATCCTCTGCAAGGTCTTATGGTCAGACAGCTGCTACAGGAGCTAAAGCAGTAGGAAGCGCTGCAAGAGATAAAGCATCTAGCATTAAAACTAATGCTTCTAGAGCAGCTGGAAATGCTAGATCCTCTGCGAGGTCTTATGGTCAGACGGCTGCTACAGGAGCTAGAGCAGTAGGAAGCGCTGCGAGGAATTCTAGAGCTGGTCAAGCAGTTTCTAGAGCAGCAGGAAATGCCAATGCTGCTCGCCAGCTTGCTGGAGAGGCTGTGGGCAAAAGAGCTAAAAAGGTTGCTGGAGATGCTAATGCTGCTAGACAACTTGCTGGAGAAGCAGTTTCTAGAGCAGCTGGAAATGCTAGATCCTCTGCGAGGTCTTATGGTCAGACGGCTGCTACAGGAGCTAGAGCAGTAGGAAGTGCTGCGAGGAATTCTAGAGCTGGTCAAGCAGTTTCTAGAACTGCTGGAAATGCTAGATCCTCTGCAAGGTCTTATGGTCAGACAGCTGCTACAGGAGCTAAAGCCGCCAGAGATTATCTTCGCGATAGAGCAAGTTCTCGCAAACGCCGTAAATAATTCAAAATGGAAGTGATGCCGATGAATGAGCTTTACCATCATGGTATTAAAGGAATGCATTGGGGTGTCCGTCGGTATCAAAATCCTGATGGAACTCTAACTGCTGCTGGGAAACGCAGAGAGCGAGCTAACGACAGAGCAGTTAGACGCGATGCAAAACAACAACGATTATGGAATGCTAAAAATTCTTCTCAACTTAGTGACAAAGAACTTACTGATCAAATTATTCGTCTCCAAAGAGAAAAGCAACTTAAAGATCTTACGAATCAATCAGTAGCTCCTGGTCGAAAAAAAGTTAAAGATTTTCTTGCTAGACATGGAGATTTAGCATTGTCTGCAGCTATAACAGCAGGAGTTACTATCGCTGTGAATAAGCAAATAAAAGACAGACTTGATCCTAAGAAAACTGATCGCGATCGTAGAATTGATCAGATAAATCTTGATAGTGAGATGATCGAAAAGGGTTATTATACTGTTAATTCTAATGGTAAGATGAGAAGAACTAATAAAACTGATAGATTGAAAAAATAGAAAGAGGTTGGCATGAGCCTATCTTCTACGGCCGTGCCGAAATATTACGGCCTATTTAGAGATGCAGTTATTCGTGGCGAGATTCCGGTAAATGAAGAGATTTCTATGGAGATGAATCGCATAGATGATCTTATAGCAAATCCAGGAATATTCTATGATGATCAAGCAGTTGAAGGCTGGATAAAGTTTTGCAACAATGAGTTAACCCTTACTGATGGCAGTGATTTGAATCTGTTGGATACTTTTAAGCTTTGGGGCGAACAAGTATTTGGTTGGTATTATTTTGTAGAAGGTTCTGTCTGGGAGCCTTATGAAGATGGTCATGGCGGGCACTATGTTCGTAAGTCAATCAAAAAACGTTTGACTAATAAACAATATTTGATAGTTGCTCGTGGTGCAGCAAAATCTATGTACGCTGCATCTATACAAGCATATTATTTATCGGTTGATCCGACAACAACTGATCAAATAGTTACTGCTCCAACTATTCGACAGGCTGAGGAAACTTTGTCTCCAATTAGAACTGCTTTAACAAGATCTAGGGGTCCTTTATATCAATTTCTTACAGAGGGATCTATTAATAATACTACTGGATCAAAATTAAATAGACCTAAACTCGCTTCGACAAAAAAAGGTATACAGAATTTTCTTACGGGTTCAATAATAGAAACTAGACCAATGTCGATTGATAAACTTCAAGGTGCTAGGTCTCGAATTAATACAGTTGATGAGTGGTTATCTGGTGATATTCGTGAGGATGTAATAGGTGCTATAGAACAAGGCGCATCCAAAATGGATGACTATCTTATTATAGCTACTTCATCCGAAGGTACTGTTCGAAATGATGTTGGCGACACAATTAAAATGGAGCTAATGTCTATTCTTAAGGGCGAATATGTTAATCCGCATGTTTCGATTTGGTATTATAAACTTGATGATATTTCAGAAGTTGCTAAACCAGCATTATGGATTAAAGCTCAACCAAACATTGGTAAAACTGTTAGTTATGAGACTTATCAATTGGATGTTGAACGAGCTGAAAAGAATCCTGCGTCTCGTAATGATATTCTTGCTAAACGTTTTGGTATCCCAATGGAAGGTTATACATATTTCTTCACATATGAAGAAACACTTCCTCATCGTAAACATGATTTTTGGTCTATGCCGTGTGCTATGGGTGCTGATCTTTCTCAGGGCGATGACTTTTGTGCTTTTACATTTTTATTTCCATTACGAGACGGAGCATTTGGCGTTAAGACTAGATGCTATGTATCGGAATTGACAGTTAAAAAATTACCATTAGCTATGCGACAAAAGTATGAAGAATTTATTAATGAAACTAGTTTAGTTGTCATGGATGGCGCAATACTTGACATGATGCAGGTATATGAGGATCTGGATAATTTTATTGTGAATTCAGATTATGATGTGGTATGCTTTGGGTTTGATCCATATAATGCTAAAGATTTTGTAGCCAAATGGCAGACTGAGAATGGTCCATATGGCGTTGAAAAAGTTATTCAAGGTGCCAAGACCGAATCAGTCCCTCTTGGAGAACTCAAGAAGTTAGCAGAAGAGCGTCTTTTATTATTCGATGAAGAATTAATGTCTTTTTGTATGGGTAATTGTATAACCATAAAAGATACTAACAACAATCGTAAACTTTTAAAGAAGCGAAACGATAAAAAGATTGATAGTGTAGCGGCTATGATGGATGCTTATGTCGCTTATAAGCTTAATCGAGAGATGTTCGAATAATATTGAAGGGAGGTATTATGGAATACGTTCCTTCTTTTAGAGATCAACTTCAAAATGGAATTGATCATAACTGGTGAGACAATTTAACTGTTTAAGTAAATAATTGTATTTATCGATAGAACTAGTTAGGAGGTGACTAATGTCATTAAAAGACAGATTTGCTAGTGCTTGGAATGCTTTTCAATCAGAACCAAAAAGGAATAAAGAATCACTGACTAGTTCTTCTACACAAACTTTAATTGGCAATCTTGGATCTTATGGTGGATATTATAGACAAGATAGACGTCGAATACATTATAACAATGAGCGATCTATTCTTAATACGGTTTTTAATAGAATAGCAAATGATATTGCATCTATTCAAATCCAACATGTACGAGTAGATGAGAACGACGGATATATTGAAACTATAAAAAGTGGATTAAATGATTGTATAACGTTATCGGCTAATCTTGATCAAACGTCTAGAGATTTTTGGCTTGATGTTGTTTTGTCAATGTTAGACGAGGGCGTTGTAGCAGTGGTACCAGTTGATACTGATCGAAATCTTGATATTAATAATTCATTCGATATTCTGACGCTTCGTACAGGACTTATAACTAGTTGGTTACCAGCATCTATTAAGATAGAGGTATACAATGATAGAAAAGGAAAACGAGAAATAATAACTTTACCGAAAGATAAAGTTGCTATTCTTGAAAATCCATTTTATTCTATCATGAATGAGCCCAATTCTACTTTGAAGCGATTAGTGTATAAGATGAATTTATTAGATCAAATAGATGGTCAAAAAGCATCTTCCAAACTTAATATGTTGGTTAAATTACCATATTCGTTAAAGTCACCAACTAGAATGGCTCAAGCAGAAGAACGAGCTAGAGTACTTGAAGATCAGTTAACGAAAACTAAATATGGTATTGGCTATATTGATCAAGCAGAACAAGTTACACAACTTAATCGTGCTATTGAGAACGATCTTCCAGAGCAAATTGAAAAATTAACTGAACAATTGTATAATCAAATAGGTATTAGCGGCGATGTATTTAGAGGTACTGCTAATTCAGAGCAAATGCTCGTTTACAATAAAAAAGTTCTTAAGCCTATTTTAGATACTATAGAATTAGAATTTAGTAGAAAATTTCTTACACCAACTGCTAGAACGCAAGGACAAAAAATTAAATATTATATTGATGCATTCGATTTGGTTACACCAGACGAGATTGGCAATCTTTCTAATTCGCTTAGTAGAAACGAAATATTATCTGCTAATGAATTCAGATCGATTCTCGGGTATAAACCAAATAATGATCCTAGATCAGATCAATTAATTAATAAAAACATGCCTATTCAAACAGTTGATCCTTCAGTTGCTGGAGGACAAGGAAATGATGTTGATTTTAATTCGGAACTTAATGAATTAGAACAAATGCTTGACGAAGATGGCGACGGTATACCGGATCAGCCTAGTGAAAGTGAAAAACTTTTAGATCAAATAAGTAAGCAATTGGGGTGATTAGCATGGCATATGCTAGTAAATATTATGATCCTCAAAAAGCTCATGAATATTATATGAAAAATCGCGAGTTGAAGGGCTATGAAGATCGATATGGTGGTTCAAGAGGAGACGGAACAAGTGCTGCTAGTAGTGGATCACTTTCGAAAACTCAGACAGCAACATCAACTCAAAAACACAATCAATCAATCAAAATAGAAATTCAAAGTTTACGTGATAAATTAAGTGCTATGAGCACAGAAGAGCGTAAGAGAAATAGAGAAAAAATTCAAGATCAGATTCAAGCATTACGAGAAAAAACCAAAGGTGGTTCTACATCAGGTTTTAATCAAAAGGGAATGGAAGCTGCATCTTATATAAAAGATCAAATGGAAAAAGAACGAAATAGTATTATTAGTAAAGCAAATAAAGATGCTGATAAAGAGATGCTTTCAAAAGTACAGCATCTTGCAGATGATATAAAAAATACGAGAGCTTCGGGACAGTCAGTAGACAATTCTCGCTTTATGTCTCGTGTTAAAGCTTTACTTAATGAGACTAAAAAGAAAAAGATTAAATCTAAACGACAATATACTAGCGATTACAAACAAAAGTATAAAGATGAGATAGATAAATTGCGTAGTGATAAAACAATGTATTCATACTATGATAGAAAAAATAGTAATAGATCAAAACTAAATGATAGTATATATGTATCAGCTGAAGAAGAAAAAGATACTAAAGCAAAATCGAAAAAAAGTACTTATAAGCGAACCAAATCTAACACTTCTGCAAGAAATAGTGTTAGTGGAGGTTTTAAAAAAATCGGATAAATTAATTTTAATAAACAAGATAAACAAACACATGCTATTTTTATGTTAAACATTTTCAAGATACATAACAGACTTGAAATATATATTAAAAAGATAGCTGTGTGTCTTATCTTTTTTGTTGTTGAAAGGAACATTTATGGATTACGATTTCAGTGGCTATGTCACTAAGAATGATCTGCGATGCGCAGATGGTCGCGTAATCCGTCACGATGCTTTCAAGGATAATGATGGACAAACTGTACCTTTAGTTTGGCAACATGTTCATACTGATCCTACAAATGTTTTAGGTCATGTTCTTCTTGAAAATCGTGATGATGGTGTTTATGGTTATTGCAAATTTAATAAAACCATAAAGGGTAGACATTCAAAAGAAATGGTCGAAAATGGCGACGTTAATTCCATGTCTATCTACGCGAACCGGTTAAAACAGTATGGTAGCGACGTCGTTCATGGAGTGATTCGCGAAGTTAGTCTTGTTCTTGCTGGCGCAAATCCTGGTGCATTTATAGATAATATTAGCTTTGCTCATGCTGATGGTACTTATACTGAAGTTAATGACGAAGCTATTATTTATAGTGGTCTTGAAGATGCTATTGAGTATGTTAGTCATGCCGATGATAACGAGGAGGATGCGATGGCTAATGGACAAAGTACCGATGTAATTGATCAGTTGACTGATGAGCAAATAGAAGCGATCAATGATATTATTGATGCAGCTTTAGATGGTGCTCTCGATGATCTTGAAGAAAATGATGTTCTTGATGATCTTGACGATGATCAACTTAAAGCCGTTGGCGATATTGTTGAGAATGCTGTTAACGAAGCTCTTGAGCATGCTGATAGCGATGATGATTACGACGATTATGATGACTCGTATGATGAAGATGACTCATATGATGACGATTACGAAGATTATGACGATTATGATGATTACGAGGATATTGAGCATGCTGATGACGATACGATCGGCGATGTTTGGGATACATTAACTGATGAACAAAAGAATATGGTTTATTATATAATTGGCGAGCAACTTGAGCAGAATAATGTTGAGCATGGTGCTCTTAATGAAGGAGATTTTGATATGAAGAACAACGTTTTTGATGACGCTTACTACGAGGACGAGATGGATGACGTTCTGACCCATGACGAGTTTAATGCTATCATGGAGGATGCTTATAACGCTAGTTCTCTCCGTGATGTTTTCCTCGCTCACGGTATCACCAATCTTGATGTTCTCTTCCCTGAAGCCAAGCTAGTTACTCCTACGCCCGAGATGATTTCTCGTGATATGGGCTGGGTTGATCAGCTTTGGAATGGTATTAAGCGTACTCCGTTTGCGCGTATTAAGTCTACTGCTGCTAATATTACTGGCGAGGAGGCTCGTGCGAGGGGTTATGTTAAGGGCAATCTGAAGGCTGAGGAAGTTATCACGCTTCTCTCTCGTGAGACTACACCTCAGACAATTTACAAGAAGCAGAAGCTTGATCGCGATGATGTTATTGATATTACTGACATTGATGTGATTGCTTGGCTTAAGCAGGAGATGCGTCTCATGCTTAATGAGGAGATCTGCCGTGCAATTCTTGTTGGTGATGGACGTAATGTTAACCATCCTGACAAGATTAAGCAGGATAAGGTTCGCCCGATTTATCAGGATGATGATGTTTATACTATTCACTATGCTGTTACTTATGGTGAGTCTGATACTGCTGATCAGAAGGCTAGCAAGCTTGCTGATGCTGCTGTTCGTTCGCGCAAGGATTATAAGGGCTCTGGTATGCCTTGGATGTTTGCTAGCAATGAGACCATTGCTGACATGATTCTTGCTAAGGACACGATCGGTCGTCGTCTCTACAAAGATGAGGATGAGCTGAAGGCTGCTTTGCGTGTTTCTAAGATTGTTGAGTGCCCAATCCTTGAGAACGTTCAGCGCACTACTGGTACTGGCGGTTCTGCTAAGACTTGGGATCTTAAGGCTTTGATCTTCAATCCTATTGATTATACTGTCGGTGCTGATAAGGGCGGCGCTGTTTCTTTATTCGATGACTTTGACATCGATTACAACCAGATGAAGTACCTTATCGAGACTCGTATATCTGGTGCTCTGACTAAGCCTTACAGCGCTATTGCTTTGGAGACTCAAAATTTTCTTAAAGAGCTCTCTGTAGCCCCTATGGCAGAGAGTGATGACCTCTGGGGCACTTCGGTTTCTGATGTTCAGTCCAACGTCGTCTTCAACGGTAATTCAGTAACTGGTACTCTGAAGCATGTCGCTTCTGGCGCGCTTGCTGACGGTTGGGGTGCTGGTAACTTTATTGCAGTTGATCTCTCCGACAATACTTTCACTGGTCTCACCAGTGTTAAGGTTGGTATGGAGCCCTCTGCTGGTGCTGGTCTTCAGGAGATCATCGATGATCCCGATAAGGCCGGTGTCTTCAAGGTTACCGATAAGTACAACCAGAAACTTGTTGTTATTCAGACCAATGGTAAGGACACGGTTACTCAGAAGTACACTCTTAGCGGCCTGACGCTTGAGACTGCTTAAGATTAGTTCAAAATGGAAGGAGGGTCGGTCACATGGGGCTATTCTATGGGCCGATCGGCTTTGTAGAAACAATTGAAGATCCCGTCGGATCTGGCATTTGGAAAGAACAGCCAACGGAAAGAAGGTATCGAGGAGAGGTTTCTAGATACAGTAAACGTTGGAGTGATAATTCACAAAAAGTCAATCCAAATTTAACAATTACTAATACAATTTCGATAGTGGCCGACCCTTATATATCTAATCATTTATATGCTTTACGCTATATAAAATGGTTAGGTGGATATTGGGAAATTGCTTCTGCAGAAGTTGAAAACCCAAAGATAATATTAAGTATTGGGGGTGTATACAATGGACCGACGGTTGAATCTTCAGCAAATATTGGTGAACATCCTGGGATCCAATAATGTTTATTTTCAACCTCCAGAGAATGTAAAACTAAAATACCCCTGTATAATTTATGAAAGAAGTGATATCAGACAACGGCATGCCGATAATTTACCATATATTAGTATGGTTCGTTATTCGTTAACTCTAATAACTCGATCGCCAGAAAGCGAATTAGTTAAAGCGATTCTTGAGTTACCTTATTGTTCATATGATAGGTATTATGCTGCTGATACGTTAAATCATGATGTGTTCACTCTCTACTATTAAGGAGATAATATGCCTACTCCTAGTTTTGCTATTAATTGGGATGCTCCTGGTCATCGTTTATATGAGACTGGTGTAGATAGAGCAGTCCTTTATCCTATTCGTGATACTATTACCGATCCTACAGATCCGTATGATACAGGCGTTCCTTGGAATGGTGTCACCGGCATTACTCAGTCTGGATCTGGCGGTGAGCCTACTCCATTATGGGCAGATAACATTAAATATCTCAATCTTATGTCTGCTGAGGAAGCAAGTCTTTCAATCGAGGCTTATACTTATCCCGATGAGTTTGCGCAGTGTGACGGTAGTCGTGAGATTGTTGATGGTGCGATTATTGGTCAACAGCCTCGTAAGATGTTTGGCATTTCATATCGAACTCTTATAGGTAATGATCAGAAACAAACTGATTATGGTTATAAGTTGCATATAGTTTATGGATGTCTTGCTTCTCCATCAGATCGTAGTTATGCTACCGTCAATGATTCTCCCGAGGCTGTTGGTTTTAGCTGGAGTGTTACTACAACCCCTGTTGATGTTCCTGGATTTAAACCTACTTCTGTTATTATTGTTGACAGTACTACCGTTAGTGGTGTGGCTAAGCTTACTGCTCTTGAGAGTATTCTTTACGGTACTGCAGCTGTTACTGGCGATAATCCTTCTGAAGCCGTCGCTCCGAGACTGCCTCTTCCGAAAGAGATTATTACTATTCTTGGGAATTAATTCTTAATGTAGATGATTTGTAAAACTCTTGAAAGGAGAAAGCTACAATGCTTAAAAAGACTATTACTTATAAAGATTATAATGGTGATACCCATACTGAAGATTTTTATTTTAATCTTACAAAAGTAGAGTATATGGAACTTGAGTATGGCTTGGGTAATGGGGATACTCTTACTGATTCTATTAAAATTTTGATGAATTCTAATGATATGGGAACTGCTATACGTATAATTAAGAATATTGTTCTTACTGCGTATGGTATTAAGTCTCCCGATGGTAAGCGATTTATTAAAAATGATGAAATAAGAGAAGCTTTTATGCAATCCCCCGTTTTCGAGCAGATTTATTGGGATCTTGTTACTGATGCTGAAAAAGCAGCTGATTTTATCAGTGGGATAGTTCCATCAGCTATTCGAGAAGAACTTGGAGATAATCCAAAAGAAGAACTTCTTAAGCGAATGAAAGATTTTGAAGAGAACAATAAGCAATAGTTAAATAGATTATAGGAGAAGAGAATGCTTCAAATTGTTGTGCCAGAAACTGAATTATTTGATGAAAAAACGGAAACGTTTATTCATACGAAGGATACTCAACTAAAATTGGAGCATTCTCTTCTTTCAATTTCAAAATGGGAGTCAAAGTGGTGTAAACCGTTTTTGGGTGATGGTACGAAAGTACATAGAACAACTAAAGAAATGATTGATTATATAGAATGCATGACTCTTAATACTGTTCCGAAAGAGGTTTACAGCGCTCTTACTAAACAAAACATTAAAGATATAAGCGATTATATAAATAGTCCCATGACTGCTAGCACGGTAGTTACATATAAAAAGCGCAATCAAATTAAACCAGATATTGTTACTTCTGAACTTATTTATTACTGGATGATTGCTTGTCAAATACCATTTGAGTGTGAAAAATGGCATATTAATCGTTTAATTATGTTGATTAAGATTTGTAATGCTAAAAATGATTATAAAAAAATGAGTAAACGAGAGATCATGGAACAAAATAGAGCACTTAATGAAGCTAGAAGGAAAGCCCTTCACACGAAAGGCTAGATGGTTATGATAAGCGTTAAACAAAAAGGTGATTTTAAACGAACTGAAATGTTTTTGAAAAAGTATAATAATGATAGTGATATTTTGCCGATTTTGGAAAAATATGGTAAACGTGGTGTAGAGCTACTATCTCAAGCAACTCCAATAGATAGTAGTAAAACTTCTTTATCATGGAGTTATGAAATAGAATCTAATCGAAATGAGTATCATATCTATTTTACAAACTCTAATATAGTAAATGGTACTAATATTGCTATTATACTTCAGTATGGTCACGGCACTCGTAATGGAGGGTATGTAAAAGGCCGAGATTATATTAATCCTGCAATTAAACAAGCGTTTATGGAAATGCGCGATGAGTTGATTAAGGAGGTAAAGAAAGCATGAGTGGTGTTATCGATAAAAATGTTGTCCAGATGGTATTTGATAATGTTTTATTTCAGAAAAACGCTGCAGATACCTTGTCGACTCTCGATAAATTAAAAGAAGCATTGAATTTTGAAGGTGCTGTAAAGGGTCTTGAAAATCTTAGTAACCAAGTAAAAGGTACTAGTATGGATGCTCTTTACAATGGTGTTGGAAAAGTTCAAGAAGGTTTTAGTGCATTAGATGTAGTTGCAACAAGGGTTCTTCAAAATATTACAGATAAAGTTCAAAATGTTGCTATGGATTTGGCTCAAAAATTAACAATAGAGCCTATAAAAGCTGGTTTAGAAGAGTATGAGACACAGATAAATTCTGTTCAAACGATTTTAGCCAATACTAACGATGCTCTTATAGAAAAGGGTTTAACTACTGAGCATGACCGTATTGAAAAAATCAACGGCGTTTTAGATGATTTAAATAAATACGCTGACATGACTATTTATAATTTTACTGAGATGACACGCAATATTGGTACGTTTACTGCAGCAGGTGTTGAACTTGATACGGCTGCTACATCGATTAAAGGTATTGCAAATTTGGCAGCTATGTCAGGTTCTAATTCTCAGCAAGCTAGTACAGCAATGTACCAGCTTTCTCAGGCTATTGCTGCGGGCTCGGTAAAATTACAAGACTGGAATTCGGTTGTTAATGCTGGCATGGGCGGTAAACTATTTCAAAATGAGCTCATTGATACAGCAAAGGCAATGGGTGTTGCTGATGAACAATTTATTGCATTAACACAAGGGGCTACTACTTTTAGAGAATCTCTAAGCTCTGGATGGATTAGTGCAGAAGTTTTAACCAATACTCTTGAAAAATTTACAGCCGGTTCAGAAGGATATACTAAATCCCAAGTTGAACAGATGCAACAACTTTGGAGAGCTCGAGGATATTCTGAACAACAAATTAAAGAACTTACAGGATCTATAAATGTACTTACAGATGAACAAGAGAAAAACCTTCGAACTAAATGGGCTGAAAAAGGCTTTAGTGATGAACAGATAGATCATATTCTTAGTATGGGTACTGCTGCTACAGAAGCTGCAACTAAGGTTAAAACATTTAGCCAGCTTTTGGAGACTGTTGGCGAAGCATTACAATCTGGTTGGACTCAGTCATGGGAATATATAATCGGAGATTTTGAACAAGCTAAAATGCTTTGGACAGAAATTTCCGATATTATGAATTTATATATTGGTAAATCAGCTGATGCTCGAAATAATGTTTTAAAAGAATGGTCTAGAGCTGCATATTCTTATAATGAGAATGGCGAGCTTATTAAATTAACATATGATGAAGCTGGCAATTTAATAGAGAATGCTGATAATCAAGTTGTTAAAGGCGGCAAAATGATCCGTGAGGAGATGGGCGGCCGAGAACTTGTTATTCAGAGTCTTAGAAATGCTTTTCAAGGAACTTTCGAAGTAGCAATGGAATTTGGAAAAGCTTGGGAAAAAGGCTTTATTAAAAAAGGAACAGCGGATGATATTTCTATAACGGCTAAAACACTTAAAGATCTTAGTTTGGCATTATACGATAATACTACTGCTTTTAAGAATGCTTTAAGTCAAAGAGATGCTGCTGGAAATGCTATAGGATTATTAGGTCAACTAAGAGATTCTTTTGATTTCTTTGCAAATTCTGTTAGAAAAGGATACGATGGCATAAAAGATGTATTTTCTGGTTTAGGAAATATATTTTCAGCATTTGGAAAATCATCGTTTTTTAGTATCGATACTTTAAATGCTGCTATAGGAGCTTTTTCGGCTATTACGGGACGAATTCGAGATTTTGGTGAAGCATTTCAAAAGCATTTTGGTAATGATAAAAATGGTCTTAATAAAAATGGACTAATAAATTTCTTTAATGGATTAGAATCTATTTTAGAATCTAATATGTTTGTAAAATTAGAATTCTTTTTAAACTTATTCGATGGTATAGGTAAAGTAGTTGAACATCTAATTGAACCGTTTGGAACTTTTTCTCAGCTTTTAGGAAAAATTGGTTCAAAATTATCCATATTTAGTGATGCTTTCGAATCTATATTCTATAATGAAGATGTGTCAAAATTTGATACGTTCTTTGACGGATTAGCTAATGGTTTTAATTCTTTTATAGATTCTCTTAAATCTTCTGTTGATTTTAGTGGTTTTTCAAATTTCTTTAATAATCTTGTAGAAGCTATGTCGAGTGATAAAATAGATTTATTTAAAATATTTGAGAATGTTTTTGGAGGATTAGTTGATATTCTAAAAGCATTTCTTGCTATAGCTACTCCAGTAGCAGCAGCATTTGCTAATATATTTGGTGGTGCTATTGGCGAAGCATTACAATTTGTTCGTGATTTAAGCGATCGTTTTAAACAATTTACAGAAAGTCTTATAGCTAATCAAGAAGTTATAAGCAGTGTTCAGCATTTATTTGAAGGTATTTTTAGTGTTATTAAAGCTGTTGGAGAAGTAGTAGGTAATGTATTACTTGCTGCTTGGGATAGTTTAACAAAAATCTTTGCTAATTTTTTACCTGATGGAAAAAGTCTTAGCGAGACATTTAATAATATTGGTACTAAATTAACAGAAGTATCTAAGGGGATATCTTCGTTAGTTAGCGGAGATAATGGTGTTCCGAAATTATCTGAGCTTATAGGCAGGATAACTGATAAATTTATTGGCTTTTTTGGATCGTTAAAGGATGTTCATTTATTAGAAAAACTTGCAGATCTTCTTAAAAAAGTGGGAGATGGTATAAAACATGCTCTTGGCGGATCTGAAGACATGTCTTTATTTGATACTATTATTGAAAAAATAAAGAACTTTTTACAAAGAATTAAAGAAGTTTTATCTGATGAACATGGCGAATTAGATTTTGTTAAAGTTGTAGAAGCCGGTGGAATTGGTGTAATTATTAAGAAAATAATAGACATGTTAAAAGATCTTAAAGACGGTGGCAAGAATTTAACTGGTGTAATGAAATTTATTAATGATTTAAAAGAAGCATTTGTGGGTTTAGCCGAATCATTAAAGGAAAAATTTAAAGCTGAATCAATAAAAGCCATTGCAACATCTATATTAGAAATTGCTGGTGCTTTATTTATTATAGCAATGATAGATCCAGTTGCATTAGCTGCAGCTATTGCTGCAATAAAAGGCATGTTCGTAATGATAGAACAACTTCTTCAGTCTACAAAAGGCTTTAATAAAACTGATATCGCGGCTTTAACAGCATGCGCAGCAGTTTTACAAACTCTTGGTAATGCAATATTAATGATGGCTGGAGCAGTGTATATTCTTGGTAGTATGCCATTAGAGAATGTTATTCAAGGTTTAGTTGCACTTGGTATAATGCTTGAGGGAATGGTAACAGTTATCAAGAAATTATCTAAAATCGAGAAAGATCTTCCGAAAATTTCAGCCGGTCTTATGGGCTTGGCGGTTTCTTTAAATTTATTAGTTATTCCTGTTGTAGTTTTAGGAAATATGGACCTCATTAATTTAGCAAAAGGTCTTCTCGCAGTAGCAGCTATGATGGCGGGGCTAGTTGGTTCTGCTATACTTTTATCAAGATATGGTAATAAATTTGGTGCTAGTGAAGGTCTTGGCCTAATGCTAATGGCTGAAGCTATTAATATATTAGGAAGCGCCATTAATAAAGTTGCTGATCTTTCATGGGAACAAGTAGCAAAAGGTCTTGTTGTGATGGCAGCAGGTTTAGCAGCTATGGTAGGTGCTGCAGCAATCGTCGATCAAGCTAGTCTTTCTGATGAATTAATAGCAGTCGGCGGAACGTTAATGATGCTTGGCATATCTATGATGATGTTAACAGAGGCGGCACAAGGAATAGCCGATGTTTCTTGGGAAGATTTAGGAAAACTTGCTGCAGTTCTTGCCGGAGCGTTGATTGCATTAGGAATAGCATCATATGCTATTAACGGTAAAAATTTATTGATGATAGGTGGCGCAATAGCTCTTGTTGCAACTGCATTCTTAGAACTTAATGCAGCATTAGGTATAGCTCAACTTGTTGGTCCTCTTTGTACTAGTATATCTATGGCTATAGAAGGTATGAGCAATTCACTTGCATCATTTGCTAATCATGCTGCTGCAGAGGCGTTTCTTAAATTCTTACAAGATGCTATACTTTTCTTACCTAAATTAGCAGTAGGCTTAGCGCAAGCTATTATAGAATTTGTTGCGGCATTAGGAAATGGTGCCGGACAAATAGTTGGCGCTCTTGTTAATCTTGGAAAAGCAGTAATAGGTGGTATTAGAGAATTATTACCTGAATTTTTTGCATTAGTACAAGAATTTATTGAGGGTGCACTTAATTTATTTATAACTGAAGCGCCTAAGGTATTTGAAGCACTTAAAGTTCTATTTGATCAAATATGGGGATTTTTAACCGAACAGACTCCAAATTTCTTTGGATGGTTAACACAAGTATTTACGGAGTTATTTACATTTTTACAAACAGAAGGGCCAATGCTTGTAGAAACAATTGCACTATTAATAGATACTGTATTACAAGCTATTATAACAGAAGCGCCTAGAGTTGGTGAAACTATATTGGCCATATTAAATACTGCTCTTACTGTTATACAAGAAGCAGTGCCTAATATAATTCAAACATTACTTAGTTTATTAACTAATTTATTACAACAACTTGCTGAATATGTTCCGCAAATGGCACAAGCAGCTTTAGAAATTATTGGTGGATTTTTACAAGCTATAGCAAATAACATTCAACAGATAACTGAATCGGCAATAACTATTGCAATAGAATTTATCAAGGGCGTTACTTCCAAACTTCCTGAGATAGTTGATGCAGCATTTAAATTCATAATAGGTTTTATAGATGGTTTAGCAACAGCTATTGAGAATAATCATCAAGCATTGTTTGATGCTATAGGCCATCTTATTAGGGCTATAATTGAAGCCATAGTTGATGGTATAAAAGGAGTAGTCGAAGCTGGTTCTCAAATGCTTGATGAATTTATTAAGAATTTCAATGCTGGAGAATTTTTAAAGAATATATTTGATGCTGGCGTTAATTTGGTTAAAAACTTATTAGAAGGCTTAGGTAGTTTAGCGAAAGATATATTTGATGCTGGTGCAAATCTTGTTCAAGGTTTTATTGATGGTATTCTTAGTATGCCGGGTACGTTATGGGATAGTGCTTGTAGTATCGCTAATGATGCATGGAATGCTATTACCCAAACATTGGACGAGCATTCGCCATCGCGATTAACTTATGAAGGCGGTAAAAACTTTACTATTGGTTTTGTTAATGGTATTAGTGATTATGCTACAGAAGCAGAAGCAGCTAGTAGTGATATGGCATATGGTGTATTAGGTGCTTTTGCTAGTGCTATGGGTTCTGATTCAAGTGAGTATGCTATGACTCTAGTTCCAGTATTAGATATAACTGATATTCTTGAAGGAAAAAAGAATATTAGTACGGTACTATCTGGAATGTCAGAAGATCTTATAACTAAATTAAATATTGAGTTTACTGAACGTATAGAGCATAATATGACTCTAATGCATTCCTCTGTTGATAGAATAGATCATAAAATGCAATCTATGATCTATAAAATAGATTCATTTTATGAGCGTATGGATTATTGGCTAGAAAGTATCGAAGGCGATACAATAGAAATAGCAGGAGTAGCATTAAATTTCCAAGATAAAGGCACTGATATTTATATGGATACTGGAGCACTTGTTGGAGCTATTGCACCAGAGATGGATAATGCACTGGGTCTTACATCTATTATGTCTGAACGAGGGTCTTTCTAAAGGAAGGTGTATCAAATGTACCATTCTGTTACCTTTGGGTCTATGAATTCGTTCTCTGATTGGCATTTGGTACCCGACGGTCGTCAGGTTATAGAAATGCCAGAGATGAAGACGACTATAGTTGATATTCCAGGTTCTAGTGGAATTCTAGATTTATCAGAATCATTGACCCATTATCCAATTTATAAAAATCGTACAGGATCGTTAAATTTTCATGTAATAAATGATATAGAGCCCTGGCATATTACATGTAGTAGGATAGCTAATTATCTACATGGAAAACAGCAAACACTTATATTAGAAGACGATCCTGATTATTATTATCAAGGTCGTATGACAATGAGTTGGAAGCCATCTAATGATGGAAAATGGCCTAGCGTTGAAATCAAATACGACCTTGATCCTTATAAATATTATTATCAAACGTCGATAGAAGAGTGTCCTGAACTTTATAAAAATATAAGTGTTAATAACACTACAAAGGTTATTGATCTATCGGATGAATGGAGTATTGGAAGTGTTCCTGTTGTTCCAGAATTTATTTTAACTGGTGTATCTGGTTCAGGCACAACAATAAGATTAGTTAATTATGAACTTGGCATAGATAAGACGGTTACCATAAACAGTAACGGAACTAGGAAGTATTATGATATGGTTATATCCAATATTAGTGGAGGAAATACTTGCCGTATAACCATTAGTGGAAAAGGAACTGTGAATATCGTTTTTAGGAGGATGTCTTTATAATGTATAAAGTATATGCAGATGATATTTTAATACATGATTCAAGATCCCCCGTTAACGAAATACATTTAGTAGATCCAAAACTAACTCTTGAGGATTCTGCTGCAGGTTCATTTTCGTTTACAATGACTCCTGCTAATCAGGGATATAATGATATACGACGCTTTACTACAACAATAATTATATATCGAGACTCGACCATAATATGGACGGGACGAGTTATTTTACAAACTGATGATTTTTGGCATTGTAGAAAATTTACTTGTGAGGGAGCTCTGGCTTTTCTTAATGATAGTCAACAACCATTAAATTATTATAATAATATGAATTCTGATACGTTTTTTAGAAGATTAATTACAGGTCATAATGCTAGAGTTCCCAATAATCGTAAATTTCAAGTGGGTACTATAACGATGCATGATCGATACGACCCCTATAAGTATAAAACAGATTATAAAAGTACTTTTGAAACTATAAAAAGTACATTATTCGATGTATTAGGTGGGCATCTTCGTATTCGATATAATGGCTCGAATTCTACTCCTATCATAGATTATTTAGACGGCTATCCAAATACTTCTTCACAAGAAATTAATTTTGGCGAAAATTTATTAGATTTTACTAAAAATTGGGATCTATCAAAGCTTTGTACAGTTATTATACCTAGAGGTAAACAATTAGATGAAGAAAATATAGAGGGCGATAAAGATTATTTAACGGTTAAATCTGTTAATAATGGTAGTATATATCTTCAAAATGATACTGCTGTTCAGACATATGGACCAGTTGAACGAGTTGTTGATTTTAATCAAGTTGAAGATCCATCAACATTAAAATCTCTTGGACAAACATATTTGGAAGTTTCTCAATTCGATGACATGGTTCTAAATGTTTCTGCTATAGATTTACATTTACTTTCTAGTAGTGTTGTATCTTTTAATTTATTGGACCAAGTGCGATGTATATCGTCTTCACATGGTTTAAATAGAACTTTTCCGATTACTAAGATAGATATTCCGCTAGATAAACCCGATAGTGTTAAATACACAATGGGTAACAAAGAAAATACTTCAATGACTAGTCAAAGTATTTCTAACAATAAATCAATGGAAACTAATCTTAGAGAAGGTTTTAAAAATTTATTGGAAGATGCCAATAAAAATGCTACTGAAATTATTAATTCTGCAACAACTGGTTATATTAATATTATAACAGAAAATGAAACATCTCAAGCATTGATAATAAGCGACACGCCAGATGTGGAAAATGCTACTAACTTATGGCGTTTTAATTTAAGAGGTTTAGGATACTCATCCAATGGTGGATTATCATATAAATTAGCTATGACAATGGATGGAGTTATTGTAGCCGATTTTATTCGCACAGGTGTGATTGATGATGGTCATGGCTATAATCGTTGGGACTTAAATACTGGCGAGTTTCAATTAGCATATAATACTAAAATTTTTAATGATTCAGAAGAGTATATAACATTTGTTGATGTTGTTAACTTAGCAGATTCCAATGCTACTAAAGTTGATAAAAGTCTTAAGCGTCAATATGGATCATATAATCTTCTTAATGGTACTAATACTAGAATGGCTTTAGCTACGACAAAAGGCGAGTGGTCTAAAGGCGAATGGGACGGTTATTTATTAGGCACTGCAGCTCGTAAAAAAGTAATAGATGTTAGTGGACTTCCTAATTCATCAATTGTAAAAGCCTTATATATAGAACCACTTGTTGACAGCTATAATTATCCATCATATTTTGCACAAAGAAACGTTGAAGTTGCCCCATATCAGACATATGTAGCATCTTGTTATGCAAAAGCTAGTGGATCGCCTAATTTAAATAATAAACCATCTACTATAACTATCAGCATTGGTAAAAGCGTAGATGCTAATAACCCACGAGTAGGTTATGCTAGTGCAACTGGTCAGATACAATTGGACGATAAATGGCGTAGATATACATTTACTTTTGTTACTGCCGGAAATGACTGGACTAATGATGATGTAACACAAAAGCATGCTGCAATAGATTCTGGAAAAATAGATGTCATGTTTGGGTTTTCTAGTGAAGAACAAAATGTTTGTTTAATTGCTGGAATGACACTTGAGCGTGGTAATACCGCTACAGATTGGTCAGAATCAAATTGGGATACTAGTGATTTTTCTGCGTATACGGCTAATCAAGAAGTTGGAAAATTAAATGCCACGTTAAATAATATGGAAATATTTAAACGAATAACTAGTGGTAATGCAGAACAGGGTTTATATATGTCTAACGGCACCTTGTTAATAAATGCATCTTATATTAGAACAGGTATTCTTGATGCAACAGTGCTACGAACCGGCATAATATCTGACTATTCAGGAAAAACTAAATGGGATTTGTCACAGAGTAAAATATCTACTACCAATATAGTCGTTACCGGTGGATCTATTAGTTTTGGCGGCGTAAAGTTGAATTCAGGAGGATTTACTGCTGGAAATGGTAACGTTATAAAAACTGGAAGTAGTGTTACAGCAAGTGGTCATAATATGGTAATAGGTAGCGGTACAGCTATAGAATTAGTAGCTCCACACCTTAGAGTTATAGCAAAACCATTTAAAGCTAATGGATATTATTCAGGAACTATTAGATCTGGTATAACGAAAGATATTCGTATACAAGATATTCAATGGATTAAAAATAGTGGTAGTACTATAAAATGGCAAGGACAACATATTGATTTTGAAATAACTAATGGTATTATTACTAATGTTAGAGTTGTTAATTCTAGTGTTAAAGACTATAGCTCTAATGATGAATGGGAAGAAGAAATGGGTGTAGAATAACATATAATGGCTGGTGATTTAAATGGCTATAGATACAAATAAAACTGTTCTTAGATTTGAAATGGAAGTAATAGGCCAAGAAATTGTATATTTAACAGACGATGATTATGAAGATTTTATAAGTAGTAATGAAGAAGATAGTAATAATGAAGAAGATAGCAACAACGAAGAAGATGGTGATACTGAATGAGCGAAGATTTATATAATGATAACATAGATCTCACTCCAGATGATTTTCACATAAGTGACGGTTCTTCTACTTCTGTTGATGAATCTACTAAAGATAATCCTATTCATAATTGGGTTATAGATGATGATACAAGTGCTGGAACTCCTGGAGTTACACCAACGGTTCCAGATCCTCCAGATGATCCAGAAGAGTTACATCGTGTTGTTATTGAAAAACGAATGCGATATGCTATACCTAGTTATGATCCTGTCGATTTAAAAAGATATCATGATGCTGGCTGCATTTTTTATGTTATCTATACTGATGGTACAGAGGAAGTGTGCGATTATACGGACGTATTCAGTCCTATAGCCGAAGCCTCTTCAGAGTATGTTATCGAATCTCAAGAAATAGCTGAAGCTATTGGACAACATTTTTGGTATGATGATAATGGTGCTCATGTAACGGATGTTGAACGCGATGATTGGGATACAGCAGCGTCTTCCAATTTTAATGATCTTAGTAATAATAAACCATATCATAACATACTTATGAATAGTCTTGGCATTTTATTACGACGAGCATTGTATAATTTAGTTAGTATATCAAAATCAGCAATTACTTTTTATGATGGTTTGGGAAATAATTTATCGAATATACGAGCGTCATTTGGATCAGCTGGTGCTATTTTTAGAGAAACTGGACGCACTAAAGCGGCTATTACAAGTGATGGATTATCCTTATATGACAACACAGGACATATTTCTGGCAATAGTGAAACTTTGGGAGATAGAGTAGCTTTTATTGGTATAGATGCTTCAGGTGCACCATATACTAGTATCGGAAGTTCTAAAAAAAATCATGTCACTGTTGAAAAAGATGGTATATACGGATGGTCTGCTGGTAATTTAGTTTTTGGCACACAAATAAATGATAACGATGTGTCGGAAATGTATGTCGCGACTCATAAACCAAAAATAACTATTGTGGCTAGTTTCGATTCTGAGAATAAGGATGCTGGTACAAGTACTAAGCTTTACTACATTGGTTCGGATGATGGAACTCAGCATAGAGTTCCACCAGAAGGTTCTGACACTATTGAATATCCATTATATGCTATAAATTCTACAAATAATAGTCCAACATCATCAACTCCTGCTGGTAGACTTAGATACGTAAAACCAATACCCGGTCAATATTATGGGGAAAAATATGTAAGTTTTAAATTTTATTTATATGATGCAAATGATAATTTATTATGGTATTTTATAGCATTAGATAATGGCAATTCTAATGTACGATATGGGTTAACTGATTATTCGTATGTTGTTAACCATTTTGGAACATATTATGAATGTGCATGGTTTGACGCAGATGATAATGAGATATCACAGCAACATACTGGCGAATTTTTATTTAGGAATTGGATATTCCAAGCAATGTCGTATGAGTTTCCAGTAGATGGCTTAATTATAAGTGGAGGAAATGGCTTACCATATATAAAATATAATGACAATATTATGTACCCTACATTTATGAAAGCTGGCTGGACTCCAACCCGAGACGTGCATACTTTACCCACTCTTCCGTGTTTGGTTATTGATTCGGGAGATGGTAGTATATGGATGTGCAATGAAGGAGTCAATACACCTATTGGAAATACTACTGGCCCATATAGTAATGCAGCAGTTGAATCAGCTAGTGCGCATGGTACGGGATGTATTACTGCAAATCCTAATCAATTTGTTGTGGGTAAATATAATGTCGATGATATCAATGGCGACTATGCGGCAATCATAGGTAATGGAACGGATCACAATAATCGCTCGAATGCTTTAACTGTTGATTGGTCTGGTAATGTAGAAAGTTCTGGTGGTCTTAATGCGGGCGGAGAGATAGTTACATCATTAAATTCCATAGCAATAGGATCTAAAGTACCAAGTGGTAGTACAATTCCGGATATTGTTAATGATCTTAGATACACAAGTGGTCAAATGGGATCATTTGCTACAGGAAGTGCATATACCAAAGACGGAGTTACAATACCAGCCAGTTGGTATAATTATATATGGATACCGCATCGGTCGGGTGGAACTAACGGTCAAGCAAATGGCGATAATTGTAACTATGGAACTCTTTTAATTAGCGGAATGACAGCTAACGCGGGAGTATATTATTTACGATTTGCAAGTGGAAGTATACAATACCTTCGAAATCTGTCACAAGATAATAATACTATTACTGCCGTTAAAGGCAACGCTGAGGGTAGTTATAGAACAGGTAATGTCAACTTAACACCTGCTAATATCGGAGCTTTAGGTACTGGTGGTGGAACATTAACTGGGTCAATTACTGTAAAAAGAAATGATGTAAATTTAAAAGCTGGCAATAATGGAAAGAGTGGCAATGACTGGCCTCCAATGATGGAGTTAAAAGATGTAAATAATTATAATATAGCATTTGTAGGATCGTCAGTATATACTGATGGAACAATAGGTGTTGAATTACACAGCTATGCTAGAAATGCATCAGGTACACAAGTTGGTCATAATGTTTTTGGTGTAAGAACTAATAAAAGTGGTGGTAATACATACAGTGTATCTAGCCCGGCAAACTTCCGGTCGGCTATTGGAGCAGCTGCTTCATCAGATCGAAGATTAAAGAGCGATATAATTCCTCTTGATGACGATGCTGTGGAATTTATTAAGTCTATAATACCTTATGTATATACTATTAATAACGAGCGTCAAGTGGGTCTTATAGCACAAGATGTATATCACGCAGATACTTGGGGAACTCGTATGGCTTTCGAGACCGATGAAGAGATAGATGGTCTTGATGACTGGGAAAAGATGGAGGATGGTTCTCCAACATGGAAGCTTGATTATATTAGATTACTTCCACCTACAATAAGAACATTACAAAAAGCATTGGATCGAATAGAGACACTCGAAAAAGAAGTAACTTCGTTAAAACAGAAATTAGATAATATACGAAAGGCTTAGAATATGGATACCTCTTTACCTATAGAAGTTGGATTAGATAAAGCTAAACGAGAAATTCTTCAAACTATCAATCAGATAGGAACTAATTATAATATTCCGTCATCGTTTATAGTTATGATTCTACAGCAAATAGTTTACGAGACCAGACTAAATACATATGAAACTATAACAACGAATTATGATATTAAAGTTCCCAATGCTGTTGAAAATATACAAAGCAATAATTCAAAATCAATAATGAAAAAAGAGACTGCAGTTAGTTCTGATAAAAAATCGTAAATGTTTTCATTAAAAGACAGAGTAATTGCATATTTATCAGGAGGTAAACTATGTCTTCAAAGAGATCGGATAAATTACGACAAGAATTATCGGATTATATTAAACAACTTGATAGTGATGATTTAACTATTGATGAACGCTCTGATATTATTTCGAAAGTTAGACATATCAAAATTCAATTATTTCTCGATGGTATAGAGGAGAAGAGTGATGCCACGTAGATATACTGATACAACTCTATCTCTATTAGTCAAGAATAGAGATCTTAGTAATGCTAGTCATGTATATGTAACTATTTGTCAATATATACCGGAAGATGTTTCGAATACGACGTCTGGTTTTAATATGGGCATAAATAGTAAAAAAGAAACTACTATCGAGGCTACTAGCGTTTCATATTCTAATCCAAATACTGTAATAGTAATAAATCTTACTCAAGAACAAAACGCCCTTTTTGAAGAAGGATTTGTTCGGCTTCAAGTAAATTGGATTGATTCTAATAATAAGCGTAAAGCCACTATTGTTAAAAAAATACGGCATCATCCAAATCTTTATGAGGAGGTGTTGTGATGGAAGAACCAATTCCGATGGAAGTTGTTGATGACTCTGAAGTTGATTTTGTAGCAGCAGAGACAACAATTATTAATGCTGTATCGCCGCATGTAACAGTAACTGAGTTGGGTGGAACACCTGCTACACATCGAATAAATATTATAGATGTTGATGGAACAAGACATGTTGATATTTTAGATGGCGCTAAAGGTGATACTGGAAATACTGGACCTCAAGGTATTCAAGGTCTCAAAGGTGATACTGGAGATACTGGACCTCAGGGTATTCAAGGTCTCAAAGGTGATACTGGAGATACTGAACCTCAGGGTCCCAAAGGCGACAAAGGAGACAAAGGAGATACTGGACCTCAGGGTCCCAAAGGAGATACTGGACCTCAGGGTCCCAAAGGTGATCCCGGAGATGGGACTGGAGAGATAAATGTTCAGTCGGATTGGAACGAAACAGATTCCACAGACGATGCTTATATAAAGAATAAGCCATCTATTCCTTCTAAAACCTCCGATCTTACAAACGATTCAGGGTTTATAACTAATTCGGATATTCCTTCAATTCCATCCAAAACCTCCGATCTTACAAACGACTCTGGATTCCTTACCAATACGAGCAATCTTGATGCTACTAAATTAACAGGTACTGTACCTTCTGCTAATCTGCCTTCATATGTTGATGATGTTCTTGAGTATGCTGGTACTTCGAATTTTCCAGTTACAGGTGAAACTGGAAAGATTTATGTAGATACTACAGATAATAATACTTATCGTTGGACTGGCAATGGTTATGTAAGCATTTCCAATCCTTTAGACTATGCTACGCAATCGGAGGCAGAGACTGGTAGTAACAATACAAAAGTCATGACTCCTCTTAGAACTGCTCAAGAAATTGCTGCTAAAACGGATTCTGCATTATCTAGTTCTTCAAATAATCCTGTTCGAAACAGTGCGATTAAGCAGGCGTTAGATGCTAAACTTGATGTCGATGATTATCGAGATGGAATGACATGGGGCGAGTTAGAAAATTCATATACTTGGGGTGATTTAGAGGGTGACATAAGTGTTTCGGGAGATACGACAACGCAATTGTTAGGCCTTACTAAGCCAGGTTTGAATTCTGATGCTAGCATAGATCCCATCAATGATAATATGGATATTATTGATGGAGTAATGAAAAAGCATGAAGAAAACATAGCAATGATCGAGAGTCATACAGCTCAATCAAATCATGCTATCGGATCTTATTTCATGCTAGATAATGTACTTCATAAAGCTACTTCAGCAATTGCTTCAGGTGAAACAATCACTTCAGGTTCTAATGCCACTCCTATAACTCTTGAACAAGCTATAACAGCGTTGAATACCTCTGTTCAATCCCTTCAGGATTTAGTGGATTGGGATCCCTGGGTATCTATGAATCAGAATAAGATGAGTATTGTCGATGGTAGTGGTTCACTAGCTTCTAGCAATTTTGATATTCGAATGAATAAAGCACGAACAGCGATGATAGTCAGAGGTAATGTTCTTATTAATTCGCCGTCTACCACTAATTCCCATATAACTATATGTATATCACCAAATCCTTATCTAGATCTTACCACTTCGTATCAACGACTTGTCGGTATATGGATGAGATCGTCATCTATGTCTGGATGGGATGGCATACTGTTTTGGGCTAATTCTAATGGGTTATATTTATCAAATCAATACTATACATATAATATGAATACAGTGGATAGTGCTGGGTCCCAATATCTTCGATATTGGATACCCGAATCCATTTTTATTATATAATAAAATTAAGAAAGGATAATTATGTATATTGTAGTAGAAATGCAAAATGGTACTATAGGCGGCAATACGTGGGCCTATGCCAATCGAGATGATGCTGAAGTTAAGTATTATCAGGTACTTGCAGAGGTTGTTAAGTCCCCTGTCGAGATACATACTGTGATGTTGGTAACGGGAGAGGGATTTGTCATCGATACTAAATGCTATAAGCATCAAACTACTCCAGAGCCTGAGCCGATTATCGAACCAGATGATACGGAGATTCCGGAGTAGATTGATACAAAGTAATTTATATTTATGAAAGGAGCTTATTATGAACAAAGACCCGCCTGAAACTCGAATACAAAAGATGGTCCGAAGAGCGGAAGAGATCGCTACAGATCCAAACCATGGATATTCACAAAAGCCACCATCAGGACGTTGGGGTCCAGATTACGATTGCTCATCGTTGATATATTATTTAGCTGATTATGCAGGGTATCCAGTTGGTATTGGAAGGGATAAGGTGAGGTTTACGGGTACGATGCTGAAAGACTTCGAAAAGGCCGGTTTTCAGATCCTTCCCTTCGCAAATGTTGGAATAAGCGATTTGAAAATTGGCGATATTCTTTTGAATCTTGCTCTCCACGCAGAAATCTATGTGGGTGAAGGACAAAGTATTGGCGCATTGTCTAGCGAGACAGGCGGATATGTTGGTGAATCAGGAGACCAAACAGACCAAGAAATAGAAAAACATCCTGTAATAACGTTTAATAAAGAGTGGGATTATGTTCTTAGACCTCCAGAAGATGACGAAGACGACGAATATTATGAATACGATGATATAGAGGAAGAGGGTGAAGAAGAAATGCCTATGAATTATGGACCAAATGCCATGATGCCTACTCAGCCTTGGCAGAATCAACAACCTTGGAATCAAGGCATGGGTTATCCTCAAGGTCAAATGAATGGCATGCAAGGTTATCCTGCTAATAGTCGCATGATGCCCAATCAGGGTGGAATGCAAGGATATCCTCAGGGCAATCTTGGTCAAATGAATGGATATTCTCAAGCTAATGCGGGTTATCCTCAAATGGGTGGTATGCAAGGCTCGCAGATGCCTATGGGACCACAAGGTATGGACAATGATCTTTGCTTTGTAATGGGTATTGAAGGTGCTAAAAATTTAACTGGTGCACCAAATTCTCGTAAAGCGGTATTTGATGAAGATAAAGCATTAATGTATGTTGTATCATTTGGACAGCAAGGTATGGTAGACAATATTAATGTTTATCAGTTTGAAGAATGTTCTGAAGAAATGCCGCAGCATTTATCTCCTTTGATGCATGGACAAAATTATAATCAAAATGCGGGTATGCCAATGACTGATATGGTTACTCGTGAAGAGTTTGAAGAGCTTAAGGAGATGATACAGAATGCCAAACCCGCTAAACAACAGGGGAATGGGTCAAATGGCTCCAGGAATGGCAACCAGCAATCCGGTGCCAAATTCAATGCCAGGACCAATTAACCAACCTATGAATCAAGGTGGGGGACTTGGAAATCTTCTTCAGAATATGATATTTAATCGTATGTATCAGAATAATCCAAAGTTTAGACAGTTTGCTGATTCAATGCAAGGTAAAACTCCTGAACAAGCATTTCAAGAGCATGGATTGGATTACTCACAATTTCAAAATATTAGTCCTGCTCAAATAAAAAATATGTTAGGTTTCTAATAGAAAGGAACTATCATGGGCGAAAATGGTGTATTAGGCGGTGGCGGTATGGGTCCTGCTGATGTTGCAGCTGTTATGCGTGGAAATTATGGTGGTTACAATGATGGATGGGGTGGTAACAACTCCTTCTGGATTGTCATCCTGTTCCTTGCTATGATGTGGGGTGGAAACGGCTTTGGCTGGGGTAATGGTGGCTTCCAGAATGCCATTGGTTATGAGAATCTTGCTACCTCTAATGAGGTTCAGCGTGGCTTTGATAACCAGAACTCCATGGCTAATGAGCGTGAGATTCTTGCTTCGATCAATAATCAGGCACTTCAGGGCATGCAGAACGCTAATCAGAACACTCAGTACATTACCGGCACTTTGAATGATAAGTACAACGAGCTTCAGCGGGATATTGCTGGCGTAGCAATGCAGCAACAGCAGGGTATGGCTGCTCAGCAACAGTGCTGCTGCGAGACTAAGATGCTCATTTCTGAGACGGCCTCTCAGGCTCGTTATGACTCCGCTATGCAAAATAATGCAGTGCTTCAGGCGATTCAGGCAGAGGGTAATGCTACCCGTCAGATGATTCAGCAGGATAAGATCGATGGTCTTCAGCAGAAGGTTCAGACTCTTGAGATGCAGAATGCCATGTCTGGTGTAGTTAAGTATCCGATGAGTACTGCCTATAATGCTGGTTTTAATCCCTTCTGCAATTGCAATAGTGGTTGTGGAAATGCTTGGGCAGCATAAGTAAATAGATCGAATATTCTAAGTTCTAGCTTAGTTTAAATGTGCTTAAGTTCCCATCCGTGTGAGCTAGGCTAGAACTTTTTGAAATAATTCAAAATGGAAGATAGGTAAATGCGTAAATCGCGGATGCCCATAAAGATAGAAGTTCTCGCAAGGCTTCTGGAGTGTAGTGGCTACTCGGCGGGCCTATCTATTTTTTCTAAACTGAAAATTTTCCCAGTGGGATTTTTCGTAAAAACTTGAATAAAAAATTTATATTTTGGAGGTAAACGATGATCGTTTTATCCAATTCTGTAGCCCAGACACTTGCTCCGGGTCAGTCAGCTACCTTCGATACTATAGTTTCACATACTGGTAATGCTGAGTGTTTTCGTCCGAATTCTGGAGTAGTTAGACTTAGGTGTAGGAATGCTATTTATAACGTTCACTGCGGTGCTAATATTGGCGCCACTGCTCCGGGAGCTGCACAAATAGCTGTTGTATTTGACGGAGCACCACTTCTTGAAACAACTATGATTTCTCAAACTACTACTGCTGGTGATTTAAATAGTGTTAATCGAGTAACCTCTGTTAATACTTGTTGTTGCAACGGGGGTGCGATTACAGTTATTAATACCGGTACTACTGAAATAACTATTGGCGCGAACCCGCTCTTATATATCGGACGGGTAGCTTAAAGTATGCAAGTGGCTATTCCAATCGAAATGATTATTCAAACTATACTTACCGGTATTATAGGTTGGATAGTTAAGATGGCTCTTGATAAATTAAAAGATTATCAAAATGATAGTAAACAATGGCGCGATCAACTTGATAAAAAGTTAGATACTATTAGTAATGCTACCAAAGCTGATATGCGAATCAATATCGTATATAGTTGTGAAAAATGTTTACGACGAGGATGGATTACTTCTGAAGAATTTTCCTCTATTATGAATTTATATGAACGTTATACTGAATTAGTAGGTAATAATGGTTTTGTATCAGAATATTTAGAACGTATCGAGCGTCTTGAAATAAAAGAAATTTAATATTTTGGGTGACTACTATTATTGTGGTCACCCTATTTAAAAATGAATATTTTACTCAACATATGGGTTGAACATATTAATCTATTGAAAGGGGATTATGATGGATCTCGAGACTGTAAAAAATAATAAGGATACTGATGTCACTAAGAAAGTAAATACTGAATCGAAAGAACCGCACTATGTTGCTAAAACGCAAAACGGTTGGGGCGTAGGCATGATTGGTTTAGATGCTGATGATGGTTCATTCGTTGACCACGCAGGCATTATTGGTCTTCCTATGCTCGGCTTTAAGATTGAATGCGATGGAATTTCCAAAGCTAGAGTTCGTAATCGGCGCGGCAAGTGGCTTCCTTATGACATTGGTTTTGATTCAGATCTTGGTGATGGAACTAATATTACTGGTATAGAACTCGTTGGCGCTGGTTATACTTTTTCTGTTCATGTTATGGGTGGGCAGTGGATGAATGCTGTTCACACTAGTGATATAGAAGGAGCTGCAATGTTCACTAGCGGTTCTACTATAGATGCTATTTGGATTAACAAAATTTAATGAAGTACAAAATTCAAAATGGAAGTTTTTTGGAGGTTTTCAAAGATGATTGAGAATATTTCAACACTAGTTGGTAATAGTAAACTTGTAGATTCTATTCGTCGTAGAAAAAATTTAGTTGATATAAAACCCAGTGAATCGAGTATCGAAGAAGCTAAGGCTAGGGTTCAGCGAATCATTGATAACGGTCGAAAGAAGAAACGTAAAGAGACTAAAAAACGTGACGACTAATCTACAATTGAAAGGATTGCCATGGAAGATAAACTGCTTATTGATATTTCTAAGTATGATCAATCTGTGGATTTCGAATACTGGAAATCTCGCCATGGTTTATGGGGTGTTATAATAAAAGCTGGTGGTAATGAGGGTGGTCGTTATAGAGACTCATGGCTTGAAACTCATTATAATGATGCAGTAAATGCTGGTATTCATATAGGTTTTTATTATTACACAACTGTTACATCTGAATATGAAGCTATAAAAGATGCTGAGCACTTTGCTGATCTTATAGGTGATAAATTCTTTGATTTACCATGTTATATGGATGTTGAAGATGGTTATCAGCTTAGTATAGGATCTAATGCATTAACTAATGTTATCGAGGCTTTTTGCGACAAACTAAATGATATTGATAAGTTTAGTGGATTATATACTGGAAAAAGTGCATGGCTCAACAGTATGAATCCGGATCGATTATTAAAGTACGCTGATTGGATTGCTTGTTGGGGACCTAATTGGCCATCAGGTGTCGGCGATATTGGTATGTGGCAAAAAGGATGCATGGATCCGTTTACTGGTGATGTAGCATACGATGATGTTGGCGGAAATTATACTGATTTTAATTTTTGTCGAATAGATTATCCATCAAAAATTAATGGTATAGTTGAGCCAGAACCAATTATTCGTTCAAATCCAGTTCAGAATCCCGGCGATATTTTACGAGAAAGCAATTTTTCATATCAAGCTCATTGTCAAAATACTGGTTGGATGGATTGGGTAAAAGATGGTCAAGCAGCTGGAACTGCTGGATATTCAACCCGTATGGAAGCTCTAAGATTTAAACTTCCTTCAACAATTGCTGGTTTAAATGTATCCACACATATTCAAAACATTGGTTGGAAAGACTATACTGATGTCAAAACCGATGATATTTGTGGAACAACAGGGCAAGGACTGCGTCTTGAAGCAATTAAAATAGTTACAACTGGAAATACTACTGGCCTTAAACTTAGGTATCAGGGTCATATAGAAAGTTATGGATGGACCGAACCTGTTGGGGAAGGTGAAATATGCGGCACAACAGGACGTGGCAAGCGTCTTGAAGCAATTCGTATATGGCTTGATGATCCTAATAATCCTGTTGATATTACTGGTTGGAATGGGATACCAGAAAAAGATTCAGAGCCTGAGCCAATACCAAATGTTACAGGACGAGCGGAAGATGTTATAGCAGTTGCTTATAAGTATCTTGGATATTATGCTCCAGACGATCCCGAACCTGGCAGTTTATTTGGACGATGGCTTGCTGAGTTGACTGGAGAGGATTGGTTAGCTGGTCCATCTAATGAAATATTCTGGTGCTGCATGTTTGCTAGCTATTGTTTATATTTTGGTGGAGTTGAGATGGATGGATTCCCAACTCAGAATACCGACATCGCTTTGAACGGTGGTGCTCGTAAATACGCCATTGATGATATTTACGATGTTCAGTATGGTGATGTTATTATATTCAACTGGAACTGGGATAATGCAACTGATCATATAGGTTTTGCAACTGGTTCATTTGACGGTTACGGTTTTACTACAATTGAAGGCAATGTCGGTAATGCTGTTCAAGAAAAATATCGACAGATGGGTAATGTAGCATATGTGCTAAGACCTGATTATATTCCTTACGATGGACGAATTATACCTTCTGTAGATACTACTCCAAAGAATAATCGTGATGGTGGAAAGTTGGATGTTGACGGTATTGGCGGATGGAATACCATTATAGACCTTCAGCATATATTTGGAACTACTGAAGATGGGATCATTAGTGGTCAAGATCCCGATAGTAAGGATTATCATTGGGGTATGTCTAATGTAGAGTATGGATCTGGTGGATCAGAATTAGTCAAGGCAATTCAAAGAAAAGTCGGATCTGGTGTAGATGGATACTGGGGCCCCGATACTTCTAGGAAATTCCAGACGTATCTTAACAGTCTTGGCTATACATTAGAAGTAGATGGATATTTTGGTCGTGAATCCGTTAAGGCCTTACAGGATGCTATTAATAAGGGCTTGATTACTAAATAGTATTTTAGGAGGTCTTATATGAGTAAGACGGATAATTTAGGACTAGAAGTTCCTTCCGCCGCTGACAAACATATTTTTTCCACTTATAAAGATAATAATGAAATAATTGACGAGGCTTATGGACAGTATCTAGAAGATCAGGAAACTTCTCAAGAAAACATAGCAATGATAGAGAGTCATACAGCTCAATCAAATCATGCTATAGGTTCTTACTTTATGTTGGATAATGTACTTCATAAAGCTACCTCAGCAATTGCTTCGGGTGAAACAATTACGCCAGGTTCTAATGCTACTCCTATAACTCTTGAACAAGCTATAACAGCACTAAATACTTCTGTTCAAGCTCTTCAGAATTCGGTATCATTAAGCTTATCTAGTGAGCATACAGATCTCTGTCAATTAGCTACTTTTGGTCGCATAGCAGTTATCACGGCGAGGTCTTTTACGTCTCTGCAACCGCAAGCTTATACGAATATCGCCACGATACCCCAGGCATATCGTCCCGCATTTGATTCGTTTACTATAGTTCCGAATTACAATATGGATCATGCCCTTGTGTTTAGGGTTGATACCTCTGGTTTGTTTCGCGTATATAATTATGCAACAACACAATCCGCGATAGAGAATACATACATATCTCTCTTATGGGTAATTGGACGAGAAAACGAGTATATTATCTAATGTAATTTTAGGAGGTGCTAAATGAGCTATCAATCAGATAATTTAGATCTTGAAATATTGGAAGTTGGCGATCCGGCAGATCTTACTACAGTTAGCGATAATTTCGATAAGATTGACGCAGTGGCTGGCGATATAGCTACAGTAGAGACTTCGCCAACTCAAGCGGCTCATTCTATCGGGGAATTTCTTTTATATGGTGGCCATCTTTATAAAGTAACCTCTCCAATTTCATCTGGCGGATCATTGATATTAGGTACTAATGTACGAGCGGCTAATATTGGGAGTGAGTTGAAATCTCTCCAGGATTCGGTGACTAACCCAACGGTAAGCATCACTTTAAACTCAGGATATGAATACACTGATTTAAAAGCACGTAAATGTGGGAAAATAATAAATGTGATTTTTGATATAAAAGCAACCGCAGATATTCCAACCAATGCCAGAACCACATTAGGAACGATGTTGATAAATGGCTCACCTGCTCCCAAATGGATAGTTACTGCAACAGCATGCAGTTCTGCTGTTAATGGTCTTGCGAATAGAGTCGCAAACCTTCTATGGGCACCAAACTCTGGCGGAACATTATTATTGGATAATCATTTACCCAACGCAGGAATTATAAGACAAATATACGTTGACATTACTTATTGTATAAACTAATCCACAATCAACGGTCACGTCGGATCCAAAACAAAGGATCTAAAAAAGTATGAATGATATTTTAAAATGTCCAGTAGGCGAACCTGGACCAATGCCTGAAGGACTTGATGCTGATTCCGATCAAGACTGCTTTGTCGGTTTTAAGATAGAAAACGGAATTATTCATGAGTTATCTAGAGAAGAACTGCTCGCTTTAACCAATTCGTAAAATTATACTTTCTTTAATAAGAGTAAAGGAGGTGTATCTATTGGAGTATTTACCATCTTGGCGAGACGACTTATATTTAATGCATCATGGAATTCTTGGCCAAAAATGGGGGACCCGTAATGGACCTCCTTATCCACTAAAAGGTGGCGATTATACAGAAACAGAATGGAAGGCTTTAAAAAAAGCACGAAAAGCAAAATATAGTCGTTATAATAAGCGACACTATGACCAAGTAATTAAAGAAGGAACTGAGTTACAAACATTAGCTCGAAATCCACAAAGAACTAACAACGCTGATATGTTTTATGCTGCTTATACTAAAGCAGATAAAGATAGATATAATGCTATATTCAACCATAAAAACGTTCAGCCTCTTTATGACGAAAATGGTAATTCTATAGGCACTGGTAAAACATACAAATGGGCTATTAAAAACAAAGCAGCAAACGATATTAAAGTTGCTTCACAAGATTCTGGAGCAAAAGCTGTAACTTATTTATATGCTAACGATAGAGATTTTATGAATTTTGTTAGAGATCCAAATAGACTAGGATCATATTTAAAAAAAATGTATGTTCCTAACGATAAAAAATACAATAATGTTTTAAGTAAAATGCATGATAAAACATATACACCTACTGATAAAGATTTACATACCATATATGATATGATAAATTGTGTTATACCTAATCAAAATAAAGATGTTGTTAATCAACGAGCTAAACTATTTACGAGACTTACAAAAGATGGATATGGTGCGTTGCTAGATATTAATGATGCTATAAATCATCCGCTACCATCTAATTCACCGGTTATAGTATTCGATCCGTCTTCTTATATTTTAAGCGGAATAAAAAAGACTACTATGCGCGATGTTTATAAATCTAAAATAACAACCATCGGACGATATGCATTGGGATTATATAATTATTAACGATTGGAGAAAATATGATTTTTGACGATAAAACATACAATGCACTTAAATGGATTGCAATGATTGTACTTCCTGCACTTGGCACTTTATATTTTGCTCTTGCAAGTATTTGGGGTCTGCCGTATAGTACGCAAATTGTTGGTACTATTACAGCAATTGACGCATTTCTTGGAGCTCTTCTGGGCATTAGCACTAGTAATTATAATAAACAGAATAGTAACAACTAACATATTTTAGGAGGTAGTTATGGAGTACCTACCTTCATACCGAGACGATTTATATTTATCTCACCATGGTATTAAAGGACAGAAATGGGGTGTAAGACGTTATCAGAATTCGGATGGGTCTTTAACTGCTGAAGGACGACAACGTATTATATCTTCTCACGAACGTCGTGGAGAAGCAATAGGAAAAGTTATTGGGTCTATTTCTGGTTCATTTTTATATAATAATAGAGATAGAGTTGCGAGTAAGAGTAGTGATGCTATAACTAAATCTACTGCAAAAGCAAGAGCTAAAACTTATGAAGCTACTAAAAAACCTCGCGATTTTGCTGAAAAAGTTTCAAGAAAAACCGGAGTTCATGATAATGCGAAAAAGATCGCTAAAAAAGTAAACACGAAGAAGATATCAAACAAAGCTAAAGATTTTAATAAATATATAAATGACGATTATATACTTGATAATGATATGAATGATATTGCTATAGATTTAGGTGGAAAAGCAGGCGGAGCTATTGGTAAAGCTACTGGACGAAAAATAGGTCAAGTTTCTGCGGGTATACAAAATGCCTATGGAAAACATGTAGTTAGAAAAAATACTAAGCAAAGAAACAAACGTGTTAAACATTCGGAATTATATTTTGATATAAAGCCATCCTATACTGCTTCATTAATGCATCATGGTATCAAAGGAATGAAATGGGGTGTAAGACGTTATCAGAATCCAGATGGTACTCTTAATGCTGCTGGAAAACGTCGATATGCTGTTCAAGATGCACGAAAATATTACAAGATAAATCGCCTCCAACGAGCTCAGGAAAAGAACAGAGATCCTGAGAAAAATGAACGACTTGATAAACGAATTAGACGTGTTCAAACTCGTTCTGATCGTAAACGTGCTGATTTGAGTCAACGAGAAATTAATATTGGTAGACAAATAGTATCTAAAAATCGTCGCAATTGGGCTATGGTAGGAACTGCTGCTAAAGCTGCTGCAACTGCGGCTGGTGCATACGCCTTATATCAAAATCCTAAGACGCGCGCTCTCGTCCCTGCTGCTTTAGTTGCAGGTGGTGCTTTAACACTTGGTAGTGCTAAAAAAGTACCATATTATACTATGGAAGCTAGACGTTATAAACAAGTAAATCCAAAAGGTGCTACTAAAAAGGGTCTTACTAAAAAGCAACAAGCTCTTAGAAAAGCTGGTAAAGTAGCAGCTGGTGCTGCACTTGCTGCTGGTACAGGCTACGCATTGTATAAAATGGGAACGGGAAAATCTTCTAAGAATACTAATAATCCTGAAATACCGAATACTTCATCAGCAAATCAAAATGGAAGTAAAAAACCAAGCGATACTATTCGTGACAAAACTTCTAAAGCTAAACAAGCTGCTAGCGAAAAAGTTAAAAACAGCGTTCGTAATAAAGTCATGCAAGATGTGGATACTGATGATGTGCGCACATGGGGTAATGCGATAGGAAATGCCAGAACAGCGATTGACGCTGGCAAACGTTATATGCAAGCCATGAACGCTGTCAAAAATAAAGATGCTATCACAGCATTATCAAGTGTTACACCAGAAATTATAGATTATACTAATGATCTTATCGAACGCGGTAAAAATATTCATAAAAAACGTAAAAAATAAAAGGAGAATTATATTATGGCTGATTTATATGGTGGTATGACTGACAAAATGTTTGAAGTTCTTGCAGCTACATCAATTGCTAAATGGTGGAATAGCCAAGAAGATCTTATTAAAAATTTTGGCAGAATTCATGCATCTGAAGTATATACTACTTGGAAGTGTAAAGCAATAGAAAATTTTAAAGGATTATTCGGAGTTCCTAGAGATGGCGATGGTTTATATTTTGAATTCACATATCATGCTGCTAAGAATCGATGCTATCTCGATGTTTATAAGAAACAGACTCAAGTAATTGTGCCGTTTTCTTGTGATAACAGTTCTAATAGTACTGATGTAGAGTAGTCCGCATAAAATACTTATCTCTAATTAGGAGAGGCATACGGTGTGCCTCTATTGGAAAGGAGAAGAGTATGATATTTAATCGGAAACTACTTCAAGTTTTGGGGTTTAATAGAAAAGAACCGGAGGTAGTAATAGAAGTAGATGACACAACTCAGCTCTTGGAGGAGGAAATTCAACAAGGTGTAGCAGCATTGAGCACTTTTCATGTGGATACTACGGAATATAATCGCGGAAGCGAATCTGTAAAAAATCTTTGCGAAGCAGTTGAAAAGCATGACAAGATGGTTGTCGAACGCAAGAAAGTCGACCTCCAGATTGCAGAGGCTAATCGACGCCGAGCAATTGATTGGGGACAGATGACTCCTAAGATTGTATCTATAATAGCATATGCTACAGTTACGTGCGTGTTTATAGCACTTGAGCGACAGACTCCTCTGAGTATGAGGTGGGTCAAAGCTTTGGATGCATTACTTGCACCGAAGGGGATTTAATTAAGGAACACCATAATAGAGGTAGGTAGTCGAAAGATTATCTACCTCTTCTCTTTTTACTTATTGTTATTTTTTTAATGGACGCGAGGTATATTATGACTTGTATTGAGTCTGATGATAAAACGTCTATAATGGATGAGATTTGCGAAATAGAAAAACAAATAGCAGATCTCGAAGAAAAACTGTCGGATATTTGTATGCAAAGAAAACTATTAAATCATCGATTAGCAGATCTTAAATGGAATCTGTCTCATCCAAAAGAACCAGTTTAATAGGAGAAAAGATGCCATATAAAGTTTTCTGTTTAATTGTTTTTATAATTCAAACATCAATTACATTACTTGATTTTAAACTTGCTCAAAAACACCGACATAAAAATGAAATGGATGCTACATTGGTTGATATTCTTGCTGGAATTTCTTGGGGTATGACAGCATTGTGGTGGTTATTTCTTGCTATTACAAGTCCTATTGAGTAAAAATGATTGATTAAAACACCCTTACAAAACCGCAGGTAGATAAGCTATTTAAAGGCCGTTTGACGGCTTTAAAAATATTAAATGAGTATTTATACGTTAGATTGGAGCATTATGAACGCTCTCGGTTTTATTTCTAAAGAAAATCCAGTATATTTATATAGGATTGTACGATCGAATAATAAAAACGCTTCATCTATTAGTTTTAAAGAGTTTGTAGTAGTCAAAGCTTGGTCTTCTTCCGATAATGATATCCTTAAAGAAGGACATAGATACTTTGATTTTTATTATAATGGTAGATTGTATCGTAAACAAGAAGTAGCTCTTAGTGAATTTCAACCTTTTGGTGATTCTAAGAGTTTTAATATATGGTCTTATGAACGAAACGATGCATTAGCTATAAGTGAATGTCAAAAATGGATTAATGATCTTGCCTGTAAACTTAAAAAAGATATTAGAACTCGAGCTATGAGACTTATGGCTGATAGAGATTTTGCTAGTAGACTACAGGTTACTGAAAAGATGATATAAATGAGTAGGAGTTATAAAAAGCATCCACTCATACAAGGTTGCGGAGATAAGCATTTAAAAAAGTTATTTAATAGACGGCTGCGCAGACGCAAGCAACTTGATTATCCATCGGGTAATAAGTACAGACGTGAAAAGAACAATAATTCTTGGGATATTTGCGATGTACTTTTTGGATATTTCACATATGATGAAATTCCAAAAGATGATAAACGTCCATATTATTGGGGGAAAAAGTAATAATATTTAAGGAGGGGATAATAAATGAATTATCCTTCATTCTGCGACTCTCTTCATGCTGATATTCAGCCGAGTTATAAAGATTCATTAGCCCACCATGGTATTAAAGGAATGCATTGGGGTGTAAGACGTTTTGAAGATGCTAGTGGGCATCTTACGCCTGCCGGAAAACGTCGATATCACAATGATGATGGTACTCTAAACGATAAAGGACGTAAACGATATGTGAAGAAGATGGCTAAAGACATGGAGAATCACTTCATGAACCAACTTCCAGAGCATGTTAGAAAAACAGTTCGTCTCGGAAATAATGGCTATGATGTTCGCGGAGAAGCATGGAATGCAGCATATCGAAAAGGACGAGTTACTGGAAAAGACGATGCGCTGATTCGTAAAGCTGCTGCTAATAGCCGAGCTTATGCAAAAAATAAATATGGGGAATCTGCATTTAAAGCTATGCAGCGTAGTGGTTCGTTGTTTAGACCAGTTGATGAGTTTGAAGTAAAGTATAATCAATAATTCGCAATAATTATTTCTTTATTGGGTGAAAAAAGTAATAGTATTTAATTAAGGAGAGAGGGGGGTAACAAGTGAATTATCCTTCGTTCTATGATTATCTTCATGCTGATATTCAGCCAAACTACAAAAATTCATTAGCTCATCATGGAATTAAAGGAATGCATTGGGGTGTAAGACGTTATCAAAATTCGGATGGAAGTTTGACCCCTGATGGCGAAAAAAGATACTTGAAAAAACTAAATAAAGCAAGTAAAAATGAAATGGTGTCTGACTATTTTGCTAAAGGGCATGCTAGAAACGTTGATCGATTATCTGAATTTAAACGATTAGATCCAAAAAATTATAAAAAGCAAGTACCAAAAGGATTATTAGAGCAAGAACGGTCTAGAATGGATAAGTGGGTAAAAAGAAATAAAAAAGATGTTGAAAATGTTAAAAAGTGGATGGATAAAATGAATCTTGATAAAAAACATCTAGTGTATGACGTTATGACTAATCAATATTATATAAAAGAAGACTAAAGATTTCTCGCAATAATTACTTCCTTTCATATAGGTAAGTCGACAATTGTCGAGATGAAAGGAATAATATGAAAGGCGAGAATTCTATTGAGCGTGCAGAGCGCATGATCAAAGATTTGGATCAAGAGATTGAGTTTCTCCGTGGTTGTGAGGTAGATGCTAGAGAACATCTTGAAGAGGTGTCTAAAGAGTATCGTAAAGCTAAGGAGGATCTTGAGAATATTGAGGATCAGAAACTTGATGCTCTGTATACTAAGATGGCTCTCAAGGAATTTATCCAAAATGGCGGAGGCCTAGACATGTATGTCGACTAGTATTTATCGGAGTTGGGAATCGTTAGATTTCCGGCTCCTTATTTTTTTTTTCGCAAAATTTACTTTTCATATAATAGCAGGTAAACCCGATTTTAAGGAGGAGTTATGGACATTCAACTTGATGTCAATACGTGGGTTGCTGATGGAATGGTTAAGTATTTAAAAAAATGCGGCTATGATATACTAGCCCATGTTGCTAATCCGGGAGGAGATGGCATAGATAGTATAGTAATACGTAGTCGTCATACGAAAAAATTCCTAAGCAACCAGCTGAGATTAGCTGGATTTGTTAAATCCCAATTTATGATCGTTGGGTAACCAAAAGTATAAGAGTCTACTTTAGAAAGGAGGTACTACTCTTATATTTTTACTTTTGCTTTTTTTTTTTCGCATTTTTAACCGTTCCTAATATAGGATTCTAGAAAGGAGGTTGTAATGGTTAGAGAACATGAAATTGATGATATCTTGTGGTTTCTAGAAAGCGATCTACATTTCGCAGCAAAACATGGCTTGACTATAGAGTTTAGCGTTAAGCATGATGCTGCATACGATCGTTTATCTAGCGACGATAAGAAAAACATCGATAATAGTATGAAAATACTATCAACTGATGAAACAGAATTTGAAGATTAATATAAGAGTCTACTTTGAAAGGAGGTACTACTCTTATATTTTTTCGCATTTTTTACTTTTTCTATAATAGAATAGTATAACTACACTTTAGGTAAAGGCGTGAACGTTAGCGTCAATCGTGCAGCTGTAGTTTGAAAAAACTATTCATATTTTTTTCGCTAAAATTACTTTATCTAAAATAGGACCAATAGAAAGGAGTTATATATGAATAATACAGAATTTATAAAAAAGGCTAAAATGATAAAAAGAGAATTAAATATCGAGTTTTCAAAGATAGATGTCATAGAATTTGCATTAAATAGAAAAAAAGAGTACTATTCAGAGCATTATGATGATTTAGATTGGAATGAACAAGATATTTTACAATCGGATATCGATTGGCTTGACTGGGAAATAGAATTTATAGAAACTGATATTCGCTGGCTTATTAGAGAATTAAAAGATTTATATCTATATGGTTATTAAAACGATATGAGAGTCTACTTTAAAAGGAGGTGCTGCTCTTATATTTTTTCGCAAAAATAACTCCTCTTATAATAGCAGGCAAGCCATAGAAAAGGAGGAATCGTGGCAAAAGGATGCGAGTTAGCGAAAGCTTATCGTAATCTAGGCACTATTGCATCATTTGAAGCTACTAGGCTCTCGATGCTAAAAAAGAAAGTTGAGAGCGAAGAGCGACTAATGCTGGCAATGGCACGGTACTATGATGAGCAGGCTGATATTCAATTTGAGAACGACATGTTCGGATTTGACTTGGACTTGCGTTGATCTATAGAGCTCGGTAGAAATTACCGGGCTTTATATTTTTACCTCGCTGAAAATACCTTTCTTATTATAGGAAAGTAAACTATTTTAGGAGGTAAAAGTGAATATTAAATGCGTTATGAATTGCACGATTTTTCGTGGGGATGATAAACAAATCAATAAAAACATAGCTAATACTGTATTCAACAACTTCATAGAAGCTTTCGAATGGTTATATAAATATTTGGATAATCGAGACGAACAGTTTGAAGTTGAAGAAATTCGTAGAGCGGGTTTTGCAGATGAGTATATCGAACTGTCGAAATGGGATGAAAAGCATAATCATTGGTATACAGAAATTTACAATATAGAATATGTTTAGTTAGTCTAAGAAGCTAAGAGCTGATAAAAGGAATTTACAGCTCCTTAGCTTTTTCGCGTTTAAAACATGGATTATATTTTTCGCAAAAAATACTATCATTATTATAGGAAGAAGAGAAAGAGCGAAAGCTTATGAGATGAGAAACGTTGTGGGTGAAAACCCCACCATTCTAGGTCAGCTGGATCAATCACTCGATCTAGACTCGTTCTTCTTAGAGGTATGGACGGAGAAGTTCAAAAGGTAGAACACCGGACGGGCAACCAGAGAGTGGATACAAAGTTCGGAGGGATCAGGTTCGAGTCCTGTACCGCATACCTCGATTATATTTTTTGCCTCTCGGAATTTACTTTCTGTATAATAGGATAAATAGAAAGGAGAATAAAATGATTATCCATAGTAATGAAGTATCGTGTAACATGCGAGTGTTCACACAGGATATTTCGAACATCAAGAAATTTTTGAATAGTTTATCTAAGTATGATACCAATAAGAAAGGTATTGATTGGAGAGCTATTCACTATGGTATGATGATCGAAGTATATTTTATAACGACGCTCGACTGTGTTGAACAGATCAAAAATGACTATGGCGAATTAGCATTTGAATTGGAAATCTAAAAGTATAAGAGTCTACTTTAGAAAGGAGGTACTACTCTTATATTTTTACTTTGCTTATTTTTTTCGCATTTTTAACCTTTTATTAAATAGGTATACTTTAGAAGGAGGTTATGATGAGACGACAAGTTATATGGGTTGTTATAAAAAGTTGTTATGTCAAACACAAACTTATTCACAGAGAAATTTATGGTAATTCTAATAAACTTAGAGATTGTGCACAAATGATTCGAGACTATAAGAAAGTAGTACTTGATAAGCAAGAACCATTTTTGCAAGGAACTAAATATGTTAGAGGCATCGGAAATCGATCTGGAGTAGATATTGGAGGTGATAATGGTCGACTTGTGGAACTTAGAATCCACCCGATAAACATATTCGTATTATAAGTATACTTAATATAAAGATGCTTTTACAGGTCTTTATATTTTTTTTCGCAAAATTTTCCGTTACTATAGTGAGAGGTAGGGATGTTGTGTCCCATACGCCTCTTTATATTTTTATTGGGGCTCTATAGAAAGCGAGGAATTATGAGCACAAGTACTGAAAACCGTTTACATAAGGTTGTTACAATTCCTGAAATGGATGTTTCAATCTCGCAACTGATTGATATTTTGGAATTTTCCAGAGATCGTCATGACGAGATTCAATCTGAGATACGTATTCTAGAACAAGCTTTAAAAACAGAATATGCAGATCGTCAATCATGGATGACTAAAAACGGAATAGAGTTGGCTATAAAGGAAGCAACTTCTGAGTGTTATGATTGGTGCAGGTTTTCTACTCGTATGCAAAACATTTTAAGTGATGCATTAACCGAGTAGAAATATTAGGGTGTTTAGCAGTATGGTTTGAATTTCCGTTCGAATGGTCCTAACTCTTGAGCACTCCTTCTAATAAATCATACTTTTTGGTGCTAAACAAAATAGTTAGGCGGAGAGGGACTAACTATTATTTTTTTTATAAGCTCAAATAGAAAGCGAAGAAAATGATACCGACGAGTAAAAATTATATTTTGATACCAGCTCATGATTACCTTAAAATGAAAAAGTTGTTAATGTATATATCGGACGATTACAAACGTCGAGCAAAATTTATTGAAAAATATTGTCCACCAGAATATAGGCATACAAAAGGTCCTACGCGATCCGAAGAAAGATATTACGAAATCAACAAAATGTTATCTGAACTTGACTTGCATTCAAAAGTTGTAGAGGACTATTAGCTCAAATAGAAAGCAATAATTGATGAATATTATAGCGCTTACTAAACCTTCTAAAAAATACATTCATTATGGTTGCAAACATTTTAATAAAGATCGTTTTGTAAAAATAAAAAATTGTAACATGCCTTGGAATAAACCCGAACGTAATTCTGGATTGTGGGCATCGCCAATAAATACCGATAATGGATGGTTTGATTGGTGTACCTGTAACAATTTTCATATGGATCGTTTAAATGAATCTTTTATATTTGAACTAAAAAAGGGTTCAAAAGTTATAGAAGTCCATAATGACACAGACTTAGATAATATTATTTCAAAAGGTTTATGCGAGTATACATATGAGTATCCTTGGCATACAGATGATAATGTATATTTTGATTTTGAACAACTAGTTAAAGATGGTTATGATGCTATAGAAGTATATGTAAATTCAAATCGAATTTATATGAGTTTATATGGTTGGGATTGTGATTCGATTTTAGTGCTCAATCCTGATTGTATTGTAGAAATATAGTAGAAAGGATTTATATTTGTTATGGAATCGAAGGAAGGATCTAATGACATAAATTTTAATGGAATCCCAAGTATTAGACAAAAATTAACAAATCTAGAAAGAGAATATAATACGATTCGTCAAGAATTTTTTAGAAAAAGTCAACAATATTACAAACAATCAATAGCTAGTAAAGTTGTAACAGAGGATGAACTTCGTAGACTTATTAATAAAAGTGAAGAACTTAAACGATTATATTTTTCTGTTCAATCAGATCTAATGGCTAAGCGACCAATTGACACTTGGTCTTTTAGAAATAGTTTTAAATTTAACAGTCAAATCAATAAGGAAGGAAACAATTATGGTAACAATTGAATTCGAATTTCCTGTAAAGAGAGATGCATATAAATTTAGAAACGAACTTAATAATTTTTTCAGTGGATCATTTTTTGAAAAAGAGAATCAAATTATACTAAGTTCCATTAAGAAAACGAATGATAAAAAAAGAGATGTTTGGTCATTTAAACTAATATTCTGCAAAGATAAGGATGATGTAAATATAGATGAAAAGTATATTAAAATTTCTGGTGGTACATTAGATCTTATGAATGGCGCGCGTCAAGTTTGGGCATTTTCATGAGTCATGAAAAAATAGATCGTAATAGAGAAATACGAGCTAAACATAAACAAGGTGTATCATATTCTGATTTAGCAAAAGAATATGGTATAAGTATTGTTAGAGTCCGACAAATCAATGAATTAGCTACATATCGAGAACATCATAATGATCCTGATGTTCCAGAAATAGTAATAGCTTGTAAAAAATTTGGAGCTAGTGATTGGATAAACGGACGTATACAGAATGAATTACGTAAAAGACGATTGAACATTAAAAACCGTTGGCGAAAATTAACTCGCAATGATGTAATTAAAATGGATTGGCTTGGAGAAAAAGCTGCAGATATTGTTGAGTATGCGCAAAAACTTTAGGAGATACTATGCCAGATTTTAAATTTGCAAAAGGTTTCTTTACCGGTATATTGGTGACTGATTGTGTCGTTATGGCTGGAGTGATATATGTTGTATATCAAGTAGTGAAGGCATCTAGACATCCGTATTATACGAGACGTCCATATTTTAGACAAAAGTATAGTGACGATTTATGTATAAGGGGGTATAATAAATAGATGGATGATATTTTACATAATGCAAAACTTCGAAAATATTACTATAAACTTTATTTTCGAATAATGACCTCTGCACAATGGATGCAAGCTATTTATAAACCAACGTGTCCTATGAATAAAACGCATCTTTCTCCTATTATATTATCTGTTCGGAAAATAGCAACAGATCTTATAGATCTTGCTAATAAATTAGAAAAAGAGTTGAATGATAGACACGCGAGAATATGAAATAGATGAGCTATCCGATATAATGGAACATGAATATCGTGAGCAAATAACTAATATTGTAGAAAATAGAAGTAGAATGCTTAAACAAGATATTAATCATATATCAATTATGATTCAACATCCATTTTCTGATAAATGCGAAAACTTGGATAGAACTTTTATATATAATACTGCTACTCTTATAGAAGAAATAGCTAGAAGAATTATTCTTACCTGTTCTTTATTAAAAAGTATATGTCGATTAATCCCTACTAAATCAGATATGGAGCACAATAATGCGAATTGATGAACCCCACTTGTCTATAAATCCTAATGATAATTCCAGTTTTCTATTTCGTGAAATAGAGAAAACTAAAGAATCTATCAGACAACTTACCGAATCTAAAAACCTCATAGAGATGTACTTACAAGAACATAGTATCAATAACGAAAATCTTATAGAAAAAATAACAATCTTATCTGATAAAATTAGACAGCTTAACAATGCGTTAAAAGATTTTCAAAAAGTTATAGATAATACGAAGTAATATATCGCAAAAAATACGGTTTATGTTATAGGTAAGTGCATGGACTATAATGAAAGGAGATACCATGCTCAGAGTAATTGTCAAGACTATCAATGTAGTAACGGCATGTTATGTTGTATATTTGGTAGGAGGTGCTATATATGAGTTCGGAAAGGACGCTGGTAAGAAAGAGCTGGCATCCGAGTTCATAGAGCAATCATCATCAAATGACAACCCGTCGTTCAAAATAATTGACGGTGTCTTGTACAAGCGAGTAGATAAGTAAGAATCTATGTACTACTTAGAGAGACCTGCAAAAACTGTGGGTCTCTTTTTTTTACTTTTAATTATATTTTTTAAAATCGAAATTTTTCCTGGAAGGATTTTTCAAATGATCAAAAATAAGCGCAGAATATTGGATACACTTTCTGACACATATCATTCCGGCATTGAAAAAGTAAGGAAAACTGGTGAATGGGCTATAGATAATCCACAAGCAGCTGTATCTATTATAACGTCTATTGCTTTATTACTTAGATCCAGTCAAAGTCTTATAGTATCACATAGAATGCGTTCGGAACATCGTCGAGCAGATTATACTTATTATGATAGAAGATCTGGACATAGATGGCAACTTTGTCGTAAATTGACTAATCGAGATAGAGCAGTAATAGATCGACGCAAACGTAATGGCGATGACATGTATGATATTCTAGCTGATCTCGGAGTTATTTAAAATGGATAAATTATATTTTTTGTGATGGTTATGCATGTGATGAATACAATAAGCGATATTGTTACAAAAATGGAGGAGAATGCTGTCACACGCCTAACGTAGAGCATTCGATTAGTAAGATTACTCCCGATTTTCCTCCAACAAAGTTTACACCTCTTCGAGCTGGTGAAATTGTTATTGAAGAATTTGATGAACAAGGTATATTCGCAGAGATGCGAAAAGGTAAAGAATTAAAGCTCATAGAAAGCGAATAATAGTTATGGAAGTATTCACAAGATATGAAGAAGTTTGGAATATGTATAATTCAGGTAAAAGTCTTGATGATATTTCAGCTGAGTTTCATACGAGTTATGCTAATTCTGTAGCTCTTGTACAAAAAGCTAAAGAACATCAACGACTCTGTTCTGAGCATCCATTTTATATTGCTATAATTGAAGCAGTTAAAGAACTTAAAGTTGATGAACGTAGAGCTAGAGGTTGTTTTAATGTGTTTTATAGATACAACCATGATTCTGATTCCAGACGTAAAATTGATCTTGGAATAACTTTGGATGACATTGAGTCTCATAAAACCGACATAAATCATTTTACTGATGAACAACTTCTAAAGCTCAATCAACTTGGTAGAAGTAAACTACAAGTACTTCGAGTGGCTCAGTATATTTACAATGGTGAAATGATTCCCGAATACCTAATGGAAATCGATTCTCCAAGAGACTATGTAACAGGCGCTGATATTTGTAGATTGATTCGTAAACATGGATTACAAGATAAGAAATTTTACGCAGAGCATGACGAGTTGTGGTTCTTTCTGGATGAGTCTATCTGCAAATTAGGAAGTCTTAATATCAGTACTGGCGAACTAAAAGAACTAGAAAATCTAGAAGATTAGGGATAAAAGATCATGCTTGTTGACTTAGGAGAAGAACCGCGCAATAAAAACGCTACTTTTACAGTCGCAGCCAACATTTACAGCGAACAAGCTAATGAGTATATTCATCATTGGGATGGAGGTACATTTGATAATTATGATGATGCATACGACTTTTGGGATCAATGGGAACCCTCTCAAAATGAAATAGACCAGGTAATGATGAAAGAACGAGAGAATGGAGACTATAGTCATCATGAACTAGAAGTAGGGATCTGGAGTAATGATCCTGAAGAAAGTAAAGAATTAGCATTTATGAACCGAACTGTTGATGAAGAACATGAGAGAACTTAACATGAGAAATTGCTTTTTCGAAGATAATGATTTTTCTACTATAGTTCGACCAGCGTCTTTTATTAAAAAAGATAATAGAGGTTTTTATATTGATGTAAAAATTAATAAAAAAGATGTTGTAAAATTCATGACTTTAGGAATAGTTCCAACTTATATGAACAATGATGATATTTTTATTATTTCCATTGCGCTTACTAATGCTACTAAGATTCGTATTAATGGAATACGTGCTACATCTTTAGATTTAGATGACAATAGAATATCTAAAATGCCTTTATCATTAGTGTCTATACGAGAACTTGGATTAAAATTATATTCTAAAAATACGGATTACAAAACACATCAATGCTATGCTACAAAAGCTATTTTTCATATAAAATTACCATCTAAAAGCGAGGATTAATATGGTAACTCGTAGTGCTATTGATATTTGGAATTTTTTCAAATCCATTTTTCCGAGTGTAGCTAAAGAAGCCCAGCGTTTTAAATCACATGGAGGAAATGCAATCACTATATGGTTTGATAATAAGCAACCTGTTATTTTTACGATTATGCCGAATAAAGCTTGGAAAATAGAACCGTACAAACTATGAAAGGTTAATAAAAATGAATTTTGATTTTATAAACACTTTGGATTTAGAACATGGTGGTATTCTTATAATTATGGTTGGTCCTCCAGGTTCTGGAAAAACTACTATCGCTGAAAGTATTTGCGATAAATTTGATAATTTTGTAATTATTTCTCCTGATAAAATCAGAGAAGAAGTCACCGGAGATATTAGTAACCAGACACAGAATGATGTTGTTTTCGGACGAGTTTATGGACAACTAAGAACGAATCTTGAAAATGGAAAGAACGTTATTTACGATGCTACTAATTGCAGATCCACATATCGATATAAAATAATTGATGTGTGCAAGGATTATGCTTATACCATCATTTGCATTATGTCTACTACTCCTATCTCCGAATGCATCAGACGAAATGACGAGCGGAGTCGAATTGTACCAGAAGATGTAATAGAGAAGATGTATTTCAATCTCAGAAAGCATCCGCCAATTATATTCGAAGGTTATGACTTGATTGCGAGATTTTAATGAAATTAGAAATTGTTCCTATAACAAAATACAATTTCGATATGTTTAATTTTTTAATAAAAGAACATTATGGAAATGCTATAGCAATACATCCAGCTACATTTAAAGTAGACAATATCGATAAAGAAAATCCAAAATGTTTTAACTGTGGTAAATTGATAAAAAATAAAGATCATAAATATTGTGGATATTGTGGTGCAGGCATAGACTGGAGTAATTATGTGCGATAATAGAATGGACATGACAGATATATATCTTAAGAGAATTAGAAAAATTATTCCAGAAGCAGCAAGATATGAACAATTAGCCGAAGAATGTACAGAATTAGCTCAAGCTTGTTTGAAAAAAGCTAGAAAACTTCGAGATGAAAATTACACTCCAAAAAATATGGATGAAATAGATAAAAACCTCGAAGAAGAATTTTCCGATGTTACTCTCAGTGCATATGCTTGTGGGTTGGTTGTAAACTGGAAAACATATTTTGAAAAAGCAGAACGATGGGTCAACCGTAATGAAAATAGAGGATGATATGTTAACTTTTAGCGATGCCGAATCTATTATTGAGGCCAAAAAAGTTCCAACGCAATACCGATATTATGTTTCTATTATAGCCATGGCTGGCATGCTTATTCGATTAGAATACAATACAGATACGTTATTTATTCAAAATGGTTGGTGGGAATTTCCTTCTCCTCCGCAATATGCAGATGATGTCCCCTATACACAGCCACCTATTAGATTTGCGGGTATTGGATTTTTTGAAGATTTTTCTAATAAACTTCCATCTATTGTTATGGATGTAGAGAAACAACAAGTGTATATTCTTGATGAGCGGCATATTAATGAGATAAAAGAGAAAACTGGTAAAAACGTAATTTCTTTGACTGTTACATTCGATCGAGTCTTTGGTGATAGTGCTACTTGGGAAGTACTTGTAAACGAAATGATTGAAAACTCTGATGTGTAGCAATGAGCAGACAACGATCGTATGACTCGATGATGGAAGCTTATATTAGGGAGCTATATTTATGAAAGTAATTGATCAAAGTTTTGAAATCGATCACTTCGAACCAGAAGAGGATATTCGTAGGATTACTCGAGCTGCTAGGATTTGTTATAAGTCTGGTGATCTTGCTACTCATGAAGAGCGTTGTAAGTTTGTAAGTCGACTTAAGAAACGTAATCCAGATAATCCGCACATGTCACCATTTGAGCACTCATCTCTTTCGGTTATATTTATTACGAATCGAGGAGTATCTCATGAATTAGTTCGCCATAGAATGATGAGTCCAAATCAAGAAAGTTCGCGATATTGTTGCTATGAACGAGACAGATTTGGAAAAGAGGTTATTTTTATTCGTGATTCTGCTATTCCTGAAGGTTTTATGCTTGAAGAATGGCTTAGCGAATGTGAAAATGTTGAACGAAATTATTTCAATCGACTTAAACTTGGATGCAGTACAGATACTGCACGAAATGCATTGACGAATGACGTTAAAACAGAACTTATTATAACCGCCAATTATCGAGAATGGCGGCATATTCTTAAACTACGTTGTTCTAAAGAAGCTCATTATCAAATGCGCGAGGCTATGATTCCGGTTCTTAAACATCTTAAAAAAGAATTACCATGTATATTTGATGATATTCCGTATTGGAATGGAAATGAAGTTGTATATGACTAAATCTGATAAGAAAAACATTATCAAACAAAATATGAAAAGAATTGTACAACTAGAACCCCAAATTCATAAACTTATAGGTTTACTTGATTTAGGTGTATCCAGTGTGTATGATAGCGATGAAACAGTTGATATTGCAGTATCACTCAGCGATACGTTAGGTCAAATGGATTCCGACATATCAGCACTGATTAATTTATTAAATGATTAAAGAAAGGTATTAAGTTTATTATGGCTCATAAGAAAGCGATGTACGATTATCAATATAATAAACGATCCAATGAAGCAAAGCATATTGTTATGCAATGGTTCAAAGATAATAATATGGATATAGATTTTGAAACTATTTATATTATATGGTTTGCTTTTACTAAAGTTGGATATCGGTGTATGATTACTTCCGATATGTATCAAAATAATTTCTTTGAAATTAATACAAATGTTAGTAATGGTGAAATGGTTTGTCGTGTAATGAAACAAATAGAATGTATTGTGCATCCTAGTCAAGCGGAAGCGATTGCTATACCAGATTCAAATAACCTATTCGATTGATATTCTCGCAGAAAAAACTTTCTCTTTTATAGGTACGTAGTAGAGAAAGGAGAATGCAATGCTAAGTTCTGAAATCACAGTCTATGACTGGATGTATTTGTTCTTCATGGTTCTGCTGGTTCTTTGCATGTATGCGGGATACCGGTGGGGCCATGCGGATGGATATCGCAAAGGTTGTCGAGACCGTCGACTGGCAGAGCGGCAAGTGAGACGAATGCTACGATAGATTTGTCGAGAAGGATTCATAAAACGAGTCCTTCTCTTTTTTATTTGTTAAGGGGATAATTGTGGAAACAAAAGTTGCACGTACATCTGAGGGAATGCTTTGCGGAGCATATGTTGGCAAAATTAGATATTTCATAGATCCAGTAAAAGATGTTTGCATTTATGAAAAACCCAACGATTCTATTGATAATATTGTCGTTATGACTGCAATAATGGACAGCATTTTTGAAAAAGAGCATGTATGTCTTAATGATATTTGTAATCGTATTTCAGAAATCAAAAATACCGGATCGATATTATATGCTATTTCACCTTTAACGTTTGCGGATATTTTCGGGTTACACCATCATGAACTTGATGACACGATTCGAAAAATAGTTAATGTTATGAATCAGGATGAAAAAATTCAGTCTCTTTGTGTAGAATTTATACATCTTCTTCATGATATTCTATGGTTTAAAATTGATAAAACTGATATTCTTAATATTTTACCAGAATTCGACATTCTAGAATCAGAAGTTATATGTAGTACACAAGAAAAAGACATTTTCTTTGCTGCATTATGGTCTTTTATATTTTCAGAGGACTATGTATCTTGTTATGAAAAAGCTTCAAATCTTAAAGATACTAATTCTGACATTGTTGGTTTAGCTTGTACTTTTGCTGGATTATATTATGGCGTTGATTCTATACCAACTGATTGGTCCGAACAAGTTTTTGACATAAATCTTAAAAAAGCAGATGGGACCGACTTAATATTTAAACTACTATAAAATAAGGAATATTGGCTTATGTTAGACGAAAATAAAAAAGCTATTATTGCGGTAAAGATACTAAAAAATAAATTACATTTGAATCAATCTATAAACCTTGGTATATTGGCCGGTATGTTTATATCAATTGGCGCATTACTTATGAGTATAGCCAAGGAAGAAGGATGTAATAAAATAGTATGTGGTATTATGTTTTCTTCTGGACTATTTTTTGTAGTTGTGACTGGAGCTGAATTATTCACTGGAAACTGCATGATTAGAGGATTGCTTAGTGGAGAAACAGATGCAACAAATAAAGCATATTCACCAACTAAATTATTATTAACAAATTATATTTCTAATTTTATTGGAGCAATGGCTATGTTCGCATTAGTAGTAGCATGTAATTTTGATTATTCTACTCTAACCGATATAGCTGTTTCTAAATGCAATCAATCTGAATTGGTTATTTTTGCAAAAGGATTAGCGTGCAACATTTTAGTATGTTTAGCGGTATGGATAAGTGTGTATATAGAACCGACATGTTCTAAAATTGAACGTTTTATAGCTGTTCTTTTTCCTATAACCGCTTTCGTTGCTTGTGGGTTTGAGCATAGTATAGCTAATATGTTTTTTCTTCCATTTGGTATACTTGCTGGTAAAATTAGTATATTGCAAGCATTTATTCAATTGGTATTTACTACTATTGGAAATTGGTTAGGCGGATTTATACTCGGTGTTTTATTTAGTGAAACTATGATAGAGGAATAGGATAATGTTTTTAAACTCAGCTACATTTCAAGTAATAATTATTATATTACTATGTTTATTGGAAATTGCTCTATTATTGTTATTTTGGATGCTAGGATATCGTAATGGATATTCTGATTGTTGTTCTAAAAAACGAAATAAAAAACATAATGCATCTAAAACAAAACATACTGAATCAGAAACGGTTAGAATAGTTGCTAAACGTACACCTAAATATTAGGAGTTATATATGGTTCTTGAAAAAGATATGGTAAATCATCCCGATCACTATACACAAGGAGATATTGAATGTATTGATGCCATTAAATCTAGTATGACCACTGAAGCTTTTTGTGGATATTTAAAAGGTAATATTTTAAAATACATATGGCGATATGAAAATAAAGGCAACGAAATCGAAGATTTAGAAAAAGCTAAGTGGTATCTTATAAAATTAATAGAATTTTCTAAACAGAAAGAGTATGTAAATGAATAGATTAGTAGCATTTGATCAACCGTACGAAGTTGCAATTCTTAGTAATTATAAAAAAGATTGTTCATATTGCGGTATTGATTTTATTAATAAGCCAACCAATGTCGATTTAAAACATGACGGTTTTAGATTGTCATGCAACATTAGTTGGGATACGCCAATTTTATCAGAAAGTGATTATCGCGATATATACATAGCAGTGGTTGGACCAAATCCTAATACTAGAATTCTTGAAGTATTTATATTCAAAGTATCTGATATGTGTTGTGAATGGAGTTGTCTTGATAATAGATATATTTATCATTGTCAAGCTATAACAGCTACTCCAAGAATAATTAATATGATTACTGCTGTTTATACTAGAAAGTTCGTATCGGATTTTGAATCAATGTTAGGATGCAAACAACTTACAGCTAATGAGAAATGTGATCCTGTTGTATTTAATAAAACAGAATCAGTAGTTAATGTTAAAGATACTATTAGAAATATTGTAAAATCCATAAACGATGGAGAGATAATGATCAAGAACATTCCCGTTATAACTCATGTTATTATTAATGATCCGGCCGTAATAGTATTTTGGTCTGACACTACAAAAACGATTGGTAAATGCATGGATAATGATGTGTTTAATCCAGAGATAGGCCTGTCTATGGCCATATCTCGTAAATATTTTGAAACACTAGGATTTCCAAATCCTCGAGCAGCATTCAAAAGTCAACTTAAGCATGCCGAGGATCGTAGTGCTAAAACAAAAGAAAGGCGAAATCGTAAAATGAAGCTTTTAAAACCTGCAGAGGATAGTGCTAATGATTGATAATACATATATATTCAAAACTGATATACCTGATTTTGAATACTTCAAATCCCTTGTTGGATTACACAATTGTATTCATATGCTCGATGATGATATTTATATCATTGAAGGAAGTCCCGAAGATATTGAGGCATTTCGACAAGACTGGATACGATATAAGGAGTCATTATACAATGGATAACGGTTTTTATGATCTATACTTATATGTAGTTCCAGAAAATGATAAACTAATAAAAATTCCACATCTTACTAGAGAAGATGCTGAAAAATATTCTAAATATTGGTTTGATATGAATGAATTACATGATTATATGTTAGTAACTGAAGGTAGCACTCCTTGGTCTGAACCAATTCCAGATATTACTATAAAATCTCCAGAATGGATTTTATTAGAATATTCAACAATGTGCGAGGTGTAATAATATATGGTTCAAGTTGAAGATCATATTTATGCCAAGTTACAAAAAGATGCGGATGATAATCGTCAAATAATTAAAATCATATCTATTATAGTAGGTGTGATAATATTTGGATTGTTCTTTTTTACTTGGGGTGTCGATTTAATTAAGCTTGATATTCAAAAAAGAAATGCAGATTTACAAATGCAAATCGCAATTACTCAAGCTGAAACTAATAAACGAGTTATGTCTATTGAAAAAGAAGGACTAACTACTGAAGAATATTTTAAGTGGTTAGAAGTTCGTAACGATAACTAGGAGAGGATGATGGAGCCCGGATTTCTAATTCGAGTATTACTTATATCATTAGCCATTATTGTAATCGTATATTTAGCTAGTATGTTTTTTCTAAATTTATTAGCGACAATATTTATATGTGCTTATGGAGTTGTATTATGTATATAGGTAATACTTTTAATGATTATGTAATTTCAAATATTTTCCGAGAGTTAGAAGTTATTGACTTAAGAATTAAGACTCTTCCGGACTCCAAAAAGAAGGAAGCAGCTTTATTAAAGTCGAAAGAACTCAAAAAGATTATTATGGATATAGAAAAAGAGGTAAAATAATGATTAAACGAGAGGGACATTACATTCTAACCATTGAAGACTGGCAAACAATAATTAAATATTTTATGTTGACTCCAAGGACTGTGGCAATACATGAAGTTCCGGATCTTACATTTATAGAGTATCAAGCACGCGACATCTATACCAAAAAGATTTTATTCAGTTTCTACAATCACGACGGAAAGATTCGTATTCCAGGAGATAATAAAACAATTGCTTACGAGATTGATATTTCTCAAATTCTTACTAAGAATCCGAACATGCCTCCGCAACATATTTTAGATAGCGTAAAGTCTAATGCTCGAAAAAGTCGAAAAACTTTTGCAAATCGTATTAAAAGTACAGAAAAGACTACTAAACGAAAAGTAAAGCAATCTGACGAGACAGAGTAATTCGCAAAATTTTCCGGTTGTATAATGAGGAGAGGGAGAGATAAGGCTCTCTCTTATATTTTTCCTCATTGTAAAAACTCTTGAAAGGAGTAAAAAATGAGTCATTCGGATAGTTTGAAAAATGTACCAACTGTTGATTCAAAGGAGTTTGAAAACTTTCTAAAAAATAATGGTTTTTATGAAACTATATCACCTGATAATGCCATTAATGATGCAGAAAGTAAAACAAACGAAGATGTTCAACAAGAAGACACATCGATAAGTATGAAAATATTTAATAAAGTATCCAAATGGTGCGATAAAAATCCGGAAAAGAGTATGCTTATATTTTTCGGAGGAGCAACAATTATTATATGCAAAATAAGTGTTGCACTACTTTCGCAAGCAATTTTTAAGGGTAATGTTAAAACAGCTAAGTATTTTGAAAAGCATTCATCATAGTTTTAGATAAAATGGCGGGTGTCTAGTATTATATTCCATATATGAGAGACTAGACATAAATCCGAGGATAGAAGTGGTAGGGCAACTCGGATATTTTCAAAAGTTTCCAACAGATAGCGAGATACAATGATATTTCTAACATCAGATCCTCATTTTGGACATGCTAATATTATTAGGTATGTTGATCGGCCATTCAACGATGTTGACGAAATGGACAAAACTTTAATTGACAATATTAATAATACAGTAAATATTAATGATATTTTGTATATACTTGGCGATTTTACAATGGGTGGTAGTTATACAAAATGTATGAAATATCGATCTCAAATTAATTGTAATCACGTTCATTTGATTTTTGGCAATCATGACAAGCGAAATATCTATAAAGATGATAAACCGCCTATTTTTGAAACAATAAATGATTATCAAGAATTTGATATTGATGGTCTAAAAATCTGTATGTCACACTATCCTTTCTTTTCATGGAATGGACGAGAGTATGGATCCATTATGTGTCATGGACATATTCATTCGAAAAAGAGAACCAATGAAATAAACCAATGGCAGGGACTTCGTAGATTTGATGTTGGAGTAGATGCAAATGACTATACTCCGGTATCGCTAGATTATATCTATGAATTTTTTAATAAATCACTTACTGATATTTTTGATCTCGACCTTTAAAAAATTTTTTAATGCTCAGTTAGAAAGCGAGATATAATGAACTATAGAGAAGCATCTGAACATTTTGTAAACACTGCTTTTTGTCTATTGGATACATATAAACATGCTCCTAATTCTATCGATCCGAATAAAGAAGCATATTTGGATGGAGATTATGGGTTGCGCATAGATAAATTTGGTAGATTAAATGTAGTTGATCCACGTGGAAATCTAATAGCACACAGCTTTAATGAATCCTATAGTCAAATAACTTATATTGGAAGACTCCTAGCAGTTTATCTTGAACATTTGCAAATAGATGACTGCTAGTATTATATTCATGCGCCTTTAGCTCAGTTGGTAGAGCAGGAGACTTTTAATCTCAAGGTCATGGGTTCGAGACCCATAGGGCGCACCATTGATATTTAATTAAGGAGTTGAACCTTTGCTAATGTGGGAAATAATAGTACCTGTAGCGAAGTCCAAGTGTGACAACTGGTTGGGGTAGTTCAACATAAATCTAATAGGCGGGGATTAGATTTATATTTTTAAGGAGAGTATATGGCACGAGCTCGAGTGTGTGATCGATGTAATAAAACTATAACAGGAAATGATGCATATTATGCATTCGGTGCCTATAAATATTGTCCAAGAAATTGGGGCAAAGAATGGCGTCCTGATCTAGAGGTCGAATTATGTGACAAATGCATAAACGACTTTAGAGATTTTATCAAAAATAATGAGGAAAAATTATGAAACTTGCTATAAACAACTGCATTGGCGGTTTTAATGTTAAACAGGATATTATAGAAAAGTATAACCTGGAAGATGTTAATCTATGGGATTCAAACGATTGTCATACTAATAAGAAACTTATTGAGCTTATAGAACTGGGTATCGATTGCAGCGGTGACTGTTCTGAGTTGATTGTAGTAGAAATTCCTGATGAATCAACCGACTATTACATTGATGCTTATGATGGAGCAGAGGGTGTACTATATGTAGTAGATGGTAAAATTCATCGTTTACTGATGATATAGTTTTAAGCGGTGAATAACGAGCGTGGAAGAAGCTCTCGTTATTATATTTAAATGCCCCTGTGGCGGAATGGCAGACGCAGCGGACTTAAAATCCGATGACCTTTGAGTCGTGAGGGTTCGAATCCCTCCAGGGGCACCTATTGATATTTGATCATATATTATGCATCACTAAGAGAAAGAGTTGTATGTCTAAAGAAATACTACTCGTTCATCCAGAACGTATAGATTGTTATGATTCGGATACGCATTTATTATGCAGATGTAATTGTGATGTACCATTGATATATCGAATACAAATAAAGAAACTTTATAAATCTCCGCATGTGTACAAATATGAATGCGCTGATTGCGGATATATAGGAGAAGAATATGATTGCGATTTTGACTGTTCAAGATGCGAGTTAACAATCGACGAATGCCCTCGTAGTCATAGAATATGATACCTATTATATTTTTAATTAATATCGAAAGGCTAATACATTTATGAATCTTGTACAGAGAAATCGAGAAATTGTTGCATTGAAAGATTGCGGTCAATCTTATAGTAATATTGCTATACAGTTTGGTATAAGTCCTTCAAGAGTTATGCAAATTTATAAAAGAGAAAAACAGCATATTATTTCAGAAAAAAATCATATCAATGCTGTAAACGGCGATGCTGATTATCTTTTTTATGATTCTATATTAGAAGCATGCGATACAGAGCCACAGGCAACTAGAGTTTTTAGATGTCTTGATAGGGCTGGTATAATTAGTGAAATTGAAATCAACAATGGATCATTGGATTCATATTCTGATGAAACTTTGTTAGGAATTAGAAATTTTGGATCGATGTCGCTAAAATTTGCTAGAAAAGCTAATATTTTGTATAAACAAAAATGCAATTTGTAAATTGTCTATGTAGCTCAATTAGAAAGCGAGAAAAAAAATGTCTCTTGAAGATATTATTAAGGAACAGATATCTAATATTAAAAGCATTGTCTCTGAAATCGATAATCATTCTGATGATAGTAAGTTTTTTCGCGAACTTAGTCAGCAAGCTCAATATATTGCTGGCGATATCGACAAAATTCACTCAGGATATTATGTAGCATTTATAGAGGTTGGCCCAGATGATGATTTTATTAGAATTTATTATCCTCTTGGATTTATGACCGAACATGAAGCTTATAAAATTTTAGATGAGGAATTGGATGTTGACGACGAGTCTTACAACGAAAACGGAGTTTTTGAAGTATCCGAAGAAAAATACAATAAGTATTGTGATCTTATAAAAATAAAAAGATTCTACGATTATACCAAACAAAACAAATATGAAATAATTGATATTTTACCGCCAAACTTTATAGAAAATCTAAAAGCAAAAATAGATAAACTTAGAAGCGATCTAGGGCTTACTCGTAGATGGATGCACGTACAATATAGACCATTTAAATAGATGTTATATATTTTAAAAAAGCTCAAATAGAAAGCGAAAAGTTATTATGGCTATACATAGATGTATTCATGAACGTGGTCTACGACGCATTAAAGATGTGGATTCGGATCAAACTGCAATGGTTGTAAACAATGATATTATTCGCACAGCAATAGAGCAGGCATACAATGAACTAGGAAGTGGACGGATACAACCAGCTAGACTTTTTAATATTCTAGCTCGGTATGATTATATTGATACTTATACTGGAGAAACAGATATTTCTAAATTGTCTAAACTTTCCGATAAAGAGCTCCTTAATATGCATGGCGTTGGACCGGAATCTATTAAGTATCTTAAAAGAACTATCGATATTTTAAATGGAGCTGATCCATTGCCAAAGAAAATGTATACTATACAAGTAACTTTTGAAGAGCTAGCTTCATTGCGTCGTATTTATGAACGAAAGCAAAACGAAACTGAATTGCTAAAAAGAATCATTAGCAATGCAGTATTAGTTGAATAATTATATTTTACTTTAAAAATGGAACTATTATGAAAAATAATACTGAATCAAATAAGAAAGAAAAAAAGTTGTCGCAAGAAACAGTTTATATGTGGATGATCCTATATGATTTTTTTAGATCGAACGGTTTTTATGAAACTAAACAAAAACAACAATTGGGAATGAATAATGAATCATAAGATGCAGAATTTTTTGGGATTGTGATTTATTTCATGAAAATTAAAATATATGAAAACACAGTTATTGGAACACTTTGTTATTCTGAAGATGCTATTTCTAAATTACAACGATATCAATACCTTATTGCTACTTTAATCGAAATAAATAATCTACGATTAGATTATTATATTGATTCATGTAATTATAAAATTTATATGAGATTGCATGGTTCGATAACCAATATGCTTCGATTTAGAACCTCATTGAAATGCTGTTTAAATCTTATAGAAATTTAAAAAAAAATAAGGAAATGTATATGATAGTAGTCTCGACAATGGATGGTAAAGAGTATCTGTTAAAGAAATCCAAATATTATGATAATGCTAAAGAATTAGCTGGTCTTTTATTTAATGAAAATGTAACCATGGAATATGTAAAAGCTATTGATGGAACATATATTTCAACAAAGCATATAATTACGGTAAAAGATTTGTAAAAATTACATTGGGGGAACATTATCTATGAAACAATTAGTGAATTGCCCAAACTGTGGAGCACCAATCCACGATTATATCTGTAGTTATTGTGGTACTGTTTTTCCCACCGATTTAGAAGCGTTTAACGGACGAGATACATTGCTGATATCAATTGATGACGATAAAAATCTATTGTTACAAAATCTAAGTATTTCTAGTATAGAATCAGAAAAACTTTACGATAGTTTATGTTGTGACAACCAGCGTTATTTTACAGTCAATCATGAACCACGAATAACTATTGTGGGATACCCTTATGATGATAAAGCACTTATGCATCATTTGAAAGAGTTGAAAGATATTTTCAACAAACGTTTAAGATTGTAGGAAAATTTATGAAAGAAATCAAATGGGGAGATGGCATCATTCATACATGTAGCGGTAAAGAATGTTTTACACATGACAGAGCTTGGTGTACTGCATTTTCTAGTCTACATTGTCAATATCGAAATAAGAGCAATATTCATCAAATTACTTTTATAAAAAAGGAAGAAAAATGATTAACAAAAATGATATTTCAATAAAAGCTATGAATGCTTCGGCAACCGTATTGGCTGGTAGTCTAGTGGCAGTAAAGACTATGAGTTTTGCATATCTTTGTATAAAAATTATACAAAGAAGCAATGCCGTTATTGGATTTATCAGTCTAGTTGGTCTAGAAATTATTTATAACAAAGCTGGTAGAACTTTTGCAGATGCTGTTCATAAGAAAGGCAAAATAATATGATTTATGTAATAGTATTAAATGAACAACATTTTGCCATTGACAAAGGCGATGATCCATTAACTGGATCGGATATCATAGATTTGGTTAACGAGTTTAATATGCAAAATACATCGATTACTAATTTGGTATTAGCATGCATTCCTAAAAATTCTAAAGACGTTGAACATAAGGAAAAGCTTTCTAATGATTTTAAAAAATGATGAAGAAATAATTTTAACTAAGCCAACATATATTGAATCTCGTGACGATTTGCATGTGTATGCTGTATGTAAATGTCCTGTAAATACAAATTATGGTATTGTAATCAAGAAACAATACACTCATCCGAGTTGGTATAGATTTAAATGTATTGAATGTGGTTTAGAAGGTAAAGTGTGGGGATAATATGGCTATACATAAATATATTCATGAACATTGTCCAAAATGTGACAAAGATGTAGATTTTGAAATTGTTATGAGATATGTTGATTATAATGGAATAATTCCATGTTTAAGATGCCCATCATGTAATACAGAATGTCCATCATATTCATTTAGAGATTTTATATCTACTGGCAAAGTAATAATTGGAGTATAATATATGACTAAACCAATCGATGATAAAAAAGAACTATTCATCTCCATAATGATAGCTATATTACTAATTATACCAATAAGTATTGCGGTTACTGGGTGTTCAGAAGCGGAAAGAAAATCTACAGAAATCAGTAGAGATGCTGATAATTTTGAAACACCCAGAAAGCTTACAATAATAAATACTCGAAATGACAAAATCATTTTGGAATTTATTGGAACATTTTCTGTTCAAACCGATCATGATGAGGGAGAGATTGATATTCTTTGTTCTATCGGTGATAATCGATATGAAAAGCATTTCTTTAAGATAAATGATTGGACGACATATGTAATAGAAGATATGAGTAATCAAGGTGTAGAAAAGTATTATCGAGAAATTAAATACTATCCAGAAAATAAATAGATGCTCTTATTAGAAAGCCGTTAAATTCTCTTGAAAGGAGATAGAGTTATGTCCGGAGAAGCTAAGGTATTGATTTTTGTTGGCGTTTGCGCAGCTACTGTTATAGGAGGTTTTGCAGTAGATGATTATATTCGTCGTAAGCAAGATCTTCAAAAGAAAATTTCAGATAATGAACTAGAACTAAAAAAGGCTGAACTTGAAGGGACATATCCTCCAGAATATTGGACAGCAAAAGCTGCTGAAGCAGAGGCCGATGCTAGGGTTCGCCAAGCACGAATTGAGTCAGAAGAAAGACTTCAACTTGATGCTAGAGATCGAGCAGAAAAAGAAAAAGAAGCTCTTCGCAAGTTTGAACAAAATGCTCCAGCAGAGTATTGGGAGCAAAAAAAGTTCGAAGAAGAGGAGAAAACAAAACGAGAGTCTGACAAGCGTCGTTTTGAAGCTGAGCAAGAAGCGGCTAAATTGCATAACAAAGCAATTGAGGAATCTGCTAAAGCAGCAGAGCGAGCCATCAGACGATCTATTGGATCATATTCTGGGTATAACTACATTTAAGTAGTACTCAGATTTGTGGGTGTTGATGAGGGAGTGTCTGAATGGGCAACAACGGCATCAACGAATAGTAGGCGGACAAAGGAAGAGAATAAATCAAGTGGTGGGTCCTACTATTATATTTTAAGGCTCAAGAGAAAGCATAGAAATGAATACATTATTTTGTCCTATTTTAAATAAAGAATGTATTGGTAAAAATTGTGCAATGGCTATTAAACTAGATCACTTTACGATTAGTGCATATGAGGTAATATATCAATGTGGATTGGTATCTACACACGATTCATATTCTTTTGGAAAACCTCACTATATAGATTCCGAATTTAAAGAAACACAAAATGAATAATATACAAATGTATGGTGATGGAATAGACATGTATGAGTTAATTCCTAATCTATATGAAAATGATAAATTATTGATATCTACTGGTAAAAAATTCTGGGTTGGAGTAATCGAAGGAATTTATCCAAGTCCACCAATTCCAAGACGAAAAACTAAATGTTTTACTTCATCTGACGTCTATTTATATTTAGATACTGAAGTATTTAGTATGCCACAAAAGAATAATAATGGAGAATTTTATAAAGTTTTTTATAAGCTTCCTAGAAAAGAATTGATATTTACGCAATAACTTTAAATGCCCTCGTAGCTCAGTGGATAGAGCAGAGGTCTTCTAAACCTAAGGTCGCAGGTTCGAATCCTGTCGAGGGCACCTATTATATTTCGAATTTATTTTCAACATGTAGTCGACAATTTTTAGAGCTAGTGATTTTCTAAAATACTCGTTTAAGGATGAATAATATATGAATATTCAAAATAGCTTCTTTGTAATATTAGATAGGTTTGATATGAATCTTGATGGTAGTATTCAAACTCGTATTATTGGTGTATTTGATGATTTTAGCATTGCCAAAGAAAACATTGAAAATTTGAATTTAAAAAATTTTAGATGGCTTGGCAAAACTCGTTTTAAATTTAGTGATGGAATGTTGGCTCATGAAGGAGAAATTAAAATATTTCCAAAGAATCTTATGTGGATAATGTTGTAAAAATTAATGGATATAGTGAAAGGAATAGAATATGACGGGTTTGATAGTCATTGGTTATCAAGGAATTGGTAAATCTAGTTTGTCTAATCATTATAATACATCTTTTATAGACTTCGAAAGCAGTTTGTTTAAAGTTAATAATGTTCGAAATAATGATTGGTATATTGTATACTGTAAACAAGCTGTGTCAATGGCTAAGCAAGGACTTGTAGTTCTTACGTCATCTCACAAATGCGTTCGTGATGAATTGTCGAAGTATGATCAAGATGGTTTTGCTATTGTTACCATAACTCCATCGTATTCTCTCAAAAACAAATGGATATATAAACTTCGCGATCGATATTTGTCAGATCCTTCTGAAAAGAATATTGCTGCTCTTAAAAATGCTGAAGAATGTTATGATGATAATATTCGAGAAATAGCTAGTGAATCTGCTTTTTCGCATATATTTATCAATTCAATGGATTATAGTCTTAGATCAATTGTTAATGCTTTGTGCAGTATTTATAGTAACAAATCGCGTGCTTATTCTTATAAGAATTTTAGAGATGATCGTGAAGAAGATACTTTCTAAAAAAAAATAAAATAATTTATATCTCTATATAGACTAATAAAAAAATAAGTTTTTAAGCTCAAAGAAAGCCGTTAAAATCTCTTGAAAGGAGATAATCATGAAGTGGGACGTTTATATTTGGCCAATTAGTAATGCTAATGCTGTTAGACTTGTTGCTAAAGATGTCGACAGCGATACAGCTCAAGAAATTTCTAATCGGTATTTTAGTACTAATATTTACGATACATATCTAGTTCCTACTGGAACACAACTCTTCATTTAGTAATCAATCCGCGAGAGGTCGGTATTTAAAAGCAGTAGACTCGCAACGCTGCTTTTATTTCTTATAGGGTAATAAACAATTATAGAACTTAAATATATAATATTAAAAAGGAACATATAATGCGTGATAATGAAACATATGTTAATAATGTACTTATGAGTGTTATTGGTGAATCATTGGTTAAAGCTGATGCATCATTTTTATTCGGTTATGATTTTAGTGATATTATAGATAAATATAGTCCATTACTTCAGAAAAAGAAACCGGAAACTGATATTTACAAAAAAGATATTGAGGAACTAAAACAACTGATAGCAGCAATAAATGCATCAACGCCTTTCCTTGGAAATTCCTACAATTTAGTTATGGATAAAATAGATTTTATCGAACAAGAAATTTGTGGTTAGAAAGTTTTATTTTGAGAAGGAGAATACTATAATGAATGACGGACTATCTATGCGTTTTAAGTCACATACTATGACGGAAGATGCCAAACGTAAATCAAAAATTATTCGCGACTCTGTAGGTGTATTAGCAGATAATATTGATATTTTTTGTTCAGATTCTAGAGAAAGGTCGTTAGCATTAACAAAACTTGAAGAATGTCTATTTTGGTGTAATGCTGATTTAGCTAGGAATCAGTGATGGATAAACAAATACCTCCAATTTTTAAAAAGGACTTCATAAAACATATATTTTTAGGTATATTAAATCCTCAAGGTCCTTTTCCTGATAAAATTTATGCACATTCTATTTCTATATCAGATCCACCAGTTTTATATATTCCTAGAATTTATGCAGATGCAATAATAACTATGGATAAAGAAGATAACGCCATAGGTCATTGTGAATGTTCGAACTGTCAAGTAGCTATAAATCCATTTGACATATATTGTTCGAATTGCGGTGCAAAAATCAAACGTAGACAAATTATAGGAGAAGAACAATGAGAAAAATATTTTTGTATACATACCATATTGATGAAGAGCGTTTTAGCCAAACATCGAATTTGATGCTGGAACGAGAAACCGTTAACATTGAAGGACGTAATGAGCATGAACTCATATTTGCTATAGGCAATAGTCATATGCATCAGATTCGTATAGCTGTTGCCTCTGGTCCCGGTAAAGTATATTACGATTCTAATAGTGCAACTTATCGAGTGTGGTTTGATGGTCCAGACAGGGATAAAGCTATAGAAGCTATTGGTAATTATATTCTTGATCGAGTCGCTCCTGAGATTAGAAATCATAAGAGTTTTATCGAAAGACTTGAAAAAGAACGTGCTCGTGCATTTAGCTTGCTTGAAAAAATTCCTGAAGTATAACAATAGAAGTATTATATTTCGAACAACTGCAAAATGGTATGGATAATGAGTAAATATATCTACATTTTACAAAAAAGCTATATCGATTTATATAGAAACTACAATTATGGTCATATTCCTATAGCAGCTAGTAATGATTATGATACAATCACTGATTATGTAAAAAATTTAATAAATGATATTTTAATACATGGTGATGTGTATTTTAATGATTATAAACCAGAAAATTTAATTGTATGGCATGGTTATAATTATTATACAATTTGTGGAAATGATCGTAAAACGCTAATAATTTTTAAAATTCAAACAGTTCCAAATGTTAATGATATAGGAGACTCAAAATGTTAGACCGTATACTTAACATTAAAGATAAACTTCTTAATAAAAATATTGACACTACTCGTAAATTAGAAATAGGATCTGGAATTGCTGTTATCTTAGGTGCTGTATTTATTAATTTTCTATCTGATGATATTTCATCTACTGATTATACAGAAGATTATGAACCTATTGTTGACGATACGAACGTTGATATTTCAAAAGAAGATAAAGAAAGTAATGATAGTTAGTAATGTCTAAGAAATTTTGGGGCTGTCAAAAACGGTCCCTTTCTTTTTGTTGACATTTTTAGAAATAAGAAAGAAGGACTGTTTATGACTAAAAAAGTATTTATTAGTCTTCCTATGCGAGATCGAACTAATGATGAAATTCGTAAAGACATGAATGATATTCTCAGTTTGGTAAAGTCTGTTTATGAAGAAACAGGTGAAGATGTCGAACTTATCGACACAGTTAATGAAAATAGTCCGAATCCTGATGTTAAAAATGATGGTGTATGGTATCTTGGAGGATCTATTTTAGATCTCTGTGAAGCAGACCTCGCTATATTTCATCCCGAATGGCGTACTGCTCGTGGTTGTATTATAGAGCATATGATTTGTGCAATGTATAATATTCCTTATTTTGATATTTCTATGGATTATGGCGATCTGGAAAATGATATAGTCGATAACACGCATGATTGGGATATGGTTGGAGAAATTAATCGTGAATTGAGTGACCAATTAGCTGAAGATGAAGGTTTGGACGATATTCTAAATGATGAGGATGTCGAAGATGCTCTTGGCTTTGAACATGATGATGTAGATGATTTAGTTGAATCTGATCCAGATTTAAACCCAGATGCAGAGTATAAAGGTCTTACTCCAACTATAGTTATAGTCGATGATTTTGAGAATGATGAAAGTGTAGAACATTCAGATGAATTAGAACCTGGAGAATATGATGCAGATGTTCGGTAGGCGCGTTGTTAGAGATGCTACTGATATTTTAGCCATAGATCCTGAATCTAGTGAAGATATTTCTCATCATGGAATTAAAGGACAGAAATGGGGTGTAAGACGTTATCAGAATCCAGATGGAAGTTTAACGCAAGAAGGCTATATACATTATGCTAAACAAAATATGAAAAAAGCAAAAGCTAGAAATTTAGATAAATGGGGTAAAGACCCCAATCATAATGTGTTATATATTATAGGGACTTCTGGATCTGGAAAATCTACAACTGCAAAAGGTCTAGCATCTAATGATGATTCAATAATTCATCTCGATACTCTTTTAGAAAAAGAAGCGCATAAATCTCCTTCTTTCAATAAAGATTTTGAGCATTTTCTACGAAATAAGGGTGTCGATATTGACAAAGCTCGAGATGCAACTATTGATAAAAAAGAAAGATGGAAAGCTATCGATGATATTGGCAATCATGTAGAATCTTATGGAAGAGATTGCTATAATCGTGGAAAACGTGTAATTATAGAAGGCGCCCAAATGGGTGACGACACGATGTTTCCAGATAAAAATTATTTTAAAGATAAGCCGACCATCACTATGAAAAACAATTATATTCGTAATAGTATACGAGCATCAAGACGTGATGGCGATAAATTAATAGATACTGCTAAAACAGTACTCGATCCTAAAAGAAAAAACTGGTATAATTACATCAATAAAAATATAGATAAGATTAACAATCTATCACATAGTACTCTATTTGGAAATAGAACATATTTAGCTCATCATGGTATTAAGGGTCAACAATGGGGCGTTCAAAACGGTCCTCCGTATCCATTAAAACCTACAGCTACTAATATTTCAGATAAAACATATTCTAAAATAAATGAATTGTATAAATCTATGCCTTTATCTGATAGAAGATTGATCGATCCTGATATTTCTGATGAACCACAAGATTATTTTAGCAGTCCAGAATATTATAAAAATAATACTGCTTTTAATTCAGTAAGCGATCACGGTTTCGTTATCGCTGAAAAAATACCAAAAGAACAAAACATTGACGGAACAAATGGTGTTGAAATTGGTATTGGAGTTACTAAAAAAGGTCGCGGTATAGGTACTGGTTTAACTAAAAATCTTGTCGATTGGTTTGATAATCAGAATATTTACGACGTAATGTGGTGGCCAGTTGATAAACAAAATATTGGGTCAATACGAATTGCGGAAAAGAATGGTTTTATAAAAGATCCATTAGGTAGCAATTATATTTATGCTAAAGAACATGCTAAAACAAAATTAGGAATAGTGTAATGCATGATAATCCTTATATCAAACATAATTATTCAACGCCTAAAGACATTATATCAAATTACTATATAGAAAAGAAAATTCAATCAAGTGTTAGAAATGCAAATAAATCAATGCCATTTTTAAAAATACCCAGAGGTAATGCTAAGCGATATACAAGTTCTATCGTAATAAAAAACTTTTTTCTTAATTTATATTATGATAATATTCGCAAAAATTACCCCTAGTATATAGGAAGAGATGTTAGACAAATTTAAGTCCTGCAAGGATCTATAGGCATATTTTAGTGATTCTAGTTATGTTAAGTCCTACAAGGATCCACAGGCATATTTTAGTGATTCTAGTTATGGTTTAGCGTCTCTTCCTTTTTTTATTTCTTCAAAAGAAAGGATATTATGGAAACGTGACACTTATATTTTTGTAAAATGATAGGAAAAGAGAAAGGACAATTTATGTCAATAGGAACTACATTCCTAAAGTTTCAAAAAATTGTGATAAAAAATGCTCCAACAATTTTAGCAGTAGTCGGATCGATTGGTGCAGCAGCATCTGTAGGTTTGGCTATTAATGGAACGCTTAAAGCTCAAGAAGAACTTGAAAAGAATATTAAGCAAGAAAAAGGCGAGTCATATTACAAGTATAAGCAAGCTGAGGACTTGATAAATAAGGGTTACGATAGTTCTGCTGTTTGCAAAACACTTAACGTAAAAGTTGTTAAAACCGATGAAGAAGCAAATGAATATGTTACTGAACTTATGCAAGTTACGCCAATGGATAAAAAGGATAAAATCTTTCTATATGCTAAATACTATTGGCCAGCAGCAGTAACATTGGGATTGTCTATATTTTGTATATTTAGTGGCAATCATATCAATAAGAAACGCATTCTACAACTTACCGGTGCTTTGGCTTTGAGTAAAAAATCTTTAACGGAATACAAAGATAAAGTTGAAGAATTGGTGGGGACTAAGAAAGCTCAGGAAATTGAAGATCAAGTAATTCATGACAAAATTGTAAATAATCCTCCAACTGAAGCAAATACTGTGATACCGAATATGGGCAATGTTCCCGATCTTAGTCTATGGTATGATGTAGACTCTGATAGATATTTCTATAGCAATATTGAATATATTCGTAAAGCTGAAATAGAAGCTCAAAGAATGTTGGAAGCAAATGGAACTATTACACGTAATGATATTTATGGAATTTTAGGAATAAAAGAAATTCCTCTAGGAGAGAATTCAACATGGATATACGATCCAGATAGATCTGGTGTCCATAATGAAATTAGACTTAAGACAGGTGCCGATCTAGACGATAAAGGCAATCCTGTTGGAACACTAACGATGAATGATCTGTCGTTACCATCTAATGAATGGTTTAGTGAAGTTTAACATGTTTATGGTAGGAGTAAAAAAGTCTTAAGGCTATTTACTCCTACTATTTATATTTGATTGGAAAGTAATAGAATGCGACTGTAAATGAACTACATAGATTCAGATGAACAACATCCATTGATATTTTTATGGATTTCACTTCATGTTACCGCTCTTATTTTAGCATGTCTTAAAATGATTGGCGCGCTAGAATTTATATCTTGGTTTATAATAGGTATACCTTTGATATTAGATCTAGGAATAATATGCCTAATAGTAATAATAATCTTAACACTTAGATTATTATCTAATAGATTTAACAGAAATTGTTAAAAGATATTTCGCAAAAATAACCACTGTTCATATAGGAGACACAGGTAGTGTCTAAAAGTTGAAAGGGTAGTAAGATGGCAGAAGTAATTAGTTTTAAAGATGAGGTAAAGAAAGATACGTATGACGGTATTGTAGATGGGATTGCCGAGTTCGGCGGCGTATGTGCATATGTACTTGTGCGTTACGCAACATTCAACAAAGCTCCTGCAAACGATAGTATCATGAAGAAGGTGCTTCGTGAAGTGGGAAGCGTTTCGTTGGCAAGTGTTGCAATGAATGCGACTAACAGTGGGGTAAAATATGTCGGAAAGACTCTAAAGCCATACCTAGTACGTAAGTAACTCATATAGGGACTGTCTAAAAACGGTCCCTTTCACTTTTTCTTATTTATATTTTAATAGTTAGAATTGCGTAAAATATTCGCAAAATTTACTTTTGGTATATAGGACAGAGACAAAGGGTCTCTTAGAGAGAAAGGTTTTTAATATGGAACGGAAGATTATTGAGACGCGGCCCGACGGAACAGAGATTGTTACCATCGAGAAGTCTGGCGTGGTTTTCCGGGATGCTGTGATTGGCATCGTTGGAGGCTTAGCAGGCCTCGCTATGGGAGGCGTAACTGTCCCAGTAGTGAGTGCTGTCTTGCCGGAGGCTATAACGTCGTCAAAAGTGGCGACGTATGCAGCAGTCGGTCTGACTTCATTTACTGTTGGTGAAGTGACGGAGCATAGCGTGAGGCGGGCGTTGACTGACGTTGCCGAATTCACTGATGGCGTCCAGGAAGAAGTGTTGAAGAGAAAGGCTTCGAAAATGGCTGAAGAGATGGCCGAAGAGGTCTCGAGTAACGAAAAGAAAACTTCCGCAAAAACAGTGCGGGAGGCCAAGAAGTAATAAAGTCCTAGATAGGGATTTATGGAGTCGGTAAAACGGCTCCTTTCCCTTTTGCTTCTTATACGAGTATTTATATTTTCGTAATAATTATTGTATTTATGAAAAATGATAGGAGAATTTAATGGCTAATAAAGCTGTTATTAAGCGTCATGTTGATCCTGATATTTTCAAAAATTACATAAAAAATCGAGGAGTATCAATTCGTCAACTTGGTACTCTTTGCGATTCTCATGAAAAAACAATTCGTAGAATGTTGCAAACTCGTGAAGTTACTCTTAATGTAGCACTTGATTTATGCAAATATTTCGACTGTAACTTCAATGAGATATTTGGACCTGACACTAGTCCAGAATGGAAGAAGTCTATGGTTGATATTCTAAAAACTGTACGTTAAGGAGGTAATAAGTTGGCGAATCGCGAAATACCAGAAACAGATCCTGCTAAATTGAAAGAAAAATATCCAAGTAACTCGCATACTAAAAAGAATGAAGTATCATCTGATACTTCTACTAAAAAAACTCGACAGATAGCTCAAGGTAAAGTTCGAAAGCAAGGGCTTATACGAAAGTTTACGCGTTATATTATTGAAGATACTGTCGAAAGTGCTCGTGAAAGAACATTAGCGGATATTGTTATACCTGGAATCAAAACGCTATTGTTTGACACAGCTACAGAAGTATTAGATCTGATGCTATTTGGTGGTACTGGAGATACTATAAGAAGCTCTAGGAGACGTTCTGACAGTCGAAGAGAAGGCCGTACGTCATATAGTCGATTCTATGATGAACGAGGGCGTAAATCATCTCAGAGAGAGTCATATCGTGATCTACCGAATGATCCAGATGATATTATTCTTAATACACGTCGAGAAGCTCAGAACGCTCTAGAAGAGTTAGATTATATGATTCATAAATATGGTCAAGCATCTATTGCTGATTATTATGATATTGTCGGTATAACTAGTGAGTTTACTGATAATAAATATGGATGGACGTCTCTTCGAGGAGCTTCGATTAGACCTATCCGTGATGGTTTCTTGATCGTTCTTCCTCGTACTCAGGTGCTTGATGATTAAAAAGATATTCTCTTGAAAGGAGAAATAGGAATGAATGTTATTAGTTTGATAAAAGCTAGCAAGGGAATGAAGCATATTACAAAAGCTAAAGTTATTTTGAATAAGCATGCTCCTGAAATTCTTCTTGTGTCAGGAACTATAGTTGTAATATCATCAGCTGTTTATGCATGCCGACAGACACTAAAGGCCCATGATATTTTGGAAGAGGCTAATTCAGATCTTGCTGATGTTGAGAAGGCTATAACAGTAAGCAATTCTGATGACTATACGCCAAAAGATGCTCGTAGCGATCGTAGGAAGGTCTATGGGCGAACGTTCTTCGATCTTGCTAAGTGCTATGGTCCTGCTGTAATTGGAGCAATTATAGGTTTTGGCATGATATTTGGCGGACATAAGATTCTTCGCGGACGCAATATTGCTCTAACTGCTGCATATTCTACTCTTCTCGCTCAGTTTAAGGATTATCGAGCAAAGGTTGTAGAAAAGCTCGGAGAAGATGAGGAATTTCGTCTTCGTTCTGGTATGGAAGAGCGTGCTGCATCTATTATTGATGAAGATGGCAATGAAGTAGAAGCTGCCGTTAATTATATTCCAGACAATGGAGAGGGTCATTCGATATACGCTCGTATATTTGATGAAACATGCAGTAATTGGTCTCGCAATCCTGTAGCCAATCTAACTTTTCTTCGTGGTCAACAGCATTTTGCAAATGAGAAGCTTCGCGCAGAAGGTATTCTATTTTTGAATGATGTATATGAGTCACTTGGTCTTCCCCGTACATCCGAAGGTCAGATTGTTGGTTGGGTATGGGACCCGAATAAGGAAATAGATGATCATGCTGGTGATAATTATGTAGATTTCGGCATCTATAATGAACTTTATAAGGATGCCGCTCGACGTGATTTCATTAATGCTGCAGAGCCGTGTGTATGGCTTGACTTCAATGTAGACGGAGTCATATATGATCTGATGTGAGATCAAAATGGTATGAATGCTGTGGGTAGTGGAGAATTTTGGAGAGATATTTTCAACTACCCATGGCTTTATACTTATAAAGGAGGTGGATATATAGAATGAGTATTAACGGATTTGCCAAAGCAGGTTGGTTTCTAGTTGGTTTAGGTGTTGGTATATTCAGTACTACGCTTATTATGAAAAAAGAACTGGACAAACCAATAGGCGAAATAGAGGAATATATTCCTCTAGAAGATCGTGAAGATTTCGAATTTTCAAAAGATATTTTAGAAAATGGAGAAGATATTGAGAATGATACAGAAACTGGCTCGTATGATGAGTCAGATAGTAGGAATGGTGCGAAAGGTAGTAGACACAATACAAAAGATATTTCAGAACGACGAAGAAGTAGTAGACAATCAGGGCGAGGACAAAGTGGACATAACAATAGAGAAAAGCATAATTCCGAATTCTCGTCCAATCAGAATGACATTCTCGACTACTACAGAAGCTCTAATAAAGATGCTACGAGACCGGAAAGTAGATCTGTCACAAATAAACACGGGAAAAAGTTCGAAGAACAACGAGGTCGAGGATCTAAAAACCAATCGACCAGGTATTCTAAAATGTATCAAGAACAAGATATCGAACAAGCTATCCACGCAGTCAACTCAAAACGAGGATCTAGAGACAGCTATTCCGTAACTAATAGTGGAACGGGAGTAGACTTGGACGAGTCATATTATGAGGACGACAGTCCATTAGATGATGACTATGCTGTGTCACCAGTTTATGATTCAGATTTGCATGATGAGTTTACATTAGAGCGAGTAGAAGAGAATATTGAGATTTTTCTAGACGACAACCCGCAAGATTTTATTACTATGATATTCTATGAAGGTGATAAAACTCTATGCGATGATGGTGAACAAATAGTACCCAATGCAGAAGAGGTTGTCGGTCTTGCCGCTTTAAATAGGCTTATCGAAGGTGGACCTGGAGCTGAGAATGGAGTCATATTCGTACATAACTTGAAGACGTCTCTAAACTATGAAATAGTCCTTGATGCAGGATCATATAAGGATACAGTGATGGGCCAATTCGAAAGCCATCTTGATAGGGATGGTGGTAAGGATGGCTATTCTTGATGATAGTTATACAGTAAATGAGCCATATTTTAATGGCCGATCATATGTGGAATGGTTAGAGTCGTTTACAATTGATGAACAAGTTGATATAACTCGTCGTCGGTCATATCACAAACTAATTATGCAATTATGGGAAATCGAGTTTGAACCATCGGTTGGTAATGATCATGACAGAGCAGCAGAGGGTCTCGAGTTACGATATCGCTATAATGATATTTTAGCTAAGAAGGCTGGAGAAGGAGATTTTATTACTCCAGATATTATGGCTATATTTGGTGAATGTCGAGTTCTTGAGATGCTCGTTGCTCTGTCTATGCGTATGTATGATCTTATGCAAGACATGGGTATATACAATAGTGTGTCTAGATGGTTCTGGGAAATTATGGAAAATGTTGGGTTCGATGCTGTTGACGATTCTCGATGGGGATCAAAAAATAGTATTGAAGCTAGTAGATGTGAAGAGTTTGTGGATGATATATGTAGTGATATTATGCATGGCGATGGCGATAGACTTGGACAAAAAGGAGGATGGTTTTATATAAATAATTGGGATTGTATAGAAATTTGGTATCAAATGCATGCATATTTAGAACAATATGTGAGTAGTAGATAGCTTAAAAAGGAATAAAAAACACTAAAAACATGAAAAATTGCGTGTTTTTTTTACTTTTACTTTTTTTTATATAGCGTTTCAAATGTAATATTTATTTTCTATAATTAAAAAAAAAATAGTGTTTACAGTGTTTTTATACCCCGACAAGTATATCTACCTGCTATTTTGGCAACACTGTTTCCAACACTAAAAAAAAAAAAACACTGAAAAAAAACAGTGTTTTTGAAATTTTTAAGTATTTACTAAATTTTTTATATAAAATGAAAGGAGGTGAGGCATGGATTTCTTCAAGATTAGGACAAAAAACACTAAAAATGGACTTGAAATCTATCCTGATTTTATAATCGGTAACCACAAAGATCTTATGACACGAGGGCATTCGTTTTATGCAGTATATGATGACGAGACTGGTTTTTGGTCAACTGATGAATCTATGGTTCAAAGAATAGTTGATAGAGAATTAAATAAAAAGTATTTGGAAATGCAAAATCAATGTGACGGAATTATATCGGTTCAATGGATGAGTAGTTATGGCTCTCATTCATGGTCTAATTATAAAAAGTTCACAAAAGATATGTATGACAATTATCATGAGTTAGACAATGAATTGACATTCTCTAATCAAACACGACATCGAGATGACTATATTTCGAAAAAGCTTCCATATGCTTTGGAACCTGGTGACTATTCAGCATGGGATGAACTGGTTGGCACGTTATATTCTGAAGATGAAAGACATAAAATCGAGTGGGCAATAGGTTCAGTAGTTGCGGGAGATTCTAAAAAGATTAGCAAGTTCTTTGTTTTATATGGAGCTCCAGGTTCTGGTAAGGGAACGATACTTGATATTATTGCAAAGTTATTTGAGGGATATTATACGATAATTGAATCAAGAGCTATCGGAAGTAAATCATCAGAATTTAGTACAGCACCATTCAAAGATAATCCGTTAATTGCTTTAGAGTATGATAGCATTTTGAGCAAGATAGAAAATAATACAAGATTGAATTCTATAATTTCTCATGAAACTATTCCAGTAAGAGAGTTGTATAAATCGGCATACAATGTAAAAATAAATGCTATGCTGTTTCTTGCGACAAATGAACCAGTTCAAATAACCGATGCTAAGTCGGGTATGATTAGGCGTTTGATAGATATTAATCCATCCGGTGCAAGGATTCCTAGTTCATATTATTCTAAATTAGTTAATCAAATACACTTTGAGTTGAGCGGTATAGCATGTCATTGTTTAGATGTGTATAAAAAAGCAGGCATACATTATTATGATGCATATCGATCGATTGATATGATGGAACGTACCGATATTTTCTTTAATTTTGTAGAAGAGTCATATTTTACTTTTAAAGAAGAAAACGGAGTAACTCTTAAACGAGCTTGGGCTATGTTTCAGGAATTTACAACTGAATCTGGACTAAGATATTTGATGCCAAAACATAAGTTTAAACAAGAGCTTAGAGAGTATTTCAAAGAGTTCATTCCAAATACGACAGTTAACGGTACACATGTCTATAATTATTATAGAGAGTTTTTATCATGGAAGATTGACGGTAAAAAAGATATTCGTATAGTAGATGATGAAGATACTGAGAATGTACCGCCATGGTTACAATTAACAGATGAGGCTGGCTTATCGTCCATATTAGATAATGAGCTCAGAGATTGTCCAGCGCAATATGCTAATGAACAAGGAACGCCTTTTGTAAAATGGGATAATGTTAACGGTACATTGAAGATGCTCAACACTCATTTCCTTCATTATGTACTTATGCCAGAGAATCATATCGTTATTGATTTTGATTTGAAAGATCCTATTACTGGAGAAAAGTCTGAAAGTTTAAACATAAAAGCAGCATCTTGTTGGCCTCCAACATATGCTGAGTTTAGCAAAAGCGGTGCTGGTCTTCATCTCCATTATATTTATAGTGGTGATGTAAATCTTCTTAGATCCATATATTCGGATGATATAGAGATTAAGGTTTTTAAAGGTAAAAGTTCGTTAAGACGACAACTTACCAAATGTAATAAGATTCCTATAAGAACGATATCAAGTGGATTACCATTAAGAAAGGAGAATAAGAAAGTGATCAATCATGAAGCGGTTAAAAGTGAGCGGGCGCTTCGAGATTTGATTAAACGGTCTTTATCAAAAGAATTTGGTGCTACTAAGCCAAGTGTTGATTTTATTAATCATATTTTGGTAGAAGCAAAAGAATCTGGTTTGTCTTATGATGTATCAGACATGAAACAAGCTATTATGATATTTGCTATGAATAGCACCCATCAAGCAGAATATTGCATGCGAATAGCTAGTGAGATGCCATATAAATCTGAGGAATTAAGCTCTTCAGGTGATGGCGGGTATGCAGATGATCGTTTGGTCTTTTTCGATGTTGAGGTATTTCCGAATCTATTTTTAGTAAATTGGAAATATGCTGGAGCAGATAGTTGTGTACGAATGATTAATCCTACTCCAGAAGAAATCGGTGACTTATTTAAATTTAAACTCGTTGGATTTAATAATAGGCGGTATGATAACCATATTTTGTATGCTAGATATATTGGCTATAATAATGAAGAATTGTACCAACTTAGTCAACGAATTATTAGTAATGACAAAAATGTTCATAGTACATTTGGTGAAGCTTACAATTTGTCATATACTGATGTTTATGATTTTGCATCAGCAGGACATAAGAAATCCCTTAAAAAGTGGGAAATTGAACTTGGGCTACACCATCAAGAGCTAGGTCTCCCATGGGATAAACCAGTTGATGAGAGCCAATGGGGTTTAGTTGCTGAATACTGTGACAATGATGTCATATCTACTGAAGCGGTTTTTAATCATCTTAGCGGAGATTTTAGAGCTCGAGAAATTCTTGCTGACATTGCCGGAATGACTGTTAACGATTCTACTAATAGTTTGACAACTCGAATCATATTTGGCAAAGAGAAAAAACCAAAACTTAATTGGTATGATCTTGCTGAAGAATTTCCAGGCTATAAGTATAAAAATGGCAAAAATATGTATCGAGGGGATGATGTCGGACGTGGCGGATGGGTATATGCTAATCCTGGCATGTATAAGCGTTGTGTAACATATGATGTTGCGTCCATGCATCCTAGATCAATTATTATGGAAAGATATTTGGGAGATTATACCGATCGTTTCGAAGATCTTGTAAATATTCGTTTGTTTATTAAGCATGGTGATTATGAATCTGTTGGAAAACTATTTAATGGCAAGTTAAAAAGATATTTGAAAAACAAAGATGAAGCTAAGGATTTGTCAAATGCTTTGAAAACTGCTATTAATTCAGTATACGGTCTAACATCAGCAACTTTTGATAATCCTTTTAGGGATCGTAGAAATAAAAATAATATTGTAGCACTTCGTGGAGCTTTATTTATGCGTACTCTTCAAGATGAAGTAGAAAGCAGAGGCTTTACAGTAGTACATATTAAAACTGATTCTATAAAAGTAGCTGATCCAACACCAGATATTGAAACTTTTATTTATGAATTTGGTCAAAAATATGGATATACATTTGAAATAGAAGCCGAATGGGAGAAGATATGCTTGGTTAATAATGCTGTGTTTGTTGGAAAACAGAGTGTTAGATCTCCACAAGCTCCTGGAAAGTGGACAGCAACTGGTAAACAATTCCAAGAACCATATGTATTTAAAAAGATATTCTCGCATGAACCTCTAAAATTTGAGGACTATTGTATAACTATGACTACTAAGTCTGCATTTTATCTGGATATGAATGAAAGACTTGGTCCAGATGAAAGTATGCCTGTGTTTATAGGACGTGCTGGATGTTTCTGTCCAATACAAAGTGGTCATGGTGGAGGAGAACTTAAACGCATTGAATCTGATGGTCGACTATCTTATGCTAGTGGAACTAAAAGATATCGTTTCTTTGAAGCAGAGAGTGTAAAAGGAACTGAGACAGAACAATTTGTTGATAAGTCATATTTTGATAATCTTGTCGACGATGCTATTGCAGATATCTCTAAGTTTGGAGATTATTATTGGTTTGTCGAGGACAATAAAGATATTCCATGGAGTATGCCATGCGGCGATTTAACTATAGATAATTGTTATAATTGTCCTCACTTCCAACACGATCATGACCTATGTGACATAGGTTTTGATATTTCAGAGGTTTTATTGAAATCGATTAAGGAGAATTAGACATGCCTCGAGAGAATTTTGCAACCATTAACATCCCCAATGCTAAGTTTATTTTCTATACCAATTTCAAGGGAGAAGCAGGTCCATATAATAATCCTGGTGAGAGAAACTTTAATGTTATATTGGAGGGCGAAGCTCTTGAGCAAGCGCTTGAGTATGGCATGAATGTTAAAACCACTAAGCCTCGTGATGGATATGATCAAGTTAGCTATATTAAGGTCAATATAGGATACAAGTATCGTGCTCCCATTGCTATGCTTATCAATTCGCATGTTAAGCGATCGCTAAATGAACAAAACATCGGTTTGCTTGACGATTATGAGTATGAGAATATAGATATTGTCATTCGTCCTAATCGTTGGCGTCGTCCAAATGGTGATACTGGTGTTAATGCATATCTGCAAGCAATTTATGCTACAGTTGTTGAAGATCCATTTGCTTCAAAGTATTATGATGTACCAGATCAAGATGAGGACGAATAATCTGATTTAAGATATTTTAGGGGTAGTTAGGTGTGTTTTATGCTTAACTACCCCTAAAAGATATTTACTGGCTTTAGATTTGATTCTGAAGCTTTAGAAGGGTATTATGATACAGCTACGACCTGAGCAAGAAGAGGCTGTAGAGAAACTAAAAACCGGCTCCATCTTAGTTGGTGGGGTCGGCTCTGGTAAGTCTATTACAGCATTAGCATATTTTTATAATAAAGTATGTTGTGGTGATTATTCAAAACGATCTACTCCTCTACGACCTAGGTCGTTGTATATTATCACCACAGCCTTTAAAAGAGATACGTTGGATTGGAATAATGAATGCGCTAGATTTGGTTTATCAACCGATTCATCGTGCAGTGTAGCTTCTATTTCAGTAACTATAGATTCATGGAATAACATTAAAAAGTATGTTGGTGTATCTGGAGCATTTTTTATATTTGATGAACAACGAGTAGTTGGTTCTGGAGCATGGGTTAAAGTTTTTCAGAAGTTGACAAAAAGAAATGATTGGATTTTATTAAGTGCTACTCCTGGAGATACATGGTCCGATTATATTCCAGTCTTTGTTGCAAATGGTTTTTATAAAAATCGAACAGAGTTTTTAAAAAAGCATGCTGTATATGATCGATTTGCAAAATATCCTAAAATTGTTAAATATTTAGGAACTAATACATTACTGCGATATAGAGATAGTATTCGGGTAATTATGAAAGATAATCGACAAACAGTTCGCTATGTTAATGACATAGAAGTTTCATTCGACAAAGATATTTACAATGTTGCATACAAAAATAGATGGAATCCATTTACTAATGAACCAATTAGAGATGCTGGACAATGTTGTCATATTTTACGAAAAATTGTTAATACTGATGATAGTCGGATCGATGCATTGCTTAAATTAGTTAAACAACATAAACGATTGATCGTGTTTTATAATTTAAATTGTGAATTAGAAATATTACGATCTCTTAATGATTCTGAACTACTTCCTAAAGGTACGGTCATAGCTGAAAGAAACGGACATCGGCATGATTCGATTCCAGATAGTGATCGTTGGATATATTTAGTTCAGTATAATTCGGGTTCGGAAGGTTGGAATTGTGTTCTTACGAATGCTATCGTATTTTATTCGTTAAATTATTCATATAAAATTATGGAGCAAGCATCTGGAAGAATAGATAGAATAAATACTACTTACAAAAATTTGTACTATTATCGGTTTGTATCCAAATCATCAATAGACAATGCTATATTGTTAGCTCTTAAATCTAAACGTAATTTTAATGCATTAAAATTTATTCGGACATAAATGCCCGCGCATAAAAAACCACGCCTTATATAGGAGAGATAGGCCTTATAATTCTGAAAAGATTTATTAGTCCTATTCTCTCTTATATTTTTACGAATTACGTTTGCTCATTTTTTCTCAAGGAAGTGCGGTAATGAAAAAAGAAAGTGAATTTCAATCCGCTCTAATTAACGAATTGCAAAAGATATTTCCGGGTTGTATGGTGTTGAAGAATGATTCGTCATATTATCAAGGAATACCAGATCTATTGGTGTTGTATAATGATAAATGGGCGATGCTTGAATGTAAGCGAAGTTCTAATGCTCGTCATCAACCTAATCAGGATTATTATATTAACAAATTTGGTAACATGTCGTTTGCCAGTTTTATATCTCCTGAAAATAAGGAAGAGGTATTAGATGAACTTCAACAAACATTTAAATCTGGAAGGTAAGCATGCATTCCTTGGAGCAAGTAAATATTCATGGCTTAATTATGATTCCGAGAAATTATGTGAGTCATATCGTAACATGCAAGCAAAGTATAGAGGAACGATTCTTCATAACTTTGCTAGTCAATGCATAAACCTAAAACAAAAGCTTCCGAATACTCGTAAAACATTAAACATGTTTGTTAATGATGCTATCGGCTATCGCATGGAATCTGAACAAATTCTATATTTTTCAGATAATTGTTTTGGTACAGCTGATGCTATATCCTATCAAGAAAAGAACAAAAAACTTAGAATCCATGATCTTAAAACTGGTATTACTCCTGCGTCTATGAAGCAGCTATATATTTATACTGCTTTATTCTGTTTAGAGTATGCCATGGATCCGCATTCTATGGATATAGAACTTCGTATCTATCAATTCGATGATATAGAAATAGATATTCCAGAAACTGTAGATATTTTGCATACTATGCAAAAAATTAGAGACTTTGATCTACTAATAACAGACATGAAAACTGAGGAGGATGCATGGATGTAGACGAAAAAGAGTACGAGGCATATTCTTCTTTAATGCATTATGGTACTCCTCGACATTCAGGAAGATATCCTTGGGGTTCTGGAGATAATCCATATCAACGGAATGCTGCATTTAGGTCATATGTACTAGATTTAAGACATCAAGGAATGACTAATGCAGAAATAGCTCGCGGTATGGGCATGTCTAAAGATGAATTAATAGCTGCAATGTCTAAAGCGAAATCTGAAAATCGTGCAGAAGATGTTGCAGAAGCTAAACGTCTTATCGAAAAAGGATATTCTCAATCAGCTGCAGCAAGACGTATGGGAATTAATGAATCTCAAGTACGTAATTTGCTTAAAGAAGATATTCAAGAACGAGCTAATAGAACTTCTATATTGGCTGAAGAATTAAAGAATAACCTTGCTGAAAATGGGGGTTATATTGATGTTGGCCGTGGCAGTGAAGAGTATATGGGCACTACTCAGTATGTACTTAAAAATGCTGTTATACAGCTAGAGAATGAAGGCTATAAAGTACATAACATTAAAGTTACTCAAGCTGGTACAGGTAAAGATACAACCGTGAAAGTTTTATGTCCTCCTGATACAGAGTGGGTTGAAGCTGCTAATAATTTACAAGATATTCGTGTAGTAAATGCGCCTTATGACTTAACTTCTGATACTGGACGATCTAAGCTTGGACTTGAAAAGCCTGTTGGTATAGATCCCAAGCGAGTTAAAATAAGATATGCCGATGATGTCGGACCTGATGGCGGAAAAGGTATAGAAAAAGATGGTGTTATCGAGCTTCGTAGAGGAGTAGATGACATATCCTTAGGAGCTGCAAATTATGCTCAAGTTCGTATAAATGTTGGAGATACTCATTATCTTAAAGGAATGGCAGTATATAGTGATAACATGCCTAAAGGTGTTGATGTCATATTTAACACTAATAAGCATTCTAATACTCCCATGATGGGTGATAAAGATAATACAGTTCTCAAACCTATGAAAAGAGATAAACAAACTGGCGAAGTCGATTGGGATAATCCATTTGGCGCCACTATTAAAACTGAAGGTGATGGTAGTAATAGCCTTAAATTAGCACAAAGATATTATGTAGATAAAAATGGTAAAAAGAAATTGTCTGCTATAAATGTAGTTAATGAAGAAGGCGATTGGGAAACTTGGGCTCCAACACTATCTTCTCAATTCTTATCTAAACAAACTCCTGCTATGGCTAAACAGCAGTTAAAAATAGCATCAGATGCTAAAAAAGCTGAATTTGATGACATAATGTCTTTAACAAATCCAACAGTTAAAAAGAAATTGCTTAACGAATTTGCAGATGAATGTGATTCGTCGGCAGTGCATCTTAAAGCTGCTGCTTTACCACGACAATCTAATCATGTTATATTACCAGTTCCTGGTCTAAAAGAGAATCAAATATATGCGCCCAATTATAGAAATGGTGAACAAGTAGCTTTGGTTCGACATCCTCATGCTGGTCGCTTTGAGATTCCTATACTTACTGTAAATAACAATTCTAAACCTGCTAAAAAAGTTATTGGTAAAAATTCACCTGATGCAGTAGGTATAAATGCTAAAACGGCTGCTATATTATCAGGTGCAGACTTTGACGGCGATACAGTATTGGTTATTCCCACAAAAGGTACTAATCTTAAAGCGCAAGGACCGCTAAAAGGTCTTAAGGACTTTGAACCAAAAGATGCATATCGTGCATATCCTGGAATGCCTGAAACCTCTAAGAAAAATGGTTTTAATAAACAACAGGAAATGGGCAATGTGTCAAATTTGATTACAGACATGACTATAAAAGGTGCTAGTAATGCCGAATTAGCTCGTGCTGTTAGACATTCTATGGTTGTCATTGACGCTGAAAAGCATAATCTTGATTGGAGAAGATCTGCTAGAGAAAATGGTATATCTGAATTAAAAACTCTATATCAAGGTGGTCCAAGATCTGGTGCATCAACATTAATATCTAAAGCAAAAGGTGAAAAACGAGTTAATGAACGTAAAGAGATATTACCTGATAAGAGAACTGGAGAAAGACGCTATATAGAGACCGGTAGGACATATTCTGAGCGAAAGAAGAACAAAGAAACTGGAAAGTATGAAGATACTGGAAAGATAAAAAAGGCTCAGACTAAGACGACCAAAATGGCTGATGAAAAAGATGCATATGCTCTTTCATCGGGCACCCTTATGGAGAACATATATGCAGATCACGCTAATAGGTTGAAAAGTCTTGCTAATCAAGCTAGAAAAGAAGCGTTAGCTACTACAGCAGTGCCATATTCTTCATCTGCTCGTAAAGCTTACTCTAAAGAAGTTGCTGAATTAGATAGTGCATATAAGAATGCACAGAAGAATAAGCCATTGGAACGTCAATCACAACTTATAGCTTCTACTGTCGTTAAAGCCAAAGTTCGAGCAAATCCTGAGATAAAGGAAGATAAAGACACCTATAACAAGATCAAGCAGCAAGCGCTTAGAGAAGCACGTGAACGTACTGGCGCTAAAAAGAGCGATATTCAGATAACTGATAGACAATGGGAAGCTATACAAGCTGGAGCAATACATAAGACTAGACTTGAGGCTATATTAGCAGCTTCTGATGCAGATCGAGTTAGAGAGCTTGCATTACCCAAGACTAATAGAAGTATTAATATTAATACTATTTCAAGAGCTAAAGTGATGCGAGCTTCTGGACATACTCAAGCTGAAATAGCAGACGCACTTGGAATTAGTACTACTAAGGTTAATGAGATTCTAAGAGGATAGTAAGGGGGTCATATTTTGGATGAGCCAATATACATGTTAACTACTACTGACAATCCATGGAATCCCTTTACTAACTATGATGAATGGGATGCTTGGGATAGAACTAATGGTTGGCATATAGAACCAGATGGAGTTGTACACCTTGGGTACTATACTAGTGCATATTTAGCACGAGTAGCTAATGTGTCAGAAGAGATTAGCCCTGCACAGTATACTAGAGCTATTAACGATGCTATATTTGAAATAGTTAAATTAAACTTAACTGGTAACTATAAAGCAGTTACTGAAGATGATTATGAGAACTGGGTACCAGTTAAGCCCATAACTAAATAGAGTCATATTTTCATACTATCTTTAAAAGCTATAAGAACACAATAACATCTTTACAGTTTTAAAAAGGGTCATATTTGTTGTGATACCATCATAACAGTATGCGTAGGGTCATATTTAGGTTAAGTATTATCGTTAACAGCGATAAACACTTACTAACAATAGGGTCATATTTTAAAAAGTTGTAAAAATGTTGGTTTTTATACAAAAATTTAAAAAACTTCCTAAACTGTTTGCAAAAGCTATAAGAATTGTCATATTCTTAGTAGTTTTAATGTAAACAGTTTAGGAAGTCGCTTTTAAAAACCGTTTTTATGCTTTTCGGACCCTCTATATAGGGTCATATTTAGAGGTTTTATGCACATGTATACATAAAGCATTGTTTTAAGTAGTTATGGTAATAGTATGTATTCTTTGTATGTATACTACTATATAGGGGTCATATTTAAAGACTTTTCACTGTCTCTATAATACCTATTCTATACAGCCTAATACTATACTGTATTAATGGCTTATATAGCTTTAGGCTCTGAGAGATAGCTAGACAAAAGCGTGAGAAGTTTGATACAGATTGTGTTTATGTAGTTACTACACAAGTACGTTATTACTTGCATAAGTAATGTATCTATTTGCGTAATCTATGTACAAGAATAGTAACAACATAGATGATGGTACAATGTTGTTATCATTAGTCACATGTAATGGCATGCGAGTGTATACATCGTATACTAATACTGTATGTTGCATACCCCCTACCACCCCCCTACCACCCTATCCCCTATCCCTACCCACCATCATGGCGGTAATTCTAAATTGTATTACTTTTTAAATTATAGTTTTTATTAAAAATTTTGAAAAATTTTTGAAAAATTTTGTAACTTTTTGATCGAAACAATATTTTTATTCTAGATACAAAAAATATTTTTAAAAAAAGTCAAACTTTTGATGATCGATTGGGGGGAGGGAGTATAAAAATTGAAAAAAGGCTCCAAAT
>JAEEGL016966499.1_pt1 | contig 89822 bp, 77 predicted proteins | sample 9134231 | NCBI WGS metagenome assembly JAEEGL01 (sample SAMN16246548, study PRJNA631951) | gut metagenome | biome: gut microbiome; feature: rumen; material: fiber-attached | host: Bos | place: Iran: Karaj | collected 2018-10 | reverse complement strand
GCCTTGATGCCGCCTTCCATCTGCAGTTTGGCGTCATCCGGGAACTCGGTGCCGAGTTTCTCCTTGATGGTTTTCTTGAAAGCAGTGGCCAGCTCGAGAAGCTCTTCGGCCTTGATGTCGGTGTCGCTCTTGTAGCCCTTCTTCTCCTTGTACTCATCCAGCATGTCATCCAAAATCTTGCGGATGCCCTTGCCTTCGACGGGGGCGATGCCCTCGGCCTTTTCCATGACGACGTCGGCGTACATCATGATGAGGCGGCGGTAGGAGTCATAGACGAAGCGTTCGTTGCCGGTCTTCTTGATGAGGCCGGGGATGGTCTTGGAGCTGAGACCGATGTTGAGGACGGTGTCCATCATGCCGGGCATGGAGGTGCGGGCGCCGGAGCGGCAGGAGACCAGCAGCGGGTTTTCAGGATCGTCGTATTTACGGCCCATGATCTTCTCGACGTTCTCCATGGCTTTCCAAACGTCGGCCATGAGGGTGTCGGGAAGTTGGCAGTTGTTGGCATAGTATGCGGTGCAGCATTCGGTGGTGATGGTGAGGCCAGCGGGAACGGGGAGTCCCAGCAGACACATCTCCGCGAGGTTGGCACCCTTGCCACCCAGGAGATTCTTCATGTCGGCCTTGCCCTCAGCGGTCTTCCCGCCGAAGGTGTAAACGTACTTTACATTACTCATTTTCAATTATTTAATGTTAATAAATGGATGATTGTCTTTTTTGAAAAAAACGAGTGCAAATTTACATGAAAATCTTGAATATACATATTAAAAAATTAAAAAAAACACAAGCCAGTTTGTTGATAAAGTTGTATCTTTGCAGCCCAAATATGAAGAGATGAAAAAGATATTGATGATTGCCTTGGCCTGGATAGCCGTGATGAGCGTCCAAGCCCAGGATTTCGACCGTTATTTCGAGAACAAGACCCTGCGCATCAACTACTTGCACACAGGCGACGCCCAAAGCGAGAAGTTCACCCTGAAGGAGTACCACGCCGGCGGCGTATGGAGCGGCACCCGCGCCTTCCTCATGGAGCCCAACCGCTACGGCGACATTCTGATCGAGGTCTTCGACTCCATCTCCGGCGTCCCCGTCTTCTCGCGCAGTTACGACTGCCTCTTCAACGAATACCGCGCCACCGAGGAGGCCAAGACCATCACCCGCGACTTCCAGGAGTGCATCAACATCCCCTTCCCGAAGCAGACCATCAAATACACCATCACCTGCTTCAACCGGCTCGGTGTCGGCACCGTCCTCTTCGCCGGCTACTTCAACCCGAAGTCCACCCCCACCGTGCCGTTCAGCGATGACTACACGACCGTCACCCTGCACCAGGGCGGCGCCCCCGAGAAGTGCCTCGACATCCTCTTCGTGCCCGACGGCTACTCCAAAGCCGACGCCGAACTGCTCGACAAGGACCTCAAGGACTTCACCTCCTACGTGCTTGACTGCTCGCCCTACAAGGAGAACAAGAACCGCTTCAACATCCACGCCGTCAAGTGCTACTCGCAGGAGTCCGGCATCACCGACCCCAACAAGGGCATCCGCCGCAACACCGCCATCGGCTGCTCCTACAACACCATCAACACCGACCGTTACCTGATGTGCGAGAACGTGTGGCTGCTCTATGACGTCTCCGACGACACCCCGTTCGACGTCATCGTCATCCTCTGCAACTCCAAGAAATACGGCGGCGGCGGCATCTTCAACTTCTACGCCACCGTCTGCAACGGCGCTCCCGAGGCCAACTTCGTGGTCGTACACGAGATGGGACACCTCATCGGCGGATTGGCCGACGAATACGACGCCAACGGAAGCGGCGAGGACTACTTCCCCGCCGGCGTCGAACCCAAGGAGCCCAACGTCACCACATTGGTCGATTTCGGTTCCAAGTGGAAATTCATGATGGATCCCAAGACCCCCATCCCCACCCCGGAGACCCCGGAATACAATGGCAAACTTGGCGTTTACGAAGGCGCCGGCTACGTGGGCGAAGGCGTCTATCGCCCCTGGCTCGACTGCTCCATGAAGGACATCATCTACGACAACTTCTGCCCTGTCTGCACCAAGGTGCTGATCGAGATATTCGACTACTATTCCAATCGGGAAAGTAAATAGTGAATAGTGAATAGGGAGGGGTGAAAATCTATTCCTTCACCATCAATTCAGTATTGGCCACCCACAGCACGAAATAGGGCTGAGATGCGTCCACACGCTTCAGCAACACATAAAACGGACGGTCGAAAATCATCTTTTTCGGTTGCGGGCGCTCGGGGGCATCCTCGATTCCTAATACAAACTCCATGGCGGCCTCACTCTTTACGGCGGCACCATTTTCATCAAGGTGGAACGCCACCTGCTGCCATGCCTTCTCTATCGTCCAATTATCCTGGCCGACAGTGAATTGATTGCCCAGCAACGAACGGTAAACCGTGCTGATATCAAAGTCGAACTTGGGAATCAGCAGCTCATCATCTCCAACAGAAAATGTGTATTTCCATTTCGAATCCTCCATCTTCCGCTCTCTGTTTCCTTGCTCAACCAACCGGCTCACCTTCTGCTGCATTTCCGAAAAAGTGCTGAAAGCATGGTCGGGCATGTACAAAAGAATTTCGTGCTTTGCATCCTCCGGAATGAGTTTGACCAAAAAATGGCGGTCGTTCTGATAGTAAAGAATCTTGATCTGCTCCTGACACTCGCTACCCGAAGCTCCGGCCTTCCCGAAAGCCGGCACATTTTCCCCCTTGAATTTCAAGCGATTGTCGAAAGTATTGAATTGCACATCAAAAGGAAGGTCCTTCTCGAAACGGGAACGGACGACAACACTATTGCCATTGGCAATGCCCTCTGCCACATATTCGCTGGGCTTCAGGGTGTTTTGGTGGGAAGTTGACGCATTCAGCAGCTGCAGGTCACGGTACTGCGATGAAACCGCTATCGGCTCCTGAAAAATCTCCCGCGCCTTATCCCACGCATAGAGCATGGTGGCACAATACACGGCATTGGAGTCCTTCGAAATATGATGTTCCATCGTGGGCACCAACACTGTACCCCCAAACTCCGCTACATTGTCCTCATAGTGGAAAGTATCCACAAAAACAGGAGTTTTCTCTGTCTGACCTGAGGCAACGGATTGAGATTCGCCACTCGCACAACTTGCCAGCGCAATCGCTACCGAAGTCACCAAAGCAATCCCTATGAAACGATTTAAGCTTCTCATCCTTAAAATTTTCGGCAAAAATAATAAAAAAACAACAGACACCTGAAAATTGGGATAAAAAGTGTAAATTTGCAGGTTGAATTACTATGGAATATTATTAACTATAAAAAATATTTAACACTATGAGTATCACAAAGTTAGACCAAATCATTGAATTAGTAAAAACCAAACCCCAGAAACGTTTGATTGCGGCTTACGCCAACGACGCACACACGATTGAAGCCGTACACAATGCTGTGAAGATGGGCGTGGTGAAGGCCACCCTCGTCGGCGACGAAGCCACCATTCAACAGGTCTGCAAGGAAAACAATATCGACGTAAACGATTTCACCATCATCCAGGAGGCCGACGAGAACAAAGCGGCTGCCAAGGCATGTGAAATCATCAACAACGGCGAGGGCGACATCCTGATGAAGGGCTTGCTCTCCACCGACAAATACATGCGCGCCATCCTCAACAAGGAGCGCGGACTGATGCCCGGACCGAAAGCGGTGCTTTCGCACGTCACCGTGATTGAGACTCCCCGCTACCACAAGCTCATCATCTGCGGCGACGTGGCCATCATTCCCGCCCCCGACCTCAACCAGAAGATCGCCATCACCAACTACTTGGTGAACACCGCCCGCGCCCTTCAGATTGAGAAACCGAAGGTAGCTGTGCTGGCCGCCACCGAGCAGGTGCTGCCCGCCATGCCCGCCTGCGTGGATGCCTGCATCATCAGCAAGATGGCCGAACGCGGTCAGATCAAGAACGCCGTCATCGATGGCCCGCTGGGTGTGGACCTTGCCATTGACATGGAGTGCGTGCAGATCAAGAAAGTGAAGAGCGAGGTGGCCGGTGACGCCGACTGCATCGTGTTCCCGAACATCGAGACCGGCAACGTGTTCTACAAGTGCAACACCAAGCTGGCCGGTGCCGAACTCGGTGCCATGGTGGTGGGTGCCAAAGTGCCCTGCGTGCTCTCCTCACGCGGCGACTCCACCAAGACCAAACTCTACTCCATCGCCCTCGCGGCCGCAGTCGCCAAATAACGATGAAGAAACTGTTTTTCCTCGCACTGCTTGCGGCGCTGCTGCTGGCGGGATGCCACAAAGGGCCCAAGTTGATCGACTCCGACACGGTGCCGCAGGAGAACATCTTCCAACTCTACACCGTCACCTACGACGCGCAGAAGCAGGAGATGTCCGCCACCGCCACCTTCCGCATCGACCACCGCAGCGGCCAACTGCTCAAACTCACCGCTGACGCCGACGTCACCGCCGACGGCCATGCCATGAAGTTGAACAAAGAAGGCTCCTACACTTGTGAATTAGACCAATACAAGCAGAAAATCCCGTTTATCTATACCAACAACAGCCAGGCGAAGTTCAAAAACGTCGTCATTACCAACAGCATTGAGTTCTCATCGGAAGCCGTCACACTCAGCAAGGAGAAGGGAGGCACGATATCGGTGAAGGCCGAGCCGTTCGAGGAGGGCGAAAGCGTGAGTTGCATCCTATCGCGCGGCGACGACGTGGTGGAGTTCGACCTGGAGCAGGGCAACGGCAGTGTCGCGGCCAGCCCCGAATCATTAGAGAGTGTCGCCGCCGGCACCTACGACGCCCAACTGGTGCGTAAGGGATACAGCGACAAGGTGAACGCCCTCGACCGCGGCGGCCTGTGGGAGACCAAATACATTTCGAAAACTAAAAAAATCACGATCCAATGAAGACTACCCTTAGAACGCACACATGCGGAGAACTGAACGCGAGCCACATTGACGAGCAGGTGACGCTGTGCGGCTGGATTCAGAAAATCAGAAAGTTGGGAGGCATGACCTTCATCGACCTGCGCGACCGCTACGGCATCACGCAACTTGCCTTCAACGCGGAGACGAACCCCGACCTCTGCAAGCAGATCGAACCGTTCGGGCGCGAGTGGGTCATCCAGGTGACCGGCAAAGTCGCCGAGCGCTACAGCAAGAACAAGAACATCCCGACGGGCGACATCGAGATCCTCGCCGACACCATCACGGTGCTCAACGAGTCGATCACCCCGCCCTTCACCATCGAGGACGAGTCGGACGGCGGCGACGAGTTGCGCATGAAGTACCGCTACCTCGACCTGCGGCGCAACCCGGTGAAGAACAACCTGCTCTTCCGCCACAAGTTGGGCATCGCCATCCGCAACTACATGAACAACATCGGGTTCGTGGAGATCGAGACCCCCATGTTGGTGAACTCCACGCCCGAGGGCGCCCGCGACTTCGTGGTCCCTTCCCGCCTCAGCCACGGCGAGTTCTACGCCCTGCCGCAGTCGCCCCAGACCTTTAAGCAACTGCTCATGGTCTCCGGCTTCGACCGCTACTTCCAGATTGTGAAGTGCTTCCGCGACGAGGACCTCCGCGCCGACCGCCAACCTGAATTCACCCAGATCGACTGCGAAATGTCGTTCGTCACCCAGGAAGACATCCTCCAGACCTTCGAGGGGCTTATCCACTACATCTTCAAGGAGATTAAGGGGATGGAGATCGGCCCCATCGAGCGCATGACCTGGCACGATGCCATGAAATATTATGGTAGCGACAAACCGGATGCCCGTTTCGGAATGCGTTTCGTGGAGCTGAACAACGTGCTGCAGCACAAAGACTTCAAGGTTTTCAACGAAGCCGAATTGGTAGTGGGCATCGTGGCCAAAGGATGCGCACACTACTCCCGCAAGCAGCTCGACGAGCTCACCAACTTCGTGAAACGCCCGCAGGTGGGCGCCACCGGCCTCGTGTACATCCAATGCCAGGAAGACGGCCACTTCAAATCTTCCGTTGACAAGTTCTACGACCAGAACGACCTGCAGGCAGTGGCCAAGGAGTGCGGCGCCGAAACCGGCGACCTCATCCTCATCATGGCCGGTCCGCGCCTGAAGACGCAGCAACAACTCTGCCAACTCCGTTTGGAGATGGGCAGCCGCCTCGGTCTCCGCAAAGCCGGCGAGTACAAGTTGCTGTGGGTGATCGATTTCCCGCTGTTGGAGTGGGACGAAGAGACGCAGCGCTACTACGCCATGCATCACCCGTTTACCGCACCAAAACCAGAGCATGAAGCGATGTTGGAGAGCGACCCGGGTCACGTGAACGCCAACGCCTACGACTTGGTCATCAACGGCACCGAGGTGGGCGGCGGCTCCATCCGTATCCACGACAAGGAGCTGCAGAAGCGCATGTTCAAGGCGCTTGGCTTCGAGGACGAAGTGGCGCAGCAGCAGTTCGGCTTCCTGATGAACGCCTTCCAGTACGGCGCGCCCCCGCACGGCGGACTCGCCTTCGGTTTCGACCGCCTCTGCTCCGTGCTCTGCGACGCCGACTCCATCCGCGACTTCATCGCGTTCCCGAAGAACAACGCCGCCCGTGACGTCATGCTCGGCGCCCCCACCCCGATCTCCGACCTCCAGTTGAAAGAACTGGGGCTGAAGTAATGTCCGGCAAACCCTCTGCCACCGTCCGCTTCCGACAGTACCTGCTCTTGGAGAAATCGCTGTCGGCCAAGACTGCCGATGCCTACCTGCACGATGTCGGCCTGCTGGATAATTTCTTGGGAGACAAGCTATTGGAAGATGCCGACATCAACGACTTGCAGGCATTCGTGAAGCACCTGCAGGCCGACCTGCAGGCGGAGCCAACCTCGCAGGCGCGCATCGTATCGGGCCTGCGGGCCTTTTACCGCTTTCTCGTCATCGAGGGCACGATAGACAGCAATCCCGCGCAACTGCTCGACAGTCCAAAATTAGGACGGCGCCTGCCCACCGTGCTGACGGTGCCCGAGGTGGAGGCCATCATCAACGCGGTCGATCTGAGCGAACCCGAAGGACACCGCAACCGCGCCATCATCGAGGTGATGTACGGCTGCGGGCTGCGCGTGAGCGAGGTGGTGACGCTGCGGCTGTCGGAACTGCATTTCGACGAGAGTTACATCCGCGTCGTGGGCAAGGGCGACAAGGAGCGCATCGTCCCCATCGGCCTGAAGGCACAACAGGCACTGACACAGTACATCGAAGGCTGGCGGCGGCAGTTGAAGATAAAAAAAGGGTGTGCCGACTGGGTGTTCCTCAACCGCCGGGGCGGGCAGTTGTCGCGCGTGTCGATGTTCAACATCGTGAAGGCGCTGGCCCGCGAAGCCGGCATCACCAAGACCATCAGTCCGCACACCTTCCGCCACTCCTTCGCCACCCACTTGGTGGAGGGTGGCGCCGACCTGCGGGCCGTACAGGAGATGCTCGGGCATGAGAGTATCACCACCACAGAGATTTACGCCCATCTCGACCGCGAATACCTACAGAGCACCATCGCACTTTTCCATCCCCGATATTAGAAGTCGCATGATGTAAGCGCATTCCATCCTCATCCATATGCTTCTTGGAAGAAAGAGAAGCACTCTGCTCACAAGGAGAAAAGAAACCCGTTTTTTTCTCTCTTTTTCCCTGCATTTTCTCAATTTTTATGTGTACTTTTGCAGTCTGAAAAGAAGGCAAAATTATATATATGTATGTAACCACGAAAAACCATACGACTGCCGGCGGGAAGAAGGGCAGCACGTCCAAACCAACAAGTAAGAAAGCCAGTCGGAAGAGCAGCGGTCCAGCGATCACTAAAGAGCAGTGGATGAAGGTGTTCGGAGTGTTTTTGCTCCTATTCTCTATCGTCGGGTTCATCGCCATCCTGTCGTACGTGTTCACCCACAAGGCCGACCAGGCCTACCTGTTGGCCGGATCCACGACGCCAGCGGGCAACTGGATCGGGGCGTTCGGCGCCTACCTCAGCCACTGGTGCTGCGACTTCTGTTTCGGCATCTACTCCATCGGCTTCACCTTCCTTGCTTTCCTCTTTGGCATGAAGATCACCTTCGACAAGACGCTCCTGCCGCTAAAACGCACCACCGTCACGACTATCTTCACGATGGTGTGGCTCTCGATGGCCACGGCGCTCTTTGTCGTCTCCTCCGACCCCGCGGCACCGGATCCGAACACCTTCCCCGCCGGCGCCTTCGGCAACTTCATCACGGGATTCCTCGTCGAACACACCAAGGCCATCGGCACCATCTTCATCCTGCTGGCCCTCCTGCTGCTCATCCTCATCCTCTGCTACAACATATCCACCAGCACCATGGCGGAAAAGGCCGTCGCCTTCGGCTCCCTGTTCAAACGGAAAACGAAGGAAGTCCGCAAACCGCGCGTGGGAGGCCATAGAAATGACGATGAGTACGAAGATGACGAAGAAACCATGGAGCAACGGGAGACAGAGGACCTGCCCGGCCAATACATAGAGAACCTTGGCGCGTTAGGCAAAGAGTACAGCAACAACGTCATCGACCTCGGCGGCGGCGACAGCCAGCCCGAGCCCCAAAAGCCGGAGGAAGAGGTTCCTTTCGACATCCTCTCCGGCACTACGACAGATCTCCCCGCCGACGGGACAGTGGAGTCCGACCAGGAAAGCGTGGAGGAGGTGACACCGACGGAACAGCCCCAGTTGGAAGTCACGCTTCCGCTGGAGCCCTACGACCCGCGCCTCGACCTCTCCTTCTACCAATTCCCCACCACCGACCTGCTGCTCGACTACCAAGCGGCCGCCATCGACGAAGATGCCAAGATGAAGGAACTGCGCGACAAGAAGGAACGCATCGAGCAGACCCTCAAGAGTTTCGGAATCGCCATCAAGAAGATCTACGCCACCATCGGCCCCACTGTCACCCTGTACGAGATCGTGCCGATGGAGGGGGTCCGCATCAGCAAGATCAAGAACTTGGAAGACGACATCGCGCTCAGTCTCGCCGCCCTCGGCATCCGCATCATCGCCCCGATCCCGGGCAAGGGCACCATCGGCATCGAAGTGCCGAACGCCAACCCGCAGATCGTGCCGATGAAGTCGATCATCGACTCCGACAAGTTCCAGAACAACAAGTACGAACTGCCCATCGGACTGGGCAAGACCATCAGCGACGAGCCGTTCGTGGCCGACCTGGCCAAGATGCCGCACCTGCTGATGGCGGGCGCCACCGGACAGGGCAAGTCCGTCGGCCTCAACGCCATCATCGCCTCGCTGCTCTACAAGAAGCACCCCGCCGAACTGAAGTTCGTGCTCATCGACCCGAAGAAGGTGGAGTTCACCCTATACTCCATCATCGAACGGCACTACCTGGCCATGCTGCCCGGCTCCGACACACCCATCATCACCGACACCAAGAAGGTGATCTACACCCTCAACTCGTTGTGCGCCGAGATGGACGCCCGCTACGACCTGCTGCAATTGGCGCAGGTGCGCAACATCAAGGAGTACAACGCCAAGTTCTGCCAGCGCAAGCTGTCGCCCACCAACGGTCACCGCTACCTGCCCTACATCGTGCTCATCATCGACGAGTTCGGCGACCTGATCATGACGGCCGGCCGCGAAGTGGAGACTCCCATCGCGCGGTTGGCGCAACTCGCCCGCGCCATCGGCATCCACCTGGTCATCGCCACCCAGCGCCCCTCCGTCAACATCATCACCGGCATCATCAAGGCCAACTTCCCGTCGCGCATCGCCTTCCGCGTCACCTCCATCGTCGATTCCCGCACCATCCTCGACGGCAGCGGCGCCAACCAACTCATCGGCAAGGGCGACATGCTGCTCTCCACCGGCAGCGACCTAGTACGCCTGCAGTGCGCCTTCATAGACACCCCGGAAGTGGAAGCCCTCACCCGATTCATCGCCGACCAGCAGGGCTACCCCGAGCCGTTCCTGCTCCCCGAATACCTCGACGACAGCGACGCCCGCGGCGACGAAGAACCCATCAGCGCCGACGCCATCGACTCCTGCTTCATGGACGCCGCCACCCTTATCGTGGAGACCCAGATGGGATCCACCTCGCTGCTGCAACGCAAGATGAAACTCGGCTACGCCCGCGCCGGCCGCATCATGGACCAACTCGAAGAGTTCAAGATTGTCGGCCCCACCAAAGGCAGCAAGATGCGCGAAGTGCTCGTCCACTCCCCCGGCGAACTGCAGGCGATCTTCCAGAGCATGGGCCTCATCTAACCCCCGCACGACACCATGATCCTCACCGTCCCCCAAATCCGCGAAAGCGAACGCCTCACCATGGCCGAGGAACCCATCTCCTCGCTCCTGCTGATGGAACGCGCCGGCACGACATTCTACTATCAACTTGAAGACGAGCATTTCATAGACGAAGCCCAAGCCGTCTATATCTTCTGCGGCCCCGGCAACAACGGCGGCGACGGACTCGTGGTCGCCCGCCTCTTCGCCCAGAACGAACGCTACGTACACGTCGTCAACTGCTCCTTCGACAAGAAGAACACCGACGAGTTCCGCGCCAACTTCGACCGGCTCCAACAGTGGCGGCAAGAACGTCCCGACTTAGTTGAAATATCCGATTTCCAGTTTTTTATAAAACAACAACACGACCTGACGCAAAGCGTCTGCATCGACGCCGTCTTCGGCATCGGGTTGACCCGTCCGGTGGAAGGCGATTTCGCCACTGTGGTCGATTTCATCAACGACAGTTTCCCAACCGTCGTCGCCGTGGATGTGCCCAGCGGCCTATGGCCCGACAGTCCGCTGCCCGACAACGCCGTCTGCGTGCGGGCGACGCACACCTACACCTTCCAGTACATGAAGTGGGAGTTCCTGCTGCCGATGAATCGCGACGTCGTGGGCGAAGTGAAGGTGCTGGACATCGGCCTGCGGCTGCCGGAAGCGCTGAAGCGGCGGGTGATGCCCGACGAAACGGCCGTCCGCGTCGTGGATGCCGACGTCGCCGCTGCGCTTCGGCCGCACATCGACCGTTGCGCGCACAAGGGCACCTTCGGACACGCGCTGCTCATCGCCGGCTCGCGGCGGATGCCGGGCGCGGCGTTGCTGAGTGCCACGGCGGCCCTGCGCGGCGGCTGCGGCAAGCTCACCGTGCACACCACCCCCAACGTCGCCGCCGCGCTGCCCATCGCACTGCCCGAAGCCATCATCAACGCCGACAGCTGCGACGAGTGCGTCACCACCTGCCACTGGGAAGACCTCGACGGACTCAACGCCATCGCCATCGGCCCGGGCATCGGACAGGCCGCCAAGACCGAAGCGCTGCTCAAGGACCTGCTGTCGGAAGTCCACTCCCCCACCCTCTTCGACGCCGACGCGCTCAACCTGCTGGCCGCCAACAAGACGCTGCTGGCCGACCTGCCGCCCCGCTCTATCCTGACACCGCACCCCAAAGAGTTCGACCGCCTCGCCGGTGCCAGCCCCACCCACACCGACCGCCTGCAACGACTCTGCCAGTTCGCCTGCCAATACAACGTCATCGTCGTGCTGAAAGGGCACAACAGCGTCATCGCTGTGCCCCGCGACGGACAACGGTGCGACCTCTTCATCAACACCACCGGCAACCCTGGCATGGGCACCGCCGGCAGCGGCGACGTGCTCACCGGACTGATGCTGGGACTGCTCGCCCGCACGCGCCAGCCCGAAGCGGCCGCCCTGCTCGGCACCTACATCCACGGTCTCGCCGGCGACATCGCACTGGAGACCGAGTCGGAAGAGAGTCTCGTCGCCTCCGACATTACCCGCCACATCGGACGGGCTTTCAAGTACATCGAAACATATTTGCAATAGCCCTACGGGCGCGTGTCCCACACCTCGTACTTCGTAACCTGTATCTTCCGCTCCACCGAAGCGGCGATGCTATAGACCGAATTGCGTCGGTCATTCGGGTTGTCGCTCACCTCCTTGCTGGCCATCGAAGAGCCCTCCGGCTCCTCCACAATCACCAGGCGCACCACGGCGCTCTCGCGCAAGTAGGGCAGGAACGCGCCGTCGCGGTACTCGCGCAAGTAGTTGACAAACGAAGCGATACGGCGTTTCGAGAGCGCCAAGTTGTAGTCGGCGCGATGCAGCGGACTGGCGAAACCGCACACGGTAATGCGGACGCTGTGGCCTGCCTCCAGGTCCGAAAGCAGCAGCTGCGAGAACTCCTCCAGCTTGCGGAAGCCGTTCTCCACCGAGTCGGCGAAGAAGCGCTCGACGCGCTGGCGGGCGCGGTCGGCGTCGGCACCGCGCAGACCACGCGCATACTCCGTCTGGTAGGTCTCCTTCAGCGCGATGTAGTCGGCCAACGTATTGCGGTAGTTGCGCGTCGTAGTCGTGTTGGTGGTGTGCGGATCCGGCTCGTCGTTATGGAAATAAAGCGTGATGGGCAGCAGCATCGTCGCGCGCTCCGCCACCGTCACCGTGTCGGCCTCGACCGTGTCCTCGGCGGGCGGCGGCAACTCGTCGTAGCGCCAATGGTAAGTGTAGAGGTCGGTGCAGCAAGTGTCGGCATCGTCCTCGGGGCGCTTCGGGCGGTTGGATGTGAAATAGCCGTCGCCATTGTGGCGGTTCACCGTATAGTAGATGTCGTTGGCGGCGGAGTTGATGGGCACGCCGATGTTGGCGGGCGCGGTCCACTTCGACAGGGCGCCGTCGGCGTAGAAGACATCGTAGCCGCCGATGCTCACCTCCGGACAGTCGGTGCTGAAGTAGAGCCGGCCGCGCTGCGCGTCGTAGAAGGGCGTGATCTCGTTGTCGCCGCTGTTCACGGCGCTGCCGGCGTTCACGGGGTCATCGAAGTGGTTGTTCTTATAGATGGTGTACCAGATGTCGAGTTCGCCGAAGCCGTGCGGACGGTCGGAGACGAAGTACATCACGTCGTACTCCTCGCCATCGACCCAGTGGGGTTGGGTGGTGGTGGTGCCGGGCAGGTTGATGCGGCGGTTGAGCGCCTGCGGTTTGCTCCAGTGCCCGCCGCGGCGGTCGCTGCGCCAAAGCGAACACTGCAACTGCTTGCCCGACTCACGCAGACAACGGGTGAAGACCATCAGGTCGCCCGCATCGTTGAAAGTGAAGTTGCAGTTGTAGAACTTGTTGTCATTCACCAAGTTGGAAATGGACTCCGGCTTCGAATAGCCACCGATGGTCAAACGGCTGGTATAGATGCGGGTGGTCCAGAAAGGCTCAAACCACTCGCCGTAGTCTTCGCTGCTCTCGGGGCGAAGCGACGAGAAGACGAAGAGCGAGTCGGGGCGCATCACGCCGTTGTACTCGGAAAAAGAGGTGTTGATCTCGGCCGGCAGCGGCTTCACCTCCACCGGCAGCGTGTCGTGCCTGATGTAGTCGAGTTGCCGCTGGCGTTCTGCGGCGTCCGTCGCGGGCTGGGCCGCGCCTGTCAGCACGCCCATCACGCAATTGATCCATACAAGAAGCCGCATTATCCTCATCGCCTACTTCCTTATTTTATTTACATCGGCAAAAATACAATTTTTTTAGGATACAGTTGCTGATTTCTGGTTTTATCTGGGCGCCTGCGGGCTGTCCACTTTACTCCACTTCCCGGTTTTGGCGGCGTTAGGGCCCAAAGTAGCTTCCGCTGGTCGCTCTTTTGCCCCAACCGCCGCTGCAAAACCGTGCGCGTTCCGTGCCCGTTCCCATCCCTGGCGCGCGCTCTTCCGCCATTGCCGGCCAACCATTCCCCTCCCAGAAGGGGTGGGCTCAGGACGAGCCAATCCTTTCCCCACCTCTCTATAACCTGCATTCTGCCCATCATTAACATTTATTAAGAAAATTATTTTTCTCATAATCAGGTTGTTGAGTATTTTTTTTGATTTCATGACGTGAGATTGAAAAAAAAAGCAGTAATTTTGCCGCGTCAAAATAACCAACCTTTGAACCAAAGAAAAGAAATCAAAAAATGAAAACAATGAAGAAACTGTACCTGATCTTATTGGCTATAGCCATGATGGTGCCAGCGGTGACGCGGGCACAAGTGTATCAAATTCCGAACCCAGGCTTCGAGACTTGGGAAAGTTCCGCCAGCGACGCCGAGCCGACCCACTGGAACAGCTTCGCCAATGCGGAGTGCGACCTTACCATCGGCTGCGGACAACTGCAGACCACCCACCACGAGAACTCCTCCGACGTGCGCCCAGGCAGCACCGGCACCCACAGTTGCCGCATCTACGCCACCGCCGTCAACATAATATTCGTCAGCGTGGTGGCCAACGGCAACATGACCACCGGCCGCATCCGCGGTGGCTCCACGACAGCCAACAGTCCTGAGAACTACAACATCACCCGCACCAACAACCCCGACTTCGCACAAGAGTTTAACGGACGCCCCGACTACATCAAGTTCTGGTCCAAGGTGAGCGCCGCCGACCCCGCCTCCGAGGCGCGTATGAGCGCCGTTATCCACGACAACTACGACGTGCGCGATCCCATCATCGAGTCTGAATACGGCCACATCACTGGCGCCGCCATCTTCAACTACGCCGGCGACAACACCTGGCACGAGTACCAAGTACCCTTCGACTATGCCACCTACGGCAACGTCACGCCCGAATACCTCCTGCTCACCTTCACCACCAACAAGACCCCCGGTGGTGGCAGTGGCGGCGACGCCGTCTATATCGACGACATTGAGTTCGTCTATGTCTCCACGCTGAGTGCCCTGCAGAGCGGCGACGCCCAGGTACCCGGATTCGCCTCCGACATCCTCACGTACGACATCACCCTGCCGCACGGCTCCGCCCTGCCGACCGTGACCGCCACGGCCACCTCCGTCAACGGCGTGGTCACCATCACCCAGCCCACCGAGGCCAACCCTGTCGCCACCATCACGGTGACGCAAGGCCCCTCCACCACGACCTACACCATCAACTACACCATCGCAGCCGAAGAGAACGCCGACTTGGCCGACCTGCAAGTCGATGGCGTCACGGTGCCCGGCTTCACCTCCGCCACCACCGACTACACCATGCAGGTGCTCGCCACCGGCACGATGCCTGTCGTAAGCGCCACGGCCGTCTCTCCCGACGCCACGATGGAGATCACCCAGCCCACGGAGTCCAACCCCGTCGGCACGGTGGTTGTCACCTGCGGCTCCCTCACCAAAACCTACACCGTCAACATCACCCTCGTGGAACCCAACGCCGACTTGGCCGACCTGAAGGTGAACAACACCACCATCACCGGCTTCGACCCGGCCGTGACCGAATATGTCTATACCATCTTCGACACGACCTCCCTGCCCACCATCTCGGCGACGGCGGCCTCCGAATATGCCACCATAGAGGTTACCCAGCCCACGGCTGAGCAGATGACCGCCTCCGTGGTCGTCACCTGCGGCTCCCTCACCAAAACCTACACCGTGCAGGTGACCCTCGGCGTGGAGGATTTCCACCTCGCCCAAGCCACCCTCTATCCGAACCCCGCCACCGACGTGCTGAACATCGTCCTGACCGAGAATGTCGGCGCCCGCGAGGTCTCCGTCTTCAATGCCGCCGGCCAATGCGTGATGAGCGCTCCGATGAACGACAACACCGCCGCCCTCAACGTGAGCGGCCTGCAGAGCGGTCTGTACCTGATCTACGTCAAGAGCGAGTCCGCAGTCGTGAGCATCTCCAAATTCATGAAATTATAACCTTGAAATGTTCCATTTCCCAAGCCGCTTTCCTTGATGGAGAGCGGCTTTTGTATTTTTTTTCACACTTTATTTTGTGTAATAAAAAAATTTGTACATTTGCCTGCAGAAAATTTTCCAACAAATAAATCCCACTATATGAAAAAAACTACTACTTCAATGCTCTCGGCTATCGCACTGATAGCCATCTTCATGGGTCTCCAGACCCTTCAGGCCCAGAACACCACGCTTGCCGGTTGGACGATCCCCAACGGCGCCAGTTCCACCGTACTCGCCGCCGACTGCGGTGAAGGCACCTTCTACGCCGACGGCACGCACGGCTCTTCGGACTGGCCGATCGTGTCGGCTGGCACCACCCCGGGCATCTATTTCGGCAACGCCGGCGTCGTGCCCAGCAATGGACTCTGCGACGTGACCGCCGCCTCCAAGGGGTTCACCTTCATCGGCAACAACTACAACGACAACAGTTGCGTGTTCGTCGTCCCGGCCAGCGGCTACATCAACCTGATGGTGGAGTTCAACCACCGCGGTTCCAGCGCCGGTTTCTCCATCCAGACCTGGTCGCACAGCACCGACGGCGAGAACTTCGTCACCGACACCGTGATGACCGGCATGAACAGCGGCACCAACGCCACCTTCGGTAACATCCGCAGTTTCACGCTCTCCGACGACGCCGACGGCGCAGAGACACTCTACATCCGCGTCACCTTCTCTGGAGCCACCGGCACGGGCAACAACCGCATGGACAACATCCGCATCAGCGGCATGCAGGACCTGCCGATCGCCGCACAGCCGGAGTTCTCGCACATTCCGGGCAACTTCTGCAACCCCATTGAACTCACCCTCTCCTGCCCCACCGAAGGCGCATCCATCTACTACACCACCGACGGCACCGATCCCGACAACGTGACCGGAACCCTCTACACCGGACCGATCGCCATCAGCACGACGACCACCGTCAACGCCATCGCCTACGCCGACGGCTTGGACGCCAGCATGATCCACTCCGCCACCTACACCCTGCCCACCGAAGTCGCCACCGTCACGGCCTTCAAAGCGGAAGCGGAGAACACCTACATCAAACTGACCGGCGAACTTACCGCCATCTTCCAGACGGGGAGTTACCTGTTCGTGCAGGACGCCACCGCCGCCACCTGCATCTATGGCAGCGGACTGCCCAACTATGCCAACGGCAACGTCATCACGGGCGGCATCTGCGGCGTGAAGTCATCCTACAACGGACTGGTGGAGATCACCAACGCCGAGTTCCAGAACCCCACTGCCACCGCCGGCACCGCGGTCGATCCCGTTGAGGTCACCCTCGCCGACCTGAACGCCAACTTCGATGCATACGACTGCCGTCTGGTGACCGTCACCGGCGCCACCTTCCAAGCCACCACCTTCGCCAACAGCACCAACGCCGTGGCGCCGCTGATCCAGGGCACCGACACGGTGATGGTGGCCAACCAACTGCGCACCCTCGACGGCTACAGTACCCCCAGCACGCTCTGCGCCGTCACCGGCCTTGCCGTTCCCCGCTTAGGGTCCCATCGCCTCTGCCCGCGCAGCACATTCGACATCGTCCCCATGGATCCGTCCGTCCTGATCACCGCCCCCGGCTATGGACAGACTTTCGAGCAAGGAGATGTTGTAACCGCTTCATTACAAACGACCTTCTTCAACTTTGAAAACAACGCGACCATCCATGTCGAGCTGTTGCTCAACGGCAACAACGTCGCCGACCTCACCCTCAGCGATGCCACAGAACTGGCTGCTTTCCAGAACTCCGACCTCACCCCCTACCTGACAGGGCTGGGCGACTATCAGATGATCGCTTCGCTGGTCTCCGCCGACAACATAATCTATTCCACCGACACCATTATCTTCCAATACATCGCCGCCTACATTGCCATCGAGACTTCCGCGAATGCGCTGGCCTTTGAGGCCACGGGCGAGCAGCAGACCTTCACCGTCACCGGCTTCCGTCTCTCCGACGCCATCGCCGTCACGGTGAGCAGTGCCGACTTCACGGTCACGCCCGCCACATTGCCCGCCACCGCTGTCGGCGCACCCGTCACGGTGACCTTCACCGGCACGGCCTCCGCCGACGCCGTCGTCACCCTCACCTCCGACACCGTCACCGCCACCGTCGCCCTCAGCGCCATCATCCCGATCGACACTGTCATCTACGCCACCGGCTTCGAGACCACGGACGGCTTCACCGAAGAGCAGTATTACCAGAACACCGCCATCCGTTACGACGGTCCCGAAGGGCAGCAGTGGGGCACCTATTACGGCTCCATCTCCGGCACCAGCCACATCGACGGCGAACTCTCCATGCAGATGCGCTGGTACACCGCCAACCCGGACCGCATGGGTTACGGCTTCACCAACTTCGACCTCCACAACGTCACTTACGTGACCTTCTCGGCCAAATACAACAACCAGGCCGTTGACCTGCGCGTCAGCCGCTCCATCGACGGCGGCGCCACCTACGAGGAGCCCGTTGACTATTCACTCACCTCCCAACCCCAGGAGTTCTCCTACTTCGTAAGCGACTCCGGTCAATACTACGCCACCCGCCTCAAGTTCGAACTGATCTTCCAGGACAACACAGCCCCCTCCAACCAGGCCCGTCTGATCATCGACAACATCACCGTCTATGGCGTCACCGGACTGGAGCCGAGCGTGGTGGCCACGCCCACCATCTCCGTGCCGAGCAACAGTTACATGCAGGCCATCTCGGTGACGCTCGCCTGCGCCACTGAAGACGCGCAAATCCATTACACCACCGACGGCAGCGTGCCAGACGAGAGCAGCGCGCTCTACACCTACCCGCTGACTATCGACACCACCTGCACGCTCAAGGTCCGCGCCTTCAAGGGTGGCATGGATCCGAGCAACACGGCCTTCGCCGAATACGTCTTCCCGACACAGGTCGCCAACATCGCCGCCTTCAAGGCCGCGGGCGCCCTCGACAACAGCGTCAACTACAAGATCACCGGCAGCGTCACCTTTGTCTATCGCAACGGCCGCCGCATCTTCATCCAAGACGCCACCGGCGGACTGCTGGTCTATGACAACAGCACTCCCGTGATCACCCGCACCTACAACGAAGGCGACGTCATCAACAACGGCATCATCGGCACCTACACGCTTTACAACGGCATGAACGAACTGATACCCACGGCCGACTGGGAGGCCGCCTTCGGCACCGCCCCCGTCACCCCCGTCGTCATCACCGCCGACCAACTCACCAGCGACTTCGCCAGTTACGAGGCCCGGTTAGTGCGTGTCAACGCGGTCACCTTCCCCGACGGCGCCGAATTCAACACCTCCGACTACACCGAGGCCACCGCGCAGGACAACACCGGCAGTTTCGTCTTCCGCAACCAGTTCAAGACCTTGGACACTACACTGGCGGCCGGCGCAGAGGCCGACGTGGTCGGCTTGGCAGCCATCTTCGTCACCGACAACAGCACCGCCTACCAACTCTTCCCGCGCACCAACGCCGACATCATCATGATCGACACCACTGGCATCCATCAACTGGAGTTGCTCGACCTCAGCGTCTTCCCGAATCCCACCTGCGGCATCGTCACCCTGCGCGGCATGTCCTACAACGGTCCTGCGATGGTGCAAGTGTGCGACATGAACGGCCGCACACTCCTCCGTCAGCGGCTTGAGGGCTGTGATGCCCAACTCGACTTCGGCAGCTACGCCGCCGGCACCTACCTTATCCTCGTCACCTCCGCCGACGGCCGCACCGGCACGGTGAAAGTCACCAAACGATAAGAGATTGAAACCATGAGAGGCAGTTTCCACACTGCCTCTTTTTTTATCCATCCGATTCCAAATGTCAAGGATATGAACACCGTACTGATCGTCTTTGCCATCGTCTGTGCCTTGGTCGGCATCGTCGGCGCCATTGTGCCCGGACTGCCCGGGCCGCCCATCTCCTGGCTCGGCGTCCTGCTGCTGAGTTTCACCCCGTACAGCGACGATCTCACCCACTCCTTCCTGATCATCACGGGCGTGCTGGCCGCGGTCATCACGGTGCTCGACTACGTGGTGCCGGCGTGGGGCACCAAGAAGTTCGGGGGCAGCAAGGCAGGCGTATGGGGCAGCACCATCGGGCTGGTAGTGTCGATCTTCGTCCTACCCGTCCTCGGCATCACCATCGGACCGTTCGGACTGGTAGGCATCCTTTTGGGGCCGTTCCTGGGAGCGTACATCGGCGAAAAGATCCACAAGACGCCCAACAGGCAGGCCTGGCGTGCGGCTTTCGGCAGTTTCATCGGCTTCCTCGTGGGCACTTTGATGAAACTCGTTTATGGCATCGTCATCCTGGTGTTCGTGGTGAAGGATTTGATTTTAGGGGTCAAGTTTTAGTTTTTTAGATGTCAGGTGGAGAATAGGCTTCCAAAATCTAAAATTAGACAATGCCAATATTTTTCACTGTTAATTTTATGCGAAGTACAATAAATTGACATTCAGAAGATAAAATTATTTATTAACATCATTGTTTTTCTGAATCAGCCGTTGTATCTTTGTGGCCTAAACTCAAACTAAAAGAGATGCAGAGAGAAACTGGCTACTTCAACGTCCTTGCGGACTTCGGATTTAAACGTACATTTATGAACAAAGAAATTCTCATGGCGTTCCTCAATGCGTTCCTCGAGCCGATGGTGCCGAGAATCGTCGATATCGAGTACCGTCCCACAGAGCAGTTGGGAGCGACCGACCAGGAGAAGCGGATAATCGACGACATTGTGTGCACCGACAAGACGGGGCGGCGCTTCATCGTAGAGATGCAGCGTGCCCGACAGGGTTTCTTCCTCGACCGCATCTTCGTGTATGCCAGCGCCGCCATCGCTGGACAGGCGAAACGAGGCGACCGCGTCTATCGTGTCGATCCGGTCTATTGCTTCTGCATTCTCGACTTCGAGCCGGAGGTGCTGAAAGGAAGCGACCAGTTCTTCCACTTTTTCCAATTCACCGACCCCGAGAGCGGCATCACGTTGCCGCAGGAGGCACTCTGCTTTCTGGTGCTGACACGTTTCAGCAAGAAGTTGCAGGGACCCGAAGAGTGGGAAAGACTGAGCGAGCGGGAGAAGTGGGCCTACGCGCTGAAGCACAGCACCGAGTTCGGCGACCCGGAATTCTCCCATGTGACGGGCATCTTCGCGGAACTAAAAAAGATTTGCAGACTTTCAAAACTAAACGACATGGAAATACTGGAATACAAAAAGAGTGTCCTCGACTATGAGGATGTCAAGGACGCGGTACGCTGTTCTTACGAAGATGGCGAAAAAGATGGGGTGAAAAAAGGGATGGAGAAAGGGAGAGAGACAGGGAGAGAGGAAGGAAGAGAGGAAGGAATCCTAGCCGTCGCCAAGAACCTCAAGTTTGTGGGCGTGCCCGCAGCCACCATCGCCGAAGCCACCGGCCTCTCGATGAAACAAGTGGAGGCACTGTAACACCCGCCGTTGTCCGGATATGGCAAAAACCGAAAATACGGGACGAAATGAAGCAGAACCCTTTCATTTTGGTTTCAATTTGGATTGCCTTATGAATGAACGGGCAAAACACATGAAATTTCCAAATGGCAATGCATTAACGCCATCAATGGGATGAATTTTGCGAATTCGCAAAAAAATTCGTACTTTTGCACCGTCATAACGACCTCGCCGATACGCGGACAACGGGTCCTTCCGCGCACCAACGGCCAACGGACCTCCAGGACCCCAAACAAAAGAAAATGGACATCTATACCGTAGAGTGCCTGCCTGGTGTGCAGTATGAACTGCTCGGCATCGTGACGGGCAGCACCATCCAATCGAAAAACGCAATCCACGACTTCGGGGCGGAGATGAAGAGCATCTTCGGCGGCGAGTTGAGGAGTTACACCAACCTGATGGAGCAATCGCGCCGTCAAGCGCAAGAGCGCATGGTCGCGGAGGCGCAAAAGCTGGGAGCGGACGCCATCATCGGCGTGCGATTCACCACCTCCGCCATCATGGCGCAAGCTTCGGAGGTGCTGATGTACGGCACCGCCATCCGGTACAAGTAGTAGCGCTTTTTATTCATGTTTCACCGCTTTTGCGCGGAAACGTCCAGAAGAAGTTTAATCGCTTTTCCCAAAATGTGGCGAAAATCGGGCCTTCCGGGGTGAAATTTTCCCTTATGGGGTGAAGTCTGCCATATCGGGGTGAAAAAGTCGAAAAAATTTCGTAACTTTGCAGCCCCAAATTATTGACATGCCAACAGATTACGATACGGAATTACAACGGGCAAAGCGGATGCACGGCATCGTGGGGCGGTCGTCCAAGATGGACGAGGCCCTTGTGCGCGCCCTCAGAGCCGCCAAGACGGACCTGTCGGTGCTCGTCACCGGCGAGAACGGCGTGGGCAAGGAGAACGTCGCCCGTATCATCATGGAGAACAGCCGTCGCAAAAGCGGCAAATACATCACCGTCAACTGTGGTGCCATCCCGCCCGGCACCGTCGATTCCGAACTCTTCGGCCACAAGAAGGGGGCCTTCACCGGTGCCCTTGACAACCGCAAGGGATATTTCGAAGAGGCCAACGGCGGCACCATCTTCCTCGACGAGATCGGCGAACTGCCGCTGGAGACGCAGGCCCGACTCCTGCGCGTGCTTGAGAACAAGGAGTTCATCCCCGTGGGAGCGTCGGAACCGTCCCGCACCGACGTGCGCGTGATCGCCGCCACCAACGCCGACCTCGTCGCCAAGATCGCCCAGGGCAAGTTCCGGCAGGACCTCTTTTACCGGCTCAACATGATTGCCATCGTCATCCCGCCCCTGCGCGAACGAACCGAAGACCTGCCCATCCTGGTGGCCAAGTTCGCCGAGGACCTCACTACCGACAACCACTACAGCTCCGTAGAGTTCCTGCCCGAAGCCATCGACGCGCTCAAGACCTACCGCTGGCCCGGCAACATCCGGCAACTCAAGCACTTCGTGGAACGCATCGTCGTCCTGGAAACGGAGCGCACCATCGGCGCCGACACCGTCCGCCGTTACCTGCAAGACGAGCCCAACTACCCCGACAAATACGACGTCGCGCTCTCCAACAGCACCTCCGAGGAGAATTTCAAACAGTATCACCAAGTCGTCCTCGGTTACATCCAACGGCTGGAGCAGGAGATCAACACGTTGAAGGAGGGGATGCAGGAACTTTACAGACACATAGAGTCCCAGCAGGGCAGCCGCTCCCATCTGGCGCTGTCTTACAACGTCAACCCCACAGAAGAGGCCACCGCTGAAGAGGTCACCGACAACGATAGTCATGAGACACGGCAGTTGGAGGAGACGGAGTTGGAGACCATCATCGCCACGCTGCACAAGTTCGGCGGCAACCGCAAGGCCACTGCCGACGCCCTCGGCATCTCCGAACGCACCTTGTATCGCAAAATCAAGAAACATGGCCTATAAAGTCCGACGCACCCTCGTCATCCTGCTGACCGCTGTGGTAGCCACGCTGACCGGCTGCCGCGTCTCCGTGTCGCTCACCGGCGGCACCATCGACTCGCGCGCCAAGACCGTCTATATCCAGACCTTCCGTAACAACGCCGCCATCGTCAACCCGACGCTCAGCCAGCAGTTCACTACTGCGCTGAAAGATCGGGTGCAAAGCCAGACGCCCCTCACCATCGTCGATACCAAGGCGTTGGGCGACTACAGCATCGAAGGCGAAATCTCCGGCTACACCATCCGCCCCGTGGCTATCCAGGGCGACGAGACCGCTGCCATGAACCGACTCACTATCTCCGTCAACGTGCGCTTCTCCAACAAGTTCGACGAGACCCAGGACTTCGAGCAGACCTTCTCCCGCTACGCCGACTACCCCAGTGCCCAGAACTTCACCGCCATTGAAGGCTCCTTGGTGCAATCCATCAACGAAGCCCTCACCGAGGACATTTTCAACAAAGCTTTTGTCAACTGGTAAAAACTTATATATGAACGAGTTAACATCAACCATCAACGAAGCGAGTTTAGAGCGACTGCGTCAGGAGTGCGCGGAGTACCCCGCCTCGTCGCTGTCGGCCATCCTCTACCTCAAGACGTTGGAGGCGTTGCGGCCGGAGGAGTACGCCGCCGAGTGCGCACGGTGGCTGCTGTACGTGCACAACCGCGACAAGTACGCCAAGTTGCACCTGGAGGTCGAGACATCCGACGTGCCCGCATCCACCGCCACTCCCCTTTCCGAACCGATGGAGACGCAGCCCGAACACCAGCGTCCCGCCGATGTGGATCAGACCACACTCATCAATCAGCTGATTGCAGATTTTTCGGAAGAAACGCCGAAAATCCAGTTTGATCCCGAGCGCCACGACGCCACCATCAACTACAGCAAGAGCAGTTTAGTGGAGGATCCGGAGGTCGTAAGTGAAACATTAGCAAAACTTTACCTCAATCAGGGCTTCCCCGGAAAGGCCATCAAGATTTATAAGAAATTGTGCTTGCATTTTCCAGAAAAAAGTTGTTACTTTGCAACCCAAATTGAAACCATCAAAAAGAGCAGAAATTAACCATAAAAAACAGATAAATTAACCATGATTATCGTAGCCATCTTAGTCATCATCGCCAGCATAGCCCTCGGATTTTTCGTTCTGATTCAGGAGTCGAAGGGCGGCGGTCTGGCATCCAGTTTCGCCTCCTCCAACCAAATCATGGGCGTGCGCCGCACCACCGACCTCGTCGAGAAGATCACTTGGGGACTGGCCATCGCCATCTTCGTGCTCTGTCTCGCCGGCGCATTCATCTGCAAGAGCGAATATCAGGACGCGCATCCTGAAGCGGGCCAGGCGACCGAACAGCCGGCTGAGGAGTAGTCGCGATTCTTAAGAATTATGGAGAGAGAGGACCAGCATCCTCTCTTTTTCATTTACAAGGATATGAAAGCGAAAGATCGACTATTTCACCTGCTCATCCTGGTGGCGGTATGCTTCTGGGGGATGTCATTTGTATTCACCACGGGCATTTTCAACCTCTGCGCGATGTCGCCGGTGTCGTTGGTCTTCTTCCGTCTGATGATTGCCACGCCGCTGCTGGCGCTCGCCTGTCTGATCTTCTTCCCGCAGCCGCTGCGGGCCGTGCCGCGCCGCGATTGGCTCAACCTGCTGGCCCTCGGCTTCTTCGAGCCGTTCCTCTACTTCATCTTCGAGACCTACAGTCTGCAAGTCACTGCCGACGCCACCATCGTGTCGGTCATCATCGCCACCATCCCGATCCTGACGCTGCTGCTCTCCTGGTTCTACTTCAAGGAGTCGCTGTCGGCCGTCAACATCGTGGGCGTAGTGCTGTCCGTCGTGGGCGTAGTGGTGATGCTGCTGCCGTCGTTCACCGCCGCGGACGCCAACCTGCTGGGCATTGCGCTCGCCTTCGGCGCCGTGTTTACCGCCGTGGGCTACAGTTTCTTCCTCAAGAAACTCTCCGGCAGTTACAACCCCATCTTCATCGTGGCCTGCCAAAACGCCGTCGGCTTGGTTCTGTTGCTGCCGTTGATGCTGCTGATGCACTCACCGCAGGAGTTGGCCGCACAGTTCCAATACCTCAGCAACTCGACCGTGTTGTTGTACGTCGTGCTGCTGGCCGTGCTCTGCTCCACCCTGGCCTATACCATTTACGTGAAGGGAATGCAGGTGATCGGGCTGGCGCGCGCCAACACCTTCACCAACCTCATCCCGGTCTTCACGGGCATCTTCGCCTACTTCTTCATCGGCGAGGCCTTTCCGCCGCTAAAGGTCGTAGGCGCGGTGGTCGCCATCGCCGGCGTATGGGCCGCCCAGTGGAAATCGGGCACCTCCTCCCCTACTGAAAAATACTAAGTCGTTATGATAGAAAATCTTGGCAAAAGCATCCTCATCTTCGACGGAGCCTTCGGCACCGAGTTGGAGAAGCGCGGCATCATGTCGAAATGTCCGGAGATGCTGAACATCACCGCCCCCGACCAGATCGCGGCCATCCACAAGAGCTACATCGAAGCGGGGTGCGATTTCATCACCACCAACACCTTCGGTGCAAATCGCATCAAGATGCCGGACCTCGACCGTGCGATGGCCATCCGCAGCGCCATCGGACTAGCTTCGCGCTTCCGTACGACGCAGAAGGTGATGATGGACATCGGACCGTTGGGCAAGATGCTCTACCCCATGGGCGAACTCACCTTCGACGACGCTTACGAGGCCTTCAAGGAGATGGTCGTCACGGCCCGCGACCTCGTTGACGGCTTCATCTTAGAGACCTTCACCGACCTCTACGAATTGAAGTGCGCGTTGCTGGCAGTCAAGGAGAACAGCGACAAGCCCGTCTTCTCCACCATGACCTTCGACGCCACGGGGCACTCGCTCACGGGCACGTCGCCGCGCATCATGGCGGAACTGATGAGCAACATGGGTGCCGACGCTGTAGGCGTCAACTGCTCGCTCGGTCCCGATGACCTGCGCCCCATCGTTGCAGAGTTGCTGCAATACAGCGACAAGCCGGTGCTGGTGCAGCCCAACCGCGGACTGCCCACGTTGAAGGACGGCAAGGCCACCTACAGTCTTTCGCAGGAGGATTTCGCCTCCACCATGGCGGAGTTCTGTCAGCAGGGCGTGGCCGTCATCGGCGGCTGCTGCGGCACCAACCCCGACTTCATCCGTGCCATTGCCGCCAACAAGGGCCTGCCCGTTGTGCAACGCCACGTGGAGAAGCAGACTGTCATCACCTCCGCCACCCGCGTGGTGGTGTTCGACAAGGTGCGCATCTGCGGCGAGCGCATCAACCCGACCGGCAAGAAGAAGTTGAAGGAGGCCATCCTCAATGGCGACTTCGACTACCTTTTCAAGGAGGCGATCAAGCAGGAGGAGGCCGGCGCCGACCTTCTGGACGTCAACCTCGGCGTGCCCAAGACCGACGACGTCGCCAACATGAAGAAAGTGGTGACGCAGTTGGGAGAGATCACCGCGCTGCCGTTACAGATCGACTCGTCGAACCCCGCCGCCATCGAAGCCGGCTGCCGCTACTACAACGGCGTTCCGCTCATCAACTCCGTGAACGGCAACGAAGACAATATGGCGGCCATCTTCCCCATCGCCCGCAAGTACGGGGCGGTGGTGCTCGGGCTGACCATGGACGACAACGGCATCCCGCAGACGGCTGAGGAGCGGTTGGTCATCGCCAAGCGCATTCTGGCTGGAGCGGAGCAATACGGCATCGGGCGCCACCGCATGATGGCTGACACGCTTACGCTCACCTGCAGCGCCCAACAGCCATTGGTGAAGGAGACCCTGCGCGCCCTGCGCATGGTGACCGAGCAACTGGGTGTCAAGACCGCGCTCGGCGTCTCCAACGTCAGTTTCGGCATGCCCAAGCGCGAACTCATCAACAGCACCTTCCTCGCCATGGCCCTCGAAAACGGACTCACCATGCCCATCATCAACCCCTGCAACGCGATGATGGAAAATACCGTATTGGCATTCAACGCATTACGAGGAGAGAAGAACGACCTCGACGACTTTGTGGAAAAGTCGGTGGAGCAGACTGCCGCGCCTGCCCCCACCTCCACGCTCACCCTCGCCGACGCCGTCCGTCGCGGTCTCAAGGAGGACAGCATCGCCCTCACCCGGGAGGCACTCGCCACCCAGCATCCCATGGACATCATCAACAACGTGCTCATCCCCACCCTTAACACCGTCGGCAGCGACTTCGAGCAGCAGAAGATCTTCCTCCCGCAACTCATCTCCGCCTCCGAAGCGTGCAAGGAGGCCTTCGCCGTCATCAAGGAGCGGTTTTCGCAGGGCGGCAGCAACAAGGGAAACATCGTCCTCGCGACGGTCAAGGGCGACGTGCACGACATCGGCAAAAACATCGTCAAGGTGCTTTTCGAGTCGTACGGCTACAACGTCATCGACTTGGGGCGCGACACCGACAAGGAGGTCATCCTCGAGGCAGCCCGCAAGTACCATCCCATCGTCATCGGGCTCAGCGCCCTGATGACCACCACGGTGCTCTCCATGGAAGAGACCAACCTCTACCTGAAGGCCAACGGCATCGACATTCCCGTCTATGTCGGCGGCGCTGTGCTCACACCCATCCTCGCCCGAGAGATCCAAGCCGACGGCTACACCAAGGACGCCCTCGAGTTCGTGGAAGCGGTGGAACATTTCAAGGAATAAGGAGAAAAACAATACTCCATTTTAATCCATAACCACGTAGGAATCATGAAGTTGATCGTCATCACCGCACCCACCATCTTTCCCGAAGAGGGGAAGGCGTTGACCGCACTGTTCGATGCGGGCTTGGAAATTTTGCACTTGCGCAAGCCGACAGCGACAGAGGAGGAGGTGGAGACCTTGGTGCGTGAGATTCCTGAAAAGTACCGCGGGCGCATCGTTGTCCACGACTTCTTTATGTTGGCGGAGCGGCATGGCCTGCGGGGCATCCACCTCAACGGGCGGCACTCCGAGTCGCCGGCGGGTTACACCGGCCACGTCAGTTGTTCGTGCCACTCGATAGCGGAGGTTTCGGAGAAAAAAAAACACTGTAACTACGTGTTCCTCAGTCCGATATACGACAGCATCTCAAAAGAGGGCTACGGATCCGGTTTCGACGCCGGGCAGTTGCGGACGGCCCGCGACAGCGGCATCATCGACGAGAAGGTGATGGCGCTGGGCGGCATCTGCGCCGACAATCTGGCGGAAGTCGCGGCATTCGGCTTCGGTGGCGCCGCCGTATTGGGTGAGGTCTGGAGTCGTCCGAGTGCCGAGTATATTCCGCAATTCATTCATTTACAAAAGATCATCAACTCACTTCAATAACCATGAAGCAACCTGCCATCATCCTCACCATCGCTGGTTCCGACTGTTCCGGCGGTGCCGGCATCCAAGCCGACCTCAAGACCATCTCCGCCCTTGGTGCATACGCCGCCTCCGTCATCACGGCGGTGACGGTGCAGAACACCGTGGGCGTGCAGGACGTACACCCCATCCCGCCCGCCACCGTAGCGGCGCAGATCTCCGCGGTGATGACCGACCTGCAGGTTGATGCGGTGAAAATCGGCATGGTGAACGACGCCGACATCGTGCGGGCCATCGCCGCGGGCATCCGTCGCTACCAGCCCCGCTACGTGGTTTATGACCCCGTGATGGTCTCCACCAGCGGATGCCGGCTGATGGCGGAAGACACCATCGGCGTCATCCGTGAGGAGCTCTTTCCTATTGCCACCATCCTCACTCCCAACCTCCACGAAGTGAGTCTGTTGGTGGAGCGGTCTGTGCGGACGGTGGAGGAGATGGCGGCGGCGGCAGAGGAGTTGTCGCGCCGCTACAACACCGGCGTGTTGGTAAAAGGCGGACACTTGGCGGGCGGCGAGATGTGCGACATCCTCTTTGCCGACGGTCAGTTGACGCGCTTCTCCGATGAGAAGATCGAGACCGAGAACCTGCACGGCACGGGCTGCACTTTGTCGTCGGCGATCGCCACCTGCTTGGGGGCGGGCGAGCCGCTGGTAGAGGCCGTGCGCCACGCCAAGACCTACGTCACCGAAGCCATCCGGCAGGGCGCCGGCATGCGCATCGGCCACGGTCACGGACCGGTGTGGCATCAATGGACGTTGAACCAACAGCGCACGTCATGGCAAGCGTAAGACGGACGCCGTTGCGCGAACGGCCTTTTCCCGACTACACCCCGCGCGAGGAGATGTTGCACTCGGCAAGCCACGCCCTCGGGGTGCTGTGCGTGCCCGTGATGATGTGGTTGGCGGTGCGCGACTGTACAACCCCATTGGCGGCGGCGTGCATCATCGTCTATCTCACCACAGTGCTCATCACCTTTCTGGGGTCCAGTATCTACCACGGACTGCCGAAGGGGATGCCCAAACAGGTGATGCGGGTGGTGGACCACTGCGACATCTTCTTTACGATTGCGGGAACCTACACGCCCATCACCGTCATCGGCATCTGCCCGGTCAACCCGGCGTTAGGATGGTCAATCTTCTGCATCGAGTGGGGTTTGGCGATCATCGGGGCGGTGCTAAACGCCATCGACCTGAAGAAGTACTCGAAGTTCTCAATGACCTGTTACCTGGGGATGGGGTGGTGCGTCATCATCAGCTTGAAAGCCACCATCGAGGCGATGACGCTGACGGGCTTCCTCTGGATCATCGCAGGCGGCGTGGCCTTCACGGTGGGAGCGGTCACCTACCTTATCGGTAAGCGCCGCCGGTACATGCACTTCGTCTTCCACGTATTCGTGCTGATCGGCATCCTGCTGCAGTTCGTCGGGGTGTGGCAGTATTTAGTGTAGGGATTAGGATTCAGATTTCAGGGATTAGAGGGGGAATGGGTTGTGGAGAATAGAGAATAGAGAATTGAAAATGCCCGGGTGGTGAAACGCGCCCGTTCCATGCCGATAGACTTGGAGCGATTCCCGTTAGGGGATCCAGCTCAATAGGACGATTGCCGCCTGCGGCACGTTTCCCGACGGCGGCGGCGCGGCACGGGGGCAGGTGCGACGGAGCCGGCAGGTGGTTTGCCGCGCAATTCCACGGTGGTGACGGAAGAGCACGCGCCAGGGATGGGAGCGGGCACGGAACGCGCGCGGCGACCTGCGGCCGTGGGGGCCGGGCGGCGACCACCGGAAGCCGCACGACACCCTTACGGCCGCAAGAGCCGCGAAGTGAAGTAAAGCGGACAGCCCGGCCGGCGCCCTATCACTTGTAACCTATAACATGTAACCTATCACCTCTCACTTCCGATTGCTGTGGCAGTCGCAGGTGGAGGTGTATTGGATGCGCGTGGCGGGCAGCAGCCGCTCCATCGCCTCCAACTCCTCGTCGCGCAACTCCACCTGCCGCAGGTCGAGTTCGAGCAGCGTGTAGCGCAGGTCGGCGATGGAGGGCGGGAGTTCGTAAAGCGGGTTGTCCCATGCATCTATGTAGGTGAGGGACAGCAGATTGCCGATATTTTCAGGCAAGGCCTCGATATGGTTTCGGTTGATGATCAACTCCTTCAGTTCGACGAGATTGCAGAGTTCGTCGGGCAGCCGCACCAACTGGTTGGCCGACACGTCCAGGTATTGCAGATGGGTCAATTCCCCGATGCGGTAGTTGAGCATGCACAGACGGGAGCGCGAAACAATAAGTTGTTGCAAATTAGTGAGTTGAAACACCTCTTCCGGCAACGAGTCGGCTTTGATCTTCAATTTCAGACGATAGACTTCCGTGGGTGTCTTCAGCGCCTCGTCGAGGGAGGTGAAGAGCCGTTGCTGCTGCCACTCCGTCTTGGAGGAGGACTGCGCCACCACGCCGGACCGTGCCAGCATCAGGAAGATGAGCAGCAGCATGCTGGGGACAAGTCGTCGAAATTGGAAAATGGTGCGAGCCATGTTGATTTGTATCTACTTGATTTTCAGTTATTAGAAACCACCCCAGAGATACTGCCAGAGTTTGTTTTCCATGGACTTCCAGGTGGCGGAAGTTTGTTCGTACATCTTCTGGGTCGCGTCGTCGAGGAGCGGGGCGGCCTTCTTGCCCTTTCCGTTGCTGTAGAGCGTGATGGCAGCAGCTTCGGTGGCTTCGGCGGTCTTGAACATCTCGGTTTCCATCTCGAGGACGTTGTCCATGAACATCTTCTTGACGCTGCCCCAACGCACCTGGGCCAGTTTGTTGGCCTTGCGGTACTGCCAGAGGGCGGCCGCGTCGTTGCATCCGTGGTGGCCGCAGATGGCGAAAGCGGCGGGCAGTTTGGTTCCGCCGGCGTAGATGGGAATGCGCGGGCTTTGGCCGGGGTTTTCGAACGAGAACCAGCAGACGCCGCCCACGGCGTCGGGCATCCAGGCGCGGCATTGGATGATGGTGGAGTAGGAGCACCACGACATGGCCACACCGCGGTGGAACTCCACGGTGCCGGGCTTGAGGTAGTTGTACAGTGCGCGTTCGGCGCCGCCCATCCACGGGTTGGCGACGACGGAGATGGAGGTATCGTACTTCACCGCGCCGTCCTCATCTTTCACCTCCTTGATATTCAATAAGTTGGAAAGTTGGTCAAGTTCGGGGCAGCCCTCATAGGTGGCGCGGAAGAGTTCCATGACTTTGGCTGCAGAGACGGGCTGGTCGGGTTTGATGGAGAAGGGAAGGGCCTCGGCGTTGAGGTCGAAGGTCTGGCTGGGGGCGAGTTGGCTGAAGATGTACCACTCGCGGTCGCTGTGGTTCTTGCCGGCGGCATAGTCCGACTGGAAAGCGCGCCACCAGACAAACTCGCCCTGGCCGTCCCACAGTTCGTACTTCTTGGCCACGGCCTCGATGTTGTCGGAGCAGAGGAAGTAGTCGGGGTTGTTGCGGTAGAGTTTGCCGATGCGGGCGATGTTGCAGCTGACGGCGACCTGGTCGTCGGGCACGCGCTGGGCAGCCCAGATGCCGCCGATTTGGTCGGGGCCTTCACCCATGATCTCCATCTGCCATACCTCCTTCTTGTCGGCGATGGTGATGCACTCGCCGCCGTCGCCGTAGCCGTACTTGGCGACCAACTCGCCGATGAGTTTGATGGCGTCGCGGGCGTTGTCGCAACGCTGGAGGGCGACGCGCTGCAACTCTTCGATCAGGAACATCCCTTTTTCGTTCACCAGCACATCGGGACCGGAGAAAGTGCTCTCGCCCATAGCCAACTGTTTCTCGTTCAGGCAGGGATAGGCGGTGTTGAGGTAGGCGTAGGTGTGGCGGGCCTCCGGAATCTGGCCGGCCAACTTGAGCCCGGTGGTGTCGCCCGGCGTGGCGGTGTGCATGGTGCCTTTATAGACGGCGTGCATGGCACCCGACTTGTGGTCGGCGGCCGGTTCCCAGTTCACCCAGGTGCGGTACATGCCGTCGCAGGTGTGCGAGGTGATGACGGAGCCGTCGGCGCTGGCCTTGCACCCCACCATGATGGAGGTGCAGTTCTCGCCTTTCAGGTTCCATTCCCACTCCTGAGCATTCAAACACAAAATCCAGAGAAAAGAGAGGCAAATCAAAAATAATCTCTTGATATTCATTATTTTAAAAATTAAAATTCAACTATGCAAAGATACAATAAAAATGGAAAACCAAATGGGTAGAGGTTAATGTGTACATTTTTATGAGATACGCATGACATGTTGATAAAAATCACTATTTTTGCCCTTCCAAAAACAAAAGATTTAAACTATGTTAGTTATCGGTATAGCAGGAGGTTCGGGGTCAGGGAAGACCTCCGTTGTAAAAAAAATCATAGAGTCGCTGCCGCAGGACAAGGTTAGTGTGCTGTCGCAGGACGCTTACTACCGTGACAACGGCGAGTTAACGCAGGAGCAGCGCGAGGCTATCAACTTCGACCACCCGTCGGCGATCGAGTGGCCGCTGCTGGTGGAGCACATCAACATATTGAAACAGGGGGGCAGCATCGAGATGCCGACATACTCGTATGTGACGTGCCGTCGCGGGAAGGAGACCATCCCGGTGACGCCGGCGAAGGTGTTGATTGTGGAGGGCATCCTGATTTTCACCGACCCAGAGTTAGCGCAAATACTTGATTTGAAAGTATTTGTAGATACCAGTGCCGACGAGCGGCTTATCCGCATCATCCAGCGCGACGTGAACGAGCGCGGTCGCGGGCTTGACAAGTCGATCCGGCATTACCAGAAATACGTCAAGCCGATGCACGAGTCGTTCATCGAGCCGTCGAAACAGTTGGCCGACATCATTATCCCCATCGGCGGCGAGAATGTGAAGGGCATCGACATATTGACCAGCAAGATCCGACAGACGTTGGGCGAATATTGAGTCCCGCGATCTTTCCGCAGATGCAATAAAAGCCCGTTTCCGACGTTTGTGTGACAGTCATTTCTTAGAAATCTTAACCATTTTATAATGAAGAATTCGGACAACGAATACAGTTCTTTCAATTTCATCCGCTTCATCGCATCCCATTGGAAACTCCTGACAATCATCACCGTGGTGGCGGGCGTGGTGGCCTTCGTATGCGCCAGTTTCATCAAGCCGCATTACAAATCGACGGCGGTGGTGTTTGCGCCGCGCACCAACTCGATCTCCAAGATCCTGTTGGCCGAAGAGACGAACAACGAGCGCATGGACATCAAGGCCTACGCCATCGAGGAAGAGACGGAGCAGATGATGGAGTTGCTCTCTTCGCGGGAGTTGCTTGACAAGATCATCCGCAAGTACCACATGCGCGAGCATTACGAGATCGACACCGCGCGCAAGTACTGGCAGACGAAGTTGTACGAGAACATGGAGAAGAGTTTGGACATCAAGCGCACGAAGTACGGCGCCATCTCCATCACCTTCGAGGACCGGGATCCCCAGTTGGCCTGCGCCATCGCCAACGACGTGGTGAACATGCTCGACACCTTGAAGTGGGAGACGGAGAATGCCCGTGCCGCGGCGGCTTACGCAGTGATGCAGAAGCAGTTGGAGGATGTAAATGCTGAAATCGACCGCGTGGATGACTCCATCCGTGTGATCATGGAACACGGCGTTTTCGATTTCGAGACGCAGTCGGAGAGGGTGATGCAGCAGTGGGCCATTGCCGTGAAAGAGGGCAACACCGCCGCGCAGCAGCGCCTGCAGGCCCTGCTCGATACGATGGCCATCTGGGGACCACGCGCCCAGGCCCTGCACGACCTGCAGTATAGTTTCCGCGAATACCAGTCGTTAGTAAAACAGAAGATGATGGACTCCAAGGTGGATATGGACAACCACATCCCCACCAAGTTCGTGGTGCAACGCGCCATCGTCGCCGACAAGAAGTGCTACCCGAAGAAGAGTCTCATCGCCGTCTTCGCCGCCATCTCGGCACTCATCCTGACCATCATCATACTTCTGGTCATCGAGAACTTGAAGGGAATGCCGGCGAAAGGACAGGAGAAATCCAGCGAAGCCGATGCCGCTCCAGCGGAAAAAGACCAACCGAACGCCGAATAACCGCGCTGCCGCATGGACTGGAAGAAGTACGGCAAGTGGTGGTTGATCGGAGGAATGATCCTCTTCATATTGCTCAATGCATGGGCAATATACCGAGAGTTCTTGTTCGTGCCTATCCTGTCGTTGGTGGCCATCGTCGCCTACCTGCTCATTTTCCGGGTTGACCTGGCGATGTACCTCATGGCATTGAGCACACCGTTTTCCATCGTATTGGAGAACGAGAAGGTGCAGTTGAGCTTGTCGTTTCCCGCTGAGATACTGATGATTGCGCTCACCTTGCTGTTTTTGGCGCGCATCTGTTACGACCTTCGGTTGAAGCGGGAGATCGTGAGGCATCCCCTCACCATCGCCATTCTCGCCTATCTGCTGTGGATGTTCATCTGTTGCATCACGAGCGAGATTCCGTTGGTGTCGTTCAAGTTCTGGGCTTCGAAGATCTGGTTCATCTGTTCTTCCTATTTCATGGTTATCCACCTGATAGACAAGGACATCAAGAAGTGGGTGACCTATTTCAACTGTTATGCCGTCTCGTTGGCGTGCGTGGTGGTGATCACCACCATCAGGCATGCGGCGGCGGGCTTCGGCGACCACATCGCGCACTGGATCATGTCGCCGTTCTACAACGACCACACGGCCTACGGGGCGATCCTGGCGTTGTTCATCCCGGTCGTCGTGGGCTTCTTTTTCCTCCCGCAGCAACGCAAGGGCATGAAGGTCCTCTACGCCACGATGCTGCTGATCTTTTTAGGCGGTTTCTACCTCTCCTTCAGCCGCGCCGCTTGGTTGAGCATGATCGGTGCCATCGGTGTATGGTGCGTGGTGAAGTTGCGCATCAAGTTCCGTTGGCTGGCGGCGGGCGTGGTGATCATCGGCGGCCTGTTGTTCACCTTTGCGGATGACATCCTCTACTCGATGTCGCGAAACAGTCAGGACTCCTCGACGAAGAGTCTGGCCGACCACCTGCAGTCGATCTCGAACATCAGCACCGACGCGTCGAATGTGGAGCGTCTGAACCGCTGGAACTCGGCGTTCGCGATGATCGAGGAGCGGCCGCTGTTCGGCTGGGGGCCCGGGTGTTACCAGTTCTGCTACGCTCCGTTCCAGGACTACCGCTACCAGACGATCATCTCTACCGACTTCGGTGACGGCGGCAACGCCCACAGCGAGTACATCGGTCCCACGGCGGAGACCGGCTTCGTGGGGTTGGCGACAGTCTTGGCGATGATGGTGCTGGTCCTCTACTATGGGCTGAACACCTACCGTCACAGCAGCGACCCGACGGTGCGGCGGCTGTCGCTGGCGGCCACCCTGGCGTTGATCACCTACTACATCCACGGCACTATGAACAACTTCCTCGACACCGACAAACTCTCGTTGCCCTTCTGGGGGCTATTCGCGCTGATCGTGGTGCTGAACGTGAGGACGCGGAGAGAAGTCGATGCACCTGTCACCCAATAGTTTGCCCCTGTATTGCATTCGCAGACCAACACTTTCCTTTCAGTCCCAACCGTACCATTTCCGCACACGCTGACGTATTTTGCGGTCGCAGGAACAGCATCTACACCTCAGGAAATGGCTATTGGCACCGGCGGAGGATGAGGCATCCGATGTCGCAGTAGGCGCAGCGCTTGCGGGTGCAGTAGTGGCGGTAGAGTTCAAGGATCGCCTGCGAGTATAGGGCATTCGCATCAGGGAACCCGGCGGCGACATACTGCCGGGTGATGCTGTTGCGCTCAAAGGCGGCCTCTTCCAGCAACGCCAGCGCCCGCTCGGAGGCGGCCTCGTCGCCCCGAAAGGCGGCATAGGCCAACCGCACGGGCACCACCACGTTGATGACCAACAGTCCAAAAGCGGCAGTACCAATCATGCAGTGGTGGCTCGGACTGGCGCGCCCGAAGTGGAGATGGGTCTTCCAATAGTCGTGCGGCTCGAATCCGGGGAGGTCGGACAGCACCTCCAGCCCGTCGTCCGTCAGCAAATGCTCGATGATGTCGGGGATGCGGTAGAGGCATTCGCTCAACTGGGCGAGCCGCACGCAAGGGAAGTTCTGCGGGCGCAAGCGCAGCAGGTTCCACGTCTCCACCGGGATGGGGACCAGTCCGTACTTGTACCGTAGGTAATTGTACTCGTCGCGCAGGGAACAGCAGTACGCATCACCCTCATCGGGCGGCTGCTCCAACATGCCGGCCTGTCCGAAGACGAGGGAATACACCTGTAGCCGCGAGTCCTTGTGTTTGAGCAAGTACTTGTAAGGCAGACTCTTGGCAAGCAGTTCGAAGGCAGGGGCGTTTGTACGGAATCCGAAGCCGCCCACCAATCGGCGGAAGGCGGTCTCCTGCCAACTCTCGTGGCACGCGTGCAATTCGGCGAGCACCTCCTCCCGCCGTCGCTCCAGCCGACCGAAAGCCAGCCGCGTCAGCCATTCCGCGAACTGCAGGCCTGTCACCTCCGGCAGGATGCCGCGGCACGGCAGAAGGTCGCTGCTGCACGACATCTGCTCGTACTCCTCCACCATCGAGGGCGGGATGTAGCGACGCAGTTCCAACGTCGGGAAGTTGCCGCCCAGCTCCACATCATCCTCATACACCACATGCAGGATCACACTCTGGTACTTCTTGTCATGCTGGTGCCCGTGCCGGAGCCAGTCGGACGTGCGGACGTGGATCTCGACATCACCCACCCACGTGATACCGTCGATCCGGATAACCGCCTGCTTGAAGTCCGGACCCGCATCGCGGTGTGCGTGGCCCACCTTCACCAATCGCAACGCCCGATGCTCCGTCGTCTCCAACTCCGTCACCGAGAACATCTTGTTTTTCCAAAAATAGTGCAGCAACATCTCATTCATGATCAGCAATTGTAGTTGTTTTTATGCTGCAAATATATAGTAGTGGAAATGCGTTTCCTTACATTGTTGATATTTATTAAACAATTGATTTACAAATTATTACAAATCAATTTATCAACTACGAAAAGAAATTTCAGAGTCTGGCGACTATTTTTCGGAGATTTCGGCTTCCTTCTCTTCGGGCTGGTGCAGATGGTCGTCGCGGCGGTTGGCCAGCCAGTACAGGACCGGCAGCACCGTGACAACGAAGACCATGGAGATCCACGTACCGAAGCAGATGACGACACCCATGGGAGACCATAACGCGCTGTGGCTGATGATCATAGGGACAACACCCATGGAAGCAGCGGCACTGGTAAGGAAGATAGGACGCATTCTGCGCTTGCCCGCCTCCAAAGCCGCATCGTGAGCGGAATGCCCACCCTTCAAACGTAAGGTTTCGGCATAGTCGTACATGATGATGCCATTGCGGACGATGATGCCCATCAACGCCACCAACCCCAACACCGAGGTGAGCGTGAACTCCATGCCGGTGAGTTGGATTCCCAGCGTGGCGCCGAAGATGGCCAGCGAGGTCGCCCCCAAAATGAGCAGCGCCAACTTGAGACTGCGGAAATGGAAGACCAGAATCACAAAGATGACCAACACCGCGAAGATCAAGCCGTTGAAAATCTGCGGCATCAAAACATCATCCTGCATTCTGGCGCCACCCCACTTGGTCGTCACCCCATCGGGGATCTCCATCTGGGCCAGACTCTTGTCGATTTTCTTCGTCGTGCCGGTGACATTGACATTGCGCTTCACATCCGCCTGCACCGTAACCGTGTATATGCCGTTTTTATGGTAGATCTGTCCAGAGGAATAGTCATCGCATACATTCGCTATCTGTCTCAGCGGCACGGAGTTGCCTGTTAATGAGGAGATATATTCATCAGAAATATTCTGGAAATTCCCCGTGGTGTTTCGGTCGGATTTCAACACCACCTTCACCGGATAATCATCTTCCCACAAGGTTGTCATCGGAAGTCCGTCGCCATAGTCGAAGGCCAGATTGGTCATGATGGCCGGCTTGGTCACCCCCAGTCGATTGGCTTCCAAATTGTTGACATCGACATAGATACCCGATGTCAACTCATCGCGCGTGGTGGTCACCATCAGCAGATCGTCGCGTTGGCGCAACTGAGCGGCAATCTTATCGGCGGTGGCATCCACCTTCTGCCGGTCATCGCCACTCACGTCGAACTCGATCGGGAAAGCCGTCACCACATAGTCCAACTGTTTGAACCGCACATAAGCATCCGGGAAGTAGTTGATATACTTGTCCTCATACTCATCAAGCAGGGTGTTGGTCATCCGCTCGGAAGTGGTCGTGACAATCAGTTGCGCATAGTGTTTGGAGGGGAATTTCGGCGCGTAGCACATGTGGAAGCGCGGCGCGGAACTGCCGACGAAGGCGGTGACATTGGTGATGCGCTTGTCGCGGCGCAGGATGTTGGCCACCGAATCGCAGACGCGTTCGGTGCGGGACAGCGGCGAACTGTTGGGCAGGTAGATCTCCACCACGAACTGGTTGCGTTCGGTGAAGGGCATCATGCGCTGCGGGATATGCAGAAATACGAGACATCCGATGGCCACGGCCAGCACCGCCCCCAAAATCGTGAGCTTGGGGAAACGGAACGCCAGGGTAATCACCTTGTCGAACAGCCGCTGGATGAAGTCAGGGATATTGAGATTGAAACGGCGGTTCGAACTTTTTTTGAATCCCGTTTTGATGAAAGCCAACTGCACGAAAGGGATGAACAGCAGAGCCACCAGCAATGAAGTGAACAGCGTGATGGTAATGGTCCCTGGGAAAGAAGATAGGAACTCGCCGAAGATGCCAGTGCAGGTATATAGCAGCGGATAGAAGGTAATCGTGATGGCCAATGTAGCCGAAACGACCGACTTAAATAACTCTGTACCACTGGATAAGGTGGCTTCCAAACGCGGCACACCATGATCCAGTTTTTCCACGTAATTGTCGATGACCACCACGGAGTCATCCACAATGATTCCCAACACGACAAGCAATCCCGCCAAGGTGACAGTATTGATTTCAAATCCAGCCAAATACATGATACCCAGCGAGATAAACATAGTAATAGGTATCGTCATAGCGGAAATACTCGCCACACGCAGGGGTTGCATCAGCAGAATCACCAAGATGACCGTGATGATGGCGATGAGCATTTCGCGCATGAACATGTTGACCGAGTGCGACACCACCTCCGCCTGGTCGGCGACACGGAAGACGGTCACCTCGGGCGGCAGCGTCTCCTCGAACTCGTCCAGCACCCCACGGACGGCCTTGCCATACTCTACAATATTATTACCATCCAACATCTCGATGGAAAGCATGACGCATTTCTTGTCCCCATTGGCGATATAACTGGTGGGACGCGGGTACTCGCGCTCAATGCGGGCGATGTCCTTCAGCCGCACCACACTCCCGCTCGGATCGACATACACAATCTGCTCAGCCACATCGTTTTCCGACTCGTATGTTTCAGAAACATGGATGGGCGCCAAGTGCTCATCATCTTCAAAACTGCCGCTGATGGTGGTGAAATTCTGGGCGAAAAGGGCACTCGACAACATGGTGGCATCGATGCCGTAACGGACCAATTTCTGTTTATCCACATAAACGGTAATCTGCTCTTTCTGAAGGCCATAGCGTCGAAGGTTGGATACCGACGGAATGGTTCGCAGGCGGCTCTCCAACTCCGTCAGATAACCTTCCAACTCCCGATAGGTCTTCTCTTTGGATTCAATCGAGATGAGGAGGGCCGAAGTGCTCCCAAAGTCGTTGCTGGTGAAGATCCCAGCCACACCGCTGGGTAGGGAGCGTTTGAAATTGTCGGCATCCAGTCGGAACTTCGACCAAAATTCGGCATCCGCGGAAGGGTCGTCCGAAAGTTGAACATATACCACGACCATGCCGTCGGAGGTGACGGAGTAGGTCATGGATTTGTTGACTTCCTTATAACTGAAAAGGAACTCTTCCAGCGGCTTCGTCAACTGTTCTTCCACTTGATCGGATGTGGCGCCGGGATAGACACCCACGACAAGTCCCTGTCGGATAGATAGTTGCGGAAATTCCTGCTTAGGCATCTTGACGAGGGCATAGATGCCGAAGGCCACCATGAACACCACAATCAGGATGATGATGGACTTGTGCTTGACAGAGAACTCGACCGCGCTTCTAACCACCGACTTTGCCATAGCTATCTAATTGTGATAGAAGAACCTGTACTCACTTTTTGTTCACCGTTGACAATGACGGAGTCGCCGGGTTGCAGTCCATCGGTGATGATGATGCCGCGTTGTGCGAGGCCGCCGGTGACGACGGCGCGACGTACCGCCTTGCCGTTGCTGGCCATCCAGACGAAATGCTGGCCGTTCTCCATCTTCACCACGCGGTTGGGCAGGACGATGATCTGTGCCGTATCGGCAGAGGGCAGACTGACACTGCAGACCATGCCGGGCATCAGCGAGGCATCGGCGTTGGGGAGCGGGATGGTGATGTCATAGTTGTGCGACAGCGGGTTGGCGACGACGCCCTTGCTGGCGACCTTGCCGTCAAACGTCCGGTTGTCCAGTGCGGAGACGGTGATCTGGGCGGGCTGGCCGACCTGGATGTCGGAGATGCGGTTCTCCGGGATGGGCACCGTCACCTGCATCCCATGGGTTTGCAGCAGGGTGAGGGCGGTCATGCCGGGCATAACGTTGGCCCCCTCGGCGACATTCACCTGTCCGACCACGCCGGAAAACGGCGCGGTGAGTTGGCAGTTCTCAAGGTTGCGGCGCGCGATGGCCTCGGTGGAGACCGCCTGCGCCAACTTCGTCTCCATCTCCACCCACTGCACTTCGGAGATGGTGCCCTTGTCGTGCAACTGTTTGAGGCGGTCGTAGCCGTCCTGCGCCTGCCGAAGGGTGGCGACGGCGGCATCGTGACTCTGGCGATAGGTGGATTCATCGACCTGCGCGAGCAACGTGCCTGCGGCAACTTTCTGACCTTCACGCACATACACGCGCGTTACGTTGCCCGCCACTGCGAAACTGAGGGATGTGGAGGAGTTTGCCTCCACCATGCCCACATAATTCTGCGACGCGGACTCCATGCTTTCGCCAATCACCTGTATCTCAACAGGTATCGGCATCAATCGCCTGCTTTCCACCTTCCGGGAGCATCCTCCAAGCAGGACAAGCAAGGCGAGCAATATCGTGTATATTCCTTTCTTCATAATACTTACCGTATTTTACTCTAACGTAAAACGTCACTATATTGTTTCAAAAAGAAGAAAAAAATCAGCCCTAAAATTTCCTTTCAAAATCCGTCATTTTTTCGTATTTTTGCAGCCCATTATGATCATTTTTAAATGAAGAAACCGGATTACATTTTCGAGACCAGTTGGGAGATTTGCAACAAGGTCGGCGGCATCTACACGGTGCTTTCCACGAAGGCCTCCACGGTCGTCAACAACTACAAAAGCAATTACATCTGCATCGGTCCTGACATCTCCCGCGAGTCGGGCTGCAACAGCGATTTCATAGAGGATGAGAACCTTTACAGAAGTTGGCGCGAGACGGCGCTGCGCGAAGGTCTCCGCATTCGCATCGGCCGTTGGGCGGTCGCCGGGCAGCCCGTCGTCGTCCTCGTCGATTTCACCCCCTTCTTCGAGTCCAAGAACGACATTCTCACCCGCTTCTGGCTCGACTACAAACTCGACTCCATCAGCGGACAGTGGGACTACGTGGAGCCGCTGTTGTTCGGTTATGCCGCTGGCAAGGTCATCGAGAGTTTCTACCAATTCCATTGCACCGCGTTAGACAAGATCGTAGCGCAGTTCCACGAATGGATGACGGGCGGCGGGATCCTCTATCTCGAGGAGAACTGCCCGCAGGTGGCCACCGTCTTCACCACACACGCCACCGTGCTCGGCCGCTGCATCGCTGGCAATGGGCTGCCCCTCTACGGCAACATCGCGCAATACGACCCGCAGAGCACGGCCAACCGATTCGGCGTGCAGTCGAAATTCTCCCTCGAATACCTCTCGGCACAAACCGCCGACGCCTATACGACCGTTAGCGAAATCACTGAAAAAGAGTGCGTTGCATTCTTCAGCCAAAAGCCGGACGAGATCACCATCAACGGGTTCGAGAACGATTTCGTGCCGCAAGGCGACGAGTACGGGAAGAAACGCGACATTGCCCGCCGCAAGTTGCTGCAGGTGGCCTCCGCACTGCTGCAACAGCCCATCGCCCCCGATGCCATGTTGGTGCTGAACAGCGGTCGGTACGAATTCAAAAACAAGGGTATCGACCTGTTTATCAGATCATTGGCAGAATTAAAAGACCGCAACCCGCAGCGCGAAGTGGTCGCCTTCATCATGGTTCCCGCCGGCACCAGCGGCCGTCGCCCCGAACTGATAAAGAAGTTGTCCGAAAACCGCAATTTCGCCGACGCCTCTGCCGCCGTGCTGCGCGACTACGCCACCCACCCGCTGCACGATCCCTACAACGATCCGATTATCAAAGAGTTGAATCGTCTCAACTTGGACAACGCGCCCGAAAGTCCGTTGAAGGTCGTCTTCGCCCCCGTCTATCTCGACGGCCACGACGGCGTTTTCGACCTCCCCTACTACGACATCCTCGCCGGCTTTGACCTCACGGTCTTCCCATCTTATTATGAACCATGGGGTTACACGCCGTTGGAGAGCGTCGCCTTCGGCATCCCGACGGTGACTACCACGCTCGCCGGATTTGGAGCATGGGTGAAAGCACATTTCACTCAACAGCAAGGCGTTACCGTCTGTCAACGCACCGATGACAACGATGCCGAAGTGTGCGAGCAGATTGTGGCGGCGATGCTGCAACATCTGGGACGCACGCCGGAGATGTGCGAACAAGCCGCCCGCGACGCCCGAGAAATCGCCTCCAACGCCTTATGGCAGAATCTATTCTCAAACTACGAATCGGCATACGACAAAGCATTACAGAAGAGCGACTTGCGATATGAGTCCTTCAAGTTCAAGACCGCCCACATGTCGTTCGTCACCGAGCCGTCCACTGCGGAGCAACCCACGTGGAAACGGATCACCATCAAATCGAACCTGCCCACCAACTTGGAGAAGTTGGAGACCTTGGCCAACAACCTCTGGTGGAGCTGGAACTACGAAGCCCGCGACCTCTTCATCGAGATCGCCGGCAAGGAACGCTGGGAAGAGTTCGACGAGAACCCCGTCCACATGCTGCAGATGCTTCCGCTTGACGTGCTCAACTCCTTCAGTCACAATGCTGATTTCGTGGAGAAATTGGACAAGGTATATGCTGATTTCCAACAATATATGGCAGAAAAGAGCACGAGAACGGAGAAGAAGGTGGCCTATTTCAGCATGGAATTCGGCATCAGCAACGAGTTGAAGATCTTCTCGGGGGGGCTCGGCATGCTGGCGGGCGACTACCTGAAGGAGGCGAGCGACCGCAACGTCAACATGGTGGCCGTGGGGCTGCTTTACCGTTGTGGCTACTTCGTGCAGCAGATTTCGCCCAACGGCGACCAGATCAATCTTTACCCGCAGCAGAGTTTCTCGAAACTTCCCATCCAGCCCGTACGCGACGAGCAGGGGCAGTGGCGCACCATCACCATCGGACTGCCCGGCCGTCTGTTGTATGCCCGCATCTGGCTCGTGAACGTGGGCCGCATCCGCCTGTATCTCCTTGATACCGATTTGGATAGGAACAATGCCGACGACCGCAAGATCACCGCCAGTCTGTACGGCGGCGACTGGGAGAACCGTTTGAAACAGGAACTTCTGCTCGGTATCGGCGGTGTACGTGCCCTCGACCTGCTCGGGGAAAAGCCGGAGATCTTCCACTTGAACGAAGGCCATGCCGCCTTCCTTTCTTTGGAAAGAACGTGGAAGATGATGACCGACAAGCACTTGGCATTCCCCTCTGCGATGGAGTTGGTGCGGGCCTCGTCGCTCTTCACCACCCACACGCCCGTGCCCGCCGGCCACGACGCCTTCAGCGAGGACATGATGCGCACCTACTTCTCGCACTTCCCCGACCGCTACAACATTAGTTGGCAACAGTTTATGGGACTCGGGCGCAAGCACGCCGACAACAGCGACGAAAAATTCTCGATGAGCATCCTCGCCTGCCGTTTTTGCCAGGAGGTGAACGGTGTGAGCCGCATCCACGGCCGCGTCACCCGCGAGATGTTCGAATACCTCTACGACGGCCATTTCGCCGCCGAACTCAACATCGGCTACGTCACCAACGGCGTACACTACCCAACGTGGGCGCACAAGCAGTGGCAGCAGTTCCACCGCCGCATCTTTTCCGAAAACTACAACCAGGACATCTCCAACGAGGCCGTGTGGCAGAAGATCTACAGTGCCAACGACAGCGAGATCTGGGAACTCAAGAACCAGTTGCGCAAAGAGCTCATTTGCGAAGTCAAGAGACTGGTTGAAAGGCAGATGCGTCAGCGCAACGACTCGCCCGCGCTGATCATGAAGACCGTCAAGGCCATCCGCGACGACGTGCTCACGGTCGGCTTCGCCCGCCGCTTCGCCACCTACAAACGCGCCCATCTACTCTTCACCAACGAAGAGAAACTGCACGCCCTGCTCACCAATCCCGACCAGCCCGTGCAACTCATCTTCGCCGGCAAGGCACACCCGCACGACAAGGCCGGCCAGGACCTCATCAAGCGCATCATTGACTTCTCGCGCCGCCCCGACTACATCGGCAAAATCATCTTCGTGGAGAACTACGACATGATCCTGGCCAAGAAGTTGATCTCCGGCTGCGACGTGTGGCTCAACACGCCCACGCGCCCGTTGGAAGCCAGCGGCACCAGCGGTGAGAAGGCCGTGATGAACGGCGTGCTCAACTTCAGCGTCTTAGACGGCTGGTGGGCAGAGGGTTACGTACCCGGCGCCGGCTGGGCCGTGGATGAGCAGATCACCTACACCGACGTGCGCCGTCAGGACGAACTCGACGCCGCCAACATCTACGCCATCTTCGAGGAGCAGATCGCCCCTGCGTTCTACCGCCGCACCGATGGCGTGCCGACCGAGTGGACGCAGATGATGAAGAACTGCTTCGCCCAGATCTCGCCCCACTTCACCATGAAACGGCAACTTGACGACTACTACGACAAGTTCTACCGCAAACTTGAAGCGCAGACCGACCTGCTGACCGCCGACGAAGGGAAGCACTTGCAAGAGTTAATACAGTGGAAATCAAGGGTGAGCGCCGCATGGAGCAACATCCGCTTCATCAAGAACACCCTCCCCGACGACCCCGACAGCACCTTCTACCTCGGTGCCGCCCGCGACCTCGAAGTCTTCATCGACCTGGGCAACCTCCAGCCCGGCGAAGTGCGGCTGGAGATCATCTTCACCCGCCGCAACGGCGACCGCATGGAACTCTTCAGCAAGTACGAGTTCCAATGCACTGGCACCGAACGCGGCGTCTCCCGCTTCGTCTGCCACTTCGACGCAAAAGTCGCCGGCGTATGGAACTGCGCCCTCCGTCTCACCCCGCGCAACCCCTTGTTGCCCAGCGCGATGGATCTTTGTTTAGTAAAATGGAACTAACTATGAGATACCAACCTCTTTCCGCACAATTTTACATCGAAAACAGGAAAAACCTAGTCGGCGAAATCGCCGAGGACTCCTTGGTACTATTGACCTCCAACACTGAATTTCCGCGCTGCGGCGACACCACCCTGCCCTTCCGTCAGAACTCGGAACTGCTCTATCTCTCTGGCATTGACCAAGAAGAAACCTACCTTGCCCTCGCACCGTGGCATTCCAACCCCGACTATCGTGAAATCCTCTTCATCAAGAATCCCAGTCCGGAGAAGATCATCTGGTTCGGGCACCGGCTGTCGAAACAACAGGCGAAGGAGTTGTCGGGCGTGCGCACCGTCATGTTCACGGAGCAGTTCCCCGACATCCTGCAAGATCTGATGTGCCACGTACAGCACGTCTATCTGCACTTGCCCGAGAATCCACGGCTGCGCTGGGAGCCGATCACCCGTGAATACCGTTTCGCCAAGCAGTTGATGGAAGAGTACCCGCTGCACGACTACCGTCGTCTGGCGCCGCTCCTCTACCCCATGAGATGCCAGAAATCGGCAGAAGAACTGCAAGCGTTGAAACACGCCTGCGACATCACCACAAAAGCGTTCCTTCGGGCTGCAAAAGCCATTGAACCAGGGAAATACGAGTACGAAATCGAAGCGGAACTGACCTACGAGATGATCCGCAACGGCGCCACCACCCACTCATTCGCCCCCATCGTGGCTGCCGGCCCCGACACCTGCATTCTGCATTACATCAAGAACGACAAGCAGATCCGCGACGGCGACCTGCTGCTGATGGATTTCGGCGCCGAGTATGCCAACTATGCCGGCGATGCCACCCGCACCGTGCCCGTCAACGGCAAGTTCTCTCCGCGACAGAAGGAGATCTACAGCAGTGTGCTGGCCATTTACAAAGAGACCATTCCGCTCTTCCGCCCGGGCATGACCATCCACAAAATCAACGACTTCGTCTTCCGCCGCATGGAAGAGGAACTTCAAAAACTCGGCCTACTCACCGCCGCCGACATCCAACAGCAGGATCCCGCCTGGCCCGCCTTCAAAAAATACTACATGCACAACACGTCGCACTTCATCGGCTTGGACGTGCACGACGTGGGCGAGCGCGACTGGACTTTCCAGCCCGGCATGGTATTGAGTTGTGAACCAGGTATCTACGTGGCAGAAGAGGGCATCGGCGTCCGCATTGAAACCGATGTGGTCGTCGCAGACACCCCCATCAACCTCATGCCCGACATGCCGGTCGAAGTCGAGGAGATCGAAGCGCTGATGGTAAAATAAGGTAGAAGAGAGCAACTATCTAATACACAAAGATTTCATCCAAAAATAGGAAGGATGGACTGCCTGCTCCGCCATGCGCAGGCGGAAGCACGCCTGGGTTGCGGACGATGACCCGCAGGAAGTTCGTATGGAGTTTCAAGCCCTCCACCTTCAACTTTCCCCGACATCCACCATGAATGACCTGTTCAACATCGAAGTGCTGTCTCTTAATTAACTGATAGTCAATACCATCAACGGAAGCATAGACTTCCACATCTTCGGGCGCTAAAATCCAGTCGTGATAGTGATGAAGATAGGAAACGACCACACTGTCAACATTTTGCTCTTTCTCCCAATGGTAATTGATGACAACATCCTGTCCCTGGATACCCTGCCATTTGCCGTCGCGGTAACTGTCGGAACCGGTCTCGCCATCGAAGAGCGCCGTCGGGCCGCCACCGCTGTATTCAGGACGGTAAATGCTGTACCGCGCCTCCGACCGTGCCTCAGCAAACATGCCCAGATGGACATGTATCTCTTTTTCTCCCAATATGCTACCGATAGAATCGTCCGTGGTGAGCACCCGAACACGGCAGGAGTGGGCAATCGGAATCGCCGTCTCGAAAACCGGAGAATTTTCGGTGGGTTCACTCCCGTCGAGGGTGTAATGGATGCCCATGTCGTTGAACAGCGTGCTCGCACGCAGCCACAGGGTATCGTTGCGCAGACTCTGGGAGAAGAACACATGCGATCGCGTCTCGCGCAGTTGCCGGATGAGAGCATCATACCTGGCGTTGTTCACATCCCGCCAATGCGGACGGTACTCCAAGTCCCACAGGTAGTTATATGTCTCCCGCAACTTCTCGACCCAGTAGATGAGCGACTCATTATCCTCGGCATAAGTCTCCTCGGAATCGAAACCGCCCTCCACACCTCCACTTTGCCGATAGTGGAAGAGGTCAATCTGATGCTTCCGCAACATCACGTCGTTCCACATCCGGTTATTGGCCTGCAAGGCACAGAAAAGGATCTCCGGATTCTCCATCTGGGCGACTTCCGTCATGAGCAGTTGCAACAGTTGTCCGCTGATCATCAGCCGCTTGCGTTCAGACTTCACCTCATCTTCGGCATCCTTCATCAGATTGCCGGGAAAGAACTGCCACGGACAGAAACGCCAAAGCGAGCCGGTATTGTACAGTTCGGGCACATTGCTCGTCTGATATTCCGAGACCCTCCGCAAGAAGTCGGCGATGATGTTTTCATTATTAAAAAAATGAAAAAACTGGAAGTTGAAATTGGTGTCGAAGGGGGCAAGGCGGGCGGCACGTTCGGCCTCGGCTTCCGCAACCTCAGTAGCGGTGATAGGACGCCATGACATCTCCGCCCCCCAAGCGAAAGCGTGCCACGCACTGTTGAGCAGGGCCTCGCCGGAGTCATTCCATGCGGTGTTAATCAAGCCCTTAGCGCCTAACAGGTTCCCGTCACGGGCGAAGTTGGCAATGTTCTTTTCATAACTCGACATGATGGGGAATACCGTGCTCCACATGCTCACCCCGGGCACAACCCAGAAGTCGGATTCAGACTCCTGGATAGGCAAGATCATCTGCCGGAAGTCGTCCGCAGGGCCGTAACTCCACACCAGCATCTGCGCATCCTTCGGCAAACCACTGCGTATCTCTTTATCTTTCAATGCAATATCCGCCCATATCAAAGGAATTTTTCCCTTCTTTTTCAAAATGGCACATACCTTGGAGACATGTTGCGCATACACTCTCCCTGCCCCGACCTTCCGCACATACTTGGCCGCCGCCCCAGTTCCCAATTGCTCTGTTTCGTCACAATTAATGTTAAAAAAGGGAGATGAATAGCATGACATCTCCTCATTCAGCACATTTTCCAGAAAAGTGTAGGTCTCCTTCAGCGCGGGGTTGAGGTTGTCGTCGCCATCAGCCAGATGCATGAATGACGGCTGTCGCAAAATCTTCTCCATGTGGGCGAAACACTGCTGGTTTCCAATCAGTTCCACATAATAGCGGCGGGCATACTCCTCCAGTTCCCGAATTTCATCGGGCGTGAGCGAACCCTCTGGCGCATAGTCATATACGCTCGATTTAAACGTGTGCTCCGTATAGAGCGTCAAACAATTAAGCTTGTATTCCGACAAAATGCGGATTTGCTTTTTGAGGAAATCCAATGTCACGATGGGACCGCGGCTGATGTCATCCATCCACCCGCGCCACTCTAATGCAGGGTAGTCCACAACTTTCATGCACGGTATTTCAACCCTCTCGTTCTCAGTAAAATACGGACGATAATGAAAACGGTAGAGTTGTATCAACGACTGCATGCCGTAGAATAATCCCTGCTCGGTCGCCGCCCGGACTGCGATACGGTCGCGGGTCACCTCTATCATATAGGCCTGAGATTGATTCTTGGGTACGTCCAATGACTTCACCTTCTGAAAATAGAGCATCGGGCGACCCTTGGCATCATCCTCCTTCTCTACCCTATCCACTTTGACTTCAGGGAGTTGCGATAACAGATCCATCAGAAAGTCCGCACCTTCTATCTTGGAATTGAAAAAGATCACAGGCGCATTCCAAACGAAATTTCCATCCTGCAACTCCACCTGTTGTGGAGATGGCAGGATGCCCACATTCTGTGCCGACAGCCCCAAGGTGAAAAACAGGAGTATAATCAAAAATATCTTTCTCATTTTCAATAATATAGACAATATGATAACGGGATCATTTCGCTTTTTCCCGATAGAAGATGAGGGCGGCGGCATTGAGGATGACAGCCATGACTGAGAGTGCAATAAACTGACTCTGAATATTTTGCATCGTACTTCCCTTGAGGATAACGGTCTTGATGGCAGACATGAAGAACGACATCGGGTTGAAGTAGTTGATGTAGGCGGCCCAATCGGGCATGCCCTCAATGGGGGTGAGCACGCCACTGAGCATGACGAAGAGGATGAAGAGGAAGAAGACGATGAACATGGCCTGCAGTTGGTTGGCGGAAATGCTGGAGATAAAGAAGCCCAAGCCCAACATAACCAACAGATACACAGCAGTTAAGCCGAAGAGGAGGAGCAAACTTCCCTGGATGCTGATGCCGAAGAGCAACTTCATGATGACCAATCCGACCGAAAACTCCGCCAGACCGAGAATCCAGAAGGGGATCATCTTGCCCAACAGAAACTGCCACTTCTTGATGGGAGTGACATTGACCTGTTCGATTGTTCCTATCTCCTTCTCTCTCACAATGTTGAGTGCAGTAACGTAGGCGCCGATGAGGGTGACGAGAATAATGAGAAGCCCTGGGACAATGAGGTTTTTGTAATTCATCTGCTCGTTGTACCAATAGACGTTGGTGGTGACCAGTTGGGCAAGTTGCGGATTCATGGCACGGGTGACGGCCTCAGTCTGGCGGTCGCGTTCCTCCTGTTCGGCGCGTTCGGCCTGAACTTCCATCGCCTCCTGCTCCGCGCGCGACTGTTGCATCCGTGCCGAGAGTTGCTGCTGCATCTGCTGCGGAGTTTGCGCCGCCGCAATCATCGCCGTCGGCGAGGCGGTCGGCACGTCTTCTACTTCCGAACTATAATCGTGTGGGACAACACTTTGCGGCCTTCCCGCCGCCTCTTCCGAAGCCATATCGACAAAGTAACTTGCCAACACCCGCTGCACATACTCACTGCCCAAACCCGCCTTCACCGTGTTGATGGCGTTGGCCGTGATATGGATGGTCGTGGGCTGCTGACGCACCAACGACTTCTCGAAGTCGGCTGGGAATTCGATGATGAAGTCTATCTCGTCGGCCTTCATCATCCGGGCGGCCTCCTCCCGCGAGTCCACCTCGCCATGGTTGATGAAATACTGCGAGGCCGAAAAATGCGACTGGATGTCCATCGTCACCGTCGATTTGTCGTGATCGACAAAGGCAATGTGCACGTTTTTTATCTCATAATCAGCGGTATAGGGGAAGAGCAAAAACTCCGCCAACGGAGCCAACAGCAGAATCTTCCACAGCAGCGAATTGCGGAAAACTTGGAGAAACTCCTTCTTGATCAACATCAAAATCACTCTCATCCGTTACCTCCTTCGATCAATATGGGTTAAACTCACCAGCATCAGCACAACCGCCATGCCGAACAGAATGACCAGATACAGCCAGATATCGAAAAATCCCGACCCCTTGAGCATCACGTCTTTAATGGCAATAATGAACCATTTTCCGGGAAAGATGTTGGCCAGGATTTGGAAAAAATAGGGCATGTTGTCGATGGGAAACAGGAACCCCGACAGTAGGGCTGTGGGCAGGAAAAGTCCCATCATGGTGACCATCATGGCGTCAAGTTGCGTCTTCACGAGGGCGGAGATGGCCATGCCGAAAGAGGCCGACGTGAGCATGAAGACGATGCAGAGCAGCAGCAACAGCCAAACGCTTCCCTCAATGGGCATCTTGAAGACGAACACACTGATAACGATGATGATAATGGTGGAAATGAACGACAAAATCATGTAGGGAATGACCTTGCCGATGACGACGTAGATCTTTTTCACCGGGGCGATGAGCAGCATCCGCATGGTGCCCGTTTCCACCTCGCGCGAAAGCGTGATGGAGGACATCAACGCCGTTACAATAATCATTATCAGCGTGATAATGCCTGGCACGAACATATAGACACTGTTGGCCTCCGGGTTGTACATCATCTGCGTCGAAAGCCCGATGCTGTTGCGCGAGCCCTCGGCGGCATTATACTCCTCGGTGAAATCGTACAAGATGGCCGAAACGTAATTGTTGAGGATGGAGGCGACGTTCAAGTCTGATACATCACTGATAATCTGTATGGTAACGAATTTTTCCGCAGTCAGTTGGTTCTCGAAATTTTGCGGGATGATAATGGCCAACTTTACGTTTTTCTCCTTGAAATCATGGTCGATGTCCGACTCCGACTTGGGATAAGAGGCCACCTCGAAATAACCCGAAGCCGTGATCTTCTCCACCAACGCCTTCGATTGGGTGTCCTTGGAGAGGTCGAGGACGGAGATGGTGGCATGGTGGATGTCCGTGCTGATGGTGAAGCCGAAGAGCAGCACCAACATGATGGGGATCGCCAGCACCAGAAAAAGCGTGATGCGATCGCGGAAGATGTGGGTGAACTCCTTTTTCAAAATCTGACGCAATTCCTTCATCTTCCCTCCTATCTTTGAACGAATTTCACGAACACCTTCTCGATGGAATCCACCTGCATGCGCTTCTTCAACTCGGCCGGCGTACCGATGAGTTTGAGTTGTCCGCCCGACATGATGGAGATCCGGCCACAGTACTCGGCTTCATCCATGTAATGTGTTGTAACAAAAATTGTTACACCATCAGAAGCCGTCTCGTAGATGAGATTCCAGAACTCCCGTCGCACAATCGGATCGACGCCGCTGGTGGGCTCATCGAGGAACACAATCTGCGGACGGTGCAGCATGGCCGTGGCAAACGACAACTTCTGCTTCCACCCCAACGGAATCGAATAGACCAAGGTCTTGGCCTGTGATTCCAGCCGCAACATCTTGAGACTATCGTAGATACGATCTTTCAACTCCTTGCGAGGAATGCCGTATATCGTGCCGAAAAGTTGCATGTTTTCAAACACCGTCAGGTCATCGTACAACGAAAACTTCTGGCTCATGTAGCCGATGTTGCGCTTGATCCATTTCGACTGTGTGTTCAGGTCGAAACCCGCCACCATGGCCGTGCCCTCCGTGGGCGTCAGCAGTCCGCACAACATACGGATGGCCGTCGTTTTGCCTGCGCCGTTGGCTCCCAAAAAGCCGAAAATCTCCCCTTTCTCCACGGCAAACTCGATGTGATCGACCGCTGTGAAGTCGCCAAAACGCTTGGTCAGTCCCTTCACCTCGATGGAGTAGGGTGTGTCAAGTGCGGTAGGTGGACGAAATGGAAGTCTCAACGTTCTGTGTTTTAGTTTATTATAAAAAGATCAACGACCTTTCACAATTTCAATGAAACAGTCTTCTATGGTAGGTTGAATTTCAATCAGAGAATTATAGATGATGCCATTTTTTTGCAAAAAGGACTTGAAAACAGGAAGAATTTGGGCGAGATCATCATAGAAAATGACATGAAAGTTCTCGCCGTACGGATAGAAAGTGCAGTCGATGGGGCAGTCGGGCATGAGTTTGAGCAGTCGGAACGTGTCACGGGTGGTCATCGTAACGAGATGACCTCTAAACTCTTGGACGATGTTTTGGGGCGTGTCCATCTGGATGAATCGCCCCTCTTGCAACAGTGCGATACGGTCGCAAAGCGTGGCCTCATCCATGTATGGGGTGGAGACGACCACGGAGATGCCCTGCTGCTTGATGGAGGCGAGGATTTCCCAGAACTCCTTGCGGGAGACGGGATCCACGCCCGTCGTGGGCTCGTCGAGGAAGAGCAGCACCGGCTTGTGGATGAGGGCGCAGCAAAGGGCGAGTTTCTGCTTCATACCGCCAGAGAGCTTACCCGCCGGCCGGTTCTTGAACGGACTGATTTGCAACCAGATAGGTTCAATCAACGACATATTCTCCTGGATGGAACTCTGGTACATGGTGGCGAAAAAGACGAGGTTTTCTTCCACAGTCAGATCGGGGTAAAGGGAAAATGTTCCAGGCAGGTAGCCGATGTGCTTCCTGATTTCGAGGTATCCCTCTCTCACATCCTGCCCCAATACGGTGGCGGTGCCGCTATCGGGCAACAGCAAGGTGGTCAGGATGTTGAACAGCGTCGATTTGCCGGCTCCGTCGGGGCCGACGACGCCGAAGACCTCGCGGTCACGCACCTCGAAACTGATGTCCCGCAAGGCCTGGACCTTTCCGTAGGACTTGTGCAGATGGGAAACAGTGATGACAGACATCTCAACTACTTGAAATTCACGTCGCCGGGCATGCCGATCTTGGCGCTGCCGTCGTTTTTGAAACCGATTTTCACCGCATAGACCATGTTGGCCCGCTCCTTTTTGGTGACAATCATCTTGGGGGTAAACTCGGCCTTGTCGGAAATCCACAGCACCTTACCCTCAATGGTCTTACCGCCTCCGTTTTCCGTATCAATATGGATATCAGTCTTTTGACCAACCTCAATACTGGACAGCTGGTCTTCGGTGACATAGACCTTAATGGTCATGTTGGTGATGTCGGCGATCTTGAGCAGCGGCTTGCCTGGATAAGCCAACTCATTGGGTTCGATGAACTTCTTGAGCACCGTTCCGGAGATGGGGGCGTAGATCTTGCACTTGTCGAGGGCGTTTTGCAGACGCGCCAACTGGATGCGCATGGCCTCCACGTTTTCAAGGATGGCCGCCGACTGTGTACTGAGGGTGGATTTGGTGGCGGCGACCTGACTCTTCACGATCTTGATCTGCGCATTCACGTCATCCAACTGCTTGGTAGTGGCCGCATTGGCTTCGACGAGGGTGGCCACACGATTGCGTTCCAACTCCAAGGTTTGCAACTGCGCCTGCAACGTGTTGAGTTGGGAAGGAATATCGGGGCGACTGGCTAACGTGGCGCGGATCTTTACCTCCAACTGCTGGATCTGCAACGCCAAATCCATCGTGTCGGTAAAGCCCAACAACGTTCCCTTTTCGTAACTATCGCCTTCCTCCACATCAAACTGCAGCAGTTTGCCACTACTCTCTGCCGAAACAATGATTTCAGTGGCATAGAACACGCCATGCGCATCAGCATCGTCTTTCTTGTTATTACACGAAACCAAGGCGAGACAAGCCATGAGGACACACGCCATCCGGCGCAAAAAACCGCTCTTCATACCCTGTATTGTTTTCATTTTATCGCTATCTACTTAATGCCAAAAAGGTTGACGAAAAAAATTCCGAATTTTTAATCTTTTGCAAAAATACTAAAAATATCCACAAGAATAGAAAAATCGACAAAATCGTTGGATTTCGTCAGCATATTAAGAAAAATATTTTTTAGAAATCAAGACCGATGGAGAAGTGAAGTCGGCCTCTCTTTTCCTTGATCTTGTAGTCCTCCACGCCCCAGGCATAGTCGAGGCGCAGGAAGTAGCCGAAGAGTTTGGCACGCAGGCCGATGCCGAAACCACCGATGATGGGTTCCACATGCCGTTTGACCTGCGCCGTGATGTCGCCGGATTGCACCCATCTGGTATAGAGGCAGTTGTCTTCAGAATACGGCGTAATGCCTGTCCAAGCGGTGCCCACGTCGCCGAAGACGACGAACTGCATCGAGTTAAAAAAAGTATTGGAAATCTGGCGCCGCGCGATCAACTGCACGAACGGGATACGCAACTCCGTGCTTATCAACGCGAAAGAGGTGCCGTTGCGGATGTTCTGCTTGAAACCGCGCATGTTGGTCGCCAACGTCTGGTAGGCGTAGTTCTTGCTCTGATCCACCCAGATGTCGCTGTCGAACTTAGCGAAGATCCAGTTGTCAACACCGCCCATGTAATAGACCAAGCGGCTGGTGCCGAAGTTGGTGGAGGCGGCGAAGCGGGTCGCCCAGGTCATGTTGCGGAAGACCTTCACCGACTTGCGCACGTCAATGCCTGCCACAAACAGGTACATGTTATCTTTGTCCAACCGGTGCTGGTACTCGGCGAACACGTTGATCTTGCTGCCTTTCCAGAGGTTAGTGAAGAGTTCCTTGGAGGAGTCGAAGACGTACGACAGTTTCACGCCCGCCCACCCATGACGTTCGTCCTTCTCCTTCAGCGAGTAGTCGTTCAATCCCGCCATCGTATTGGTCTCGTACCTGCCCGTGAGCGTCAGCCGGAGACTGTTGAACTTGTCGAACGGGTATTTCATGATGTAGAACAAGCTGTTGGAATGCAACTTATAATAGTAGTCTCCGACAAGCGACTTAATGCTTTGGCGATATACGACCACCTGATGGTCCAGACGCCGGTGCAAGTCTTCGTAACTGAACATGAACTCGTTGCTCTGGAGATCGAACGAGAGACGGAAGCCGCCGGTGATGCGGTAGTCCTCGAACAAGTCGTTGATGCCGACCATGACCAAGGCGTTGATGCCGGTGTTGAGGTAGATGGGCGAGGTGCCGCCGGTAAACTGCTGGTAAGAGGTGTTGAGAAAACTGAAGTCCGCCTGTGTAATCAGTTTGTTGATAGAGAATTGCGTGTAGTAGTTGCGGGCGGCGACGCGGGTGTAACCGGTACTGTCGCTTGCTGCCGCCGCTTCGCGCACAGGGCTGTTCCCTCCGATGTCGCTACGGTGAAGTTGGTGGAAGCCCCGCCGCTTGCCGCCCGCGACCACGGGCTTTCTGACCGCCGCGATGCTGTCGCGCTTGGCCTGGTCGGCTATACGCTGCACCTGCATGGCCGACGGAAACACCTCCGCAGGCATCGGCTGTTCGCTCAACTTGTCCAAATAGAGCCGTTTCACCCCTTTTCGCAAAATGATGGATCCCACCTCGCCCGTTTCCGGACAGTAGTCCTGCTCAAACATGCTGTAAGCGTTATCAGTAACGACGTTGCCATGCGCATAGTAGGCGTAGTGAATGATGGTATCAACACGACTGATAGTGCTGTCGAACTGCGCCACATAGCGGTTGCGGATGCCGTTGGCGTCGCTGAGGTAGGTGATGCCGCCATCGGGCAATGGGCGCACGTCGCTCTCCGTCGCGTCGGGCGTGTAGGTGAGTCGCATCAACTCCTGCGACTCCGCATCGTAGTCGTACATGAAGAGGTCGTAAGTCTGCTGCGGCGTCAACTCGTAGAACTTCTCCTTCGGGTGCAGCCGGTTGTCGGGGCGGTTGGAGGAGAAGACAATCTGCTTGTTGCCGTTGATGAAACGGGGTGCGTAGTCGTCGTAGAAGTCCTGAGTGAGGTTTTGGAACGAGCGGGCGCGCAGACTATAGACGAAGATGTCGGACTGTCCGTGCAGGAAGCCGGAGAAAAGAATCAACTTGCCGTCGGTGGAAAAGGAGATATCCGTAATCTTCTCCACATCAATCAATTGCCGTTTTTCGCACTTTCCTTCCTCGATGTTGTAGGGATAGTAATAACAGCGGCCGGCGTCCTCGATGGTGAAGCCCAGCACCTTGCCGTTGGGGTGCCAAGCCAACAGCGGGAAGGTGAGGTCGGGATTGTCCTCGGTCTTGTGATAACGCCGAAAGACCCGATGCGGTCGCTCCTCGTCGTTGCGTTTCAGCCAGATGGTGACCCGGCCGGCCTCGTTGGTGACGTAGGCGTAGGAACTGCCGTCGGGCGAAATCCGGAACTGGCTGTAGTCACGCTGACTACGCGGACGTTTCAACTCGCCATCACCCTCGGGCTTGTCGCGTTTCAAATCCTTTTTATAAAGAATGTAATAATATCTGTACCAATCAATTAGAAGTTGCTTATAGGGGACTCCTGTGACATTGTAGAAGCCCCGTTCATGACTGCGCAACGACCGTGTGGAGTAGAGAATCGCCGGGATGGAACTTCTGCCATAGCGGTCAGCGATGAACTTCCAAAAGGAGTGTCCGGCGTAGGTGGCGTCGGTGGGCGACAACTCGTCGAAGTCGGCGTAGTGCTGGGTGAGGATGCCGCTCTTGACGTATGCATCGACGGTGCTGCTCCACTCCTCGCCATAGTAGGAGGCAAGGCCAGCGTAGTACCAACTGGGCACGTCAAGCAGGTTTTCGGAAGAGATGTTGGCGCCGACAGAGGTACCGTTGATGATCCAAGAGGCGTAGAGCGACATCACACCGGCTCGCAGCATCTTGTCGAAGTGCTGCCGGTTGCCGTCAAAGTAGAGATAAACCTTTGTACCATAAATGTTTGTGACACCGCCTTGGTTATAAAAGTCCTCGTTGTCGTAGGCGAAATTCGACTCCCGGAAATCGGATTGGGTATTATAGACAATGAATTGTATCTTCTTGGTAGAAGTGAAGTTGAGCATTCTCTCAATCTCATCGATGACCTGCGGCGCAGTGGCGAGGGTGTATTCCGCCAACTCCTTGCCCGTGGGGTAGAAATAGACATCGAACTGGGTCGTGCGGTAATACTCCCAATTCTGCTGCTGATATTGGACCCTGTTCTTTCCGAAAGAGAGTTGGGAGCCGTTGTAAAACTGGGAAAACGCGGGGAGGAGCACACAGCACAAGGCGATGCTAAGCAGCCAACGGTGGAGCGTTGGCGGTGCGGCGGCGGAGTGTCTGGTGCGTGATGTATCCATCATTTTTGGCAGCAAAATGGAAAAAAAGCACTTACAAAATGGCTTGCAAGTGCTTGATTTTCTGAGTGGTCCCACTCGGGCTCGAACCAAGGACCCGCTGATTATGAGTCAGCTGCTCTAACCAACTGAGCTATGGGACCCTTTCCTATGGAAAGCGGCTGCAAAGATACAAATTTTTTCAATATGCAACCCCGCCGCTTTTGAAACTACATCTCCCCTGCTTCCGAAATCAACTCCCACCACAATCACCGTATCGATGTCAGCGAAGCCAGACCTTCTCCACGCCGTAGTCGGGCTGCATGATGAGCAGGGCGGCCTGTTCGGGCGCGGCAGGACGTTTGCCCTTGCGGGTGCTGACAGCATAGGTCCACGTGACGGTCTGCGATGGCGCGAGATTGGCCGTGACGAACTCGACGATGGGCTCATGGCCCGGCGTGCCGTTGGGGATCTCCTTCCACTGCAAGACGCTCTCCTGCACCTCCTGACGGAGGGAGATCGCCGTGGGGTTGGCACCGTTCACGAAGACGAAAGTGACCACCAACAGCGAGGAGTCCTCGGTGCTGGGGGCAAAGGTGCGGCTGTACTGGTACTGCATCACGCCGTCGGGACTCACCTTGCGGTCAGTCTGGGCAGCGACGAGGAGGGGCAACAGCAGCGACAAAAGGGCGATGACTCTTTTCATACAAAAGGATAAAAAAAATAGTTGACAAGAGTGCCAACTATTTTTTATGGATGAATCAGGATTATTCAGCAGCGGGGGTCGCGGGCTCCTCGGCGGTTGCGGCGGGAGCGGCTTCCTCGACCTGAGCGGCGGCCTTCTTGCCACGGCTTCTTCTGGTCTTGCTGGCCTTCTTCTCGGTTGCCTGGGTGTAGGTCTCGTTGTAGTCAACGAGTTCGATCATGCACATCTCGGCATTGTCGCCCTGACGGAAACCGGTCTTGAGGATGCGGGTGTAGCCGCCGGGGCGGTCGCCCACCTTCTGGGCCACTTCGCGGAACAGTTCCGTGACAGCATATTTGTCGTGCAGGTTGGAGAAGACGACACGGCGGGAGTGAGTGGTGTCGTTCTTCGACTTGGTGACCAGCGGCTCCACGAACTTGCGCAGCTCCTTGGCCTTGGCCAGCGTCGTCTCAATGCGTTTGTGCTTGATGAGCGAGCAAGCCATATTGGACAGCATGGCCTTTCTGTGGGCGGCGGTCCTTCCTAAATGGTTGATGCTTTTCTGGTGTCTCATAGTGTATTACTCCTTATCTAATTTATACTTTGATACATTCATGCCGAACTCCAAGCCCTTGCTCTTGACGAGGTCTTCCAGTTCAGACAGCGACTTCTTGCCGAAGTTGCGGAATTTGAGCAGGTCGCTCTTGTGGATGGACACCACGTCGGCGAGGGTCTCGAGCTGTGCGGATTGCAGGCAGTTGAGGGCGCGGACGGAGAGGTCCATATCGACGAGTTTGGTCATGAGCAGTTGGCGCACCTTCTGCTCCTCCTCGTTGAGTTCGCTTTCCACGCCGGAAGCGGTGGGGATGTCCTCCAAGAACTTCTTCTCATCGGTGAAGAGGATGAAGTGCTGGATGAGGATCTTGGCCGCCTCGCGCAGGGCCTCCTTCGGTTCAATGGAGCCGTCGGTGGTGATTTCGAGGATCAACTTCTCGAAGTCGGTCTTCTGCTCCACGCGGTAGTTGTCAATGATGTACTTGACATTGCGGATGGGCGTGTGGATGGAGTCGATGGCGATGACGCCAACGCCTTCGTGGAGGGGCTTGTTCTCCTCGGCGGAGACGTAGCCGCGGCCCTTGTCGATGGTGATCTCCATAGAGATGCGCACCGACTTGTCCATCGTGCAGATGACCTGCTCGGGGTTGAGGACCTGGAAGACGTTGAGGAAGTGGTTCATGTCGCCGGCGACAAAGGTATCCTGGCCGGTGATGACGATGGTGGCCTTCTCGGAAGTCTTCTCAGCGATACGCTGTTTGAAGCGGATCTTCTTGAGGTTGAGCACGATGTCGGTCACATCTTCCATGACGCCGGGGATGGAGGAGAACTCCTGGGCCACACCCTCGATCTTGATGGAGGTGATTGCGAAGCCTTCCAAAGAGGAGAGCAGCACGCGGCGCAACGCGTTGCCGACGGTCATGCCGTAACCCGGCTGCAACGGACGGAACTCGAACACTCCGTGGAAGTCGTCCGACTGCACCATGATCACTTTGTCGGGTTTCTGAAAGGTTAATATTGCCATTTTGATGAATTTTATGTTGAACGATGTGATTTGCGAACTCCTTACTTGGAGTACAACTCGACGATGGACTGCTCGTTGATGTTCTCGGGCACTTCTTCTCTTTCAGGATAGTTCATGAACTTGCCGGACATGAGGGAGGCGTCCCATTCGAGCCACGGGAAGGTGGTGGAGCGGCCGGCGAGGGAGTTGGTGATGACCTCGAGGGCCTGGGAGCGCTCGCGGACGGCCACCACGTCACCGGGAACCAGCAGCATGGAGGGGATGTTGGCGATCTTGCCGTTGACCAGGATGTGGCGATGGCTCACCAACTGGCGGGCGGCGGCGCGGGTCGGGGCGATGCCCAGACGATAGACCACATTGTCGAGGCGGGACTCGATCAACTTGATCAAGTTCTCACCGGTCATGCCCTTGCGGCTGGCGGCCTTGAGGAACAGTTTCTTGAACTGGCGTTCGAGGATGCCGTAGGTGTATTTCGCCTTCTGCTTCTCCTGCAACTGCATGCCGTACTCCGACAGTTTGCCGCGACGCTTGCTCTGGCCGTGCTGGCCGGGGCCGTAGTTCTTTCTCTCGAGATATTTATCAGCACCGAAGATAGGTTCCTTGAATCTTCTTGCAATTTTGGTGCGAGGTCCAGTATATCTTGCCATAATCTGTGATTTTTAATTTGATAACTTTAATAACGACAACTTAAACTCTTCTACGTTTCGGGGGACGGCAGCCGTTGTGCGGCAGCGGAGTCACGTCAACGATCTCCTCCACGCTGATGCCGGAGGCGTGAATGGTGCGGATGGCGCTCTCACGGCCGCCACCGGGGCCTTTCACATAGACTTTCACCCGTCTCAGACCGAGGTCGTAGGCGACTTTCGCGCAGTCCTGGGCGGCCATCTGGGCGGCGTAGGGAGTGTTCTTCTTCGAACCTCTGAAGCCCATCTTGCCAGCCGAAGACCAGGAGATCACCTGTCCGTCGTTGTTGGTCAGCGACACGATCACATTATTAAAAGATGCATAGACGAAGGCCTTGCCCAGCGCGTCTATTCTGACAACTTTCTTTTTGGTTGCTTTGGTATTTTTTGCCATAATCTTCTGTATTTCTTTTGGTTTACCGGCCATCAATCACTTCATGGCCGACTTGATATACTACTTCGTCGCTTTCTTCTTGTTGGCAACGGTCTTCTTACGGCCCTTACGCGTACGGGCGTTGTTCTTCGTGCTCTGTCCACGCAACGGCAGGCCGATACGGTGACGGATGCCACGGTAGCAACCGATATCCATCAAGCGCTTGATGTTCATTTGGGTTTCGGAACGCAGTGCGCCTTCCACTTTCATCTCGCCGATGATACCGCGCAGTGCGCCCAGTTCATCGTCGTTCCACTCACTGACTTTCTTGTCATAGCTAATTTGGGCCTGGTCCAGAATTCTCCGGGCCATGCTGCGGCCAATTCCGTAGATGTAGGTCAAACCTATCTCTCCTCTTTTGTTTTTAGGTAAATCTATACCCGCAATTCTTGCCATAATTTTATTGTGTTTTTTTGATTATAAATTTCAGCCTTGACGTTGCTTGAATTTAGGATTCTTCTTGTTGATCACATAGACCACACCGTGTCTCTTCACCACGATGCACTCGTCGCTTCTTTTCTTTACAGATGCTTTGACTTTCATTGTTGTGTTTTTTATTGATTTCTAATTATTTATGTCTGAAGGTGATGCGTCCCTTGCTCAAGTCGTACGGCGACATCTCGATCTGCACTTTGTCGCCGGGCAGGATCTTGATGTAGTGCATCCGCATCTTGCCGGAGATGTGCGCGGTGATGACGTGTCCGTTTTCCAGCTGAACGCGGAACATTGCGTTGGCGAGGGATTCGATGACTACGCCGTCTTGTACGATCGAGGATTGTTTTGCCATATTCGTTGGTTTGGTTTATATTCGTTTAATGTTCTTGCTTATTGGATGCCGAGGGCCTCTTCGATATATTGGTAGGTGGAGAGGATTTCGGTCTTGCCTTGGGAGTTGATGGCGACTTGGTGTTCGAAGTGGGCGGAAGGTTTCCCGTCGGCCATGACCACGGGCCACTGGTCGTCCACTTCCTTGATTTTCCGGCGTCCCATGGAGATCATGGGTTCGATGCAGAAGACCATGCCGGGGCGGATGAGTTCGCCCTTGCCGGCGGGGCCATAGTTCGGCACGTCGGGTTTCTCGTGCATCTTCCGTCCGATGCCGTGTCCGCAGAGTTCCTCGATGACGCCGTAGTTGAACGGCTTGACGTAACTCTCCACGGCGTGACTGATGTCGCCGATGTGGTTTCCGGCCTTCGCGAAGGTGAGGGCGTGCATGAGGGCCTCGCGGGTGCGCTGCACCAGCAGGTGCTTCTCCTCACTCACCTCGCCGATCTCGAAGGTGTAGGCGTAGTCGCCGTGCCATCCATCTACACTCACCACGCAGTCGGCCGTGACGATGTCGCCGTTCTGCAGCACATAGTCGTCGGGGATGCCGTGCACGATGGTCTCGTTGACCGAGAGACAGAGCGTGGAGGGGAACGGCGGGAATCCGGGGTAGGGACGATAGCCCTTGCAGGAGGGGATGCCGCCGTGGGCGCGGACGAAGGCCTCGGCCACCATGTCGATGTGTCGGAGCGGGATACCCGGCCGCATCAACTTGGCCACTTCGCCCAAGGTTTTTCCAACAAGCAAAGAACTTTTCTTGATGGATTCGATTTCCGAATCGCTTTTCAGATGTATTCTATTCAGGATACCCATTAGTATGCGGCGCTGTTGCGGCCTTTAATTCTACCGTTTTTGGTGAATCCTTCGTAGTGTCTCATTAACAGGTGGGACTCGATCTGCTGGAGGGTGTCGAGCACGACGCCGACCATGATGAGCAGGGAGGTGCCGCCGAAGAACTGGGCGAACTGCTGGTTGACGCCGAACAGTGCGCGCACGATGGCGGGCATCACGGCCACGAAGGCCAGGAAGAAGGAGCCGGGAAGGGTGATCTTCGACATGACGTCATCGATGAACTGGGCGGTCTGCTTGCCGGGCTTGATGCCGGGGATGAAGCCGCCGTTCTTCTTCAGGTCCTCAGCAATCTGCGACGGGTTGATGGTGATGGCCGTGTAGAAGTAGGTGAAGAGGATGATCATGAGGAAATAGATGATGTTGTAGCCCCAGCCGTTGTAGTCGATGAAGCTGTACCAGAAACCGCCTTCGCGGAAGTTGCCCATGTTGATGAAGGTCAAGGGCAGCATCATGATGGCCTGGGCGAAGATGATCGGCATGACGCCGGCAGCGTTCACCTTGAGGGGAAGGAAGTTGCGGGTGCCGCCGTACTGTTTGTTGCCCACGATGCGCTTGGCGTATTGGACGGGGATGCGGCGGGTGCCCTGAACGAGCATGATGCTGAACATGATGATGAGCAGCAGGACCACCAACTCAATGATGAAGACGATGGGGCCACCGCCGTTCTCGGTGATGCGGGACTCGAACTCAAAGCGGAGTGCGGAGGGGAAGCGGGCGATGATACCCACCATGATGATCATGGAGATACCGTTGCCGATGCCCTTGTCGGTGATTCTCTCACCCAACCACATCAAGAACAAGGTGGCGCAGATGAGCAGGATGAAGGATACGAAGGCGAACATGGAGAGACCGAAGATCTCGGAGTGAAGCATGTAGGGCGACAGGGCGCCAATGCCGTAGGTGCCTTCGAGGTTGGCGATGTACGCGGGGGCCTGGATGGCGACGACCGCGATGGTGAGGTAGCGGGTGATCTTGTTGATCTGCTTACGGCCGCTCTCGCCCTCCTTCTGCAGACGCTGGAAGTAGGGAACCACCAGGGTGAGCAACTGGATGACGATGGAGGCGGAGATGTAAGGCATGATACCCAAGGCGAAGATGGAGGCCTTGGAGAACGCACCGCCGGAGAAGAGGTCGAGCATGCCCAGCAGGCCCTCGCTCGACTGCTTCGTGAAGGCAGACAACGCGCCCGGGTTAACGCCCGGAAGCACGATGTGCGTACCCAAACGATAGATCAAGATGATAGCCAGCGTGAAGAGGATTCTCTTCCGCAGGTCCTCGATCTTGAAGATGTTCTTTATGGTTTCGATGAATTTTTTCATAATCGTGGATTAAAAAGGTTTTGATTACTGTTGCTCAACCTTGGCGCCGATGACGCTGATGGTGCCGCCGTTCTTCTCGATGGCCTCCTTGGCGGTGGCGGAGAAAGCGTGGGCACTGACATTGAGCTTGCAGGTGAGTTCACCCTTGCCCAAGATCTTAATCAAATCTCTTTTCTTAACCAAACCATTGGAAATCAGCACGTCGGGAGTAATCTCGGCGACATTGGTGCGCTCGTAGATGTACTGCAAGGTGCTGATGTTGATAGCACTGTACTCCACGCGGTTGATGTTCTTGAAACCGCGCTTCGGCAGGATTCTGTAGATGGGCATCTGGCCGCCCTCGAAACCGATCTTGCGGCTGTAGCCGGAACGCGACTGCGCACCCTTGTGTCCACGGGTGGAGGTGCCGCCCTTGCCGGAGCCCTGTCCACGTCCTACTCTTTTACTACCTTTCGTTGAATTCTTTGCGGGGGTTAAAGTATGTAAATTCATGTCTTCTCTTCTCTATAATATGGTTCGTAAATTAAATTTCCTCAACAGTGACCAAATGTTTCACCGTATCTACAATGCCCAAAATCTGCGGCGTGGCCTCGTGCTCAACGCTCTGGTGCATCTTTCTCAAGCCCAATGCCTGAAGAGATCTCTTCTGACGTTCCGAACGGTCGATGGAACTCTTTACTTGTGTGATTTTTAACTTTTTCATCTACTTTTGATATTAAGTTATTACTGAATTTTTCTCTCCATTACACGCCGTTTCGGAGTTTTTTCCCCTCTTTCCCCGCCATTCGCCCTTCTCCCCTACTCTTCCACCACACATCTTAACATATTATAATAGAACATATTACAACATGAAAAGAGTGAAATCAGACTCTTTCGCGCCGTGCTTTTTCAAGCCCGCAAATATACAAATATTTTTTCTTGTTATTCCCTTCCGACGATTTTTTTCCAAAAAAACGGAATTTTACCGACTTTTTGGATGGAAACCGGGCTTTTTTCCCGCACTTGCAGAAAATTCATTTCTGTTTTTCCGCATTAACGGCGCGTCCCCGTGAACTGCGTCCGCCCCAAGGCATCCTCCTCGCCGCGATACATTATATATATAGTCATGTTGGCGGAATAGAATTTCACCTCTATTGACAGCCGCCGTGGGGTTTCCGGGAGATAGTCGGCGGGAATACCGCACAATTCGCACACCTGCTGCCACTCCGTCGCCGTCACCGCGTCGCTGTCGTATTCATAGACGCCATCCTCCGGCTCCAACTCGAAGCCGTTCATCATCAGGCACTCCGGATCTACGTGGCTCTGCGTCAGCTTCACCTCCATCAACGTGTCGATGCCGGTCGCCTCGTTGCTGCGCAACGTGTTGAACTCGCCCCAGTAGGTGCCCGCACGGCGTTCCGCCAGCCGCGCCTCGCGTCTGTCCTCACATCCAGTAACCACAATGACCATCAGGCATATCACGTACAATAACTTCTTCATCGTCGTTTTTTTTTAATCGCCGCAAAAATACAACTTTATCCCGAACATCAACTCTCTTTCACCGAAAAAGTGTAATTTTGCGCTTTCATTCCGAAAAAATCTCCATGAAAGCCAATTTCCACACTCACTGCAACTACTGCGACGGCAAGGAGCCGATCCTCAACTACATCGAGGAGGCCGACCGACTCTGCTACGACCAACTGGGGTTCTCGTCGCACGCCCCCGTGCCCTTCGCCAACGACTTCGGCATCCACGAGACGCAGATTCCCGAATACGTCCGCACCATCGACGGCTACCAGTCTCAATTCCCGCACCTGCGACTCTTCAAGGGGCTCGAGTGCGACTTCGTGCCCGGCATGACCCAGCCCTTCGCGCATTACCGCGACACCTACCATCTCGACTTCCTCATCGGCGGCGTGCACTTGGTGCGCCCCGAGAACGACGACCGCCTCTGGTTCATCGACGGCAGCAAGTACGAGATCTACGACAACGGTCTGCGCGGACTCTTCGGCATGGACGTGCGCCGCGCCGTCACCCGCTTCTGGGAGCAGAGTTTCGAGATGATCGAGACCCAGCAGTTCGACATCATCGCCCACTGCGACAAGATCAAGATGCACAACCGGAAACGCTACTTCACGGAGGATGAGCCGTGGTACCGGCAACTCGCCGACCACCTCATCGATCTCGTACGCCAAAAACACCTCATCGTCGAGATCAACACCCGCGGCATCTACAAAGGCCGCTGTCCCGACTTCTACCCCTCCGACTACATCCTCTCGCAGGTAGCACGCTACCACATTCCTATGATTATCAGCACCGACGCCCACAAGTCGGAGGAGGTCTCGCTCGGTTACGACGATGCGGTGGCGAAACTCAAATCGTTTGGAATCAGTTATTTAATGTACATAAAAGACCAACAATGGGAAGAACACGCCATTTAGCCCTTGGGATCGGCTGCCTGCTGTGCGGCCTCACTCTGACGCTCCACGCGCAGGATTCCACCTACGCCCGCCGCAACATCGCCGTGCTGACCGCGCCCGAGATGTGGGGCCGCGGCGGCTCGCACAACGGCGAGCAACTCGCCGCCCGCTACATCCACGACCAACTCGGCGCCATGGGTGCGCAGCCCCTCACCGCCAACGGATACCAATACTACGAGTTTGCCGCCCACAAGATGGAGGGGCGCGTCGAGATGTCGTTTAACGGCCACCGCCTCAGTCCTTTCTGGGACTACCGCGTGGCTCCCTACGCGCATACCACCCACCTCCAGGAGGCGCCCGTCGTGCAGATGGACCTGTCGCTCATCAACGACCCTGCGAAACTCATGAAGTTCTACGACCGACATGCCTACCTCATCCGCAACGGCTTCATCTACCTTGACGGTGTGGAGTGGCGCGACAAGAACTTCACCGCCGAGCAGGCCAAGGAGGCCCTGCGCTCGCTCACCTACAACAACCCCTTCGGCTCGAAAGGGATCCTCATCGGCGTCGATGAGCTTCCCGTGTGGGGACTCAGCAGCAACGACACCGAGCGAAACTACGCCCTCATCTACGTCAAGCGCGACAAGATGGGCAAGCGCATTCGCACCATCTCCGTCGATTTCGACAACAAGTTCTACATGAACAAGACCCAGAACATCTGCTACCAGGTGCGCGGCACCCAACAACCCGACAGTTTGGTGGTGCTCACCGCCCACTACGACCACCTCGGCAGCATGGGAGACTCGGTAGTCTTCTACGGGGCGCACGACAACGCCTCCGGCACCAGCGGCGTGCTCGACCTCGCCCGCCACTTCTGCCAGAACCCGCCCAAATACACCATGGTCTTCCTGTTCTTCAGCGGCGAGGAGAGCGGCCTGCGCGGCTCCCGCTACTTCGTCGAGCACCCGCTCATCGACTTCTCCAAAGTGAAGATGCTCATCAACATCGACATGCTATGCGGCGGCGAGGAGGGCTTCACCGTGGTGAACTCCACGGCGGAAAACACGAAGCCGTTTTACGACAAGATAGTGGAAATCAATGAAAAAGAGCACTTGGTGGCGCAGGTGAAACCTCGTTCCAACGCCGCCAACAGCGACCACTACTTCTTCACGGAGCACTGCCCCGCCATCTTCATCTACACCATGGGCGGGCGTTACGGCGGCTACCACCATTTCACCGACACCTGCGACCGCTGCGGCATGGAGTGTTACCACAACATCATGACACTCCTCCTGAAGGCCATCGACAGCATCCGTTAGTTGCGACGGAAAATCAGCGAGCAGCCACCTTCAGACACCTTCAGCGTGGCGGTCTCCCCCATCGGCAGGGCATAGTTCTGTCCGCCATGTCCGGCCGGGAAGCCGAAGCAGACGGGGTAGTCGTACTTCCCGAGAATTTCTGCAATCAACGAATAGACATCGTGGTTTTGGTAATAGTCGCTGACGGTGATTTTCGTCATGCCACCCACAATGACGCCTTTCAAGTTCTTGAGTTTTCCGGCACGGTCGAGGGCGCGCAGCATCCGGTCGATGTGGTAGATGTTCTCATCCACATCCTCGATGAAGAGGATCTTGCCGTCGGTGTCGATGTCTGACACGGAGCCGAGCAGCGAATAGAGCAGTGAGAGGTTGCCACCGACAACGGGGGCGGTGACCATGCCCGTGCGATTGAGCGGCGATGCTTCGAACTTGTAGTGCAACATCTTCCCTTTCAGCGCGTTGAGAAACGATGCTGCGTAGATATTGCCCGGCTGCCAGGCGCGCGTGCCGATGGGCATCACGCTGTGCAGGGCGGGGTAGCCCAACGTGTGGAGATGCGACAGCAGGACCGTGACGTCGCTGTAGCCGCAGACCCACTTGGGATGTTGGCGGAAGGCGGAGAAATCGAGACTGTCGATGATGGCGACAGTGCCGTAGCCGCCGCGGGCGCAGAGGATGGCCTTGACGCCGGGGCGATCGAGCATCTCCTGGAAAGCGGCGACGCGTTGCGGGACCGTGCCCGCGAAGCCCTCGGCCTGTTCGTACAGCATCGGCGACAGCAGCACGCGGAAGCCGCGTTGTTGCAAGTACTCCACAGCGGGTTCCACCTGCTCGGGCGTCACAGCGGAAGCCGGCGCCACGATGGCGATGGTGTCGCCCGTCTTCAACCGCGGCATCGCCTGCGGGAAGGCCGACAGCACAGACAAACAAAAACACAGAACGAGGGAAATTCGTTTCATAAAAAAGACGATTTTAAGGATGAACCCAGGATGGAAGTCCGTTACTCTTCCGGGAAGAACGAATCGACGAACTCGGTGCGGTTAAACACCTGCAGTTGGTCAATCTTCTCGCCGACCCCGATGTACTTCACCGGAATCTGGAACTGGTCGGAGATGCCGATGACCACGCCGCCCTTGGCGGTGCCGTCGAGTTTGGTGATGGCGAGAGCGTTAACTTCGGTGGCGGCGGTGAACTGCTTGGCCTGTTCGATGGCGTTCTGGCCGGTGGAGCCGTCGAGCACGAGCAGCACTTCGTCGGGTGTGCCGGGGAGCAGCTTGCCGGTGACGTTCTTGATCTTGGAGAGTTCGCGCATGAGATTTGCCTTATTGTGGAGTCGGCCGGCGGTGTCGATGATGACCACGTCGCACTGTTTGGCGACGGCCGACTTGACGGTGTCGTAGGCGACGGCGGCGGGGTCGGAGCCCATGGCCTGGACGACGATGGGCACGCCGGCGCGGTCGGCCCACACCTGCAGCTGGTCGATGGCGGCGGCACGGAAGGTGTCGGCGGCGCCCAGCATCACCGAATAGCCCTTCTGCTTGTATTGGTAAGCCAACTTACCGATGGTGGTGGTCTTGCCGGCGCCATTGACGCCCACGACCATGATCACATACGGCCGTCCCAATCCCTCAGGCAGGGCGAAGTCGGTCTGGTTCTCCTGGTTGTTCTCCATCAGCAGAGCGCCGATCTCCTCGCGCAGGATGGCATTCAACTGACCGGTGCCAAGGTACTTGTCGCGCGAGACGCGCGCCTCGATGCGCGAGATGATCTTCAGGGTGGTCTCCACGCCCACATCGGAGGTCACGAGCACCTCCTCGAGGTTGTCGAGCACCTCGTCATCGACTTTCGACTTGCCGATGACCGTCTTGGCGAGTTTCGCGAAGAAACTCTGCTTCGACTTCTCAAGCCCCTTGTTCAACTCTTCTTTCTTTTCTTTGGAAAAAAACGAGAAAAAACCCATGGTGTTGCGATTTAAATTCGGCGGCAAAGATACGATTTTTTTGGATTAAAGAAAAAAAGCCAAGCATGAAACCATTCCCGTTAGGGGACCTGGTTCGGAAGGACACGTGCCGTACACGAAAAAAAATACGACAACAATGGGATGGCTTCCGTCCGCTGAGACGTTTTTCCCGACACGCTAACCAGCAACCTCAATCCCTGTTCTCCTCGGCGGCGAGCAGCGGACTGTGATGCTTGAGGTGGCGCAGCACGAGCACGACGACGGCCACTATCAGGCAGACGATGCCAGAGGGGCGCACCCAATCGCCAAAAGTGTTCGGTGCATTAAGCAGGAAAGTGCGCAGGTAATCCACTCCAGTGAAGCAGAGGGTGATCGCCATCAGCCCTGGGTACTCGCGGCGCAGCACCGACCTGAAATGGAAGGGCACGTCGCCTTTTTGGAAACTTCTGAAACGCGGCAGGAAGGCCGGCACGGTGAGCGACCAGTCGAGGTACGCCTGGCCGAACTGTTTTTCCAAATAGCGTTCTTCCGCAAACATGATACGCTCATAATAAAGCCAATACACCAACGAAACCACCACCAAGAAGGGCAGGTCGAAGATGAAGATGAGCAGACCGAGCCACATCAGGTAGTTGCCCAGGTAGAGCGGGTGCCGCACGACAGAGTAGATGCCCTTGGTGTTGAGTTGCATGGCCACCTGCTTGTCGGTGTTGCGGCCGGAGGTGCCGTGGGGCGTGGTGCCGATGGTGTAGGCGCGCACGGCCATGCCGGCAAGGGAGGTGAGGATGGCCACGATGGTGACGATGGCGAAAAGCCAGGTGGGACAGAACAGATAATGGAGGAGCGGGGCCGTCCAAAGCAACAGGGGTGAACAGGCGGCGAAGACAACGACCGGCACGATGCCACGGTGGCGGAAGAGCCAGTTGCCGGATTTCTCGAAGGAGTGGAGTAATGCCATTTTTGTCGGGAATAGAAACAAAAAAACGCTTTTTCAAGCGCTTTTTTGTGGTTATCCATAAGGCGAAGGGAAATCTTAGCCTCTTTTCTCTTTGATACGGGCCTTCTTGCCGGTGAGTCCGCGGAGGTAGAAGATTCTGGAACGGCGGACCACACCGCGTTTGTTGACGACGATGTCGGTGATACGGGGGGAAGTGAAGGGGAAGATTCTCTCAACGCCGATGCCGCCGGAGATTTTGCGGATGGTGAAGTTCTTGGTGGCGCCGGTACCAGCGATCTGCAGGACCACGCCCTGGAAGTGCTGGATACGCTCTTTGGAACCTTCAATGATCTTATAACCGACGGTGATGGTGTCACCGGCCTTGAAATTCGGATACTCTTTCTTCTCTACGAAATTATCCTCAACATACTGAACTAATTGCTGTTTCATCTCTATAACGTTTACTTTTTCACTACGATTTTTGCGGGTGCAAAAGTACAACTTTTTTTAATACCACGCACAAGTGTCAACTATTTTTTTTGAACTCATTTTTTCAGACCTCGGATTTGAGTCTTTCGGCGTTCTCGGCGACCTGCAAAGCCTCGATGGTGGCCTCGATGTCGCCGTCCATGAAACCAACCAAATTGTACATGGTGAGGTTGATGCGGTGGTCGGTGACGCGGTTCTGGGGATAGTTGTAGGTGCGGATCTTGGCGGAGCGGTCACCGGTGGAGACCATGGTCTTGCGCTTGGAGGAGATCTCGTCGAGATACTTCTGGTACTCGCGTTCGAAGAGGCGGGTGCGAAGGACGCTCATGGCCTTCTCGAGGTTGCGGATCTGGTTCTTCTCGTCCTGGATGGCGACGACGATGCCGCTGGGGATGTGGGTGAGGCGGACGGCAGAGTAGGTGGTGTTGACGCACTGTCCGCCGGGGCCGGATGCGCAGTAAGTATCCTTGCGGATATCGCTCATCTTCAGTTCCACGTCGAACTCATCGGCTTCGGGGAGCACGACGACGGAGGCGGCGGAGGTGTGGACACGTCCCTGGGCCTCGGTCTGCGGCACGCGCTGCACGCGGTGCACGCCCGACTCGTACTTCATGGTGCCATAGACGCCCTCGCCGGTGATGAGGAAGATGATCTCCTTGTAGCCGCCGACGGTGCCTTCGGTCATCGAGATGACCTCGGTCTTCCAGCCCTTCTTGTCGCAGAAGTGCTGGTACATGCGGTAGAGGTCTCCGGCGAAGATGCTGGCCTCGTCGCCGCCGGTGCCGGCGCGGATCTCCACCTGGGCGTTCTTGCCGTCCTGCGGGTCCTTCGGCAGCAGCAGCACGCGGATGTCCTCCTCGGTCTTCTCCTTATCGACGGTGAGTTGGTCGAGTTCCTCCTTGGCCATGGCGCGGAACTCCTCGTCCTTCTCGTTCTGGAGCACCTCCTTGGCGTTGGCGATGTTGCCAATGATGTTCTTGTACTTCTTGTAGGCCTCCACCACGGGCTGGAGGTCCTTGTAATCCTTGTTCAGTTTGATGTAGCGCTTCATGTCCGACATGACGTCGGGCTGGGTGATGTCCTCGCCGATCTGCAGCCAGCGCTTGTAAATCTCCTCTAATTTTTCTAAAAGGTCGTTCATTTTCGCGGTTTCAATTTTGCGGCTGCAAAAATACGGAAAATCGCGAAATTAACCGAGGTAGGATTTCAGGTTCTTGCACTTCGCCTGGTTTTTGAGGCGACGGATGGCCTTTTCCTTGATCTGGCGCACGCGTTCGCGGGTCAGATCGAACTTCTCGCCGATCTCCTCGAGCGTCCACGGGTGCTTCTGTCCGTCCAAACCGAAATAGAGTTTGATGATGTCGGCCTCGCGCTGCGGGAGGGTGGCGATGGTGCGGTTGATCTCCTGCTTCAACGACTCGTGCAGCAGTTCCTTGTCGGGCGGCAGGGAGTCTTCCGACTTGAGGACGTCGTACATGTTGTTGTCCTTGTCCTGGGTCAGGGAGGCGTCCATGGAGAGGTGGCGGGAGGAGTTGCGCATGGAGTCCTTCACCTCCGCCTCGGTGATGTCGAGCAGGGCGGCGATTTCGTCGGCGCGGGGCTCGCGCTCGTATTCCTGTTCCAGATAGGCGTATGCCTTGTTGATCTTGTTGATGGTGCCGATCTTGTTGAGCGGCAGGCGGACGATACGGGACTGCTCGGCGAGGGCCTGGAGGATGGACTGGCGGATCCACCACACGGCGTAGGAGATGAACTTGAAGCCGCGGGTCTCGTCGAAGCGCTGGGCGGCCTTGATAAGTCCGAGGTTGCCCTCATTGATGAGGTCGGGGAGACTCAACCCCTGGTTCTGATACTGTTTTGCCACGGAGACGACAAAACGGAGGTTGGCCTTGGTCAGTTTCTCAAGGGCGGCATGGTCGCCTTCCTTGATCTTGCGCGCCAATTCGACCTCTTCCTCTGCGGTGATCAACTCCACTTTTCCGATGTCGTGGAGGTATTTGTCAAGTGACGCGGTCTCGCGGTTGGTAACCTGCTTGGTGATGTTGAGTTGTCTCATATTCAATCCTTTTTGCTGGCTTTTACGGCGGCATTTCCCATTTTGTTACAAAGAGGAAAACCCTGCCCAAAAAAGTTTGCAAAGGTACAACTTTTCGTTTTAAATAAAGGGGTGGAAAAAGGGATTTTTTTGAAAAAAACGGGGATAAATCCGTTGTCGGCAAAACGACATGGATTTGAAAAAAAATTCGTACATTTGCAACCTTTAAGATCTTTATAGATTGACAATATAATTTATTAAAAATCAATATTATAATAATGGAAAAACTGATTATCACCGCCGCAATATGCGGAGCCGAAGTAACGAAAGAACAGAATCCTGCCGTTCCTTACACCGTTGAGGAGATCGTACGCGAGGCGAAATCGGCCGTGGACGCCGGTGCCGCCATCGTGCATCTGCACGTGCGTTTCGACGACGGCACCCCGACGCAGAGCCGCGAGCGCTTCCAGGAGTGCGAAGAGGCCATCTACAAGGCCTGTCCGAACGTCATCCTCATTCCCTCGACCGGTGGCGCCGTGGGCATGACGCCCGAAGAACGCCTGCAATCGACCGACACCACCCCGATTCCGGAGATGGCGACGTTGGACTGCGGCACCTGCAACTTCGGCGACGAGATCTTCGACAACACGATGCCGACGATGCGTGCTTTCGGCAAACGCATGATCGAGCGCGGCATCAAGCCCGAGTATGAGTGCTTCGAGATGGGTCATCTCGACACGATCCTGAACATGGCCCGCAAGGGTCAGGTGCCGGGCGCCCCGATGCAGTTCAACTTCGTGCTGGGCGTGCCGGGCTGCACTCCCGCGACGGTTGCCAACCTCTGCTGGTTGGTGAACGCCATCCCGGCGGGCAGCACCTGGACGGTGACCGGCATCGGCCGCCACGCCTTCCCGATGGCCGCCGCCGCAATCGCCATGGGCGGCAACGTGCGCGTGGGCTTCGAAGACAACCTCAACCTCGCCAAGGGCGTGCCCGCCAAGTCGAACGGAGAACTGGTGGCCAAGGTGGTGCGCTTAGCCAAGGAGTTGGGCCGCGAAGTGGCCACCTCCGACGAAGCGAGAGTGATCTTAGGGCTCAAACCGCGCAACTAACCCCCATGGCGAAAGTCGCAATCATCACGGGCGCCGACGGCTGCATGGGGCAGGAGGAGGTGTTGTCCGTGGCCCGAGCCGGCTACGAGGTGGTGATGGCGTGCCGCAACCCGCAGAAGGCCTGGCCCGTCTGCAAGGAACTGATCGCCAAGACCCACAACGCCACCATCCGTGTCATCAGACTCGACCTCGCGTCGTTCGCCAGCATCCACGCCTTCGTGGAGGCCTTCCGCGAAGTGTACGACCACGTTGATCTGCTGATGAACAACGCCGGCACGCTGCTGCATCACGCCGACACCACCGACGACGGCGTCGAGCGCACCGTCGGGGTGAACTACCTCGGCCACTACGTGCTCACCCGCCAACTGCTGCCGATCATGCCGGCCGGCTCGCGCATCGTGAGCATGGTGTCGCTCACCTTCCGCTTCGGGCACCTCGACCACGACATCTTCTCCCCCATCGACCAGAAGCATTTCAACCGCTTCTCCACCTACTCCGACTCGAAACTCGCCCTGCTATACTTCACCCTCGACCTCGCGGAAGAGTTGAAGGAGCGCGGCATCGCGGTCAACTGCGCCGACCCGGGCATCGTGAGCACCAACATCATCCGTCAGGGCATCACGGTCATCGACAAGTTGTGCGACATCTTCTTCCGGCCCATCATCTACAAGCCGGCGAAGGGCGCATCCACACTGATCTATCTTGCCCTCGACCCCGACCTCACGGTCACCGGCCGCTGTTTCGCCCACAAGAAACCCGTCAAACTGAGACGCAAGGTCATCGAAAGTCCCTGGCGGCCCCAACTGCGCGAGCAGACCGACGCCGTCATACGGAAGATCACCGAACGACTATCCACATCCGCCGCAACCAACGACAACAACAACGCATAATCGTCAACAACCATCATGCTGAAAATAGAAAACTTACATGTTTCCATCAAAGGAAAAGAGATTTTGAAAGGCGTGAACCTCGAGATCAATGAAGGCGAGGTGCATGCGATCATGGGACCGAACGGCACGGGCAAGAGCACGCTGGCCTCGGTCATCGCCGGCAAGGAGATCTTCGATGTCACCGAAGGTCGCATCCTTTACAACGGCAAGAACCTGCTGGAGATGTCGATCGAGGACCGCGCCCGCGAGGGCATCTTCATCGGCTTCCAGTACCCCGTGGAGATCCCGGGCGTGAGCATCGCCAACTTCATGCGCACTGCGCTCGACGAGATCCGCCGCTACCGCGGAGAGGAGCCGCTCACCGAATTGGAGTTCCGCAAAATGATGAAGGAGAAGGCCAAGGTGGTGGAACTGACTGAGAAGTTGAGCACCCGCTCCGTCAACGAGGGATTCTCCGGCGGCGAGAAGAAACGCAACGAGATCTTCCAGATGGCCATGCTCGAGCCGAAACTCGCCATCCTCGACGAGACCGACTCCGGACTTGACATCGACGCCCTGCGCATCGTCGCCAACGGCGTCACCAAACTCAAGTCGCCCACCAACTCCACCGTCGTCATCACCCACTACCAGCGGCTGCTCGACTACATCGTGCCCGACGTGGTGCATGTGCTCTTCGACGGCAAGATCGTGAAGAGCGGCAGCAAGGAGTTGGCGCTAGAACTGGAGAAGCGCGGCTACGAATGGATCAAACAGGAATACGAATCTGCTAATGCGCAATAAGATGACATCGACAACCACCACTGCAATCCACGACGAGTGCCTGTCCGACCTCGGCCGCTGGCATGTCCAGACGGAGCCGGCGCCGTACCGTCCGGTGGAGGAGTACTTCCACTGCAAGGTCAAGGACATCGACACGCAGATGTGCATCTTCCTGAACGGCTGGTACGTGCACGACGGTCAGCCGCTGACGACGACGCCGGAGGGCATCATCGTCGGCTCGCTGGCGGAGGCGCGGAAACGGTTCCCCGAGAAGGTGCTCCCCTACCTCAACGAGCCGGCACGCGACCGCGACGACGAGTTCGCCGCCCTCAACCGCGAGCGCTTCAACGACGGGCTTTTCATCTACCTGCCCGACAACGTCACCGCCGCCAAGCCCATCCAGCTCATTTCCCTCACCGACGCGGAAGAGGAGTTGATGATCAACAACCGCAACCTCATCGTCCTCGGCAAGAACGCCGAACTGTCGTTCGTACAGTGCGACGACTCCATCCAGTTCAAGAAGAGTTTCATCAACAACGTCACCTTGGTGCGCTTGGCCGAAGACGCCCGTCTCTCCTATTACAAGATGGAAAACAAGAACGCCGAGTCGCTGCTGTTCAACCAGGTCGATGTGGAGCAGAAGGGGCATTCGCAGTTCTTCTCGCACACCATGACCTTCAACGCGGGCTACCTGCGCAACCGCATCAACGTATATCACACCGAGCCGTTCGCCTCCGCCACCTTCTACGGACTCTACTTGGTCGATCGCAAACAGCATGTGGACCACGAGATCTTCATCGACCATCAGGTGCCCGACTGCGATAGCCACCTGCTCTACAAGGGCATTGTGGATGACGAGGCGCAGGCCAACTTCTTAGGACACGTGGTGGTGCGCCCCGACGCGCAACGCACGGTGGCGGCGCAGACCAACCGCAACATCACGCTGACCGACAACGCGCACGTCACCTCGCGGCCATTCCTCGAAATCTATGCCGACGACGTCAAGTGCAACCACGGCAGCACCGTCGGACAACTTGACGACGAGGCCATGTTCTACCTCCGCACCCGCGGCATCTGCGAGCGCAACGCCCGCATGTTGCTCATGTTCGCCTTCGCCAACGAGATCGCCAACTACATCAAGATCGACTCGCTGAAGGAGCGCTACATGGAGATGATCCGCAAGCGCCTCAACGGCGAACTGACCATTTGCGACCAATGCGTGCTACACTGCCCACACCTGCTGTAAACCTTTCCTCCGACCATGAAGCACCTCCTTCCCCGACTCGCGCTGTTGCTGCTGACACTGCTGTGGCAGTGCCCGTTGGAGGTGGCTGCCCAACACGACGCCCCACTGCGCGTGGAACTCACCGCCGCCAAGGACCAGGACGACTACCACTTCGCCCTCGCCGACACCAACGGCGCACTCGTCTTATACGACGCCGGACTCATCAGCGCGGACACCACCCGCTGGGTCTTCATCCATTATGACACCAACCTGGTGAAAAAGAGCCACTTCGAGATTTCCCTGCCGTCGCAAACGGACTATGTCGCTTCGCACACCGACAACGGCGTCATCCACTTGCTGATGGCCAAGACCCTGCCGAAAAAGGATGCCCCGCGCACCTTCGTCGTCTCTGTCGATCTGCGGGAAAACCGACATACCGTGCTGGACCTGAGCAGTTTGGAGAGCCGCGAGTTGAGCGGCATCTGCACCGCCGGCGAACAGTGGGTGCTCTTCGCTTCCAACAGCAAAAAGGACGAGATCTACTTTTTCGACAAACAAAAGAACCATCTGACCTTGCTGAATGACATCGGCGACTACAAGGTGCAGTTCTGCCTGCCCGACACCGCCAACCACCGCTGGTTGCTGGGACTGAACCCGTCCATCGACGGCACGCCCGGCCACCTGTTCTTATACGAGCAGGATTGGCAGAGCGGCGAGGGCACCGTCATCGCACTGCCGCGGGCACTCACCGACGGCACCGGACTGCTGCTTCACACCGCCCGTGCCTTCGTCGTCAACGCCGACACCGTGCTGCTGGCGGGCACCTACAACATCGCCAGCGACAAGCAGGTCAACAACCTGCACTCCGGCGTCTTTGCGTTGGTGTTGTCGCACCAGGACATGGACACGTTGATGCTCTACAGCTTCACCGCGCTCAAGAACGGCAGCGGCAAGAGCAGCAACATCAACCTGCAACTCCAATTAGGGCTCTCTGCCACCGATGGCGAGCAGTTCACCATCTCCAGTGAGGTCTATTACCCCGAGTATTCTTACTCCTACTCCTATCAGGGCTACTACGACGACCTACGCTACGGCACCTCCTCCCCCACCGCCGTATTCACCGGCTACCGTTTCGTCAACGCCTACGTCACCACCTTCGACCGTCATGGCAACCTATTGTGGGACAACTATTTCCTACTTGACGACATCAGCATCATGACATTGGCGCCCGTACTGCGGCTGGCCTACATCGGCTCCGATGCACTCCTTTGCTATTCCCGCGACAACCGCATCTACAGCAGTCTGCTCAACCAGGGGCAGACCGTGGAGAAGCCCGCCAACATCTCCATCGAGACCAGCAACCCCCGCGAGGTGGTGGAGTACAACAAGCGGACGCAGATCCAACGTTGGTATGGTGACAACTTCGTGGCGAGCGGCTACCAGTACCTGCGCAACCGCGACCGCGCCACCAAGGCCAAACGGTATGTCTTCTATCTCAACAAACTCATCTACCAATAGAAGATTATTATAACTGTATATAAATCAAATACATGCAGATAAAAACCATCTACAACAATCCGCTGGAAGTCAAGACCTATATATTATATGACGACACGAACGAGGCGGTCATCATCGATCCGGGCGTGGGCACGTTGATGGAACGCGACCGATTGCGCCAGTTTGTGGCAGACAAGGGGCTGACGGTGAAGTACGTCATCGGCACGCACCCGCACATCGACCATGTGGTGGGTTTCGGCTACTGCAAGGAGACGTTCGGTGCGCCACTGCTGATGAACGCCGACGGGATGAAGGTTTACGACCACTCGGTGGCCTACGGCGTGGCGTTCGGGATGGACTGCGACAAGAAGGACTTCCCACAGCCCGACCAGTTCATCAAGGAGGGCGACCGAATCTGTTTCGGGCACGAGGTGCTTGAGGTCATCGAGACGCCCGGGCACTGCGCCGGCAGCGTCTGCCTGTACCATCGGGCCAGCGGCTCGCTCTTCGTCGGCGACTTGGTGTTCCGCAACAGCGTGGGGCGCTCCGACCTGCCGACCGGCAACACGCAGGCGCTCATCGACAGCATCCGGTACAAGATCCTGCCGCTGCCGGAAAACACAATGCTATACGTAGGTCATGGGGATAACACGACCATTGAGCATGAAAAGAGATTCAACTCTTTTTTTCAGATTGAATCGTAACTGTTGACGAGGTCGGTGGCCATCCCTTGGAACATCAAAGCCACCTGGTTGAAATCCATGTTCAGATCCTTGCTGAGCCCGATGCGGTCTTTGAAGATGGCGACGTTGTACCACTGGATGCACTGGAAGGCGCGGTGGAAGTAGAGGCGGCGCAGTTCGTCGCGCGTCGGTTCGTGGCCGAGATAGACCGGCAGCAGCGCCAGCGCCTTGTCAAATCCGGCGTTGCCGTAGCAGGCGATGTCGTAGATGGGGTCGTTCATGCCGGCGTACTCCCAATCCAGGATGTACAGCTTGCTGCCCGCGATGACCAAGTTGGTGGGCTGATAGTCGCAGTGGCAGGGCACCTGAGACACTTGGGCATACTGGGCGCGCATCTCGTCCAACTTCGCGCGCAGGGCGAGGTACTCCGCGGGATGCTCGTAGCCGTTGTCGCAGCAGTAGCCCTCATACTGCGCCAGCCGTCCGAAGGCGTCGTAGGGTTTCATCTGCACCTTGCTCTCGTGCAACTGCCGCAGCGCGGCAGCAGACATCGCATTGTAGGAGACGATATCGGTTTCCGACATGATCGTGCCCTCGACGTAGGCGGCTAACTTTTCGCCGGAAGGAATCTCCAGATACAGTGTTTCACTGTTGATTTTCAAAGAATTGATTTTCTGTATGTTATCCCACTCATCAACACGATCGACAAACTTCTCAGCAAACTTTCCGGGGACACGGTAAGTGTATTTCTTGCCGTCGGTGGAAACCACGTAAGTGTAATTACTCATGCCACCTTCCAACCGTTTCACGATGGCGGCGTCGGTGCGGTGCGTCAGCGCATTCACGCGCGCAACGATGTACTCTTCAACGTTCATTTCTATCTTCTTTATCCTGTTCAAATTCCATAGGAGAATTTTACCTATAGAAATTCATAATTATTTGACAATCAATGTATTATAAAATACAAAATCGCATTGCAATTATACATAATTATTATGGAAAGATGAAATGATTTTCGCTAAAAAATTTGGTGAGTTGACGGGGAATTATGCATGTTCGGCGGGAGGCGATTCCACCCACGGGCGTCGGTTCCCATGACAATCCACCGCCATGAAACGGGAGATAATGACGAAAATTGATAAAAATGATGATTTTCGTCATTATCGACGGACCACATCCGCGAGAAACTCCGTCATGCGGGCATCGATGAGGTCGAAGTAGGCGTTCTCGGCCTGCCGCTTCCTGTCCCAATACAATTTGTGACCGAGTTTGGGGAAGAAAAAGAGCCGCTCGTGCATTTTCAACCGCTTGGCTTCCTGGTGGATGCGGACAGAACCGTACTTTTTACGGCAGAGCAGCAGCGACAGCGGGCCGAAGTAGCGGTGGTAGTTGCTGCCGTAGCCGGGAGGAACGACGTAGTCCTTGCCGCCATGGAAGGAGATAATGGCTAGGTCAGGGCGCTGTCGCAGGAGGGCGAGGTCGGGGATGGCGCCCCAGAGATTGACAACGGCGCACACCTCCACCCCTGCCGGCAACGGACGGTAGGGCATCTGCAATGCGACCATTGCGCCGGCGCTCGATCCGGCCAAGATGATGCGCCGTGGATCGATGCCGTACTCGTCGCGGTGGTCGCACAGGAAGCGCAGGGCAGAAAGTCCATCGGCGATGGCACGCTCCTCCGCCCGCCGCATCGACTTCTTGTTGTATTGGAACCCCAGCCGGTAATCGACCGACACGGCGTTGTACCCCCGCGCCGCGAACGCCCGGCAGAGGCGCACGATGCTGTGGCTCTCCTTGTCGTCGAAGAAGAAGCCGCCGCCGTGGAAGAAGAGGATGGTGGGACGGCAGTCATCTTGCGCATCGCGCGGGGCGTAGAGGTCGAGACGCAAGTTGAGGCGGGAGACCTTCAGTCGGCGCGGTCGTTTGTCGGCCACCGCCTTCACCTTCGGCTTCGGCAGCGCATACGAGCAGTAGTAGCCCGGCTTCTGCGCGTAGCCCACATCCCGCCAGATGGCGACATCATACTTTTTTTCAAGATAGTTCATCCCCTGCGATCACTTCTGCCACGCGCTTACCACCTCGCCCATGTACATCGTGTGGACGCCGGAACTAGAGCGTGCATAGAAGTTGCGGGGCGCGTCGGTGCGGAATTGAGCGGGGTCGAAGTCCTGGCCGTACATCGTGCGGCACTCGATCACCAGGTCGGCCTCGGCGTAGTAGGGCGTGCCGTTCTCAGTGTAGAGTGTGTGCAATCCCAGCGCCTGCGCCTTGTCGCCGTCGCGGCCCGAGTGCGACCCCATATAATCGACCACGCGGTTGTCGGGGAAGTGCATCACGGTGAAGTACGCGTACTTGTCCATGAACTGGTGGGTGTAGCGCGCCTGAGCGACATAGACGGTGACGGTGGGACGGCTCCACAGGGTGCCGAGGCCGCCCCAGCCGATGGTCATCGCGTTGTGGGCCTGGACATCGCCGCTGCAGAGCAGCAGTCCGTGGCCGTCGTCGTCGGTGAAGAAGGGGAAGCCGGCCTGCAGGGCGCCGGGCTTCATCACGTCGATGGGGTGGAAGCCGGCCGACTGCGGGGTGGCCTGCGCAGTGCCGTTGCCGGCCTTCGCGCGCAGGGCCTTCTCATCGACGGTGGAGGCATACTCGAGGGCGGCCTTCACGTTGCCGACGATAGCCCTGGAGGAGAATGTGGCGCCGCTGACGGCATCGACCTTTTTGGCGAGGGCCTGCTTCGGCGTCAGTCCGTTCCAACTGCCGAGAATGGCGGCGGCGCTTTGGAAGAAGCTTGGCGTCTCGTTGTTGGGCAGAGCCACCACCTTGACAACCTTGCCGTGGAGGAGATAGACGTCAAGCGGCACGGTGCCGGCATAGCCTTGGATCTTCTTGCCGAGGAGTTCAGTACAGACGATCATCGTGTCGCCGACGAAGCGCACGGTGTCGCGGTGACCCTTTTGCAGGGCGTCGGACTGGAGGTTGTGCGGCGCAGGACAGGCGTCGCTCTGCATGGCGACGACCACAACGGCCAGCAGCAGGACGGCGGCGAAACAGAGGGCCTTCATCCAACGGTTTCTTTTCATATATTTTTCTTTCATCATATATTGATTTTTCAGTGAATATCTTCTGCTATATTCTCACGGCATTCATTTCCACATATTTATCCACGATCTTGCCGGATCGGCTGGTGCGACTCTTTCATTTTTCGTGGTTGATGTTTTTCATCAGGCCGAAGCCGCGGCAAAGATACTACAAATTTTACAAATTCAAGGAACAAAGGAACCGATCCTCAACGTTGGGATCAAATTGGGACTATCGGCACTGACCTTTGGAATTGGATGTCGTTTCGTACTCTTCAGCGGATTCAGCGGCCATGGGAGTGTCATCCTCTGCGGGAAGGTGGATGTATTTCACGGACTTCGGGCCGAACGTTTGGAGGAAATAGTTCTGGAGTTGCACCTCCACTTGCAACATCGTGTTTTCCAACAACTTGGGATGCAGTTGGCACTCCCACACCACGAGCACCTGCCAGCCGTTGTCCTGCAGCAGTTGGTAGTTCTTCCGGTCGCGTTCGCGGTTGCGGGTGATTTTGCTCTTCCAGAACGCGACGTTGGATTGCGGCATCCTGAACTTGCCACACCCTTCGTGGCCGTGCCAGAAGCAGCCGTTGACGAAGATGGCGGTGCGGTACTTGCGCATCACGATATCGGGTTTACCGGGCACGCCCTTCACGTTGAGTCGGTAGCGGTAGCCGTGGTGCCACAGCCAGCGCCGCACCAGCAGTTCGGGCTGGGTATTGCGGCTGCGGATGTGCGACATGACGGTATGGCGTTGGGAGGGGGTGAGAGTGTCGGTCATGGGATGGAGGGCTTTCCCCCCATACTGCGCTGCGTTGGTATGGGGTTGTTTCCGTCTTGCTCCTTCGGGGCTGCTGAAGGAAGTTTGTAGGATTCATTTTGCAGTTCCTCAACGAGTTCCTTGTCGGCGGGGAGCCACTGCACGGAGGCGAGTTCGTCGGGGGCGAGCCAGCGTGCGGCTTCGTGCTCAAGGAGGTTGGGGCTGCCTTCGGTGATGTGGCAGAAGAAGCAGTGGAGGACGAGGTGGAAGTCGGGGTAGTCCCATTCCACGGTTCGGTCGAAGCCATCGATCTCGATGTGAACTGCCAGTTCCTCGCGGATCTCGCGGATGAGGGCATCTTCGGGAGTTTCGCCGGGCTCGATCTTGCCGCCGGGGAACTCCCACCAGTCCTTCCACGGGCCGTACCCGCGCTGGGTGGCGAAGATGCGTCCCTGCGGGTCGAGGATGATGGCGGCGGAAACGGCAATGGTTTTCATACTTATTCGTTCTTGTTGAGGATGACGAGTGCGGCGATGACGCCCGGCGCCCATCCGGCGCAGGTGAGGAGGAATACAATAAGCACCGACCCGCACCCGCGGTCGATGACGGCGAGGGGCGGGAAGATGATGGCTAAAAGGACACGGAGGAGGGACATAGTGGCTATTTTTTCAGTTGTTCCAGTGCGCGGCAGAGCTGGTCGGGACAGGAGGTGGGTTTGCCGCCGCAGCGGATGCCGTTGAGTTTTGGGATGACGTCGTCGATTTTCTGGCCAGTGATTAGGCGGCAGATACCTTGGAGGTTTCCGTCGCATCCGCCCATGAAGAAGACCTGCTGGATGACGCCGTTGTCATCGACGGTAATGTCGATAAACTGCGAGCAAGTACCTTGGGTTTTGTAGAGAGTGTGTTTCATATCCGTTCATTTTGAAGTGTTGCCACCAGCTCATCGCTGATGTTATTGACTAATTGTTGGCAGACATCCTGACTCCAGCGTTGCGCCATGGCGATGCGCCGGGCTTGGTCGTCGATGCCTTGCATCTTTGCATAAATATAACCCGCATTGAAGTTGTCGCCTGCCTCATGCGCCTTCCGCAGCAAGCCGCCCACCACAGGACGGATGGCCGGATTGATGGCGAAGAACGACCCGAACAGCACCACATCGTCTTTGCTCATCTCGGGCAACTTGCCGTCCAGCGAGACGATGCTGTTGAATGTTGAGCTGCCCGGCACTGCCTTTTGTGGCTGATTGTTCTTGAAGAGGATGTCAAATACAGTTTCTCCGATACCGATGATGCGAGAGGGGTTCATTTTAAATAGTTGTTAATCATTGGGTTATGTGTGTTTCGTCCGTTTTTCCAACTTCGCCTACCAAATATCCATCACATCGATCTATTGCGAGCATCTGGAGAGCACCTATTACTTTTTTCTCATTGGCAAATTACCAGCAAATTAGATTGTGATTTATATAATGCTGGTTATCAATATTTTATAACACAACACACACATCCTATTATTCATCTTGGCAAATTACCAGCAAATTAAACAGACGCCCATACAGGAACATATCGCATATATCTTTTAGCTGTATTGGGATCAATGGGCTTTATTCTATGTGTTTCGACAGCTTCTTTAATAAGCCTTGAAACACTGCCGGCCGATGATTCTTTAAGTCCAAACCTATCACGCAAAGAGGTGTTAGTTAAAGCATCACCTTGAACAAACATCAGACAAGAATGAAGATAACACGACCACAACTTGTCATCAGCGGGAATGTTTTTGTACTCCATTTCAGAGAACAAAGTAACTTTTGTCGATTCCTCGAAAATTTCAATTCTTGGTGCTGGAAGAAACTGCATTTCGCAAGCAATAACCATTCTGTCCCATCCGCGTCCCAACTCCTCGCACATCTTCATTCGACGCATTAGGGATGCCAATTTCTCATTTCTTGACTTGGGGGGATTGTCGATAATTCGCATTATGTCCACCAATGGTGTGCCGGGATTGGTTACTTCTATCCGATTTTCAAAGACCTCCACTACAGGACCAGCACCAGTTATATACAAATCTTGGTGGATTAAACTATTGGCAATAGCTTCTCTCACGGATGGAAGAGGATATTTGCTTTTTGTAGTCAGCGCTACAGCGGTAACATCTTCGTTACTTGGCAAAAGGGCGGTGACATATCTTACAATATCTTCGAAGCAGATAGCATAGCCCGTTTTAAAAGTCTCTTCTTTTTGAATTATCAACCTGTTTTTCCCTTGATATTGAACCACACGCATGGCTTTACGTCCCAATCTGGGAAAGTTGTTCAGGTCTTTGGCAAACAATATGGCTCCTAAATTGGTAATGCCAAAAAGTCCATTGTCTAGTTTGACGACAATGCCATCTTCCACAAGATAGTGCATCACTTCATTTTCCTCGGTTGGATGGGGAATATTCAGCATAGAAAAATAGGCTCCGGCATCAATCATTTGTAACACTTCGGCATACCTCAAATCTTTAATAGGACATACGTCTTCAAATCGGCTGTTGCGTAACTTATCCCAAAGTTGAGCCATTAATTCGGGATAGTCGTTCAATTTCTTAGTATAGCTCCCACTGCGTATGTATTCGGTTTTTTCAAAAGCGACGGGAATATGCAATGCTTTGTGAACCCTGATTATTTCGATATGTTTGCCGTCTGTTTCTGCTTCCAAAAATTCAAAATTTGCATTCCTCGACAACTGGTGTCGCAGCCAGTTTTCAATATCTTCTTGCCCTTTCTTCAGTTGCACAAGCCTAACAGACGTTCCTATAATATCGTGCGTGGCATCATCGACACCCCAAATCATATAGGCGAAGTCATGGTCTTTCAATGTTGCAGTATTTGCAAGGGCACAAACATCCTCCCCTATCATTTTAGGGTCATCATTATTATGCTTAAACTCCACCCAACCAGTTTCTTTAGGCAATTTGCAGAGCTCCTTGACAAGTATGTCATAGTTTCCTTCCATAAATGATTCTCATTATCAATTATCTAATCAACTTGTTAATTCAATCTCAAGCTCACTTTCCGCAACTAATAAATCACCAGCAAAAATACATATTATTTTCAAAATATTGGGATGGACAAACTATAAATATGTCTATGAATTTCTTTTCAATTCTTCCAGCGCGCGGCAGAGCTGGTCGGGACAGGAGGTGGGTTTGCCTCCGCAGCGGATGCCGTTGAGTTTCGGGATGACGTCGTCGATTTTCTGACCGACGACTAATCGGCAGATGCCTTGGAGGTTTCCGTCGCATCCGCCATAAAACGAGACCTGCTGGATGACGCCGTTGTCATCAACGGTCACATCGATGAACTGCGAGCAGGTGCCTTGGGTTTTGTAGAGGAGGTGTTTCATATCCGTTCATTTTGAAGTTTTGCCACCAGCTCATCGCTGATGTTATTGCCTAATTGTTGGCAGACATCCTGACTCCAGCGTTGCGCCATGGCACAGTTCATGCCTGCCCGTCCCAGCGAGACGATGCTGTTGAACGTTGAGCCGCCCGGTACGGCCTTCTGCGGCTGATTGTTTTTGAAGAGAATGTCGAATACGGTTTCTCCGATACCGATGATGCGAGAGGGGGGCATAAGGGGTTGTGTGTTTAATGTGAGGGGAAAGGGGATATAGGGGGTGCGGGGCGTAGGGGGATTATTATTCAAATCCATTTTTCTTCAACTTTTCCAAGTTGAGATAGAATGCGTATTTCATTCGGTCGGTAAGAGGCTTTCGGCCTTGAACGACATCGTTCATTACTTTCCATTTCCAATCTTCAAGAATACGTTTTCTTCTGTCCCAATCAACCATACGTTGAATCAGGTCAAGTGTTATTTCTTCAGATGATGAATTTGCGAAAAGATCAGGACCTTGACTTTCAAATTCGGTAATGGTATCGGCTTCTTCTAATAGTTCTTGATTATGTTTTAACACCATTTCAAACAGAAACATTGCATGGTTTTTATCTCGGCTGCTAAATGGACGGTTATTCTTTACAATAAAAGCCACATCGCTTGCCCAACCTTGTTTTGAGGGGTCGAAGAAACCTGCGTCTTTGCCCCACTCGCCGATCTTTTTCCACAAAGCAAAAGGAATGCTTCGTAACAATTCTTCTTTGTGTTTTTCTTCCTCTTCAGAGTCACCCTCATCAGTGAGGATTTTTCGTTTTGGTGGATTGTTCTCATCAATCAAATCGGATTTGATTTCTTCGATATTGAAGTTCCAATTATGTTGTTTAACTAACTCCCAACACTCGTCTTTCTTCGCCCACTCGATATAATGAGTAATTGGCGAATTGTCAATGATAAATGCATTGACTTGTTTCATCAAATCATAGATAAAATCCGACAACGCTTCTGAAAGGCATTGGTTTTTCCAGATTTTATACAAATCAAGTTTGTTGTCTGTAAGATAACTGATTAGCGAAATTGTATATGGCACAGCCACTTGACGTAGTTCACCAATGCAATAGTCATTCTTTTTGGTTCCATAACGTTTTTCAGCCGTCTTGAAAAGAATGGCTTTGGCAACAGCATCTTCAAAATAGACATTGTTGATTTTCTTTTCATCGGGTAAATTGTTGTTGATGAATTTTGCGTAGTTCTTTTCGTTGCCTCGTACCACTGAATTTGGTCCAATGATTATTTTGCTGTATCCGCCTACAACTTCCTGGTAAGCATTGATATACTTTGCCAATTCAACTTTGGTGAATACTTGTTCTTTAGGGTATTTTTTATCAAATGCCGTGCGTTGAGCTTTCGTAAAGCCTTCTCGACTTCTCAAAGTCTTGTATTGACCTCGTGCACGCTCAAAGAACCAATGTGTCTGAATATTACAAGAAGGAGTAACAGGAGAAAGTACATATCGAGAAAGTTTTTCGATAGCAACCAATGCTGGATTGTTCGCGGAGAAATCAGCATCGTTTACCTTATTTTGTGTATTTGAGTAACGTGAAATTCGTGAAACTATATCAGAATAGTGATCTGGATTCTCAATGATAGAGAATTTCACTTGGACATATATATCAGAAATATCGGCTTTGTCTTTTTTTGCAGTTGTATAGATTGAAGCTGTTGTTTGGCCTCCATTCACAATTTGTAGATTGCGAATCTTGCGTATATTGTTGTTTTCGTCAAGTTCGATATGGTCTGCGGTAGCTGCAATACCATTATTGAATGCAAAAAACATATGAGGTTCATTTTTAATGGTATCCCGAATGCCTTTATTGATTTTTCCTGCAAATTGAAGAAAAGAACGAACATTTTGCTCCAACAAACGTGCTCCATATTGTTCGTAAAGTTTGGCTAAACAATTGCCTGGCATAATAGCAAGGTAAGCCTTGTAATCTTCATTAGAATTACTGGCTGGCAAACAAGGGATAATATAATTATCGCCGCCAAAATCATCGAAATCTATTTCTATTGGCAAACGAGAGTTTTCAGATAGTTGGTATAGTTTATTGATGTCAAAAACGTGGTAAAAAACTTGTATCCCGTTAATTTGGGTGTTTTGTGGAATACTGCCTTTATAATCTCCATTGGTTAGAATGAAAGCATTTACACGAATCAAATTACTCTTTAGTTCATCATACGTTGCCAACTGATTAGCAAAATCAAAAATGGGTCTGGATTCATCTATATCACTTGCATAATCGTTGTATGTGGCTTTACGGAAGAAATTT
>JAEEGL014724486.1_pt1 | contig 89989 bp, 70 predicted proteins | sample 9134231 | NCBI WGS metagenome assembly JAEEGL01 (sample SAMN16246548, study PRJNA631951) | gut metagenome | biome: gut microbiome; feature: rumen; material: fiber-attached | host: Bos | place: Iran: Karaj | collected 2018-10 | reverse complement strand
CATATGAAATTTCAGGGATATTAAAATACTTTAGCGATGCATTGGTGGATATATATAAGTCATCCAATGTATTGAGTATAGTTCCGTCCATATCCCATATTACAGCCTTAGGCTTCATTTTTTTATCTCCTGTTGATTCTTTTATTTGAAATCTTACTTTCTTCCTACTTTCTTTTTCTGTTTATTATCATACATAATATGATCCGCTTCTCTGATTAGTTCATCCACATTTAAATCATCATTTATCACATGATGAGCTACACCAATACTAGCTGAAATATCATATGGCTTATCTTCTACACCATCAACCTCTTTAACTGCTGTTTTAAACATTTTTTCGTAGTTGTTCATATCAATATCGGAATTCTGATCAAGTATGATAGCACCTGAAAACTCGTCTCCTCCGTATCTGGCAAATACACCATACTGACTTAAATTTGCTTTCAATGCTTTTGCTATGGTAATAAGTGCATAATCACCTTCGGCGTGACCAAAGCTGTCATTTATTACCTTTAGGTTATCCATATCCAAAGAAATGAGATATAATTCCTTACCATAATTTCTTGGATTAATTATTAGCTCGGAAAGCTTTTGATAGAAACCTCTTCTATTGTAAATATTAGTCATGGAATCTCTTTCGGAAAGCTTTGTAATTTCAGAATTTGCCTTTTTTAGTTCTTCGTTAAGGTCATTTAAACGTCTATTATGCATAACCGAATATATGGAATCAGTCAAAAACATGCCAAATTCATCCAATCTAGACATATCTCTGTCCGTAAATGTACCAAAGGCCTGGGCAACATAACCATAAACATTTTTACCTGCATTCAAAGAACGAACCGCCAAAATATTATAACCACTGTCACTAAAGAGCAGTCTTTCATAATCAGGCATGATATCCTTCGCCTTAAAGGTTATTCCTGGTTTCTCATAACCTCCGCCAATTTTAGATTCAACTATTACAGACATATCTCCGAATTCTTCCGGCACCCTTTGATATTCCATAACATCTAATTTGATAGCTGCAAATGTAAAAATATGAGACCATAGTTTAAGATTTTTCGGAAGCAGTTCTGTTAAATCCCACAAATTTACCTTATCAAGAGATGATGTCATCATATAATTCATAGCAGACACATGCCATGCACAATCAATATTGTCGGATATGAGTCTGTTTATAGTATCATTCTTATCCTTTTCTCTTATGTCTGTACAATTACAAGACATATTATAAATAGGATTAAATCCCACTAAATAATCATATGGCTCAAAAATTCCGGTAAAATCAAAACGCTCAACCTCGGTTACTATAAATACACTCAGCTCATCGTAATTCGGTATACAGGTAGAGATAGGCGGATGATTGTAAAAACTTCTCTCTAATCCGTCAAAACCTGTTATGATAACATCCTCCGGAACCTTATACCCATATTTATTAAGAACATCACAAACTGTTATAGCCATGGAATCATTAGCACATACTATAGCCTCAGGCATTTCTATATCACTGGAAAGAAATATTTCCATGGCAGCCTTAGTAGGTACCTCCCAAAAGTCACCATAACCTATACGTTCGCGCTCTATGGGAATATTATTTTCCTCCAGAACCTTTTTATACATATCCAGACGCTCTTCAGAAAAAGAATTCCCCTTAATTCCTGCCATCATATTTACTCTTCTTTTTCCGTGATGCTCTACTATATGTCGAACCATCATCTCAAAACCGGTTTTATAATCAAAATTAATATTATAGCAGCCTTCAATAAACCTATCTGTGCAAAATACCGGAACACCTCTATCTTTACCTATATTTACGATTTTTGACAAAAACATCTCATACTTAAGCGACTCTGAAATCACGATAAGAGCACTTATATCAATAATCTTGAGCAAATCAAAAAACTGCATATCTCCTGCAATAGAATCAGAATCACTTAAAGAATCAGAGTTTGCAGATAAAGCCATAACAAAGTAACCCCTTTTAGAGGCATAAGCAGAAAGAGCTGATAATAATTGCCTTACTCTTTCCTCATATAATCTTAATCCGCAAACAACTATCGTCTTTCTAATGATTTTTTCTGATTTTTTATTTTCTGTATTATCCACAATTAATCCTCCTTAAAGGACATAAACCCCATCTTTTATAATACTTTTGTAAATCGATTAACGCTATTAGATGGTTAAATTATAATAAAATTCTTTGAGACTTGCAAGTACTTAAAGAATATTTTTATGTATGGTTTTTATATGTGGATTTCTTCTGCTGTATAGCCTTCTTTTCTTAATGTTTTTATAATTACTTCTGAGCTTATTGCTTCATCACTTTTAACAATAACTTCTTTTTTCTTGTAATTTACATCAGCATTTATGTGTTCTAGTTCATTTAAAGCATTGTGAACCTTTACTTCGCAGTTAACACACTTCATATCCAAAACCCTATACAATTTAGTATCCGAAACAGAAGAAAGTTTCTTCTTTTTCACCTTTTTCTCGGATTCACCTCCACCGCAACAGCTGCCCTCACCCTTCATATGTTTAAGGGTTGCCTTAAAACAGACTGCAATCACTCCTATAAGCACTATAACTGTTATAATGTTTGCCGGTGTAAATATAGATGCACCTAATATTATCAACATATAAATCTCCTTATATTTAGTAGCCAAGACTCACTTTCTTTACTTTATCATAATGATTATCAATATTCAAAAAGGGTGACAGCAGCTTTTCGCCACCATCACCCAAAACATTCATAATACTTCTTTCTCTATGTGGTTATGCTCTGTCCTTTGCAATTCTGACCTTAGTAGTAAGAGTGGTACTTTCTTTGTAAGGTCTTACGAGGAGGTAGATAAAAAGAATTACAAGTAGCAGCGCTACGACAGTTCCAATTCCAAATGCACCTGTTGTTATAAATGTGCCAATCTGATATATACAAAGTGATACTCCGTATGCAAGAATTGTCTGATATCCGATTGCAAACCATGTCCACTTAACAGAATTCATCTCACGCTTTATAGCACCTATTGCTGCAAAACAAGGTGCACACAGGAGGTTAAATACAAGATAAGCAAAACCTGCAACTGCTGTAATATCTGCTGCTATAAGAGCCCAGAACTCATCTCCTGCTTCGCTTGCCTCGGCAACTCCGTAAAGTACGCCAAATGTACCGACTACGTTTTCCTTAGCAATAAGACCGGATACGGCTGCCACTGAGAACTTCCAATTGCCAAATCCAAGAGGTGCAAATATAGGAGCTACTACAGAACCAATATGTGCAAGCACTGATTTTTCCTGAAGAGCCACAAGTGCATCGCCCTCTAAACCTTCGAAATCAAGAAGGCCGAACTTTCCGCCATTCCATCCAAAGTTCATAAGGAACCAGATAACGATTGTAGAAAGTGTAATAACTGTGCCGGCTTTCTTTATAAATGACCAGCCTCTCTCCCACATACTTCTTATCACAGCACCAAATGTAGGTGCATGGTAAGCAGGAAGCTCTATAACGAATGGTGCAGGATCACCTGCAAACATTTTAGTCTTCTTTAAAATAATACCTGATGTGATAATTGCAAAAATACCGATAAAGTAACAAGCTACAGATACCCACCATCCATTATCGAAAAATGCACCGGCAATAAGAGCAATTATAGGAAGCTTAGCACCGCAAGGAACAAATGTTGTTGTCATAACTGTCATCTTACGATCACGATCATTTTCAATTGTACGGCTTGCCATAACACCCGGAACACCACAGCCTGAACCTATAAGCATAGGTATGAATGACTTACCTGAAAGTCCAAACTTACGGAAGATACGATCCATGATAAATGCAACTCTTGCCATGTATCCGCACTCTTCTAATATTGCAAGGAATATGAAGAGTACAAGCATCTGAGGTACAAAACCAATAACAGCACCAAGTCCCGAAAGAACACCATCACAGATAAGTCCTGTAAGGACTGCGCTGGTTCCAGCTTTTTCAAGTAATTTACTTACATTTCCTATTATCCACTCTCCAACAAATACATCATTTGTCCAATCAGTAACTATAGTACCTATAGTGGTAACAGAAACATAGTAAACAAGAGTCATAATAGCTGCAAATATAGGAAGTGCAAGGATTCTATTGGTAACAACCTTGTCTATCTTATCAGATACACTATCCTTTGAATTACTTACCTTCTTAATGCATTTTGAAATAATAGATGAGATGTACTCATATCTTTCGTTGGTGATAATACTCTCTGTATCATCATCAAACACCTTTTCCATCTGTGATATTTCAGAACTCACATCAGGAAGACCACTCTGAAGCTCATGAATCTTATCATCTCTCTCTAAAAGCTTAATAGCGAAGAATCTTCTTCCTTCTGTAATATCAGCCGGAAGCTTTGATTCAACAGATGCGATAATATTCTCTGCCGCTTCTGAGAATGAGTGTACAATCTCAGTAATCTTTTTCTCTTTAGCAATTGCAGTAGCTTTATCAATTAGTTCCTTTACACCTGTTCCCTTAAGTGCTGATATAGCTACAACTTCACAGCCAAGAACCTCTGATAAAGCTTTAAGGTTAACCTTATCACCCTTTTTTTCAAGGATATCAAGCATATTTACAGCTACTATAACAGGTATCCCAAGCTCTAATACCTGTGTTGTAAGATAAAGGTTTCTTTCAAGATTCGTTCCGTCAACTATATTTATGATAGCATCAGGCCTATTTGTTATAAGATAATTTCTGGAAACCACTTCTTCAAGTGTATATGGTGAAAGTGAATAGATACCTGGAAGATCTTCTATAAAGACTTCCTTATTTCCTTTGTACTTTCCCTCTTTCTTTTCAACTGTTACTCCCGGCCAGTTTCCTACGTACTGACTAGAACCTGTCAGCGCATTGAAAAGTGTTGTTTTTCCGCAATTCGGATTACCGGCTAAAGCAATTTTAATAGCCATTAGTTAAAACCTCCATTCATTAAATAACTTCTATCATTTCAGCATCTGCTTTTCTTACAGATAACTCATAACCTCTAACTGTTATCTCAATAGGATCACCAAGAGGAGCAACCTTGCGCACAAATATTTCTACGCCTTTAGTGATACCCATGTCCATAATACGTCTCTTAACAGGTCCTTCACCTGTAAGCTTAGAGACCTTAACAGTGTCTCCAATCTTAACTTCTCTTAAAGTCATTGTTTATACCTCCATTCAAAATTTATATAACGATAATCTTTGCTGCCATATCCTTTCCAACAGCAACTCTTGTTCCCTTTACTTCTACTATAAGATTTCCTGAGGCAGAACTTACAATCTTAACGGATGCTCCTATCACAAAACCCAGCTTTTCTAAAAATTGCTTGGTTTCACTTTTTCCATTAATTCTTTGGATAGTTACCACCTTTCCCTCTTCTATAAGTGATAATGGCATACTCTTCTTCCTTTCTAAAAATGCTTAGTTTGTCACTTTATATTCAGTTTTTCGCCATAATGAGTGCAATTATCTGTGCATCCTTTAGATGAACAACCGGCACATCCCATACACCCATCACCACTCTTATGATCTTTATATATACTTCTTATACAGAGGGCTACAATTCCCAGAAGAAGGATCGTAACCAGTATATTAGCTAAATTATCAATCAATAATGCAATCATACACTCCTCCATACATTGATATTATCGTTAGCTTTATCTAACACATATCTATAAAAAACAACACTTTCGTTAGTTACACCTAACTCATGCTTTAAAAAAAAGTTAGTTTTATCTAACCATTATTATTAAAATAAATTACTCAAGGCACAAGTTGTCCCTGACTAACATTAATATTATATCGATTATATAGGATTTGTCAATAAAAAATTTTTTCAATTTAAAAAAAAAAAAGCTTGCATTATATGTTAGTATATGCTAATCTATGTTAGCCATAGTTAACAAACTAATAAGTTTTAAGTAATTCCTACTAAAGTTTATTAAACTTTTTATTACGCTCGTCCCCATACCCTGACGGGCGTAATTGCTTTTTAGAGCAAAAAACCCTGCAGTTCAGCGCTTACGCACGAGTTGCAGGGTGTTTTTTTATATTTACTTATATTATAATCAGAAATCTTATCAATATCCTTTTAGTATATCGCAAAAATCAAATGTCCGGAAGTAATCTGCAGGAGTCTCTGCTCTTCTTATCATCTGAACCGAGCCATCCTCCTTTAAGAGAAGCTCAGCTGACTTAAGCTTACCGTTATAATTGTATCCCATAGCAAAACCGTGTGCTCCGGTATCATGTATATAGATATAATCTCCTATATCAATCTTTGGTAACATTCTGTCAATGGCAAACTTGTCATTATTTTCACAAAGAGAACCTGTAACATCATACTTATGGTCACTGGGCTCATTTTCCTTACCTAAAACTGTTATATGATGATAAGCTCCATACATAGCAGGACGCATAAGATTTACGGCACATGCATCAACTCCTATGTAATCCTTATATATCTTCTTTTCGTGAAGAACCTTTGTTACAAGAGCTCCGTATGGTCCAAGCATGAATCTTCCAAGCTCTGTAAAGATACTTACATCACCAAGACCGTTAGGCACCATAATCTTTTCAAATTGCTTTCTTACGCCTTCTCCGATAGCCATGATGTCATTTGGTTCCTTGTCAGGCTGATATGGAATTCCAACTCCACCTGAAAGATTTACAAATGCTATCTCAACACCGGTCTGCTCCTTAACCTCTACAGCAAGTTCAAAAAGAATTCCCGCAAGTATAGGATAATACTCGTTGGTTACGGTATTGCTGGCAAGAAATGAATGTATTCCAAAACGGCATGCACCAAGTTCTTTAAGTCTCTTAAATGCTTCTATAAGCTGCTCTTTAGTCATACCATACTTGGCATCACCCGGATTATCCATAATATCGGTTCCGAGCGAGAAAACTCCACCCGGATTAAATCTACAACAGATAGTTTCCGGAATTCCTGCACACTCTTTTAAGAAATCAATGTGTGAAATGTCATCAAGATTTATGTATGCACCAAGCTCATAAGCCTTCTTATACTCAGCTGCAGGTGTGACATTAGATGAGAACATGATGTCACTTCCCTTAAATCCACATGCTTCAGACATCATAAGCTCTGTAAGAGATGAACAGTCAACACCACAGCCTTCCTTTTGTAATAACTTCAATATAAAAGGATTTGGAGTGGCCTTTACTGCGAAATACTCTCTAAAGCCTTTATTCCATGCGAAAGCCTCATTCATTTTACGTGCATTTTCTACAATCTGCTTCTCATCATAAATGTGAAAAGGGGTTGGATAGGTTTTTGCAATCTCCTCAACCTTTTCTTTTGTAAGAAATGGTTTCTTTGTCATAGTATTCTTTCCTTCCATAAGGCAAAGCTGCCTTTACTAGTTTTAATTAAAGTGAGAACTTCTCATGTACATTCTGAGCTGCTGTCTCTACGTACTTTTCATCGATAAGTACAGTTACTCTTATTTCTGATGTTGATATCTGTCTGATATTTACACCACAATCATAAAGTGCTTCGAACATCTTTGCAGCAACACCCGGATGAGTCATCATGCCTGCACCTACTACAGAAACCTTGGCAACATCACGAGTTACATTAACTGTATCGCACTTAAGTGAGCTTTCTGCATGTCTTTCAATAGTTTCAAGAGCAATATCTGCATCCTCTTCTGTTACTGTGAAGCTTATATCCTGCTTTCCGCCATGCTCTACTGACTGTAAAATCATATCTACGTTTACATTATGATTTGCAAGATGCTGGAAGAGCTTAAAAGCTACACCAGGCTTATTTTCAAGTCCTTCAACTGAAATCTGAACTACATTTTTATCGGTTGCTACTCCGCTTACGAGCATTTTTTCCATCTTAGTATCCTCCTTAACAATGGTACCTTCGTTTTTATTTAAACTTGAACGTACTACAAGCTGTACTCCATACTTCTTTGCCATCTCTACTGAACGGTTATGTAAAACACCTGCACCGAGACTTGCTAATTCAAGCATTTCGTCATAGGTAATAACCTCTAACTTTCTTGCCTTTGGTACAACTCTTGGATCTGCGGTATATACTCCGTCCACATCTGTATATATCTCACAAGCATCTGCATGAAGTGCTGATGCAAGGGCAACTGCAGTTGTGTCTGAACCACCTCTTCCCAGGGTTGTATAATCGTCATACTTATCTATACCCTGAAAACCAGTGATAACAACTATCTTACGATTTTCAAGCTCGTTATATATCCTTTCTGTATCAATTCTCTTGAGCTTTGCATTGCTATAATCAGCAGTTGTGTGCATAGCTACCTGAAATGCATTGAGTGAAACAGCAGGAACACCAAGACTATCCATAGCCATAGCCATAAGAGCTACACTGGTCTGCTCACCTGTTGTAAGAAGCATATCCATCTCTCTTCTGCTCGCCTTAGGATTTATATCCTTTGCCATATCCAGAAGCACGTCAGTCTGCTTACCCATAGCTGAAAGAACAACTACAACCTGATTTCCGGCCTTGTAATCCTCTATACATCTGCGGGCTACATTAAAAATCCTCTCTTTGTTGGCAACCGATGTACCACCAAACTTCTTGACTATTAACATTCTTTAAACCTCTTTCCTAAGCTTATACAAGCCTTATATAATTTATACAAGCCACATTTTCCTTAGCAGCTCTGAAATCCTTTTCTTTCATTTCCTCAGTAACAAATGCGTACTCTGAATCTATACCTACATTTATCTCCTCAGAAACCTTGTAAGCGTCTTGCGCTTCTTCCTTCTTATCTGCCGATACTCTGACAAAATACTTATGATCTGTTTCGTTATAATCTGCAAGAGAAAGCTTTTCTTCGCTCCACTCAACATAAATATTATTATCAATATTTCTCGCTGCCTCAATAACATCGCTTACAACCGCACTTGCAGTCGGACTCTTTCCTGCTCCCTGTCCGGTAAATACAACATCTTCAACCATGTTTCCTCTTACCATGATTGCATTGTAAACCCCATCGATATTGAAAAGGGGATGAGATTTACTTAGTAAAAACGGTGTAACACTTATGGAAACATCCTCTCCTACCTGCACAGCACTTCCCATAATCTTTATCTTACGCTTCATAGCCTTAGCATAAGAAACATCTGCATCAGAAATATGGGTAATTCCCTCTGTATAAACATCCTCAAACTTTACGGTTTTTCCTGTAGACAAGGATGTAAGGATTGCAATTTTACGTGCAGCGTCGTGTCCCTCAACATCTGCTGTAGGATCCTTCTCTGCATACCCCTTATCCTGTGCATCCTTAAGAACGTCTTCAAACTTACTTCCATTCTCCGTCATCTCTGTTAAGATATAATTGGTTGTTCCGTTAAGGATACCTGAAATCTCAAGTACATCCTCCTGAGCAAGACAATCACGAAGAGGTCTGATAATAGGGATTCCGCCTCCTACAGAAGCTTCAAAAAGAAAATTGACATTCTTATCTCTGGCAATCGAAAGGAGCTCCGGTCCGTACGCCTCTACAAGAGCTTTGTTAGATGTACAAACATGCTTACCTTCCTCAAGTGAAGCCTTTACAAACTCATAAGCCGGATGTAGACCACCCATGGTTTCCACAACTATTTTTACATCCGGGTCATTCTTAATGATTTCAAAATCATTCACAAGTATTTCCTGTACCGGATCACCCTCGAAGGTTCTTAAATCAAGAACGTACTTTACACCTATTTTCTTACCAGTACGCTTCTCTATAAGCGGGGCATTGGTCTTTATTATCTCTACAACTCCGGAACCAACCGTACCATAACCTAAAACACTAACATTTATCATAATTTACACTCTTTCCTTCACTACTTTTGATTATTATTCAACATTTAACTTAATGTTGCCTTTTATACAATCTTTATTAATTTTGACTCATCCATGCCAGATAAGCATTGATAAACTTATCAATATCACCGTCAAGCACACTTTGAGCATTACCTGACTCTGCATTGGTTCTGTGATCCTTAACCATGGTATAAGGTTGAAGCACATAGGAACGAATCTGACTTCCCCAGCCTATCTCCTTCTCATCACCACGTATACCCGCCTCTCTAGCTCTGTCTTCCTCTTCTTTTATAAGGAGAAGCTTGGCTTTAAGCATCTGCATGGCTTTATTCTTATTTTGCAGCTGTGATCTCTCATTCTGACATGTTACAACAATTCCGGTAGGGAAATGGGTAATACGTATAGCTGATGATGTCTTATTGATATGCTGACCACCGGCACCGCTTGAGCGGTAGGTATCAATTCTTATTTCATCATCCTTAACCTCTATGTCAATATCCTTTTCTATATCAGGAATAACATCGCAGGATACGAATGAAGTTTGCCTCTTTCCCGCTGCATTGAAAGGCGATATACGCACAAGTCTGTGTACACCATGCTCAGACTTTAGGTAACCATAGGCATTTTCACCATTTATCTGAAGTGTGACTGACTTGTAACCTGCTTCATCCCCCTCTAAAAAGTCTATCATTTCAACAGAGAAGCCTTTCTTTTCAGCCCATCTCTGATACATACGACAAAGCATGGAAGCCCAGTCGCAACTTTCTGTACCACCTGCACCGGCATGAAGAGTTAAAATCGCATTTTCACTATCATACTCACCACTCAGAAGAGTTTCTATCCTAAGTGATTCATACTTTTCTTCAAACTGAGCAAACTGTCTTTCAAACTCAGGTAACTCCGAAGCATCACCCTCAGAATCGTATATATCAACCATTTCGAGAAGATCGTCTCTTTCACTTTTTAGATTTTCAAAACGCTCTACTATACTTTTAAGGTACTTACACTCCTGAGTTATGGCAGTTGCCTTTTCCATGTCATCCCAGAATCCAGGGTCTTCCATGGTCTTTTCTAATTCTTCAATCCTATCGCTCTTATTAGCGAGGTCAAAGTGAATCCCCCATCTCTATTAAAGGTTTATCGTAGCTTGTTAACGATAACCTTAAGTTATCGTACTCAACCATTAAATCACTTCCTTTCAAATCAAAACAAAATGTATATAAATATATTATAATTAACTGTATTATCTATATTTGTCTGCTTACTTTACTCCAGACTTTCCATGACAGAACTTGAACTTCTTTCCACTTCCACATGGACACGGATCGTTGGGCTGAACCTTCTTTCCTTCACGCCTCTTAGGCTGTCTGACAGCTGTATCATCACGATTTGTACCGCTTGCCTTAGCAACTTCTTCACGCTCAACCTTTTGCTCAACCTGAAGGTGCATAAGAGCCTTAATAGTATCTTCGTAGATGCTGTCCATCATAGAGTTAAACATATCAAGACCTATAAAGTGATACTCATCAACAGGATTTCTCTGTCCGTATGCCTGAAGACCTATACCTTCACGAAGCTTATCCATGTCATCGATGTGATTCATCCAGTTCATGTCGGTAACACGAAGAAGGATAACTCTCTCCGCCTCACGAATCTGAGCTTCATCTTCAAACTCTGTTTCCTTCTCTTCGTAAGCCTTAACTGCTCTTTCCTTAACTTCCTGAAGAAGATCATCCTTCCTCATACCGCTAAGTTCTTCTTCTGTAAACTTAATCTTTTCTATAGGAATTATAGGTCTGATAAGATGATTTAATTCGCGAAGATCCCATTCTTCTGAGTTTTGCTCATCTCCAATTGCTGTATTTACACATCTTTCTACCACATCATTTAACATATTAAAGATGGTATCACGCATGTTTTCGCCGTCAAGAACCCTACGTCTTTCTTCGTATATACGTTCTCTCTGTTCGTTATTTATACGGTCAAATTCAAGAAGATTCTTTCTGATACCGAAGTTGTTTCCTTCGATTTTCTTCTGAGCACCCTCTATAGCGTTTGAAAGCATCTTATGCTCTATCTGCTCTCCGTCAGGAAGCGCATCAAATACTCTCTTATATCTGTCAGAACCGAAAAGTCTCATGAGATCATCTTCAAGAGATATGTAGAATCTGGATTCTCCCGGATCTCCCTGTCTTCCTGCACGACCACGGAGCTGATTATCGATACGCCTTGATTCATGTCTCTCTGTACCGATTATCTTGAGTCCACCAAGCTCTGTAACGCCTTCGCCAAGCTTAATATCAGTACCACGACCTGCCATGTTGGTTGCGATTGTAACAGCACCCATTTGACCTGCATCTGCTACGATTTCAGCTTCAAGCTCATGGAACTTTGCATTGAGGACCTTATGAGGAACCTTCTTTTTCTGAAGAAGTGAACTTAGATACTCGGAGGTATCAATATTTATAGTACCTACAAGCACAGGCTGTCCTGTTTCATGAGCTGCTATTATCTCATTTACAACTGCTGCAAACTTCTCATTCTTACTCTTAAATACAGCGTCGTCCAAATCCTTACGCTTAACAGGAAGGTTTGTAGGGACTTCGATAACATCCATACCGTAGATATCACGGAACTCCTTCTCTTCTGTAAGGGCAGTACCTGTCATACCTGATTTTTTATCATATTTATTGAAGAAGTTCTGGAATGTAATAGTTGCAAGTGTCTTAGATTCACGATTAACCTTTACATGCTCCTTTGCTTCTATTGCCTGATGAAGTCCGTCAGAGTATCTTCTTCCCGGAAGGATACGTCCTGTAAAGTCATCTACTATAAGAACTTCATTGTCCTGAACTACATAATCCTTATCCTTTGTAAACAGGGAATGAGCTCTCAGTGCAAGATTGATATTATGCTGCAATTCTAAGTTTTCTGGATCTGCTAAATTTTCAACTGAGAAGAATCTCTCTGCTTTCTTAACACCATCCGCTGTAAGGTTTGCGTTTTTATCCTTCTCATCAACTACATAATCGCCTGTTTCCTCTTCCTCTTCATTCATAATGTAGTCCATTTTTGACATCTCTTTTTGAGTTCCGCGAGTAAGCTGACGAACAAATATATCGCAGGCTTCATAAAGCTTTGTAGACTTTCCGCTTTGGCCTGATATGATAAGAGGTGTACGAGCCTCGTCTATAAGTACCGAGTCAACCTCGTCGATGATAGCATAGTGAAGAGATCTCTGAACAAGCTTTTCTTTATATATAACCATATTATCACGAAGATAATCGAAACCGAATTCATTATTAGTTCCGTAGGTAATATCACAGCCATATGCCTGTCTTCTCTCATCATTATCCATGGTAGTAAGGATAACACCAACAGAAAGACCTAAGAATTCATGAACCTTTCCCATCCACTCCGCGTCACGCTTTGCAAGGTAATCGTTAACGGTTACTACATGAACACCTTCTCCTTCAAGGGCATTTAAGTATGATGGTAGTGTTGCAACAAGAGTTTTACCTTCACCTGTTCTCATCTCAGTGATACGTCCCTGATGAAGGATGACACCACCTATAAGCTGAACGTGAAAGTGTTTCATGCCAAGTACACGACTTGCTGCTTCTCTTACTGTTGCATAAGCTTCCGGCAGTATATCATCCAATGTCTCACCATTAGCGAGTCTTTCTTTAAACTCCGGAGTCTTAGCCTGTAACTCTTCGTCACTGAGAGCCTGATACTCTTCATCGTATGATTCGATTTTCTCAACTATAGGAAGTATTCTCTTTACTTCATGCTGACTGTGAGTTCCAAACACCTTATCAAATAAATTCATAATAACCTCCACGCCGAACACATAGTGTGAGGCACCGCACGAGAATCTCAAATTCTCGTGTCGGATTATTAGCTATTTGGGTTCGGCACAAATAGCGGTGTGAAAAATCATCGCATCAGCGTGATTTTTCACACTATTATCTCCATTCCAAAAATACAAACAACTGCACTTTCAATGTTAATATAACAAATAAATAGCTTGTCTTGTATTAATTATAAATACAAAACAAGCTAAAGTATAACATTAATCGTAACTGATGACAAGTAAAATATCACTTTTTAGCATTACTTAACCCGGCTTTTATTTTCATTCATAATGATAATTTAATTTTCTCAATCCCTTTGGATAATGATTTTTAAGAGCATTATTACTTAGCTTTGCAAACCCAAGGCTTAGTCCATGATATGTGCATACGCAGTACCCTTTATTAAATGATGGATTCTCTTTTAAAATCACACTCTGCCCGCCTATATAGTCAGATGCATCACTCGAATCCAGCCTTACATAGTTAATATCAGACTCATCAAGATATCTTGATAATGCATGGTCTGGTTTCATGGAATTAAAATCTATATGATTATTATTTTTTTTGCTTTTTTTATTATTTTTTTTATTTTCACATTCACATATAAGAAGACCCGGTCTTAAGAGCTTTAATCCGTCAATTTTATATCTAAAGTCAGAGGGAATGTCAGAGGGCAAAAGATAATAATTATTACCAAAAATAAGTAATCTATCATCTAAATCTTTTAATAATTCTTTTAATTTTTTAGAATCACTCTTTAATAATTCACGTAAAAAAAGCTCAGTATTTTTTAATTCATTTGATGTATTTTCTTTACGATTTTTCTTATGATTTATATTACTTTTTTCTTCTCCCCTTTTTTTGAAAAGAACCGCAAACTGGCCTTCTGCATCAACTTTATGCGGCCATACTCTGATACATGAATTCTTCACTTTTTCATCTTCTGATATTCCATAGGATAATCCGGTTTCACAAAAATCATAAGATAAATTCTTATAAAAATCAGTTTCCTTAACAGGAATTACATCTATATCATCATACTTAGAAAGCACCCATTCTGCTATAGCTTCATCCTCTTCCCTTGAAAATGTACAGGTGGAATAACAAAGCACTCCTCCTTTTCTAAGCATCATAAATGCATGATCTAATATTTCCTTTTGTCTTTCTGCACACATGTGCACATTTTCTCTACTCCACTCATTTAAGGCTTCAGGATTTTTCCTAAACATTCCTTCACCGGAGCAGGGCGCATCTACCATTATTTTATCAAAATATTCGACAAATCTTTCACTTAGTTCATCCGGCGCGCAAGAAGAAACTAAAACATTAGAAAGCCCCATACGCTCTATATTCTGAGACAGCACAGTAGCTCTCTTAGGAACTATTTCATTGGAAAGTAACATGCCACTGTCTTTCATTAAAATAGCCATCTGTGTTGCTTTTCCACCCGGTGCGCTGCAAAGATCCAAGCATATATCTCCGGGTTTTGGCGACAAAAGAGAAGCCGGGAGACAAGCTCCCGGATCCTGTATGTAAATCGCTCCGCCTTCATGCCATATGGATTTACCCGGAGTACGGTCCTTATCAGCATAATAAGCATCACTCGCCCAAGGTATATCTTTTTTTAGGTTTAAATCTTTTTTCAATGTATCAAAATCTACTTTTTTTAATGAATTAATCCTAAGACCATAAGAAGCTTTTGTGTTTAGTACTTCCACAAATGTATCAAAATCCGCTCCCAAAAGCTCTTTCATCTCGCTTAGGAAATCGCTTGGAAAGTTAAGCATATTTATTCTCCAAAGTTAAGTATTTAAAAATGTATAAGTTTTTTTGTAAAGACTCGCGGAGTGTTTGTAGAGTTGTGAAGCAACTCTTGCAGTCAGGAGCTTAAACTCCGACTGAGTTAAAATCCTAAATCCTCATCTACCAAAATAACATGAATCCTTCCGGGATGACGCTCAAATCTTGTAACAACAAACTGACAACAGATAGTATCCGGAGACTTGCAGTTAGCACATGAGCCTGTCATCTTGCAAGGTGTCTTTATATCAAATCTTTGTGCATTTATTGGAGCCGCTTCATTTCTTGCTCTGTAAATAGCAGCATCAACATCCTTAGCAACTTTATTCATACCAACAACCATAAGTACATGCTCCGGACCGTAACAGATGGCAGCAACTCTGTTTGAATTACCATCTATATTTATTAAGATTCCATCCTCTGTTATAGCATTGGAGCTTGCGAGAAAATAGTCGCATCCAAATGTTTTTAGCTCTATTTCTTTCTTCTCTTTCTTATCCTTTGCTAAATCTCTGTTATATACTACATAATTACCGTTTATAACACTATCCTTAAGACCTATAGCCTTAACTGATTCAGAGCCGCCCCAACCGATGCTTGAGCCCTCCGGGATTATATCAAGAGCAATCTTTAAAGCTTCCTCTTTATCCTTAGCATAGTATCCTTTCATCTGTCTTGACTCCAAACCCTTGATTATTTTCTCTGCTAATTTGGCATTTCTAACACTTCTTACATCTTCCATAGTTGTTATTTCCTTTCTGATTATATTTATTTTAAATGTAATTCCTATTTGACATATTACATTATTTTTAAAATAAAGTACAGTAATTATTTTGTGTGATGAAACCGCAAAAAACAACCACCCTTCTTTCGAAAGGTGGCTGTTTTTTGTATTATGTGAAGTATTTAACTAATAGGCTTACATTTAAGTATTATTTACTGAATTTCCAATTCTTAAAGTTATAAACAGAACCATCAAACTCGAAGTAAATATCATGCTTTCCTGTAATGTTTGCAGTGTCGAGAGTAATAGTTGCACTTCCATCTTCACTTGCGACGATTTCTCCCTCACAAATTACAGTTCCTCTAAGATCATCTGCAACGACTCTAATCTTAGCGTGATCGGAAACCTCTTTATCAAACTCGAAGTTAGCTGTAAAGCTCTTTGGTCCGTCAGTTCCAAAGTCAACACCCTTTAACATACTCCAACTATAGTAATACTTAGACTTATTTTCTATAGCTTCCATTCTGGCTCCGTCTTCCATACGGATGTATCCTCTGTATATAGGATTTTTACTATCATTGAAAAGGTAGGTCGGCAAATTTTTATAATCAGTCTTATTATATGTGGTTTCAATATATCTGCCATCATTTACATAAGCTCTTATAGTATCTTTATCAGAAGTAGGAATCTTATAATACTCCATATGTGCAGCTTCCATACCTGAAGCATTGTTGTATACTGTTCCCGCAGTTTCCTGATATGGATTAAAATCCTTAATCTGATTTACACCCTTAGTATCCTGATTAACTATTTCAAATGAGCCATCATCCTTAAGGTTAACTTCATTACATGCAGTACTTCTGTATCCTAAGTAATAAGGATTATCCCCTCCTGTTGCGAAATTATTTTTGCAGTAAACCAAATCCTGAAGATTCATGGTATGATAGAACATATAATATTTGCCCTTGAAATTAACTATACTGTGATGATTGTTTCCGGAAGCATCTGCTCCGTTTCTATACTTAAATACTGAACCACAGTTTGGAAGTATCTCTCCACCATAAGTATAAGGTCCTGTAATATCCTTGGATGTCATATAAAGTATTGCACACATGCTGTGATCTGAACCTGATGACCAGTCACCGCAATATGAGAAGTAGTAAGTATCACCTATTTTATTAAATCCACTGTCTTCGTTGTAGTAAGGAGCTTCTACTGTAATTTCATCTCCTTCAAAATCCATCATGTTGTCTGAAAGTTTACGTAAACGTGCGCCACCCTTACCTGTATCCTTATCATAGTTACCGGCACCGTAAGTCAGCCAGGCACTTCCGTCATCATCGATAAATACAGCAGGATCAAGAGCTGATGAAGTAGTTTCATAATCAGACATACCACCAAGTAAAGCTTTTCCTCTTATATCTCTCCAAGGTCCATAAGGTGTATCTGACTCAACCACTCCTATCTGCCATCCACCATTTGTAAAGTACATATAGAATTTTTCTTTACCATCTACTGTCTTATGTGTAGCACACGGTGCCCAACAGCACCCTGCCCATGAGCAAACTCCTGAACTTCCTGCTATCTGATATATACCGTGATCCGTCCAGTTAACCATATCATCACTTGATATAATATGAACACTTCTCATATATCCATATACATTAAGACCGTTCTTATCGGTAGCCTCATACTGCTCTGAATCATTTGACATATATACATACACTCTTCCATCATACTCCATGGCATATGGATCGCATGCATATGTATTAGGAAGAAGAACATTGTTTTCATCTGCTTTCTTATACATATTTGCATAAGGCATGTACGACAATGTAGAATCATAATAAGATGAATCCTTCTCTGAAGGCATCTTGTCTAATGGAACCGGTGGAACTGTAGGTTCCGGAGTAGCCGTAACAGGCGGCATAGTAGGATCTGTTACAGGAGTAACATCTGGTGTAGCAGTTGCTGTATTAGCAGGTGTCTGGCTTACAGTACTCTTACTTGCAGGTGCTGCCTGAGTCACCTGTGGATTAACTTGAGCCTTAGCCTTTACGCTCACCTTACAAGTAAGCTTATATCTCTTCTTTCCGGCCTTTACAATTGCTTTGATATTAGCATTACCTTCACTCATTGCAGTAACCTTACCCTTTTTATTAACCCTTGCAACCTTTTTATTTGTGGTTTTCCATGTAGTTTTTGCTTTTTTTACGTTCTTTACTTTAAGTTTTACACTTCCCCCAACCTCTAGTGTTACGCTTTTTTTGTTAAGAGTTGCCTTTGCTCTCTTTGCCTCTGCAGGTGCTGAAGTATGCATCATACCAACAGCCATACCCATGATTACTCCTCCTGCAACCATTCTTTTTAAAACCCCTGATTTTACAATACCTTTGCCCATTTTATAAGCCCTCCTTCTACGAGCAGTTTTTGTGCTAATGTTTATGATGCTCATCACATAAAACATATTGTCGTGAAATAAACAAATAATCACTAAAAAATATAGTTGATTACATTCCATTGTCATTATAAAATAGATTATATATTATAGCAATTTCGTAATTTGCTGTATTTTTATATTTTTTTGCAAAATAATCACTTTGGAGATATATATGTCTAAATCAACTAAAAACAACATCCTCTATCAGGATAGCTTTCAGATGGCGGAAACTCAATCAGAAACTAAGATAAGCTGTCATCAATACAACTCAGAGGGTGGAAAAGGCTATCAACACCACTCACATTGTCACTACGAATTTTCTTATGTTGTTGAAGGTGATAGATATGAGTATTATGAAAATGAGATGATTAAAGTTGGAAAGGGTTCCCTTTTTTTCCTAGAACCTCTTTCTATACACGGTAACTCTAACATTACAAAAACTCAGGATATAGTAATACAGTTTTCCTATGATTTTTTATCAATGTACTCAACTTATGTTGACAAAAAAACAGTTATACGATTGTCAGACCCTAAAAAGCCTTATTTACAAGTAGAGGAGGGCTCTGAAATCCACAATTTACTTACAAAGCTTTCTAGTATTACACGCATCTACCATGACGAGGATGCCGGAAAGGGTATAATAGAGGAAATCCCGGTCAGTAAAAGAATATCCAGAGATATCGAAACTGCAGGACTTACGTTAGAGCTTATCTCCCTTCTCTTAGATCAGGGCTTTATCAAATTAACAAAAAGTCATCTTGATCAAGGTCAGGTATTTTTACTCGAAGATCTTATCAATACCATGCTTGCTAATCCTGTAAATATACCGAGTATGGAAGAAGCCTCACGTATATCAGGCATGAGTTACTACAGCTTCAGTCGATTCTTTAAACAGGCTATGGGTATAAATTATAAGGATTATTGTAAAAATGTAAGACTCCAGTATGCTTGTGAACTCCTTGTCAATACTACTCTATCCATAGAGGAAATTGCGTCCTCAGTTGGTATAGAGTCTTCAAGCTATCTGACAAGAATGTTTAAATCCCAATATAATATCACTCCCAATAAATACAGAAAAAAATATCTTGATATGATATAAAAATAAGGATGATAACGGTCTCAAATGTACTTTTAACCGATTATCATCCTTTTTTTAATTTCAAGACTCTCTCGCAAATCTTAAAAGACAAAGTTTTTAACGCATTAACTTCTAATGCATGGTTATTAGTGATGGAAAAGTCTCAAACCTGTGAAGCTCATAACCATATCGTACTTATCACAAGCATCGATAACATCCTGATCTCTTATGGATCCGCCCGGTTGAGCAATATACTTGGCACCGCTTCTGTAAGCTCTGTCTACATTATCACTAAACGGGAAGAACGCATCTGAACCACAGGTAACATCATGTGCAACTTCCTTAAGCCATGCCTTCTTCTCTTCTTCTGTAAATACAGCCGGCTTCTCAGTAAAGAATTTCTCCCACTCTCCATCAGCAAGAACATCCATATAATCCTCGCCTGTATAGAGGTCGATAGCATTATCTCTTTCTGCTCTCTTCATATCCTCCTTGAATGGAAGATTAAGAACCTGAGGACTCTGACGCAAGAACCACTTATCTGCCTTACTTCCTGCAAGACGTGTACAATGTATACGTGACTGTTGTCCTGCACCTATACCGATAGCCTGTCCACCCTTTACAAAGCAAACTGAGTTTGACTGTGTATACTTAAGAGTTATCATAGAAATAGCCATATCGAATTTTGCTAATTCTGTAAGTTCCTTGTTTTTAGTAACAATATTTGCAAAGAATTCATCATCTATATTAAGCTCATTTCTTCCCTGCTCAAATGTTATACCAAAAACCTCCTTCTGCTCGATAGGATTTGGAACATAATTAGGATCTATCTCTATTATTGCATAAGACCCCTTCTTCTTTTCCTTAAGGATTTCAAGGGCTTCAGGCTCATAACCCGGAGCGATTATTCCATCAGAAAATTCTCTCTTTATAAGCTTAGCAGCTGAAACGTCACATACATCTGAAAGAGCTATAAAATCACCATAAGATGACATACGGTCTGCACCTCTTGCTCTTGCATAAGCTGCAGCTAAAGGAGAAAGCTCTCCTAAATCATCAACCCAGTAAATCTTTGCCTCAACTTCACTCAAGGGAAGACCTATAGCCGCTCCGGCAGGAGATACATGCTTAAATGAAGTAGCAGCAGGATGGTTAGTCGCACGCTTTAATTCGCTTACAAGCTGCCATCCGTTAAATGCATCAAGAAAATTTATGTAACCCGGCTTACCGTTCAAAACCTTTATAGGAAGCTCCCCTTCCTTCATAAAAATCTTAGAAGGCTTCTGATTAGGATTACATCCATATTTTAATTCTAATTCTTTCATTGGTTTTCCCTCTCTTTTTAATTATTATTTGTTTTTATTTATTATATTTGTTTTATATTCACCTGTTGCTATATCTATATAGCGAACAAAGAGTGATACTTTATTGTCCTCATTGAGGCTGCTCCAAAGCATGTTTGTAAACTCATCCATATCATCAGGGATATCTACAAGCTCAGGCTCGCCTTCAAAGCTTGGAAGCGGATTTCCATCACCCATATAAGTATGTATAAATCTCCCCTTACCTGCAAGTGGCTTGTCGTAAGTAAAGGTATTTCTTATACAGCAGTCAGGATTTCCGTTATCACTTTTAAGTATTGACATCTTGTATGAAAATGAATTGTTTTCAATATGCATAATACCAGAAATTCTAGGTGTATAGTTAGGTGCATCCGGCTCAAATTCACGAGTTCTTAAAGCACGATTAAAGCACTTTCCATCTTTAAGAGCATCAATTATAGTATCGGTCTGATTACCGTTTGTAACTACTGTATCATTTCCTAATACTCTAACCGGAGAGTATATGATAAGACTTGGATCCTCAAGCTTTGAAGGATCAAAAGCCTCTGTTCTGATACCACAATCCTCATTTTCCGTAAAGATACGATTACGTGAATTTTCGCTTCTACCCATGATAAAGTAGGCTGTCACAGCACTCTTTCCATCCTTTGATTTACCGATTATTATTCCTCTTCCCGGATATGAATTTTCTTTCAACGCTTTCTCAAGTTCAATTGTCTGCATATTTGCCTCCATTTTTTTAATTATTATGCGATTGTAACGCTATCTTCTAATTTTACTTCTATAACAGTAGCTGTGCTGTTAATTGCTTTATCAGCAACATTAATTGCAACGCTGTCACCATCCTGGTTATATTCAAGTTGTTCATCACTGTTCATATACTTAACAGATACAACATTTTTCTCTGAAGAAGGAACTGTAATAGTAATAACCTTGTCTTCATCCTCCTTAGGCCATTTTATTACATGAACATAGAGTTTATCACCTTTTATAGTATATCTGCCCCACTTAGGCTCTTCTGCATAGGTATACCTAGATGCACCATATAAACTGTCTCCATACTGATCCATCCACTCTCCTATCTTCAGAAGGACCTCCTTAGATCCATCTGTCATACTTCCGTCGCCCTTAGGACCGATATTTAAGAGATAATTACCACCTCTCGATACAGTAGTTATAAGCTCTACAAGCATACTTCTTGCTGATGAATAGTGACTTTCTGCGCTTTCATTATAGCCCCATGCACCATTCATGGTACGGCAGGTCTCCCATTCTCTTTCAGGTATTTCAGCGCCTGCAGGTATTTTTTCCTCAGGACACTCGAAGTCACCGATTCCAAAACCACGGCAAACTCTTTCATTTACTACAACATTAGGACTGAGTGACTTACAATAGTTATATAAATCCACACCATCCTGCTTAGTCCACCACATATCAAGAGCCGGACTATCCTCCTTCTCAGTCCAATCTCCATCAAACCAGAGAATAGAAGGATCGTACCTATCCACAATTTCCTTTAACTGTTCCTTCATGTCTTTAATATAAGCTTCACGTGCTTCCCATGATGACATGGTTGTAAAGTAATTTGTGTACTGCTGTGATGAATGATTCCAATCAAGGATAGAGTAATAAAGACCGAACTTTATGCCCTGTTTATCGCACTCATCTTTAAGTTCCTTAAGTATATCTCTTCCTGTTGCACCAAAATCTGTATAATCCATAAGGCTGTAGGTCTTTGTACCTGTATAATCCTTAAAGCTCTCTACCTGTGTATCCCACATAGCAAAGCCTTCATGGTGCTTCGATGTAATAACAAGGTACTTCATACCTGCCGCCTTAGCATGTGACACTATATCCTCTGCATCAAAATTTACAGGATTAAAGTGGGCTGAAATATCCGTCTGATAATCTTCTTTTGATATTCCCTGTACATTCATAGCCCATTCACCCTGAGCATAATATGAATATGAGCCGAGATGAATGAACATACCAAATTTAGCCTCCTTCCACCATTCCAAAAAGTTTGGATCTGTAGTAGGAAGTGGTTCTGAAGTAGGAGCTGTGGTTGCTGTCGGTGCAGTAGTTGGAGAAGCACTTGCAGTTGCCTTAGGAGCAGCAGTAGCCTGAGCAGGTGCCGGAGTAGCAGATGCAACTACATTATAAACTATAACATTACACTTAAGAGTCTTCTTTACACTCTTACTCTTTAATTTGTAACTAAGTTTACACTTAATGGTTGTCTTTCCTCCTGATACAGCACTAACCTTTCCGCTTTTATTAACAGTTGCAACAGATGTATCGTCTGAAGACCATTTAACTTTGGCTTTTGCAGGTTTTGCTTTGACATTAAGCTTTTTCGAATTCCCAACTGTAAGTGCAATTGACTTTGCGCTAAGCTTTGGTGCCTTAGCAGCTTTTGCTGTATTAAAAGTCATAAAACAGTTAGTACATAGCATTAGCGCAAACACCATACAAAAAACAATACTCTTTTTAAATAATTTCATAATCTTTTCTCCATATATCATCTCATTTTTGTTTCAAAAAGATACGTTATCAAGCTTCCCTTATAAACGCATCGTAACACTTCTTTGCCTCATAGACATCAGCCTTGCTTGTCACTTCCCAAGGTGCATGCATGCTGAGAACTGCTACTCCGCAGTCAATAACCTCCATACCGTAAAGTGAAAGTATGTAGGCTATGGTTCCTCCGCCTCCTATATCAACTTTACCAAGCTCAGCCATCTGGTAAGACACCTTGTTCTTCTCCATGATACTTCTAAGTACACCCAGGTACTCTGCATTTGCATCATTAGATCCACTCTTTCCGCGAGAACCGGTAAACTTACTGAATACAACGCCTCTTCCAAGGTAGGATGCATTTCTCTTATCAAAGGCCTCTGCATAAAGAGGATCATAAGCTGCATTTACATCAGATGAAAGCATACGAGATGAAGCAAGCGCCCTTCTAAGCTTGATATCCGTGTAATCACCCTCAAGGTTTATAAGCTCTGCTACCATATTTTCAAAGAAACGTGATTCCATACCTGTTGCACCCACACTACCTATTTCCTCTTTATCAACCAGGAGGCAACAAGCAGTTTTATCGGGAGTCTGGGCTTCAAGCATAGATACAAGTGAAGTATAGGCGCACACCCTGTCATCCTGTCCATAAGATAATATCATGCTTCTGTCAAATCCAAGTTCTCTTGCAGGTCCTGCCGGAACAACCTCAAGTTCTGCTGACATGAAATCCTCTTCCTCAAAGCCGTACTTATTCTTTAAAAGCTTAAGGATATTTGCTTTAACAGCATCCTTCTCTTCACCCTTGAGAGGTTGACTTCCAATGATAATATCAAGCTTTTCACCCTCAACAACCTTTGATGCAGTTTTTACCATCTGATCCTGAGCAAGGTGGATAAGTAAATCCGATACGCAGAACACCGGGTCTTTCGGATCTTCACCTATATTTATAGTAATCTTCTTTCCATTCGGTAGCATAACAACACCGTGAATGGCAAGTGGAATAGTCACATATTGATATTTCTTGATACCGCCGTAATAATGTGTATCAAGATATGTTATATCATCACTTTCGTAAAGTGGATTCTGCTTTATATCAAGTCTTGGTGAATCAATGTGAGCTCCGAGTATATTCATTCCCTCTGATATAGGCTTTTTACCTATATGGAAAAGTGCTACAGACTTATCCATATTTACAGCATATACCTTATCTCCTGCTTTAAGGGGTTTACCCTTTTTGATAGCTGCAGTAATGTCCTTATAACCTGCTGCTTTAGCCTGTTTAATAACTTCCTCTGCACACTCACGCTCTGTCTTGCAATTACTTAAAAAATCAATATAACCCTTATTTAATTCTTCAAGCTCCGTTAACTGTTTCTTTGTGTATGCCTTCCATGCATTTTTTCTTTCCATCTTTTATTCCTCTTTTCAGCATTTTAGCCATAACCCCGGCTTCCTCCGGGTATGTAACAAGTATAAGTTTATGTAATCCTATAAGTAAAAATAAGCTTATCTTCGTTATAAAAAGCGGATATAATATATCCGCTTTTTACTTGATATCAAGATAATAATTACTAGTCACTTAAAACTCATCATCATCCTCGCTATGGATTTCCTCTTCCTCATCCTCGTCAAAATCTACATCTAAATCATCATCTACTTTGTTGTCTATGTCAACTTTAATATAATCCTCATCATCATCATTGAAATCATCGAAATCATCATCGAACTCATCTTCAATCATGTCATCAGATAATACTTTTTTAGTAACATAGTAAATGCCTGCACCTACTGCAGCTAAAGCAGCAAGTCCAAATACACCTTTTGCGAATTTTTTCATAAGAATTGTCCTCTCTTTCCTTGATAGTATAAATTATTATAAAGCAATGTGCCTTAAAGTTCAAATGGTTTTATTAAGATTGTGATAACTCTTTGTATGATGTAGAAGAAGTAAGTCTGTGCGAAATATGGAAAAGATAAGGATCTAAGCCCTTTTCCATAGCAAATGCCTCCTGAATGTCATAATCCACGAAGTCACCATCCTTATATGCTACAACACGATTTGACTTACCGTTATATAAGAGTTCCACAGCCTTTGCACCCATAGCAGAGGCAAATACTCTGTCACGGCATGTAGGATTTCCGCCTCTCTGAATATGACCAAGAATAGTAGCTCTTGTTTCAATACCTGTACGCTTCTCTATCTCTTCAGCCATTTCATTTGACTTTCCTACACCCTCTGCATTTACGATTATATGATTTTTCTTTCCGATAGCTCTTCTTCTCAAGATTCTCTTTACTATTCTGTCCATATCTCCATCGTACTCCTCAGCTGTAAGGATACACTCTGCACCACTGGCAATACCTGTCCAAAGAGCTATATAACCGGCTGTTCTTCCCATAACTTCAACGATACTGCATCTCTCATGAGATTCAGATGTGTCTCTAAGCTTATCTATAGCCTCCATAGCTGTATTTACTGCTGTATCAAAACCGATGGTATACTCTGTACATGCAATATCCAAGTCAATAGTACCCGGAACACATATGGTATTGATACCATTTTCTGAAAGTCTTGAACCACCCTGGAAAGAACCGTCACCACCTATAACAACAAGTCCGTCAATATCATGCTTTCTGCAAATCTCAGCAGCTTTAATCTGATTTTCTTTTTCCTTGAATTCAGGACACCTTGCTGTATAGAGAATGGTACCTCCTAGCTGGATGATATCCGAAACAGATATGGATTTCATCTCCTCAATCTCTTCATTTAAGAGGCCTGCATAACCTCTCTGAATACCATAAACTCTCAACCCATAAGATATAGCTGTTCTGACAACTGCTCTAATTGTCGCATTCATACCCGGTGCGTCTCCTCCACTTGTCAATACACCTATGTTTCTTATTTTTTTCATAATTGATAACCAATACCTTTCTTTAGTTAATATTATTTTAATATATAATAAATATATTTCTTATGAACTTTTTTCAGCTTCCTCCACAAATCTCAGAAGATGTATCTTCTGAAGGTCCGTAAGATTTGTAGATAATGTATCCAACTCACGAAATCTGTCGCTATGATAAAACCTTTGAAAAGCCAAAAACACTTTCATATCGTAGCTCATAACCTCAGCTATCATCATTTCCATAGCAACGTCAGGCTCAAATCCTCTTCTATAAGGTCTGTCAGATGTTAGTGCAGTAAATACATCGCAAACTCTCAATATTCGCGACATCTCCGGAATCCTTTCCCCCATAATGCCGTGGGGATATCCGCTTCCATCTACATTTTCATGGTGATAAAAAACTGCTTCACAAAGCTCCAAAGGATAATTATGTTCCTCCAGTATTACCATGCTGTAGTAAGTATGCTGTCTTACATAGCTAAGCTGCTCTACAACAAGCTTTTTGGTATAATCCTGCTCCAAATATCTGTTAAGCCTTAGCTTACCTATATCATGCAACAATCCCGCTACCACTATACCATTACAAAAGCTGTCAGACTTCCCCATTTCCTTAGCAATTTCATATGCGTAATTACTAACCTGAACTCCATGAAACATCTCGGCATACACATTTTGCTGAATATCTGCAGATAGCGTTGCTCTTTGCTGCAGAAGCTTTTCCATGTAGTCTTCGTATTGTTCCACTTCTTCTCCAATCCAAATGCATTATATATTTTAATTGTAACAATCGTACAAAAAGCAGTCGGCCTTCTCCTATCCGTTAACAATCCTATAAATGAAAATACATTTCAATTAAACCTTTTTTAACAGTCCCGACCAAGCTATATTGTAACATAAAATAAAGCATTTTACCATAATTATATTATAAGATTTTTTTGTTACAATAATCCATAAGACTTTTTACGTTTTCACTTCGGCTTACTGTCTTAGATTTCTTATCATAATACTTTGTAGATGCTCCTGCTCCTGCGGCATAGATAGTCTGTTTCTCCTCCATCATGAGAATGTTATATAAGCACTCCATTCCCGTAATACTGAAACCAATATTCTCCTGCCCTGTACTTCCAAAGTGCGCATCTGCGTTTTTCTGCCGATACATGTAGTAAGGCTTGTACTTATCTCCGGCCTTTTCTATGCTATAGGCTATCATTTTATCCATATCAGAGCTTCTCTTTTTGTAGAAGCTTATGGCATTATCCAAACTAAGGGCTTCATTGTTTAAATTTTCTCTTATGGCACTTGCTCTCTTTATTACCAAAGAATGTACCGTAATGCTTTCGGGCGATAACGAACAAATACCATCAAAGGAATACTTAAAGTCCGAAAAATTCTCTCCCGGAAGACCTGCTATAAGATCACAATTTATATTGTCATGCCCCAAGCTTCTTGCCATATCAAACGCTTCATAGAAAGCTTTACTTCCATGACTTCTGCCGATTCTCTTAAGGGTATCATCTTTCAGAGTCTGAGGATTTATAGATATCCTCGAAACATGATAATCCTTTATACACTTAAGCTTATCGAAGTCAAGGCTGTCCGGTCTCCCTGCTTCCACTGTGTACTCTAAGGCTTTTGAAGGCGAAAAGTGCTTATCCACATACTCTAGTATTCTTTCAAGATTTTTTATATCAAGAGCTGTCGGAGTTCCTCCACCTATGTATATGGTTTGCGGATTTGTACATCCCTCTGAGTACAGCTTTTCTAATTCTTGTAAAAGCTTATCTGTATAAATTTCCGTATAATCACCAAACCTTGTGACCGGATATGACGCAAATGAGCAATATGCACAGGTGGTTGGGCAAAAGGGAATACCTATATATAAGCTGTAACCGGATGCAATATCAATCTTTTTTTCTTCAAGGGAATCAAGTATACTCTCTTCTGTTCTGGCGACTTCTAAGGCAAGTGAAGCACACTCTTCCTTAGCAGCGTACTCCTCTGTAAGGATTTTCATTATATCCTCATCACTTTTTTGGAGCATATCATAAGCTATCTTGGAAGGTCTTACACCAGTCATTGTTCCCCATGAGCTTTCTCTGATATAAATAGCTTTATCTGCATCTGCTCCAAATTGTTTTTCTAATGATTCCTTCAGCTCTAAAACAGATGTAAGAAGCCCTCTTTTTAGTACATTTTTATATTTGAGTCTGTAAGGATTTTTTATACGTTTATCTATACTTTTCCATGTATCGGTTTCTTTTCCTTCTACTTCTTCAGAAAAGCTTATTTCTTCGGTTTTATAGATAACTTTAATGTTAACCTCTCGCGGTAAAAGATTTATATCAATATTCAAGATATTGTCTGAAGTATCTTTCTTATCATTTACTTTTTCAAGAGGACAAATAGTCTTTAGCAAGGCTCTGATTTCATAATCAAAATCTTCCTCTGACAAAGTTAGCTTTATCACTTCACTGCCTCCGACTTTTAGTTTAATAGTTTATAAGATAATTATATTTCTTTTCATATCCGATATCCGTATCAGGACCGTGTCCCGGAAATACAATAGTATTATCAGGAAGCATAAATAGCTTATCTACTATAGAGTGCTTTATCTGACTCATGCTTCCACCCACAAAGTCCACTCTTCCGTGGGATTCTCTAAAAAGAGTATCTCCCGCAAACAAGATATGAGCTTCCTTAACTAAAAAGCACATCCCTCCCTTGGTGTGTCCGGGTGTGGATATACACTCTATATCAATACCAGCGATACTAACTACCTGTCCGTCCTCTAACCACTCATCTGCATTTACTACAGTACCGGTGCCGTAAAAGTCCACAGACATATTGAAGGAAGGATTCTCTAGGTACATCTTGTCGTCAAGAGGCGCATATATCTTTATATCATACTTTCTACGGAGTGCATTAGCCGCTCCGATATGATCAAAATGTCCGTGAGTTATAAATATAGCAACCGGTTTTAATCCTTTTTTTACAATAACTTCTGAAATTTTATAATCCTCTTCACCCGGATCTATAATTACCGTTTCAGATGTAACAGTATTGTATAAAAGATAACAATTTGTCTCCAGTGGACCGACCACACATGAGTAAACCTCTATATCCATAACATTCTCCATTCTTTATACTTGAGCTCTGTGAATAAAGACCGGCAAAAACCCTTTCACAAACGGATTTAGCGTCTGCTTTAATTACTGCTTCTTTCTATATCCCATACCCCTTCTATCTGCCTTAATTTTGATTTAAGAGCTGTAAGCTCATCCACACTTCCGATAGAAAATCCAATACGTATGGTTACCTTTTCGCGCTTGCTTAAGCTTGTATTCAAAGACTTTATATCTATATTGTTTTCCGTAAATACACGAGCTATATCCATCATCATTCCCTTACGGTCATTAGCAAAGAGTAAAAGCTCAGTTCTGTAAAGCTCTCTTGAACCCTTCTCATCTGAGATTGCCCAAACAGCAGGGATTATACGCTTTCTTTCTGTATCAGTCAGATTCATAATGTTGATACAATCGCTTCTGTGGATGGATACACCCCTTCCTCTGGTGACATATCCGATAATCTCATCTCCCGGTACAGGAGAACAGCACTGAGAAAATCTTACACTTATATCATCAAGACCAGCTACAACTATACCACTCTTTGATTTAATTATAGCATGAGAAGAGCTTTCACCCTCATTCTTTTTATTTTCAACAGCTGTAAGTATATCTTCATCGGTTGCAAACTTAGGATGATTCCTGTCATACTCATGCTGAAGACGAGTTATAACCTGACCTTCCTTAAGTCCTCCATGCCCGATAGCAGCCAATACGCTGTTCCAATCCAAAAGGCCGTAACGCTTTTCAACTGCGCTCATGTACTCCGGCATCAAAAGCTCAGAAAGATTTACAGAGTGAGTTTTTGCATAGCTTACTAAAAGCTCCTTACCTCTCTTTATGTTTTCTTCCTTGTTTTGAGCTTTAAACCACTGATTTATCTTATTCTTTGCCTGGGAACTCTTAACCAGCATAAGCCAGTCTCTGCTAGGTCCTCTGGAGTTTTGAGATGTTATTATTTCAACCCTGTCTCCGTTTTGTATTTTATAATCAATATTTACCAGATTTCCGTTTACTCTTGCACCAACCATCTTATTTCCTATAGCAGAGTGAACCGCATAAGCAAAGTCAATCGGTGTAGAATCCACAGGAAGGTTTTTAACATCACCATCCTTTGTAAAGCAGTAAACATAATCTGCAAAGAGATCCAGATCACTCTTCAAAAGCTCGAGAAACTCCTTATTATCGGACATTTCCTGTTGCCATTCAAGTATCTTACGGAGCCATGCCATCTTCTTTTCTTCTGTTTCGGCAGTTGTCTCTCCGTACTGATTTGCTTTATACTTCCAGTGGGCCGCAATACCGTACTCATCGGTAAGATGCATGTCGTAGGTACGTATCTGTATCTCAAAAGGCCTTGCTTCGGGACCAATGACAGTGGTATGTAGAGATTGATAATTATTTGGTTTTGGCATGGATATATAATCTTTAAACCTCTTTGGAACAGGCTTATACAGATTATGTATTACTCCGAGTGCTGCATAACAGGTCATCTCATCCTCAACTATTATTCGCACAGCAAAAAGATCATATATCTGATCAAGCTTCTTATGCTGTATAAGCATCTTACGGTATATGCTGAAAAGATGCTTTGCTCTACCGTCCACCGTTGCTTCTATTCCCGCATCTATCAGGTTTTGCTTAACCTGCTCTATGATGCTGTGTATACTTTTTTCTCTTGTCTCTTCATCTTCCTTTAAGTCTTTTTGAAGTTCTGCATACATCTCAGGCTCTAAGTACCTGAAAGCAAGATCATCTAACTCGACCTTCATCTTAGATATACCCAGTCTGTCAGCTATAGGAGCGTATATCTCAAGTGTTTCAGTAGACTTTTCTCTCTGTTTATGAGGCGGCTGGTACTGCATAGTACGCTGATTATGAAGTCTATCTGCAAGCTTTATAATTATAACTCTGATATCCTTTGCCATGGCAAGAAACATTTTTCGAAGATTTTCAGCCTGAACTTCCACCTTATCCGCTTCATAATTTAACTGAGTGAGCTTTGTGACACCATCAACTAAGAGAGAAACCTCTTCTCCAAACTCCCGTGTCACGTCTTCACTAGTCATAAATGTATCCTCTACGACATCATGAAGCAATCCCGCAACTATTGTTTCCTTGTCCATCCTAAGCTCTGCAAGTATTATTCCTACACATACAGGATGTATGATATATGGCTCACCTGACTTTCTCTTTTGATCCTTGTGAGCATCCTTTGCAGTATAATAAGCCTTTTCGATAACCTGCAAATCATCGGAAGGGTGATATGTCTTGATCATCTCAACAAGATTCTTATATAACTCATCAGGATCCTTAAAATCATGAATCGCCTTACTTGTTCTAAGTTCGCCGTTATCAATTACAAAGTCCTTAGCTTCTGATCTCATCATATGCTCTCCTTTCTCGTACTTTTTACGTTATCCCCTGCTCTATTACGCTGCTTTTATCAAACTTTCTTCTGTGTCAAAGCTTACTCTCTTTTACTTATATTATCTAAAGCTCCATATCCATAAGCATTGTCATAAGTTCATCAAACTGGTCTGAATCTAAGATAGCATCGAAAAATGCGTCATTTATCAATTCTTCAAGTTCATCCCATTCATATTTACTATTTCCCCTCTGAAGCTCTACAACTTCAATCAGAAACTTATCATAATTCCACTCATCCATCTATAAAACCTCTCTTAACTATGTTATATCTAAGTTAAAACTTGCGATTCATAATATCAGATATTATGCTATAACCTACAGGCCCCTGTCCCTTCTTACAGTAGAAAAAGTCCTTAAGTCGCACTCTGTCTTCCTTCTGATATGAATCAGGCATTTGTGAAAACTTCTCTAAAGCATCCATAAGTTCATCCTTATTTTTAGCCTTAACTCCGGGAGTTACTTCATCATAGGTAAAGTACATTTCCCTGTCATTCTTGATATAATCATCATAATCATAACAGTAAAACATCAAAGGCTTATCTAAAAGCAGATAATCTATATATATGCTTGAGTAATCGGTTATAAGAAGCGAGCACTCTTCAATAAGTCTCTGTATATCATAATCCTTATCAGTGATATCTAAGATTCTGTCATAATCAGAAAGAAGATTATTATCCACTTCTTCTCTATGATAAAAGTGCTTTTTTATCACAAAAAAGTAATCTTTATTTTGCAAAAATTTATTAAGTCTGTCAAGGTCGAATAACTTCCCTATATCTTGTTTAACAGCTCCCTCCTGCCTGTGGGTAGGGCAATAAAGGATAATCTTCTTATCAGGAAAATATTTTCTTTTGTCACTTTCATCTCTTTCTTCAAAAAAGATATCATTTCTTGGCTGACCCAATGTCTTGATATACTTATCAGACTTTTTAAAAGCACTTTTGTATATCTCTCTAAAATTCTCACTGGGTGCAAAATAATAAAGCTTTCTCAAAGGAAAATACTTAAAAAACCGCTTTATCTTCTGTATAATACTGTTATGATTCACTTCATAAAGGTTATCAAATCCAATCTTTTTCAATGGGATTCCATGCCAAAGATCAAGTATCACAGCACCTCCAAGGTAAATATGCTCTAAATCCGAGATACCGTTTGAAACTACTGCATATCCTGCCTTTTGTTGTATACGCCTTGCAGTCTTACTTCCCCACATAGCGCACTTTAAGCCCTTGCTTTTAACTTCTTTATAAACTTCAGGATTTTTAGTTATCCACACACACTTAAGAGCTTTTACTTCCGAAGCCTCTAAAAAGAGCTGCATGGAGTTATCCGTAAACCTTTCTCCGAGCCAGGCTCCGAAAACCACAAGGCTTTTATCCCTGGGTAACAGTACTGATGTGTACATCCATATATATTTGCCTATCTTAGCTAATCCCATGATTAGGTGTCCTTCCTTAACGAAAACAGCGATTCCTCTAAGCCCAAAGTATCTGCATTATCTTTCTACCTATGCCTTTTTTCCATGCATGATAAGTAAAGTAGAACTTAATTTTAGCAGGCTTTGATTTGTACTTAAGAGCAGCATACTCCTTGATCAGATTCATGGCACCTCTTCTGTACCTATAATCCTTATCGTTAGTTATATCTCCGCTCTTGTAAGAAGCATATACCCTGTCACCAAAGATTTTGACAAATTCATCACACTGACTGTAAGTTGCTTCCAAATCCTTCCTATACTGCTTTGAATTCTTTGTAAGCCTGTTAAATATGTAAATCGGATTTCGATAATTCTTTGCGCCTACCACATTTCCATCATGCTGTCTGTAGTATACTGTAGCCTTATCGGTATGAAATATTCTTCCGAAAACACAAGCATAAAGTGCAGCAAAGTGATCGTGCATTATAACCGCATCCTGCTTTATGTACTCTGCTATGCCGTTTACAAGAGCTTTATTCATGATACTTGCACAACCCGTAACATTGTTCTGCATAGGAAGCTTATAGATATGAGCTCTCTTGTCTATACCTGCATAACTGAAAAATGAATCGGCTATAGTTTTCATGTCCTTATCCACAACAACCATATCGCTATGAACAATCATCGGTACATCTTCTCCCAGATGTTTCTCAAGCTTATGCATATTTCGTGAAAGAACTTCTATCTTATCCGGGAACCAAACATCATCCTGATCCGCCGGAAGCACATAATCTGCACCCTTTTTCTTCGCTTCTGTAAAGAGCATGGCAAAGTTATCCTTTGAACCAAGTTGCCTTATATTTACTGATATATTTACTTTATCAGGATACTTATCTTTAAATGAATTAAGTATATCCAGTGTACTATCGGTACTTCTGTCATCTCTCGCAATCAAATACCAATCCTTCTCGGTCTGCTTTTCTATAGATTCCAAAAGCTCATTAAGATACTTCTCTGCGTTGTAGGTTGCCAAAAGAATAGTATACATGATTACCTCCAATCTTTACCTGCTTAAGTTATAATTTTATCACTACGCTTTTTCCTTCTGTAGTTCCGACTTCATTAGTTGCGCTGCAGCTAAGCTTAACCTTTTTATTTCCGTAGTGCTTAAGCTTCTTTATATCAAAAAAGTAAACAAATGCCTTTTTACTGCTATCGTATCTTCCTGAATCTGCGGTAAAAGAAGCACCTCCAAGCCTTAACTCGACTTCGCACTGCTCATAGGCATAAACTTTAACTCTTGTTGAATTGCTGTTAAGAGATGTATCTATAAAAGGCTTAGAAGGTTCAACCTGTAAAACATCCTTCTGAGTAGCACTTACATAGCTTCCGTTATTCTTTCTGAATATGACATATACCTTAGAATTAGCTATAAATCCCATAGGTGCACTCACAGTTGCCTTTGAACTACCGTCAGAAGATCCGTAATAATAATACGAATCATTAATAAGTGTAATCTTTCCGGCAGAAGCAGTCTTTACACCCACATTTCTTACCGTATTGTCTAGCTCATCAAGCACTATATCTGTATTTGCCTTTTCAAGCTCAGATGCAAGGGACTTAACAGTAACCTCTGTTGTTAAGCTCTTCTTGGTCTTGTTTCCTACCTTTCCCTTGGCATAAACCTTGATAACATCGCCTTCATCAAGCTTAGATACATCTATTATAAACTGTCCGTTTTCCTTTTCGATGGTTTTATTTTTGGTTTCTCCTTCAATATCGATATAAATCCTATCTTGCGTTCCGTTATCAACAAGACCATATATACGCTTCTCACCTGCGTAAGAATCGTAAACCACAGGTTTGTTGGGCGAAACCTTCTTTATAGTCTTTTTTCGTACACGACTTACACGACCTATGTTATCGATATTAAAAATTTTGATAACCTTCCCGTAATTTTGTGCGGGTATCTTTATAGTATACTTGCCTTTTTTACTAATATCAATATCTGTTTTTATAATTTCTTTTGATTCATCATAAGCATCGCAGCTTTCATAGGCTTTGACACCATTATCATTATTATCTACATATACCTTACTAGCGACTACAGCATATATATTTACATTATCATCATGTGTCTTTCCACTTATCAGTTCAGTCTGATTAGTAACCTTTTTGTATGTCGGGCAGTTTGGAGCTACTCTCTTTACAACACTCTTAACTACTGAGGACTGCTTTCCTTCGCTGTTTGAAACATATACCTTAACTATTGTCTTTGCCTCCTGGACAGGTATCTTTACTTTAAATGTACCGTCCTTTGCAACAACTCCCTTATATTCCTTCTTTCCTATCAAGACGTGAACATTGAGATTTGCCGAAGCAGTTCCCTTTACATTTACCATGTTGTTCTTTATAGCATCTACCTTAGGAGCTAAAAGCTGTGCAGGATTTATATTTACTACAGGTATCTTCTCCACAACCTTGTTTCCATAGAGATCCCTGGCTAAAACGCTGTATATACCGTTAGTTGTAGCTTTGATTGTATTATCTGTAACAGTTGCAGCACTTGCCCACTTTTCATCATTTACATCATAATTACCAAAAAGGTACTTTATTTCAGCTATACCTGAAGCATCATTTGCATATACTCTTATGTTTACTGCTTTGTTTGTCTCTTCAAGATTTGAAGCCGAAAGATAAAGAGTCGGATTCTTATCATCCATAACACTCTGTGGCGCCCTCTTACATACGAAGTACTCCTTATCCCCATAGGCTGCATACAAAGTTTTTATATCAGGGTAATCCATAACACGCTCAGATGCTCCTTTGCCCGTAACCACCATATATTCATAATCATCAGGCATTAAAAGAGTTTTATCGCTGTTTACGTTGAAGCTTAAATCACCCATATATGCTCTTCTGTAAAGATATGATGCAAGTAGATCCTGATTGACATCATGTGTCTTACATACTACATTATCAGTCACGCCCTTTACAGCATCACTTTGAAGAGAGGCTGAAATCTTTTCAGTAACAACAAGTATTTCCCTTGAATCTGTTATTATCTCACCATTTATGGTCGGAAAACCCACTCGATAGGATTCATTTATCTTATATCCGTTTTTATCATATCTGGGCGGACTGTTTAGGTTAACTGTGTACTCTATACCTGAAGCCTCGAAACATCTGCTGTAATTATCCTCCCAGCTCTTGCTTATAAGCATATTTCTTCCCTTTTTCTTGAGATACTCGGATTCAACTACATTGTTCCAATTAACACTATCGGAAGTATTGGCAGTCTGATACACAGATGCAGACCACTCAAGCCACTCTCTTAACTGAGCTCCCGTAATCTTGTAAACATATATATATTTATGATAATCCACCATATTTTTAAGGTCACCCACATGAATTTCCTTATCAATATCTGCATAATCCTTGCCATCACCGTAATTTGCGTATCGCGCTAAGGAAACCAGTGGCATACCGGCATAATCAGCCTGATTATTAACTATATATCTGGATGCGTAATCAATCTGCATATTGTGAACAGCTTGCATAACGTCGTTGTTTGTTACTGTCAAAAGATAATTATTCCAATTTTTACCATCCTTGATATTGCCAATCTTATCTCCGTATATTTCTCTGAAAAGATTGTTTACTCCATCCATAGTTGCTGTTATTTGAGGATCTGCAACAGTATTTTCATCTGGTTTTCTTATCTCCCAATCAGAGCTTTTAATTATAGGTCTTCCTTCTGACATCTTTAAGTGAAGATCTGCTATGCCGATTCCCTGACAGCTATCCTTAACCATTATAACTCTCTTACCGTTGATAAGATGAGTCACAGGATCTACTCCCGAAAGACGATAATGCTTTGAATCTGCAGTTTCTATAGGATACTGAGCATGTTCATGACCTGCCAGTATTACATCAAGACCGGGCACACGGGTTAAGGCATATGTACAGTTAGCATCCTTATTCTCGGGTGTTTCTTCGCCAAACCCTGAGTGAGAAAGAGCAACTACTATATCCGCTCCTGCTTCCTTTAGTGCCGTAACCTGCTTAGTTGCATTGGCCACAATATCCTCGGTAAAAACCTTATCCTTATATGCTTCTGTCTTAGCTGATAGTCCGGGAGTTACCTCTCCAAGTATACCAACCTTAACCTCCACGCTACTTCCGTCCGGAGCGGTTACTTTTTTGGTAATTATCTTATTTTCACTTCCTATGGCAGGGCGAAAGTTATTTACGGAATAAACATTTGAAAGGACACATTTACTCTCAAGCTCCGTAGCCCTAAGCTGAGTCATGAGATAATCATATCCATAATCAAAATCATGGTTTCCCATGGTGATAGCATCGTAATTCATAAGCTTTATAGCCTGAAAAACCGGCTGTATCATGGTGGAATCATATTCATATATACGGTCTGTGGTTACATCCATGATACTGTCTCCCACATCAAAGGTAAGATAATTTCCCTCACCTGCTTCAGCCTTTGCTTCCTTTATCATGGTCGATTCCAGATTAAGACCCCTGTTTATAAACCTCTCATTCTGATAATCGTAATTTAACACTTGTCCATGTATATCCGTTGTAAATATAAGTCTAAGACAAGTATCGCTTACCGCAGAACCTGTAGCTGTTTCTCCGGAAGATATCTTTTTTTCCTTTACTACGCTCCAGTTGTTTTGCTTGCTTGCCACACTTTCTTTTGAAGGTCCGCAAAATCCAAATAATTGGGATACCACCAGACACCCACATAATAGCCTACTAATACTTTTTCTCATTCAATCCTCCGTCTTTCACAAAAAACATTTTTTAAAAACCCACTAAACCCCACTTCAGTTTGAAGCAGGGTTTTTAGGCGTGACAATAAGGTTAATAACCTTCATTTTTTAAGAATTTATAGGTTCTTAAGCTATTCTTATCATCAATATATTCGAAATAATTTTTATGATCGGCTATATCCTTCTCAGGACACTTAAAGCCGGACTTTATACAATCTTCGATATCATCGAGAAGCTTTTCTTCAGTCTCAGAGCGAACTCCGAAAAGATCCTTTTTCATATCGATGTAGCTTCCGTGTGCAACATTATACTTATCTATATCAAACTGATAGAAAAGTACCGGTTTCTTCATGTAGTACACATCCCAGCATACACTGGAGTAATCAGTGATAAGCATGTGACACTTCATCATTATATTATTGAGAGGCTCTGCACCAAACGGTATGAGCTGCACTCTCTCGGCAGATATATTAAAGTTCTTAAGATAATCAGCAAACTTAGGATGTATGTAGAATATAACCCTTACGTTGTACTGCTTGAGCATAGTATCAAGTCTCTTGCTTTCCAAAAGATCAGCATAATTCTTATAATAATCGCTCTTTAAGAAGTCTTCATCACTAACCTCTTCAAGCCATGATCTCCATGTAGGCATGATGAGTATAATCTTATCATCATCAGTAGACTTATCCTCTAACACGTCCCATCTGGTAAATCCGTTTACAGGGACCTTATCCTCGGTATAATCAAAGTACTTAACGATTATATTCTGCTCAAATCTTGAGGTTGTTGCGTAATATGTCATGGGTGAAGAACCGTTTTTTCCGAAGAGATGTGCATCTCTCTTAAGGGCGGTTACACCATGCTGCAAGAAGTATATGGGTCTGTCGCTAATCTTTCCTCTTATCATACTTGTCTTACATCTCCATGCGTAGAGATGGGTACGTGAGTCAGACGCAACATACATAACTGCAGCAAGACAGTAAAGGACATGCTTAAAGCTCATAAACTGTATGATATGATCATCATACTGCTTAATCTTTTCGTAGTCCTTAGCTCTCTTATCCATGACATAATAGATATTCTTTTTTTCTTCATCTGTAAGCTTTTCCATGCAATACTTAAAGAAATAATAACCATTATCCTGAGCCATGGAACAGAACTTCTCATATACAAGCCAAATCTTCTTTCTCTTTAGGAAAGGAAATGTAAAAAGGTACACAAAGAGGGCTGCAAGCTCCTTACGAAGAGTGGAAGCGCTGTCATACTCTGAATCCTGTCTGTACATAAATGAAAGCATGCCACCCTTGGTATAATAAGGGAAGGTCATATGTCCCTCATCAGCACTGTACTGACGATTGCTTAGGTAGAAAAGGTATTTCCACTTATTATTCTTAAATCTTGCCTTAATCTCATTTTCACGACCATTATAATTGGCTAAGAGTCTGAAATCCCAGTAAAGCTCACGAAGTGTAAGCTTCTTAAAATCAATCTTAGCTATAATCTTCATTGAATTTCCGGATTCCCTGATTTCATAATCAAGTGGTGCATCGTAGGAAACCGCACTTCTGTATCTTAATACAACACGACTAATAGATAGTCCCGGTATCTTTCTAAGCTTTAATATTACTGTACATACACTCTTTGAGGACTTAACACTTCTGATATCAGCATGAAGATACTCATTTACAACCATACCCGGTTTGCACGCAAACAGTGAAAAGCCGTTTTTAAAGCTTTTTGTGTATGGGATAGGAATTATAGCAGCCTCTCCCTTTTCGTATTTCGCAACATTTTTATTACTTCCAAGACCTTTAACTATAACAGGATTTAAGAAGCACTTGTCAATTCCCTTCTTTGTAACATTTCTCTCTGTTACGGAATTAAGTTCAGGATCGTAAAATATACCGATACAGTTTTTTCCTTCAACATTATCCGTAAATTCACCTGCAAGCTCGTATCTGTCGCCCATATTCATGCTACTCTTAAGCTCTAAGAAGTCTTCATAAACAGCACCTTCACTCTTTTCTTTGGACGTAAGTTCTCTTGCTGAAAGAATCCCCCCCTTGGCATTAAGAATCATAAATTTGTTGAGAGTATATCTCTTATCATTTAATTTAAGCTTTAATACTTTTCCATCACTTTCCATCTCGGAGCTTACATTTACAGGCACAGTATCTACTATGCTGCAACCACTTTCCGATACGAAGAAATCCTCAACATAAGGTGCACTTACATTCAGGTTAGGAAAAGTTCTCTTTAGTTCTCTGTCAGCCAGACGCTTGAGAGTTTTTTCATTACCGATAATCCTAAAGAAGTCCTCTATATAGGTTCTAGGAGTAGTATTTGTTATGATTACATAATCAAAATCATAATTATAATAATCGTAAAGCATAGCACTTACTGCTTTTGAGAAGTACTTTCTTTCCAGTAAAACTATATCATCCTTCTTAACGGTTCTCTTTATTACCTCAAATTCCTCTTTGGTTTTTATCCTTGTTGGATGTACAATTCTTCTTTCTCTTTCCTTATTTGCAGAATAATCATACATCTTCATGCCGTCCTCTTTTTGGTACAGCACGAGATCAAGCATCTTTTTAGGAGCATCAAGACTATCATACTTTATAAACTTATCTACATAATCCCCATCATCATAGGTAGCTGTAAGGATTTTCTCAGTAGAAAGCCACTCTATAAGCTCCTTTGTCTTATAAACCTTAACAAAAGGAAGCTCTCTTATATCCATATACATACCACGATCATTCATGTACTCATTATAGTCATACATAAAGAGAATGATAGGCTTTCTGGTAACACTGAAATCAAAGAATACACTGGAGTAATCGGTAACCAATGCATCTACGCAATTTAAGAATTCATAGTTGTTTACATCAGCAGGGAAAGGCTTAACATGCTTAAGTCCTTCAACCTTTATGGTTCCCTTTAAGATCGGATGGAAGTTGACATATAGGATTTGATTATCCTTAAGCTTTTTGTCAATGCTCTTAAGCATCTTGTTAACTTCTCTGGCGTAGTTATCCTGCTGAACCGCATGGTTGGATGTACCTCTCCATGTAGGCATGTAAGCGTAGACAACCTTATCAGTAAGCCCCAGCTTTTCTCTAAGACTAAGTCCCGCTTCCTTATCCATAAATATTGAATTTCTTGGATATCCGCTTAAAAAAACCTTTCCTGTATAAAGGCTCTCTAAATTATAATCACCCATGATAGCATCCTTGGTAAACTCATTGGGATGCATGAGATAATTAGCCTGAAGAAAGTTATGCTGAACATTGTACATGGACTCTATACCCATACGCATCTGCTTTCCAAGGGTTTTAAGAGGTGTTCCATGCCAGGTCTGAAGGTAAATTTGCTCATCCTTTTTTATAAAATATACAGGGAATGAGCTGTTATTTATCAGATATTTTGAAGTAGCTAGAATCTTATTATACTTATAATACGAAACCGGAATAAGCTTAACGCTATCCAGTCCATTTGCCTTTAAAAATTCCTTATGAACAGCCATGTCATCCGTATTGGTCGCATAATAAATCTCATAATCCTTAGCTTCCTCGCGAGACATAAGCTCCTTTAACATAAAAAGCGGTGAATCCGAAACCGTAGAACCATGAAATGATTCGAAAAGAATACGATTTTCAACTACATCGCAATGCTTATAATAATATCCAAAGAAGAACTTCATCTTTGGAGCTTTTGTAAAAAATCTTCTGCAATTATTCTTTAAAACATTAACTGCACTGACTGCTTTTGATTTAATGCCGCCAAACATATTTCTCTCCTAATAATCCTAAAACAAATCAAATATTACGGTTATTTATGTCTAAATATCCATAAATAATAATACTATAAAACTATGTCAAAAAAACATAAAATATTTATCAATTTAATGAAAGATCGCTCTTAATCTTTGTAGTTGATATACCGTCTGTTCTCGGAAGATATACAACCTCACAATAATCCTTAAGGAAGTCAAACTTTCCTTCCCAATCATCTCCCATGACAAATACATCTATATCATTATCCTTAACATCCTGTATTTTTTGTTCCCAGTTATACTCAGGGATAACCTTATCTACATACTTTATAGCTTCAAGTATAGTCTTTCTGTCTTCATATGAGTAGTAAGCCTTTTTATTTTTAATAGCATTAAACTCATCACTTGAAAGGGCAACCACAAGATAATCACCCTGCTCTCTTGCTCTTCTCAGAAGATTAATATGTCCTACATGAAGCAAATCGTATGTTCCATATGTTATAACTCTTCTCATACTGTTTTAGTTCTTCCTTTCAGTAGTTATATTTATATTATAAGGGGTGTTATAATACTCACCCTTGTACTTAACAGCAACCCTGTACTCTCCTACAGGGATCTCATCAAGAGGCATGCTTACAAAGTAACTCTGAGCCTTAAATATCTCCAAAGGCTGAGTGGAATCAGTAAAATCCTGCATGTAAGCCTTTTCATCATCATATACAAATATATGCTCTATATCATGATCATGAGCCTTAAGCTGCATAACATCGCCCATCATTCTGAAGGTAATCTCAGAAGCGATTGAATCCGGCATTACAGGAGCATCTTTAGCTTCCTTATAATCATTTACCTCCTTAGGCTCGTAAAGCTGTCCCAAAAAGCACTCCGAATCAGATGGAAGCGGCTCCGACATATCAGCAATATTAAATCCTGTACAATGTGCCGTAAAGAAGTCCTTTTCTAAAGAAATCTCATTTATTATCTCGCCGGACTCATAATCAAACTCAACAATCTTTGAGAGACAACCAAGCTTTTCATTATCTCTTAGTCTTGCGCACATAACAAACATTCTGCCATCCTTAGGATAAAACTCGTTGTTACAACGCGTGGAACAAACCGGAACTTTAAATCTCTTATCCTGTCTGAAGGTGCCCTCCTTCTCATCTATGGTATAGACACATGCGTAGGAGCTTTCATCATCTCCGTCATACCAATCCACAGGACGTCTGTTTACAGCATGATTATCATAAAATGTAATATGAAGATTATCCGGATTCCCGTCAATATCCTCATGTATTATCTTTACACCATGCTGCTGGAAGTACCAGTCTATCTTACCTTCAGGCTTTAAGACCTTATCTTGCTGCTCTGTACCTTTGAAAAACTCAGGATTACACATAATCCACTTTATCTCATAATTATCAAGACTTATCTTAGCTATGGTATGAATATTTCTCATGCATGCAATAACTGCATTTTCTTCAGGTATGTAATCCATTGCATTTAAGTGTACCCAGTCATTTCTTGTAACATAGGTCTCATCAAATACATCATTCATACTGAGTTCGTGTATAGATTCGCCTGTCTTTCTGTCAAGCTCTAAGATTACATTTTCCATATAAGTATCATCAAGAGAACTTGATACAGTAAGGATATTGCCAAGGGGCTCTTCTTCACAAGCCCAATGATGAAATCCCTTTGGATGATAGTATGTATGATAAACTCTTCCCATCATGTCCATTTCATGGGTCACAACCGAGTGTGCATTTCCATAAACCGGGCGTCTCATCCTAAGCTCAGGAAATAAAAATCTTCCGTTTTCAAACAGGTAAACACCATAGTGCATAGGAATTTCAGAAAGTGCCCAACGGATATTTCCTGCAGAGTCAAACATATAGGCTCCACCCTTATATCCTCCTGACACAAAGAAAAATTCCTTGCTACTTTCTCCGTTACGAACACTAAACTCTATATTTCCGGCGATCTTTCTATCTATCTTTTCAACAATTACCTTTATCTTTTTCTTAGCTATCTCTTTTCCGTTCTTATCATAAGCTGATAAAATAATTACATTGGTGCATCCCGGAAAAAGGGCAACTACAGGAACTCTATGACGGGTAGTATACTTACCGTCACCCGCAGTAAAGTCCTTTGAGCCCTTTTGACCCTTGACCGTATACTCTATACGACACTTCTCCTTGGTATTAAATACTACCAAGAGTGTAAGAATTGATATTTTATAGGGATTTTTGATAACCAATGGTTTGTCGATAGTATATGTACCTTCGTTTAATAAACGTTCAATATACATATCTTTTTTCCTGCTGTCTATAGCCTTAGCAGTTAGACTGGTTTTGATATTCGAATCATAATTTCTGTATTTATATGCTTTCATGACATTTTGCTGTTTAGAGTGTATCTTCAGCCACTTAGCATCATGAATATTTACATTATATAAGTCTACGCCCTTGTGATACGCTTTCCTCGCAATTGAAGCGAGCTTTTCTCTCATAATTATTTCCTCCATAAAAATAAAGGGTATATATAAACTAAATTATTTTACTTTATGAATCCGTTAATGTCAAATGAAAAACATAATACATTTTTCTGAACTTAATTAATATGCATAGTGTTGACAAAACAATCATTTTTTGTAATAATACTACGGATGTTGGTTTTTACATTGCTGGTTTGCTTTGTATTCCTACATTATAAAAAATATAAAAGATGAGGAAAATAATATGAGTCAGTTATCACACTTGGATGCGCTGGAAGCAGAAGCCATCTATATTATGCGTGAAGTAGCGGCTGAGTTCGAAAAGCCTGTAATGCTCTACTCTATAGGTAAAGACAGCTCTGTTATGCTTCACCTGGCACTTAAGGCTTTCTATCCTGAGAAGCCACCATTCCCATTCCTTCATGTGGATACCACATGGAAATTCAAGGAAATGATTTCATTCAGAGACAAAATGGCTGAAAAGTATGGTCTTGAAATGCTCGTTTACACAAACGAAGAAGGACGTGCAAACGGAATCAATCCATTTGATCATGGTTCAGCATACACAGATATTATGAAAACTCAGGCCTTAAAGCAGGCTCTGGATAAGTACCAGTTTACAGCTGCTTTTGGTGGCGGACGTCGTGATGAGGAAAAATCAAGAGCAAAAGAAAGAATCTTCTCTTTCCGTAACTCAGCACATGCATGGGATCCTAAGAATCAGCGTCCTGAGATGTGGAAGCTCTTTAATACCAAGATTTTCAAGGGTGAAGAAGTTAGAGTATTCCCTCTTTCAAACTGGACAGAGAAAGATATCTGGATGTACATAAAGCAGGAAAATATCGAGATTCCTTCACTTTATTTTGCTAAGGAACGCCCTGTAGTTGAGCGTGACGGCAATATAATAATGGTAGATGATGACAGAATGAGACTTCTTCCGGGTGAGGAGCCTCAGATGAAAAAAGTACGTTTCCGTACACTTGGCTGTTATCCACTTACCGGTGGTGTTGAATCAGATGCTGACACACTCGATGCTATCATCGAGGAGACACTTAGTGCCGTTTCAAGTGAAAGAACAAGTCGTGTTATAGATAATGAAGCTGCCGGAAGTATGGAGCGAAGAAAGAGAGAGGGATATTTCTAGTATGCAAAGTTTACTTAAATTTATAACGTGTGGAAGCGTCGATGATGGTAAATCCACACTGATAGGACATATGCTTTACGACGCAAAGCTTATATTTACCGATCAGGAAAAAGCCCTTGAGCTTGACAGTAAGGTGGGGTCAACCGGTGGAGATATAGACTACTCTCTCCTTCTTGACGGCCTTATGGCAGAGAGAGAACAGGGTATAACCATAGATGTTGCTTATCGTTACTTTACTACAGAAAACAGAAGCTTTATAGTTGCCGATACACCGGGTCATGAAGAGTATACCCGTAACATGGCAGTTGGCGCTTCATTTGCAGATCTTGCTGTAATTCTCGTAGATGCCAGCAAGGGCGTGCTTGTGCAGACCAAGAGACATACACGTATCTGCGCTCTCATGGGTATCAAGCATGTTGTGTATGCAATCAATAAGATGGACTTAATCGAGTATGATGAAAATACATATAAGGACATAGTTCGTGATATCAAGAAGATGATTTCCGAGTATGATTTCGAAACATTTACCACTATTCCTGTATCAGCTACAGTTGGTGATAATATCACTACTAAGTCAAATAAAACTCCTTGGTACACTAAAAAGACTCTTCTTGAGTACTTAGAAGATATCGATGTAACCGATAAAACCGATGAAACAGGTTTTGTTATGCCTGTTCAGAGAGTTTGCCGTCCTGACCTTACATTCCGTGGATTCCAGGGACAGGTTGAGGTTGGAGAGCTTAAGACAGGTGACGAGATTAAGGTTCTTCCAAGCCGTGAGACAGCAATCGTTAAGTCACTTCTTAATGCAGGTAAGGAAGTAGATAAAGTAGTTAAGGGACAGGCCGTAACTATTCAGTTAGATAAGGAAATCGACGTTTCAAGAGGATGTATGATAGTTAAGGATATACATCTTCATGTTGGTAAGATGTTTACTTCAAAGCTTCTCTGGATGGATGATTCTAAGCTTGTTGCAGGTAAAAACTTTATCCTTAAGCTTGGTACAAAGACCTCTCTTGCTACAGTCATGAATATCAAATATAAGATTGACGTTAATGAAGGTAATCATGTACAGGCTGATAAGCTTTACAAAAATGAGATTGCTGTTTGTGATATCTCATGTTCAGACCCAATTGTTTATGATGAATTCGTACATCACAAGGAGCTTGGTGGTTTCATCCTTATTGACAACGTAAACAATATGACAGCAGCTTGTGGTGTTGTTGAGCATAAGCTTCGTCGTGATGAAAACCTCTTCTATCAGCAGATGGATGTAACAAGAGAGCTTCGTTCAAATCAGAAGAATCAGAAGCCAAAGACTATATGGCTTACAGGTCTTTCCGGATCAGGTAAGTCTACTATCGCAAATGCTCTTGAAAAGAGACTTTTTGCAGATGGACATCATACTATGTCACTTGATGGTGATAATATCCGTATGGGATTAAATAAAAACTTAGGTTTCAAGGAGCAGGATCGTATCGAGAATATCCGTCGTATCGCAGAGGTTGCCAAACTTCTTAACGATGCAGGACTTATAACCATCACCTCATTCATCTCTCCTTTCGTAAGTGACAGAATGAATGCTAAGGCTATAATCGGTGATGACAGCTTTGTTGAGATTTACGTAAGCACACCTATAGAAGAGTGTGAACGTCGTGATATAAAGGGTCTTTATAAGAAAGCCCGTAACGGTGAGATTCCTAACTTCTCAGGTATCTCAAGTCCTTACGAGCCACCGGTTGATCCTGATATCACTATTGATACAACAGGTAAGGATCTTAGCGAAACTCTTGATTATATCATGAGCGAGCTTACCAAAAATGGAGTAATATAAAAAATGGACTTAAGCAAAGAACTTGAAGTGTGTAAGACTCTTGCAGTCGAAGCCGGAAAGGCTATCATGGAAGTATATGCACACGAAGAGGATTTTAATATAACTTATAAAGAGGGGCATATGCCCCTCACTAAGGCTGATAAAGCAGCCAATGATATAATAGTAGCAGGTCTTAAAGAAAACTTTCCTGATTATGCTATCCTTTCTGAAGAGGAAAAGGATTCACTCGAAAGACTTTCTAATGATTACTGCTTTATAGTTGATCCCCTTGACGGCACTAAGGAATTTATAAAGAGAAACGGTCAGTTCACCGTCAATATTGCTCTTTCTTACAAGCATAAATCAATCCTTGGTGTTATATATGTACCGGTTTCAAAAGATCTTTACTATGCTTCACTTGATCAGGGCTCTTACCTTGAGAGTGCTTCAGGAGAAGTAACAAAGCTTCACGTAACCGATACTACTGATCTTACAAAGGTTCGACTTGTAATGAGTTCTTCTCATCAGGCTCCTGAGATGGAGGAGCTTATCAAGAAGTATGATTTTAAAAACTTCGTTGCCATGGGTAGCTCACTTAAAGGTTGCCTCGTAGCAAAAGGAGAGGCAGAAATCTACTATCGTCATAATTATACCATGGAGTGGGACACAGCGGCCATGCAGTGTATAGCAGAGGAAGCAGGTGCAATCTTCAGACAGATGGACGACACAGAGATGCTTTATAATCGTGAGGATAGTCTTAATTCAAAAGGATTTTATATTATCAACAATAAAGCCAACAGGATTTAATCATCCTGTTGGCCTTTTTTATCTTTCTTGTTTTTTTCTGTTTAAACTATCTATTTCTTTTATAAGATTTACTACATCGCTCTTCATAAACTGAGCCTGTGCATTTACTGAATTTCCCTTAAATTTTGAATTTTCATTTACCATGGACGAGAATATGATTACAGGTATTTTGGCCATCTCACTGTCTTCCTGGAGTATCTTTAACAATCTATGACCATCCATCTGAGGCATCTCAAGATCTGTAATTATAAGTGCTACATTTTCCTTCAATGTTCCTGCTTGTTTGAATTCTATAAGTGATTTGTATAATTCCAAGCCATTGGAATATGCAGTAATATTGGTAAATCCGGCACTCATTAGATATTTTTTTATAGTTTCTCTTATAAGTCTCGAATCGTCGGCATAAAGAATTGGCATGTTCTTAGGCTCTGCGGTTGCAAGCATCTGTAACTGACTTGTTATATTGCTGGATATATCCGGAGCTATACGTGCTATAATTCCCTCAAAGTCCAACATTAGTATAAGATGATCTCCTATATCTACGATACCGTTTATAAGGCCGTCAGCAGCACTGTTAATCATGCTGTCAGGCTGTATAATATTAGCCCAGTTAACTCTTCTTATACCAATAACCTCATTGATATGAAAGCCTGTATTTACCCCGTTAAAAGAGGTCAGAAGAAGTCTGCTTGATTCATGCTCATCATACATTTCCGGAAGTCCTAAGGCCTTTGCAAGATTTACAACTGATACAGTCTCTCCTCTCTTACTGAAAGCCCCTTCTATATGAGGATGAGCCTTTGGTATAACAGTTAACTGCTCATATTTAATAATCTCACGCACCTTACCTACGTTAATTCCGTAAGTATTATTACTAACCATAAATTCCAGCACTTCGCACTCATTTGTTCCACTCTCCAAGAGTATATCATGTTTTTCCATATTTCACTCCATGCCTCCATTTCTATAGTTTTTAAGTATTATTAGCTATATTTTATACATTTTCTCTGTCAGATAAATCCGTATTAATCGCCGGAAGATAGTGAACATAAACATTTTTCTCAAGTTTTATAAGGTATTTTTCATCAAGAACCGTATACTTAAAGCTCTTCTTTCCGCCCTCTTTGGCTTCCCTCCATATCTTTACTATATCCCTATATGGAACATAATAATATAAATCAAGCTTTGTAAAATGAATTATAAGAAATGCTATGCCACCCTGAGCTTCAAAATCTCCCATGAACTGCATCTGGTGCTCATGTATATTGTGAAGCGGAAAGGACTGGGCCGCACACTCCTTTGCATCGAAACAGATAGGGATTTCCTGTGAAACTCCGATATAATCCACAGTACTCTTCTGCTCAAAGTAAGCTAATGTTATATGTCCCTTTTGTTTATCAAAATTAATAGGTGTTATGGGAGTTGGAACCTTCTGCACAAGAGCCAGCCCCTTTGTCCTGTACATCTCATTGGTGAGATTTATGGATTCCTCAAGCACTGAACCTCTAAGTCCTCTTGAATTCCATGAAGACATATTTTCGTCCCTCCTATATCTATAGTCACAGGTTAGTCTCAAGGCCTATTGCACTAAGTATAGAACTGAGACTTTCAGGGAGAGGCGCCGTAAGCACTACTCCTCTATACCTTTCATCCACCTCATCTGAGTCTTTAAAAACAAGCTTATAGGCATGTAAAAACTGTGATTTAAGCTTAAAATCCTTCTTAAATCTGTTATAGATTTCCTTCTTTCCGTATTTGCTGTCGCCTATGATTACGTATCCTAATGACTTTAAGTGTGCTCTTATCTGATGCGACTTTCCCGTAAAAAGCTTTACTTCAAGAAGCGTATACGGTTTTCCCTTGTAGGAAGCCACCTTTAAAGGTCTGAAGCCTGTTTTTATATATTTATCAGCTTCACTATGTCTTTCTTTTCTAACCGTTACCGTATTGTGGGAAGTATCCTTATACAGATAACCTGTAGCTATCACACTCTCTGCAAATTCACCTGCAACCACACATAGATAATATTTATCTATCATTCTTTCCTTAAAGCTGTTATTCATACTTTGCAGACCATATATACTCTTTCCTGCTATAACTATACCACTTGTATTTCTGTCAAGTCTGTTGCATATACCAGCTTTAAAGATAACCGATTCCTCTTTAGGATTCTGTATATAATCATTAATCATCTCAGTCAGGGTATAATCGTCCTTCCCTGCCTTTTGAGAAAGCATGTCCTTTGGCTTATTTACAGCTATTATATCATCATCCTCATAGATTATATAATCTTTTATACTGCTATTAGGCTGCTTTATACTGCTATTCCCGTTATTATATCTATCAGGCATATGGCCATCATTATCAAACTCCGCTTTATAATTTATATCTTCCTTGCCACCAAGCTTAATAAAAGTTTCATCGCTAAAGTAAATATTTACTGTATCTCCATCTTTTAAAACTTCATTTCCGGAAGCCTTTTTACCGTTTAAAACTATGTTTTTCTTCCTAAGAGACTTATATATAAGTGAATTCTGAGCCTCAGGTATACATTTTTTAACAAAGGATAAAAGCTTTTGTCCCTCGATTCTTTTAGTAATTTCAAATGATTTCATAGCATTTTCATCCTTATTAACGAATTTAACTCAGTCGGAGAAATCCCCCACCTCTAAGCTAGATCGTAGGTGGGGGTATTGACAAATTATACTCAGTCGGGATTCAAGCTCCGACTTAAGTTAAACTATAAGTGAAGAAAGGTATGCAAGCACCTTTTCTTCCTCTTCTTTTTTAACCTCTCTAGCAGCTATCTTTTTTATTTCATCTTCAAACTTCTTTGGATTATCGGTTATAAGCACCCTGTACTTATCAGCATAATTCCTTACGCCCTTACTGATATAAGCCTGTACAAAGCTCACACCCTTTTTATCCGAAAGAGATGTATCTCCCGCTCTCTTTCCCCAAAAAGAACCTTTATCCTTGACATAAAGCCCTATAACTGCTCCATTGCCAATATACATGTAATCCATATACATAACCTTTTGCTCGGAGGTCATGACCAAAGCGCTCATAAGCTTATAATTACCCTTGCAAAGCAAGTCAACCTTATCATACTCTTCCTTTGATATTTCCTTATAGGGGATAATTATAAGCAGTCTGGTTAAAAATCTTGCACCCGGAAGCACCAGTAGGATTGCTACTATCGTAAATACATTTTTATTAGAATGATCATTTAAGAAAAAACCCACTAAAAATATAGCAAGAGCAACAACTATTATTACACATACCTTTATTATCAGGCTTTTTTTCAATGCTCTTGTGTAACCGAACTCTCCACGCGCCTTCACAAACATTCTCCCATCAAAAAACTTATTATGTAAACTATTTCAAACCGTATTACTGGTAAGTCTGAGCCTTATGATTCTCTGCCAGCATATCCAACTGCTGATTAAATCTCGCAAGTAACTCCTGATTTCCGGTTGAGAAAATCTTATAAAATTCATCCTGAATTTTCTTTACCTCACGCTGATTCGCAACACTGTAAAGATTCTCAATATTGGTCAGAATATCACTTACAAGAAGGGTTTTTGCACGATTAGAGTTTTGTGCATCCATGATTTCCTCACGCACTGCAGCCATTTCATTGTCTAAGTATCCAACCGCCTGTGCAGCAGAAAGAAGTCTCTCCTTAACCTCAGGAGGAATATTTCCTTTATACTTATACTGCAGAGAATGCTCTATGGTTGACCAGAAATTCATGGCAAGAGTCCTTATCTGAATCTCAACCTCGAGCTTTTTCGGTCCGTTAATAGTCTCAACTGTATAATATGCTATCACATGATAACTTCTATATCCACTCTTCTTTGACTCGGTAATATAATCCTTCTCCTGCTTAATCTCAAGATCTGCACGATTTCTGATTATATCTACAACCTTATTGATATCCTCTTCAAACTGACATATAATCCTGATACCGGCTATATCTTCAACCTTAGCCTCTATCATATTGATATCATTTAAATCTACACCCTTTCTCTGGGCCTTCTCCAGTATACTGTAAATCCTTTTTACCCTGCCGGAAACCTCTTCTATAGGTGAGTAGAGCCTCTCATCCCGAAACTCTTTTTTGATGTGATTGAACTTAACTACGAGCTCATCCACGGCCTGATTATAGGGATCCAGTATCTTTCTCCAAAGTTGAATCTCCATATATAAACCCTCTTCTATATAGTTTTATGTGAAAAATTAAAAGTTCTTTTTATCGTACTTTTTGATAGCTTTAGCTACACTTACGGTAGCGCTTACAGTCCAGTGGCATCCGTCACCACCGTCACATGACTTCTTTAAGTACCCCTGTCCATCGTCAAGTACAGGTGTATAATCATAATAATATAAATAATCCTTCGTCTCTGTAAATTTCTTATAACCCTTATTAAATGAGAGTCTCTTTGAAAGGCTCGGCACATTGGCAGAAGAGTGTCTTCCACAAGGAGCTACAGGAAGAAGTACAATCTCTGCGTGCGGGTTAATCTTTCTTATATTTTTACACATTTTCTTGATATTTGCAACTGCTCCGTCAGAAATTCCATTTCCGGATTCATTCATGCCCACTAAGAAGTAAACTCTGTCAGGCTTATAGTAACAGATTCTTTCAAGTGGTGTAACAAGAGTACCATTGTAAGATATACTGTTTGAGTGAATCATGGTATAAGTATTAACACCAACAGTATGTACAAACTTAAATCCCTTTAATTCTCCTGATGCATAACCATCAAGTCCCTCTACAAAGCACTCACCTGCTATTACTCTTACAGCCTTCTTAGGACGGACATAAACAGCCTTCTTAGCGGAATTGTTACCGTATAGCTTTACCTTCTTAGAAGTATCCTTTTCGCTTTCTATATCCCCCTCAGCAGATATACTCACATCACCTTCCTTAAGGACTGATCCATCTTCATGAGTAAACTTATAAGCAGTAACCTGATAACTATACTCATTTCTTTCCTTTACATCACTATCAGTGTAGGTAATGTCACTAGTACACTTTATAGACTTATAGGATTTTCCCTTTCCATCACTTCTGTACACTTCGTATCCATCAGCTCCCGAAACCTCTTTCCACTTTATGGTAACCTTCTCTGACTTAGTATCTATAGACTTTATTTCAACCTTAGCAGGCTTTTCTGCCTTTACGGCAGCATTTGCAACGTTATCCTCTTTTCCGTTATTATCCTTTCCTGTAAGTGAACATGCAGAAAATACACACATAACTGCTATTCCCAATATATAAGTCAATATCTTAAACCTTTGTTTCATCATATTCTCCATTCTACGGCTTTCATAAATCATATAATAATTAAGACATTACATGTTCTTTGACTTTTCCGCACAGGCACAGACTGCATCCATAACAGTTCCTCTGAATCCCTGTTCCTCAAGCACCTTTACAGCCTCTATAGTTGTACCTGCAGGTGAACATACCATATCCTTAAGTTCACCCGGGTGCTTTCCGGTTTCAAGTACCATTTTTGCACTTCCCATGACAGACTGAGCGGCAAAAAGATAAGCATCAGCCCTTGTCATTCCTTCGCGTACCGCTGCATCTGCCATAGCCTCTATAAACATAAATACATAGGCAGGCGAACTTCCGCTAACAGCCGTTACTGCATCCATGAGATTTTCGCCTATAAGCTTTGCCTTACCAAATCCATTAAATATATCCATGACACTTTCAAGGTCAGCATTACTTACATTGGCGTTAGCCGTTACAGCTGTCATAGCCTCCAAAACAAGAGCCGGCGTATTGGGCATGGTTCTTACTATTTTTTTATCTGCTCCGAGTATGCTCTCTAAGTACTCTATACTTCTGCCTGCCATTATTGATACTACAACTGTCTCCTGACCTACTGTTTCCTTAATTTCTTTAAGCACAGCTTCTCCATACTGAGGCTTTACAGCTATTATCAGTACATCCGCAAAGTCAGCAACTGCTTTATTATCAGTTCCCTTCACTATACCGTACTCTTCTACAACTCTATCAAGTGAAATCTCCATAACATCATATGCCATTATATCACTTGCTTCCACTATCTTTTTTGATATTATGCCACCCATGATGGCACTTCCCATATTTCCTGTTCCTATAAAACCAACCTTCACTTTTGGTTCCTCCATTTTTAAATAATAATTAATATCCGTTCATAACTCTTTCACGACGAACTTTTTAAGCAATAACCGGACTTAAATCAAATGAATTTATATATTCATCCTGAAAATCTTCATCATCCGCCAACTCTATATGCTTTATAATATCAGTATTTTTCTCCATTTGAGAGAGGAATGCTTTATCAAACAGCGCTCTTGCAGCGCCGCTTAGTGCTGCATTCCCCACCATCTTAAATGCTTTTGAATCTATTTGTGGAAAAAGACCTATATTTATACACTCATCTATACTGATGGAATTACCAAGCATACCTGCGACAAAAACACGCTCTATCTGCGATGCAGTTACACCGGCTTTCTTTAGAAGTATCTTTATACCGGCACAGATAGCTGCTTTTGCCAACTGAAATGTCCTGACATCATCCTGAGTCAAGTATATACTCTTAGACTTGTCATTATCTCCATTATATACTTTTCCTCGCTTAATACAAGAATCATTTTTGCCATTTATACCACAAACCAAAAACGCCTGTTTTCCACGAAAATCATACATTCTGTCAGCAAGATAAATATATGGACTTATATCATAAGCCTCAGACTCCGTAAGCAGATATCCGTCCTCAGTTAAGAGATCATAGCGTACAAGCTGACTTATGATATCTATGTACCCACTTGCACATATTCCCTTAACTTCGTCTCCCTCTATCATATCGATAAGAATCATATCGTTGACAGGGGCGAATCTAACCATATTTATGGCACCCGCTCCGGCTCTCATCCCAAACTGTGTACCATATCCCTCAAAAGCCGGTCCAGCTGCAACAGAAACCGCGTATATATCGTTTCCATGCTTAAGTATAATCTCAGCATTGGTTCCTATGTCCACCATAAGTGCACATTTATACTCATCATTATCAAGCCTGCATTCACACATAGCACTAAGTGCATCAGCACCTACATGAGACGCAATAGGCGGTAATACACTTACCTCAGTGTCAATATACCGCTTAAAACCTATATCTTCGCCTCTTACCTGCTTTAAACCCTTATAGGAAAGGGTGAAGGGAGCATGTGCAAGACCCTCTACATCTTCATTTAAAAATATATGACACATGGGACTGTTTCCAACCACACTTATCTGCGTAAGCTTTATCTCCATTTCACCGGCTATAGCGGTAAATGAAGCGATGCAGATGTCAATAAGCTTTTCAACCTGATTGACTATCATTGCATGAAGCCTGTCAGCCGCACCATTTATACAATGCATAAGCCTCATCATGACATCAGCGCCCATTATTGTTTGAACATTCTTTTCCGAAGTTCCGGCTACATACCTTCCCGGTACTATGCCTGACTCCCTCAGTCTATCTTCATAGTCCCTCGGAACACATGATACATAGAGCTCAACCGCAACACAGGTAGTACCTATATCCACAGCTGCCATCAGCTCTACTCCATTTCCTTCACTATACTTATTTTCTTTTCTAAATTCTGAAAAATCCTTAGCTGAATACTTCAGCATCTCATCCTTACTATCTTTTAAAAATACCATAATACACTCTTATCACAAACCTTGCTCTTATAGTTGAAAAAAGAGGACCGTAACAACTACGGTCCCCATTGATTCCTTAAAGATATAATGCTTTCGTGATCACTTAGCGTAATCAGTAACTCTGGATTCTCTTATGACATTAACCTTTATCTGTCCCGGATATTTAAGTTCTTCTTCTATTCTCTTTGAAATATCCCTGGCCATCAATACCATATCATCATCTGAAACCTTCTCCGGCACGACCATAACTCTTAACTCGCGTCCTGCCTGTATGGCAAATGATTTATCAACGCCTTTAAAGCTGTTGGAAATATCTTCTAATTGTTTTAATCTGTTTGTATATGTTTCAAGTGTTTCCCTTCTCGCTCCCGGTCTGGCAGCAGATATAGTATCAGCAGCCTGAACAATAACCGCTATGAGCGACTTAGGTTCAACATCGCCGTGGTGAGCCTCCACAGCATTAATTATGATGTCATTTTCCTTATACTTTCTACAAAGCTCGGTACCTATCTGAACATGGGTACCTTCCATCTCATGATCAACGGACTTACCGATGTCATGAAGCAATCCTGCTCTCTTGGCAGTACGAACATCAACCCCTACTTCACTTGCAAGAAGACCTGCAAGATAAGCAACCTCTACAGAGTGCTTAAGGCCGTTCTGGCCATAACTTGTTCTGAATTTCATCCTACCAAGCAATCTGATAAGCTCAGGATGTAAGCCCTGTACTCCAACCTCGAGACAAGCCGCTTCACCCTCTTCGCGAATCATCGACTCAACCTCGACCTTAGCCTTCTCAACGGTTTCCTCGATTCTTGCAGGATGTATACGTCCATCTACAATCAACTTCTCTATAGCCAGACGGGCAATCTCGCGTCTGACACCATCAAATGACGATAATACTACAGCCTCAGGAGTATCATCCACTATGAGGCTGACACCTGTAAGTGTCTCAAGAGCACGGATATTGCGACCTTCACGACCTATAATCCTACCCTTCATATCATCGTTTGGAAGCTGTACAACAGATATGGTTGACTCAGCAAAATGATCAGCAGCACAGCGCTGTATGGCATCTACAACATATCCTCTGGCTCTCTTGTCAGCTTCTTCCTTAGCTCTGCGTTCTTCTTCCTTAATCATGACCGCAGCATCATGCTTAATGTCGTCTTCAACAGATTTTAATAAGAATTCCCTAGCCTGTTCACGGGTAAGCTGTGAAATTTTCTCCAGTTCCTTCAAGTGACTGTTTTTAAGTACCTCAAGCTCCTTGAGTTTCTTGTCATAATCAGCCTCTTTCTGACTTAATCTGGCTTCCTTCTTTTCTACAGCCTCAACCTTCTTATCCAGAGCTTCTTCTTTCGATAATACACGCTTTTCGTATCGCTGTATCTCAGCACGTCTTTCCTTGGATTCACGCTCTATCTCGTTTTTATTCTTAAGAGCTTCCTCCTTTGCTTCAAGCAGTGCCTCACGTTTCTTGTTTTCGGCAGTTTTAATGGCTTCATCAATAATCTTTCTGGATCTTGATTCAGCATCGCCGATCTTTTTATTTTCAGATTCAACATAACGCTTTACAGCCACCTTAGAAACAATGACAGCTGTAACTATACAAGCGATCACAACCACGACAGCAGCTATAATTATAATTATAACTGGATCGATCATCGAAGTGAACCTCCTGAATTTTTTTATTTGACTTTCGCCAAAACAACTATTATATTGTACTCTTAATGCTCCTTTGTGTCAAGAAAAATTAAGATTTCATTAACCTTTTTATCAGCCTACAGGTGAATATCTGATTCTGATCTTCGGTAAAGATTTGAGCTCGCGATAGTAGTTTAACTGCCAATCATCTCCCTGTGAAGGATCATTTTCACCTGATGCCGGAGGTGCAAATATCTTAAGAGTATGGTCTTCCTCACCGGTTATAGGATTCTGGAAAAATGCGCTCATAAAGTCTATGCACTTAACACCCGGAGCCTTGTAGAACCAGTAATCATTAAGCTGAAGCATAAGATTCTCATCCACAAGATCATCATCAAAGTAAGCCTCGCAGAATACAGGATTCTTCTCAAAGTGCAGAGGTATAGCTACACCATCAGCATCCTCAGAGCCACCCCAACGAAGTGTTACAGGAAGGGAAGCTTTCTCACCCAATGTCATCTGTGGTTCAAAGAAATCATCATGTAAAATCTTTTTATATGTATCAAAAACAGGCTGGCGAATACCAACGTCCTTATTGTTAGGATCTTCTATCTCAAGACCAAGTCTTCCTCTGTCACGGAACTGATACATGGTAAAACCTGAAAGCCACTTTTTCTTCTCTTTCTTTAAAAGATCGCAGAACTGCTTAACCATGTCTGCCTGCTTATAAGCACCTGTAACGTCACCATCTGCATTCATCTCAGAAAGAACCATAGGTCTCTCCACACCACCGTTAATAGCAGTAAATCTCTCATAGCTCTTGCGACAAAGCTCGTAAACTTCCTTTACATCCTTTGAGAAATATGTATCATTCTTAAAAGGTTCTCCTGTCTCTTCAGTATCACAAACATCATATGGCCATCCCCAGTGAAGAGTAAGATATCTGTCTACAGATACGATATCAGCAGCACGAGATGCCTCTGCAAATGTATCCTCCATCTCCATCTTCTCTGCATCCAAGCTTGTGCAGCCATCAAGACAAATGATAGTCTTTACATTCTTAGCATGCTCATGGATAATATCACAGCAATGCTTGAAAAATGCAGCCACTCCGTCATAATCAGTTCTCTTGGTAAATGAGAACCAATCACCTGTAGCTTCATGGTTAATACGAAGCATAACACGACCAAAAGTGCTCAAATCCTTTGCAATAGCAATAATATGATCATCACTAAGTGTAGGATCAATAGTAAGAGTAAGTAAAACATCCTGTCCATGACGCCTTACATCTCTCATATAAGTAAATGGTTCATCCTGAAGATTTCCATTCAATCCGCCCTTATATGTGAAATAATCATCATATGGGTAATCCCACTGAAAACTCACATCGTCACTTGCATGAACTACACTTGCTCTTCCGGGCCATCCCTCATCGTTAGGATAATAGCAATACATAAGACTTACAGCTCTGTGAGGACGTCCGAGTGTCTGAAGGATATAATCCTGATTTACATACTCTCCTCTTTCGCTTCCGTCTCCGATATCAAGTGCACACTGTGCAGGTCCCATGTGAATATTAAATAACTTGTTATCTGCCATTTTAACCTCCATTAATGTATATTATTAAGACTGAATTAATCTTTTATTACCTTGAAAATATATGTGGAAAATGCGATAAAACATACAAATATCAATAATGATCAGTAAGCTCACAGCTTCTTACGATTAACAATACGGTAATAAAAGCAGTCAGAGTTATTGTATAATAAATCGAGAAAAAAATCAAGATAATCATCCTTATAAGCAATGTATATATTTACTTAAAAGAAGGGTGCCAAGAACTGTTAATAATAACAGTCTCAGCACCCTTATAATTTGCAAATATCGTTAACATCAATCAAAAGAAATTATTTCTTAACATTGAATGCGCCCATTCCGGGATAATCAGCTGAATCACCAAGCTGCTCTTCGATACGAAGAAGCTGATTGTACTTAGCTACTCTTTCACTTCTACTTGGAGCACCTGTCTTAATCTGGCATGTATTAAGCGCTACTGCAAGATCAGCGATTGTTGTATCAGCAGTCTCACCTGAACGGTGTGAAGAAATTGCTGTATAACCAGCCTTATGAGCCATCTTGATAGCCTCAAGTGTCTCTGATACTGAACCAATCTGATTAAGCTTGATAAGGATTGAGTTACCTGCACCAAGTCCGATACCCTTGCTAAGTCTCTCAGTATTAGTAACGAAGAGATCATCACCAACGAGCTGAACCTTATGACCGATTCTCTCAGTCATTCTCTTCCATCCTTCCCAATCCTCTTCATCAAGACCATCTTCGATAGAGATGATAGGATACTTATCTACTAAGCTCTCCCAGTGATCGATAAGCTCATCAGAAGTGAATTCCTTACCTGATTTAGGCTGCTTGTAGAATCCCTTTCCTTTTTCGCTCTTCCACTCTGAAGAAGCAGCATCCATAGCAATCATGAAATCTTTTCCAGGCTCGAAACCAGCCTTCTTGATAGCCTCTAAAATCTTCTCGATAGCTTCTTCATCACTTGAAAGCTTGTTAGGAGCGAAACCACCTTCATCACCAACAGCGGTAACGTCGTCCATCTCTTTGATAAGAGCCTTTAAGTTATGGAATACTTCTGCACACCATCTTAAACCTTCTTTAAATGAAGGAGCTCCAACAGGCATTACCATGAATTCCTGAGTATCAACAGCGCTATCTGCATGAGCACCACCATTAAGAATATTCATCATAGGTACCGGAAGCTTAGTTCCCTGTACACCACCTAAAAATCTGTAAAGAGGAACACCAAGTGAAACTGAAGCTGCACGAGCTGTAGCGATAGAAACAGCTAAGATTGCGTTAGCTCCGAGGTTTGACTTATCCTTTGTTCCGTCAGCCTTAAGCATAGCAGCATCTACACCGTAAGTATCAGATGCATCTAAACCTGTGATAGCATCATTGATAACTGTATTGATGTTGTTAACAGCCTTCTCAACACCCTTTCCAAGGTATCTTCCCTTGTCACCATCTCTTAACTCAAGAGCTTCAAACTCACCTGTAGAAGCACCACTTGGAGCTGTACCGAGTGCAACAGTTCCGTCAGCAAGGAATACCTGTGCCTCAACTGTAGGATTTCCACGAGAATCAAGAATTTCTCTTCCAACTACTTTTTCGATTGTTAAATTTGCCATAACGATATACTCTCCTTATAAAGAATGTTTTATTATATAACCGATGCAATAAATCTGCATCAGATAACACCTATAGGCTAGTATATTCTAACTTTTAAATACTGTCAATAATCTTTTACCTTCTTTGTAGATTCTTTTATGGTTGATTTTAGAATTATAATAAACTATAATGCTTTACCAAATATGTCTTTTCATAACACAAAAGACAAACAAACACACGACATTTTAAAATACGGAGGTTATTATGTCACTTACAGTTAATAATTTAACAAAAAAATATGGAGACAAAACAGTCGTTGATAACATCAGTTTCTCCATGGAAAAGCCCGGTGTATACGCTCTTTTGGGCACAAACGGTGCCGGGAAGACCACTTCCATAAGAATGATACTCGGTATGCTTGAAAAGGACGGCGGAGAAGCTTTATGGAATGGAGCTCCATTAAACTTCGACACCTGTAATATTGGCTATCTAGCTGAAGAAAGAGGCTTATACCCAAAGTATTCTCTCCTCTCTCAGATAAGATACTTTGGCAACTTAAGAGGCATCGATACCAAGACGGTTAATGAACGTATAGAGTACTGGGTAGAAAGATTAAAGGTCGAAGAGTATATCTTCCCGGACAGAGTTTCTGCATCAGATTCAGAGGGTAATGCTGATATAAAAAAGAAAAAATTATCTAAAAAGAAAAAACCTTTCAACCCTGAGCAGCTTTCAAAGGGTAATCAGCAAAAGATTCAATTTCTGATAGCCATGATATCCGATCCGGATTTACTTGTGCTCGACGAACCATTTTCCGGTCTTGACCCTGTAAACACCGATATACTTAAGGAAGTTGTTCGCGAACAGATCGATGCCGGCAAGTATATAATCATGTCCAGCCATCAGATGAGCGTGGTTGAAGAATTCTGTACCGATATAACCATACTGAATCACTCTAAAGCCGTTGTTACAGGTAACTTAAATGACATTAAAAAGTCATACGGCCGCATAAATCTCATACTCAAGGTGGAGCAGGATGTATCAAAGTATATTGAAGAGCTTGGTATAGAGATTCTCTCAGAAAAGGAATACGAGTACAGCCTCAGAGTAACAGGAGACGAACAGGCAAATAAGCTTCTTGCAAACTTGATTAACGCTAATATAAATATCGTAAAATTTGATCTGAGCGAGCTCTCACTACATGAAATCTTTGTAAGGGAAGTAGGTGAAGAAGTTCATGAACAATAATCAAAGAGAAAACATTTACAGCCTAAAAGGATTAAAAAGTGTTTTTTCCTTCACGCTAAAACAAACCTTTAAAAACAAGGGCTATGTATTTTCATTTGTTTTATTTGTACTGATTATGGCAGCTATGGGACCGATAAATTACTTTTCGACAGAACAAGGAGAATCTTTAGTTGCTGACAAGTTGGATATAACAGACTCTAATATTGAAAAAATATATATTTCAAATGATACAGATGTAAAATACGATAAGGAAGATGTTGATGCAACTATTCTAAAAGGCTCCTTTGACAAAGAAAAGGGTGCCCCGGAGGTAGTAGATATCAAGTCTTCTGACTTAAAATCATCTATTGATTCACTTGATAAAAACTCCTGTATCGTAAGCATAGAAAAAAGTGAAAAAGGCTTCACACTAAAGGGAATTATAGGTAAAGAATCAGATATCAAGCCATCTGATATGGATAATCTGACTTCATCTCTTACGTCTGAATTTGAAAACACACGGCTTAAGCAGGCCGGAATTTCCGAGGATGATTTGAAGCTCATACAAAAAGGCATCGATAAAAACGGAGTAATAACCGAAACATCTTACAACAGTAGAAATAAGACCGGAAAAACAGAAAAAGAAACATCGACCGGAACAAACGGATATATAATGGTTATATTCTTTGTTTCAATCATGTCCTGCTCTTATATCATATCTAGTCTTACAGAAGAAAAGCAGTCAAAGCTCGTTGAAAGCTTGCTGGTAAGCGTACGTCCTATGGCGCTTGTCATGGGTAAGATACTTGCCATGCTTTGTTATGTAGGTATGATACTTGGTTGTGGCTTATTAGTTTCCAAATTAACAGTTTTATTCATGAAAGAAGTTTTAAATCTGAACATGGATAACTACAACGGAGTCGGTTTGGATTTTAAAATATTTACCGAAGAAGGTTTTATCGGAGTCGTAATACTAATTACTTCTCTTTTGTTGGCATACATTTTCTTCGCTATGATTTGCGGTGTCCTGGGAAGTATGTGCTCTAAGACAGAAGATACTCAGACAGCACTTGGCTACGTAATGATAGTAGTTATGATAGGTTACTTTGCATCATTTTACTTAAGCAATTCAGATTCTGTTTCACTCACCCATGTAGGTGCACTTGTTCCGCCATTATCCTGCTTCCTTGCACCTACTATGTACTTATGCAAAAAAATAGAACTTTGGGAATTACTTATAAGCTTTGCAATTCAGTTTACTGCTATAGCACTTCTCATAAGAGTGTGTGCAAAAACATATAAAACATTTTTACTGAAAAATATAGATAAAGTTTCACTTAACGAAATAGTAAAAGCACTTAAAAACAAGTAAAACGGAGGAAAAAAATGTTTAAGAATTTTGATAAGGTTTTTAAATTTACTTTTAAAAATCAGATATCCACCGTAGGATATAAATCATTGACAATTACTCTTTGCATTTTACTCTTTATAATTCCTATCGCAATTACTGTTATATCATGTATTGCAAGCGAGGACGATGATGAAGAGCTAAAATCCTGTAAAGCCGATAAAATATATGTTGTAAACAAAGAAGCTCCTGACGCTGATTATAATATATTAAATACCCTCGGTGTTAAGAAGTATGAAAAAATACAATATATAAACTCAAAAAGTGAGGAAGATGCCCTCAAAACTATAACCGATGCAAATGAAACAAAAAGTTTTATCTTGGAAATCACTAAAGATAAAGAAGGCATGAAATCAGAAATAATCCTTCCTACTATTTCAAAAATTTCCGAAGAAGATGCTGAAAACTTTGATGACTTTATCACTGAAACAGGCAATGTATTCACCTTGATTTCATCAGGCATAAGCTTAGAAAGTGCTCAGGCATTAAGTCTAATAACAGATTCAGATGTATATGATTCTAAAGGATATGATAAGGATGTCAGCATATTTGAAGATAAAGAGACCCAAAAAGAAAGAGATAACGCAGAAAGTCTTCCGATTTTTAACGCTGTATTTATGTTTCTTACAATCATGGTACTATACTTTGTAATACTAATGTACGGTCAAAGCGTAGCTCAGAACGTTGCCATGGAGAAGTCTTCAAAGCTCATGGATACCATGCTTATATCATTAAAGCCCGAAGCAATGATACTCGGAAAATATGCTGCTATCATATCTGCAGGACTTCTTCAGCTCGTATCATGGATAATATCCGCTATACTTGGCGTGGTAGTCGGACTGAAGATATGTGACGCTGCATACCCAAATACAGAAAGCTTCGTAGTCACCTTCTTGAAAAGCTTCTCAGAGCTTAACCTATTCACCCCGCTCTCAATAATCGTAGGTGTGTTTATAATACTTCTGGGCATTATGTTTTTTACTTCTCTCCACTCTATCGCCGGTGCTATCTCTTCGAGCCAGGAGGAAGTTGCCGGAAATCAATCCGTATTCACTGTTCTTCTATTGATAGGCTTCTATATAGCTATGTTTGGTGGAGCACTAAAGGGCGATAAAATTGCAGACTGGATGAATCTCGTCCCAATCACATCACCTATGCTAATGCCTGCAGGGGTATGCTTAGGTACAGTATCTGTTAAGATAACAATTCTCTCAATCCTTATTCTTTTAGCATGCACTATAGCCACTATAATTATAAGTGGTCGCATATATAAAACTCTCGCACTTTACAAGGGCAAGAAACTAAATCTTTTGGATGCTATAAATATGACCTTTAAGAAGCAGTGATTTTTTACGCATTGCGAAACATATATTATAAATATAGCTATACAATATGATAAACTATAATAGCAAAAAAGCCGTCATTTCTGATTTACAGGATTAACGGCTTTTTTATGTTTCTTTATTCTTTTTCTATATATAGTTTATAGCAATAAATCAAATTTCAAAATAATCCATGCCATAATCTATGATTTCCTTCACCTCTTCGTTAGTCTTATTACCACCCTTCTTTCTGTTACACCTCCAGCATAATACCTGCAGATTGTCCTCATCCTTACCTGTACCACCCTTAGCCACAGACTCTATATGATCAATTTCCAAAAGAAGATAATCTCCAAGACCAGGCAGCATATCGTCCATAAATCCTTGCGATATACCGCATATCTGACAGGTATACTCATCTCTTTCAAGTATATTTTGCTTCATCTTAGGCGTTATACGTCTGCGAGTAGCAATCTCCTTCTTAACAGCCTTCTCCTCATTAACCTTTCCAACGAAATCCGTATATCTCTTACGATCCTTTTTACTTTGACTTTTATACTGCCCCACCTTCACAAATAAAAGCAGTATTCCGATAATGAGGAGGGCTATTATAACAATAAGCATGTAATTATCCATATAAACCTCCAAATATAATCGTATCTCCTTTTTATGCGGAAGATAGAGTGAATCGGATTTGAACCAGACCGACGAAGCAGCTTCGCTGCGAGGAGACCTTGAACCTGGGTTCAAGCTCTCCTCCGCATAAAAAAAGGAGCCTTAACAGGCTCCTTTTTTATGCGGAAGATGGGACTTGAACCCACACGTCGTTGCCAACACTAGATCCTTAGTCTAGCCTGTCTGCCAATTCCAGCACTTCCGCATCTGTATGTTTTTGTCACACAACAGATAAGATAATACCACTTTAGGAAATTGTTGTCAACTGTTTTTTAAATTTTTTTATTAATTTTATTATTCCATCAAAAATACACCTTTTTATTTTGCACCGGTATACTACTCTTGCTTAAGTTTGAAGCTCGGACCTAATATGACGGTCAAATCACTTAACCCCCACATATCCCATACCGGATAGAAAACTTTTTACATAATTTCTAGATAATGTAACGTTCATCCTATCTGAATTTTTCCGGTACATGATAGCCATATGATATTAATTTTTCTACATAGTTTTTATTCTTTAATCGTTGTAATGATTCCTCATAATATTTCTGATTTTGCTTATCTTCATATCCTAAAATAATTCTAAGAAAAATAACAAAACATCCGACAGTTCCGAGCACCCCTGCGAATACACAACCTAAAAGTTTAATAGGATAGCTCCCCCTTGTCCTTATATCTGTTACAAGCCACATGGCACAAACTATGGTAAATACCAAAAATCCAAGTGTTGCAATAAGATAGAGTTTAGGACTTTTAGTAGCCGGCTCCACACCTTCTAAAGCTATCTCCCTCCATCTGTTATCAAAATACTCAGAATTACATCCTTTACAATTTCTTATAGGGCTGCCATACACCCAGGCATTACAGCTTTCTCTATTCTTTTTTCCGCATTTAGGACAATTCCACTCAACATATCCCATAAGAATATCCTCCATCATAAAAACACTATCTGTATTCTATCATTAATTTTCAGTGTAATATTTTAGTATATTTTCAACAAACGTTATATCAGATGTATATAATATTAGACGCTCGGTTTCTAATTTTTCACTCATACCTTTCTTCCATCCCTTTTCGAGTATTATGATAAGCTAAATATTTAAAAATTCTTTAAAATATAAAGTATTATATATTATCACCTTAATATACCTTATACTTTCTTATTCCTCAATACCACATATGTTCTCTCGAGTAATCCAATATTCAAAACCGCAAATATCAGAAGATACACCGGCATTATCTCTATACCGATATTCTGCTGCAAGTTTCCGAAGACCATCGGCATGAAGGTACTGCCCACATAGGCGGAAGCCATCTGAAGACCAATAACCGCTGCACTATACTTCTTACCGAAGTTTGACGGAGCCATATGCTGGATGGCGGGATACACAGGTCCCATACCGGTTCCTATTACCACAAAACCGATTGCCGCCGGCAGATAATGACTAAAGGGAAGCATGACCATAACAATACCGATCAGTTCTACCGCAATTCCTATCCTTATCAGCAATCTGTCACCAAGCCTATTCGATATAAATCCTGAGATTAATCTACCAAGCATCAGTCCTCCGAATATTAAAGATCCAAAAGAAGCAATAAGTTCATCGTTAAGACCTGACTTTGTTCCCGCAAAGTAACTTGAAGTCCACAGAAAGCATGTCGCTTCTCCCGAGCAGTATGCATAAAATGCAATCAGTGTCAGAATCACCCCGGGAACCTTGAGTGCTTCCCTAATACCGGCACCCGCCTCTTCCTGCGAATCAGAATTACCCTCATTCTTTTTCCAAATTGGCAGTGATAGAATACAAATAAGCAATATCCCTATTTGAATATATGCCGTCCATCTGTATCCCTCATTCCACCTTGCTTTGCTTAATGCAAGTGCCATGATATTGGGGCTAATCACTGCGCCTACACCATAGAAACAATGTAGAAAATTCATAACCGAACCGGAGTAGTTGTTTGCGACATAATGATTAACAGATGCATCTATCGCACCTGCTCCGAGACCATAGGGAATCACGAACAAAAACAGCATCAAGTATGATGTTGAGAACGAAAAGCCGATAAGTCCGAATACTGTCAGCAAGATTGATACAATCACAATCCACTTGGTATGGAACCTTCTAATCATCCTCGGACTTATCAGTGCAGATATTATCGTCATAAACGATATCGCCATCGAAACATAGCCTGCATATGAAGAGGGCACCCCGAAAGTCACCTGCATCGTCGGCCATCCTGAGCCCAGGAGCGAATCGGGCAATCCGAGACTGATAAATATCAGATATATTACTGCAAGTAATAGAGAATACATGGTTTATCACCTCTCATTATTTGTTTATATTCATAATCTGTTATTTTCCAATCTGATATATCACAAATATACCAATTCCTATTTTTTCACGGTTTGCCACCTCCATAGTAAAACAAAAACACTATCTGTATTTTATCACTAAAATACAGATAGTGCTATTATTTTTTATTTATAACTATATCTTATTATTTCATAAAAGGGCATATTAGATTATTTCGACCTATTATTATTTCTTAAGCTTGAATGTTACCGCCTTCTTATTCTTTTTCTTATCTATGATCAAAATCTTATTCTTCTTTCCAAGCTTAAGTAGCTTCTTAGCTTTTCTTAATTTAAAAGAATATTTTTTCTTATTAAGCTTCTTAAATACCTTACCGTTGATCTTAATCTTTGAAATCTTATTAACAGCCTTTACAACAACCTTAAATGAAAGCTTTTGACACTCCCCATGCCTAAAGGCAGGGGATTCTTGCTACCTGCCGAAGTTATCGACTGACCAATACATTTCTGTTAGGTCGTAGTGCAAGGTATGGGTATGCCATTACCCATCGTAGGGCAGAACATATAGTTCCCTACGCAGTATGCCTGATATTACTATCGCCGACATACTCAGTTGAGTTACAGATGTTCATAGCACCAAGTACAAGTCTTTCTAATGGTTTTTTATATAAAAATACACCTAACCATTTAAATTAGGTGTATAAAAAGTATTAAATATATAATATCCAACAATAAACATTTTTTAGAGCGAATACTATATTTTTTACAAATTTTGAATTAATACTTTTTTGTTTCCTCTTGCAGCATAAACTACATATTCATCATCAAATCTTAGCTTGGCCCATCTTCCTTTTATACTTTTTTTCGTTCCATTTATGGTTACAATATATACACGTCCATTTCTTTGTAGAAATACAGCAGACTTATTTTCTGTAAAACCGACTTTTTTTACATTTCTAAATTTAAAATTCTTATATTTAGCAATTTTATAATTAATGGTTATTCTTAATTCTTCATCTCCATCATATAATGTAGAGCCATTTCTGGAATTAACTATAATAATCTCATCATCTATTGAACTATCGTTTTCGTCAGAATCATTTGAAGGTTTTACAGTATTATTATTATTATTATTTGTTTGAGTAGTAGTGTTTTGACTAGAAATATTTGTAGGTGTTGAACTATTATTTGATACATTCTGTAACTTATTAGGTGTTTCTGTTGGAGCAGTTGTAGGTTGTGTCACAGGTGTATTATCCTTAGTTGCCGGAATTACTTCTTCTTTGGTTTTCTTACATACAGAACATGTATATAATCTAATACCATCCTGTGATGAAGTTGGGACTGTTGTCACAACACCCTCATCCCATACATGATCTACTAATGGAATAGTCTCTTGTTCTTTTATAACCTCTTGGCAAATTGAACACTTTTCACCATCTGTAAGTCCTGTTTCTGTGCATGTTGATTCTTTACCGGGTATAATTTCACTAACATGATCATGAACATTGATGTCAGGAACAACTATATGGTTACTATTTCCAAATATATCATATGCATAAATGTGAGTGCGATACATACCAACTTCATTGTTATGATCAGTTACATTTACTCTATAAGTAACATTACCATTTTTATCTATGGTTCCACTCGCTTTTTTATTTGTCCACCATGTCTGGATAATGTCATCTTGATCGTTATTTATGGTCCAGGAAGGAAATTGTACTCTACTGATTCCCGCATCTTTATTGGAATTTGTTACTTTACAGCTAACAGTATAGCCCTTTGAGGAAATATCTGTTACTACTGCATCAGAAATAGTAGGACCAGTTTCGGGGAAATTATAACTAATTCCAGGATTCTTCAATAAATCGGCGTTATCATAGGCATACATATGTATAATATATTTGCCTTTTTCGTTATTATGACTCGAAAAATCAACCCTAGCCCAGTAATAATCATTTTTGTCTGTGCAAACAGCATCATACCACTTTATATCATCTTGACCATTTTTATCTGTCCATACAGCATATTTTACTGATTTAACACCATTTTCTGCAGTTACTTTAGACAAAATAGTAAATGCTCCATCTCTAAACTCACCAACATGAAAATCAGAGTATTCGGGAGCCTTAGAACTCGTCTTTATCGAAACAGTTGTGCCGCTTAGAGTAAGAGCACTATTATTTGCAAATTGTGTGATATCAATACCGTATGCATATACTGGCTGTTTTCCCTTTTTATTAGTTTTGATTGTAGCATCGAAGCCGTGACATCCACCTATATTTAATGGCTCTAAATCACTCCTATATACATTTGCATTAAGAACATGTACTTCGGCTTTACTATCTCCTATTCCTCCTCCGATATATATGTGAACAGGTATTGATTCGGTTACTTTATCCGGGTCATACGCCCATCCTTTAACATGTATTGTTCCATTTGATTCGGATGTAACGGAATCAAGCCAACCATGTGGAGACCTGTCTGAAGGGGAATACAATATTTCACCATATCCTAATATATAACTATTCGAAAGGCTGTATGTATTTGATTTTACACAATCACCACTATTTCCTTCTACCGTTATAACATTTTCCCCCTCAACTTTCCAAACAATTCCACAATGTGAAACATTTCCAAAACATATATAATCTCCAGGACTTGGTGTATATGTTCCTCTATCATGCCATTTGCCTTTATCTCTAAAAAAATCTCTAGTAACAGTTGCTCTTTGTGGATACCCATCAGAAGAAACACCTGCTGACTGCATAACCCACCATACAAATGTTGCACACCATGCATTTCCATTAGCAATACCAAGATCGCGTGCATATTTTGTATAATTATTACTTCCACTATTTGCTGTAAAATCGTCTAAGTTATTAGGTGATGCTTTTTCATGATATCCTATCTGACTAACCGCAAGATTAACTGCTTCATTTGCTGTTCCTGCTGCAAATGAGGTAGTCTTTATTAACAATATAGATAATAAAAACGATATAAATACAATAATAGTATTTAGAAATATGGTTCTTCCTTCCCTAATATAATGACAATTAATATGGTATTTAGACATTATCAATTCACCTCCTGATTTTTTCAGCTTATTTAGTATTCAAATATGAATATAAATAAAATACCAAAACTTTTTTGAGTTGCATTTTTTGTATCGCTTCAAACACATATCTTCATAATCATCACCCCCAAAAAATCAAACTGTTCAATATCTTTTAACTTATTATTATCTGGAAGGTTGTCAACTAAACTACTCTTCCAATTATTATAATCAGATAATGACATCATACGTGCATATACTTGATCTTCTCTTTCAAATTCAAAATCATATACCAGAGCAGATTCTTCTCCATTACCATTGTTTTGCAATGTAATTATTAATTCTTCATCATTATCTTCATCAAAGTCATAAATTAAATATTTATATCCTTCATTTATGTTTTCTATTTTTTTCGAATTAGTATTACCATAATCAATATTCTCGGGTAAAGATTCACTTATTTTAAGGCTTTTCAGATAATTATAGAATCTGTGTCTTCTATAAATTTTTTTCCATTTTTCTTCTGTTAAGTCATCGTCCTCTTCAATTATAACCATGTCATCATCCGCTATCTTATTATTATTGGATGATTTAATATCCTTTTGGGTTATATTATTAACAAAGATTACTATCATTGTTGCTACTAGTGCAACCACTAGCGCAACCAATCCAATAGAAACAACATGCAATAATATCTCATTCTTTTTATGACTAATATTTGTTTTATTATAATTATTCGTTCTTATAAACGTATCACTCAAATATAAATATATGTTTTTTGATTTATTATTATATCATAAATACTTTTATTCATAATTATAGTTGCAAAATTAATGGTATTATTAGCAAAATTTAATTAGTATTATATAATTATTTATATTTGCATAATTAATAGTTTTATTGCTAGTATTTCTAGTATTTTTTTTACAAAAAACCCAACCATTTAGATTAGTTGTATATAAATAAGCTACTCAGATTTTCGATTTTCTTGAAATATAACAACGAAAGATGGTATAGTGATTGTGAAGGAAGTCCCAACATTTAGGCAGGCTCTCTTCCGTTTTGGGATGCACCTTAATAATGGTTAGAACTTCTTTTGTTATTTATATCAGCAGCAATAAAACTTTCATTACCCTATACATTAATCAATCTATGGCTGTATATAAAGAAGCACTACACTACCTTCTCATGCTCATCTACCGGAATAACTGAAACCAGACAGTATTCGTCTAATTCATTTATATGCTCTTTCAGTGTGCCCATGTACATGGATGAAAGCTGGTTGAGCGACTTGTGTACTTGCTTTGATTCAGGTGTTTTTTTCTCATTTATGTTATAAACACAACTCTTCGGAAGATAAACCTTTATAAGAGCAAGATTGCCCTCCTGGCGCAAATCCAAGTATATCCATCTGTTGGATTCAGGCAGCTTCTCTATTAGCTCAAAGTACTGGGAAAGCGTATAAAACAGCATATTTGCAACTGTTTTTGTGTGATAATCGTCTGCCACAAAATTGAAAATGTGAACATCAAAACCTATCTTGCTTACAGTGGCTATTTTATCAAAATGACTTATCACAGAATCAATGGAAAATTTACCACTCAAAGTAATTCCGGTATTTATATTATTATTAATATACTCATGATATATATCCTGTGGCAAATACTGATATGCTCTCTTCATATTTTTCTTATCAATTAATGAAATAATAAAGAAGACAGAGATAAATACAGCTACTGATATAATTTCCTGCAAAACAGCATTAAAAAGGTATTCTCCGGATGCATTGTACCTCTTGATAACAGAAAAAAGAGTTGCAAATATTACAAGGAATGTTATCAATTTATATACATTTGTCGATACTTTCTTTTTAGAAAAAAACCATCTAAATATCGGAGTAAAAACTGACATTATGAGAAAATATAAAACAAGATAAATAAGCGCCCCCTTCATGGTAATGGCATGACCAATGTTTTTCTGGGAAGTTGCATCTTCGATTTTAAATATCGATATTATAATCTGATAGATAATACTTGTCATGTAATTAAGCAAAATAAGCCGCGCAAAGCTTATATATATGTAATCATAAGTCAAAACTGCAAGTATTATCATATTTATGAAAATCTCTATAAGTGAAAAGAAAAGAAGCTTAGGAAACGATACCAAATAAAGATTAAAATCAATATTCATTAGGTATGTATATCCCGAAAATCCTATCAAGGTTGATATTAACAGTGTTATAGGAACCGAATACTTCTTTTTTGTTATAAAAACCGTGTAGAAAGTAGTCGGAAATGTAGTGGCAAAAACGGTGATCGTTTCAGGTATAGTCATGAATGTCTCCTTCAATTAAAAATATCACAAGAGTCTACTATGATACCGGGCGTACTTTTCACGAAAATCGTGATGAAATGAGTATGTAACCGGTAAAGTTGTCCCATCCTTAAGCATCACACTTTTATTTTCTATTCTTCTAATTTGTTCCAGATTAATAATATATGATTCGTGAATTTTACACAACTTTTCCGATTCGTCGGATTTTAATATCTGTTTTAAACTTTTTATGCTGTTCATTTCACCTGAAACTGTATGAAATACAGCATGTCTATCTCTCTTTTCAATGTAATATATATCACTGATACTTACAAAATGCTTGATACGATTCGTGTATATTTCCATAACCTGCTTATTCTTCTCTGCTGCAGCCTGAATAGTACACTTTTGCAAGGCTCGCTCTAAGAAAAATTTCATATTCTTTTTTTGAATAAAATAAGAGTGCTTTGTTTCATAGACACGTTCTGCATAAACTATATAATCTGAAACAAATACGATACCACTGTGTGGATATTTTTCATTAATTATATGTGCAACGTCAATTCCGTTAAACTCAATATTGTCATAATATATATCCATAATTATTATATCACAATTAAAGAAATCTTCCTCTAAGTCAAAAATAATTTCATGAGGCTTATATACACAAATATCCGCTTCACTGAACTTTGGATATGTTTTGATAAGTTCTATTATATTATCTACTTCCTCTGTATGATCATCACAGATTCCAATTTTAAATTTTCCCTTCTTTGGCATATATATCTCCTTTAGTTAATCAAACTATATACTTATTTTTTCTTGAATTTATGCATAAAAATCTATTATTATTGAAAATTTCACAGTGTTTTTATTCAATGAATTCTCAACTATAGTTCCACCATAATTCTTAATAATATCATTTATAATTCCTGAACCATGACCATGAATAATAATATTATCCTTGGTTGATTTCATATCCGAAAAATTGGGTTTAAACTCTTTATCATTTGAAATAGTATTCTCGACTGTGAATATCATGCCTTTTTCACACTTATCAACATAAAAGAAAACCTTTTTTTCATCTTTAGAATTCGCAGCACCCTCAATTGCATTATCAAGAAGATTCAAACAAAACCCAAGTATATCATGCAATAAATGATGATTCTTCTTGTTAACAGCCCAATTTGAAACAGAATCAAGATATTCAAGTCCATCCAGAGTAGAATTATTTATAAATTCAACCTCCATGGATTCGGCTTTATTTGACTCATATTCTATCACCAGTTCTGATATTTTTCGATCGGGATTTTCTATATGATAGGCAAATATTCTTCGTCTTTTCTCAAGTTCATGAACTATACGTGCCTGATTTTCCACGGACCACGAGTCTCCGTAGTACATTTTTTCTTTTTCATCCTGTTTTTTCATAAGCGCAGAAAGCGCCTTAGAGGTTTTTCTTTCCTTTATAATCACAATCACCATTACTAACGTCGCGACTAAAACAAGGATAATATTTAGTATAGTTATTCCAGTCATTTCCTGCTCTACTCCTTCATCCCATCCGCAATATTCTCTATTGTTCCTTTCGTAGACTTAGAAACAGATTACTTTATTTATTCTGACATTTACCAGACAATATTCGTCTAATTCCTTTATATATTCCTAAAGCATATTTGCAACTGTTTTTGTGTGATAATCGTCTGCCACAAAAGTCAATATCACTCACAAACCACATCTGCAAACTCAGATCTCACCACACTTACCAAGTCCTTGACACTAAGCTCGATTTGAAATCCTACCTTACCTGCACTTACAAATATTTTTTCGATGTTTTGGGCAGTTTCATGTATAAATGTAGGAAACTGTTTTTTCATGCCTATGGGTGAACATCCTCCATGTACGTAGCCGGTAAGTGGCAAAAGTTCCTTTTGCTTTATCATGTTTATTGACTTTTCGCCACAGGCTTTTGCAGCCTTTTTAAGATCAAGCTCATCCTTAACAGGAATTACAAATACATAGTACTGCTTTGTTTTTCCTTGTGTAACAAGGGTCTTAAAAACATTTTCAGGCTTTTCACCCAGGATTCCCGCTATCTCCTCGCCACTCATGGTCGCATCCGGCTCGTAGGTGTGACTCTTGTAGACTATCTTTTTACTGTCCAGAATCCTCATTACATTGGTTTTATCATTTTTCATTTTTATTATCGCTTTCTATATCATGTGAATGGTTAGAATTCTTCTCTTCAACATTCTTAAGCATATTGATAAGATTTTTTAAATTCTCCTTCTTAAAGCCTTCCTTTAATTCTTTCTGTATAATCTTATTTAGCTGCTCCTGAACTTCCTTGCCTGCAAGGCTCTTTTCGGACATCTCACCCTGTGCAATCATCTTCATAACTTTTATGTAAGCCTGGCCTAAAGCAATAGTTATAACAGCCGCCGTTGCACCACTTATGGTTCCTCCTACTACAGTACCTCCAATTGGAATCAATTTAAGAAGATTCGCTGCTATAGTTCTTCCGGTAAATGTAGCGCCAGCAACGCCAATCATCGAAGTTACAATTGACTTCAACAAGCTCTTCGACACATTTATACCAAATACTGCTGTCACGCCTGCAAGCATTGCCAACTGAGTCGGAATCATCATAGTTGCATCTGCCATAGGGACAGGCACAAAGCCTTCTCCGAACGTTGTAACAGCGGTTGAAATAACGATAGCCCGGGCCTTTTTAACCTTTAATTCCAGCGAAGCCTTCTGAGCGTTACACCACGCCTTCTGAGCAGCCTCAGGCACAATTTCAGCAGTCATCTCGCACAGAGTATCTACACCAAATGCCTTCTTCGGCTCTACACCCTCATCACAGTCCTCTTCATCCTCATCCATAGAAAGCACCACAACCGACCGCTCTATCCTAAGGTCCGGGTAACTCTCCTTTATTTTTTGCAAGAATCTTTCAGCATGCTTCTTTCTGTATGACTTGGTGACAACAAGCACCACCGGCACTTCATTTTGAGCAATACTATTAATGTAATCAGCTTCGTACTCTTCAAGTCTGTCCGTATCACTGGCCACACAGTACCACATGGCATGTATGAATTTATCGGGATCGCCACTGTTTCTAGCATCTTTAATAGTCTTAAGTATGATATCCAATGCCTGCTTTCTCTTCGCTTCATCGAGTTCAAGACCTATGGTATCATAAAGCCTCAGCGGATAACCTTCCTTCTCATACCACCTTACATCATCTGTATCTGTAACAGGCTTACCCATACCGGTTTTAGCTATATCCTCACGAAATGCAGCATTAATAAGAGTACTCTTTCCGGTACCTGTCTTTCCGGCTATTATAAGATTTACATGCCCCATATCCTTTATCTCCTCAGTTAATTTATCAACGAAAACCTTCAGCGGATTATCATCCTGATAAACATCCTTAAGTTTTCCAAGCATACCAATCTTTGATTTATCCAATGGATTTAGCATTTTTTACCTCCAATTATTTAAGACTCGCTTGTCAATTTCTCAACCTGCACTTTTGCCCAGATGTGAGGGATTTCATCGACCGAGTCAAAAACTATCATCTTCATCTTCATACTCATCATAATCAAAATGCTGTACAGTTGGCTTCTTTATTAATGATTTATACGAAACCTTATCAGCCACCTTAGATATTAGCTTAAATGTTGCAAAGAAAATAATCGGTTGCATAATAATTATAAAAAATGCATATCCGATAAACTTCGCTATTTTTTTCTTTAAACCGCTTTTATTTATCACTTTTTCAATTACCTTTTTCTTCATTGTTTATACCTCCATTCCAAAGCTATTTATCATATTTTTTGCGATATTTTTCTATTCCTTTAAAAAGTCCCTGTGCAATCTTATTACGATATTTTTCATCTGCTAAAAGCTTATCCTCCTGAGGATTTGACATGAATCCAACTTCAATCAGAGATACAGGCATTTTTGCCCAGTTAGACCCCGATAAATCATCTCTTCCAAAGAGGCCTCTCGACGTCGCTTTCGTCTCATGACACATGGATTCAAGCAAAAATTCCGATAGTACACGTGACTTTTCTGAGTACTTTGAAACATAGGGATTATTCTTTGTCGGATAATGTGCCGAAACCCCATTCACATCCTGAGAATCAATCCCATCTGCATGAATTCGGACAAATATATCTGCATCAGCTTTATTAGCTATGCTTGCCCTTTCCTTACAGCTAAGCGGATCCTTGTGGTCGGTTCTGGTCATAATAACCATGTAATTTCCATCTTCTTCAAGGAGATTTTTTAGCTTTTTGGATAAAGCAAGCGTGAGCTTATACTCAGGAATTTTTGTCACACAACCTGAAGTACCTGAAGTATCCTTAAGCTTTTCTTCGCTCGAGCCCGGACCTATGGGCTCTGTACCGCTTGCAACAACACCTGAGTGTCCCGGATCTATACAGACAACCATTCGTTTTACATCCGAAACCGGCGGAAGAACATGTGATGAAGTATTATTATGTTTTTTTTCAGATTTATCTCCATCACCTAATTGTGATTCATCCTTCGATTTACCTTCTTTATCTTCTGCAGAATCCGATGATTTTTTTTCAGAATTTATATTATTATTCAGATTATTTTCATCCAAATTTTTATTATCATTTTTATTGTCTTTTTTATTATCTTGACTATTTATCTGAGCATTTTCCTGATTATTACTATCTTGGCTCTTCACCTGATCAGTATCGTGATTGTTATTATCATCGATTGCCGTCGCTACGTATTTATTATCATTTTTATCTTCAGCCTTATCATCTGCATCTGCTACTTTTTCTGATGCATGTTTTTTGCTTGTTGTTTTCAAATTACTACAGGCACTCAAAGTCAAAATCATACAGAAAATCAAACATAATGCAACACTAGTTTTTTTAACCTTATTTTTCATTTTTGTTCCCATTTTTATAAATAATTTATGCGTTTTTTGGATTTTCAAAACCGAAATTTTTATTAACATTTACATAATGTCAAGCTTACACTCATACTTAGGACACGTGGAATGAGCTGGTTTTTTTAAATTTGTTTTTAAGCACTTATTTTTTACATTTCCATCGTATTTCCAAAGATTTAACTTAGGATTACTTGGCTGTATGGCATTATTTGTAGGATCATACCAGTATTTACAAAAGGCACATTTTTTAGATGTTTTTATATTTGCCAGTAACATATACTCCCTCCTCTTCTGTCACAATTTACAATTGTCTTTTATTGATTCCGTTCCAACTATAATCGGTGATATCTTGCCCATCATTAATCTTACTCGTCGGAATATTACTTGATTGCATTATAACACAAATATCAAGGTTTTGCTACAGAATATGAAGTTTTATTCGGAGGGATGTGAGAAAACCTTTTTTTGGAGAGGACCATCCAAAATCGTAGATTCTCTCGAAAGGGATGGTTCGGAAGCTTTGATTTCCACCTCACAGCCAGAACTTTTGACTAAAATCGCGAAAAATACTGGTCCGCCAAGATTTGCAGCAGGGAGTGGACCATCCTAAATCGCAGATTTTTTCAAAAGGGATGGTTCGGAAGCTTTAATTTCCGCCTCACAGCCAGAACTTTTGACTAAAATCGCGAAAAATACTGGTCCGCCAAGATTTGCAGCGGGGAGAGAACCATCCTAAATCGAAGATTCTCTCAAAAGGGATGGTTCGGAAGCTTTGATTTCCGCCTCACAGCCAGAACTTTTGACTAAAACCGTAAAAAATACTGGTCCGCCGAGGTTTGCAGCAGGGAGTGAACCATCCTAAATTGACGAAAACCTCAAAAGGGATGGTTAGGATGTAACTGCAGGCGGGAGTGGACCATCCTAAATTGCAGATTCTCTCAAAAAGGATGGTTCGGAAGCTTTAATTTCCGCCTCACAGCCAGAACTTTTGACTAAAATCGCGAAAAATACTGGTCCGCCAAGATTTGCAGCAGGGAGTGGACCATCCTAAATCGCAGATTTTTTCAAAAGGGATGGTTCGGAAGCTTTGATTTCCGCCTCACAGCCAGAACTTTTGACTAAAATCGCGAAAAATACTGGTCCGCCAAGATTTGCAGCGGGGAGAGAACCCTCAAGCCTTTCAGCAATAGTTTCTAAGACTATCGTGTATACCTTTTCCACCACCTGTGCGAATAATTCAAAAGTCGCTTCACTGTTGTAAAATAGCTTATCTCCGAAAATCTATAGGAGATTTCTACGACTAAGTTATATAAAAAGTTGGGTTTATTTATTGATCATAAAAATCACTAGTCCACTTTAGCGGACATAATTCTTTTTCGTGACTATAAGACAAATAAGCATAAAAAGCCGCCTACCTTCACGTATTTACATATTTACATAAGATAAGCGGCTATAAAGAACGTGTTGTATTGTGTCGAAATACCTATCGCATCATAAGAAAATGCATATCAAAAAGTATCCGACCTAAGAAAAACACATTTTTCATCAGTATCGCTTACCCATGCAAATGGTATAAGAAGGAGACTCTGTTCGAGTTTGCTATCGAGCACAGTCAGTTCAAAATGTTCTATTGTTTTATAAATAGCAATACTTGATAAAAACATGCTTCTCATTTCCTTTCCCGGCAATTCACTGCCAAATTTGATTACATAGAAACTATAACATATTATTTGAGATTTGTCATTATACTTGTGGTATAAATATAATTTTTTTCTATTCCATATCTGCAGTTTCTTTAATAATATCAGAAGTACACACTACTATCCTACAGTATCAGCAGTTTCCTTAATATTATCAGAAGTACACACTACTATCCTACAGTATCAGCAGTTTCCTTAATATTATCAGAAGTACACATTACTATCCTACAGTATCTTCAGTTTCCCTAATATTATCGATAGTATTCATAACTATCTTACAGTCAGCCTTTACCTTGCAAAGAACTGTTTTCATAAAATCTTCTGAGATTGCAACACATCCACCGGTATAAGGATTATTGTGGAAGCAATGCATGAAAATCGCAGAACCCTTATCCTTCACGCCATCCTCGTTATATCCGATATTGAGTGTATAGTTATATCCCGGATCGTAATCAACTATGTGCTCGGAGTTATCTCCGGTCATTTCTATCTCTTCTCCGTCAACAGTGTAAGTCTTAACTCCGAAAACAGGCTTATTGTAGTCTTCGCAGCCGGATATACCGTTCCAGTACATGTCATCGTCTGCTTTAATATACTCAAAGGCACTGCACCCCGGATCATCCTTAAGACCGAAGGCATGAGTAAATTTAAATGTGCCGATAGGTGTTCCGCCATCGCCTTCCTTCTTATCCTTCTGGAACTGGCTTCTTCCTATCAAGCCGTATGTTTTGAAAATCTCGGTCCATTTACCGTTTGCATCCTTTTCATACATTCCTACATCTGCATTTGTACCGCCAACACCTGCAACAAGTATCAGCTGATCTGTAGTCTTGGCTGCAGGTATCTCATCGATCCAATCCACTGCACCTTCAAGAGATGTAGCTTCTCTCTCTGTGTAATACTGCTTTATCAATTTAATATACTTAAAACCGATCTGAGCATTTCCGGTTTCAAGAACCTCCTCTTCATCTCCCAAAATATTATTTTTAATGTACTCAACCACACTTCCGCTCTGCTGCTTCATGTAATCAAAAGCCTTTACCATGCTTGTTTTCCTTACCGTAGTCTGAATCTCAACTACACGCTCGGCATAAACTTCCGGATTTTCCACGCCTGCTGCTTCAAGCCTTTCTATAGCAGCCTTATAAATATTAGCCTTCACTTCCTCAGAGTAATACTCATTTGTAAGCAAGAAATCATTATAAATTGTTTCTTCATCCACACCAAGAATTGCAAGAAGTAAAGCCGCAGCTAAACCTGTTCTGTCTTTTCCTGCTGAACAATGGAAAACTACGGATTTTTTACCTCTGTTCAATGCCACTGTTTTAAGAAGCTTCTTAAGCTGCTTTCTGCTTTCAGCATCCTTAAGTGTCATATAATAAGTATTTTCAAATTCATTGTAAAAACTATTAATCTTTTCAAGCTGATTATTTCCGTTTCCAAATCCATATAAAACAATCGGAGCCTTGATATTTTCCACGCCCTCTATTTCAGGATCTTCTTTTCCTTCCATATCATCGATTTCCTCTGATCTGAAATCAAATACATATCCCAGATTATAATCATCTTTAAGAGTCTTTAAATCCTCTTCACTGGCACTGTAGAGCGCTGCTGTTCTAAGAAGCTTACCACGCTTTACCGTAAAGCCATCCATGGTCTTATAACCACCTATATCTCTGGCATTTATGATACTATCAAGACCAAGAGCCTGATCTTCTTTCTTTACGGTATTAAGTGTAAAGCCTGCCGGCAGCTGAACCGGAACAGGTGTTACAGTCGCTTCCTGCGTCGGCTCAGGAGTTTTTGTTGTCTGAGGCGACGGGGTAGCGCTCTTAACTGCAGGGGTTGTAGCTACAGCCGCCACTGTAGGCGCCGGTGTAGCAGCAGTATTCACTACCGTAATCTTACATTTGTATACCTTACCAAGGTAATTTGCCTTTACTGTTGCATTTCCTACGCTCTTAGCCTTAAGAGTAACCTTGGCAGGATTCTTCTTTTTAACAGTAAGTTTAAGAATTTTCTTTTTAGATACAGTCCACTCAATCTTTTTGGCAGCTGATTTACTTACGCCCTTAAGAGTAAGCTTTTTACTACTACCTATCTCAATAGTTTTCTTGGTACTGCTGAGTTTTACGCTTTTAGCTTCTACGTCTGCTGAAATAGGCGTAAGGCCTGTAACCGCCATAGAAAGAGCAATAGCTACTGCTCCTGTTTTTCTTAAAATTTTCATACGTTCCTCCTTGTTGTAAAAAAATGTAAAAAGCCTGTCAAAAAACAAAAGAAAAAATCACATGATTTTGCCTTGCTTTTAGACAATACTTGCTTTTTTTAATTGTAATTTGCTTTGAAACTGTATGATAATTATACCAAGAAGGGGGTAAGATAGCAATATAAATTTTAACATCCAATACTAATCTGAATTATAAATCATAGTGAGACTTAAAGTGACATTTTGGATGTCACTTTAACTCAGTCGGAGAAATCCCATTCGTATCAAGCTATTTCAAGTTAAACCGACTCTGATTTCCTGACGATAAAGCAAGATCTCAGAGATATTTTCGATTATTTTTCCACTTCACTTATATTCACCTCACATATTTTTCTTTCATTTTACTTTCCAGTACTATCCTCTTACTCGTAAAAAGAAAACACCTGTCAAGACTCGCTTGCGAGTCTTGCACGCGCCGTGATTCAAAGAGATGTTTTACATCTCTTGGCTGCATTTAGCAGACATTTACCTATCCGATTACAAAAACCCAAATAGGAGAAGAACGATGAACAGGATATCAGAACTAATTGTTAAAAAAAGAATCCCTATACTTATAGGAACGCTGGTGCTTCTTGGAATAATGATTATATGTGCTTTAAAAGTAAAGATTAATTACAACATGATGGATTATCTTCCGGAAAACGCCAATTCAACCAAGGCAATTAAAATCATGAGCGAAAATTTTGATGAATCAATGGCAAACTGTAATGTAATGGTTGAAAATGTATCGATAACGAAGGCCATGGAAATCAAAGAAAAGATTTCAAAGCTTGAAGCAATAAGCGATGTGCAGTGGCTAGACGACGTAATTGACATAACAGAACCACTTTCAGTTCAGGATAAAGAAACTGTTGAAATGTATTATAAAGACAGTAACGCACTTTTCTCGGTAACTGTTGAGGAAGGAAAAGAGAGAATCGGTGTAAACGGTATTCAGAACTTACTTGGAGATGATGCTTACCTGACAGGAAATGCAGTTTCTCAGAGCACATCACAAAATCTTGCGGTAAGTCAGGCAATCAAATCCATAATGCTTATCGGTCCATTGATAATTCTGGTTTTGATTCTTTCTACTACGAACTGGCTTGAACCGATGCTTTACCTAAATACGATAGGAATTGCAGTTGGTATAAACTGGGGTCTTCAAATATTTAAAGGAGAAATGTCATATGTCACAATGGCAGTCAGTCCAATCCTGCAGATGGCAGTTTCTCTTGATTATGCAGTTTTCCTTTGTGGGAGCTTTGAAGAAAACCGAAAGAAACATGATAACATTTACATAGCAATGAAGGAAGCAATAAAGGAATCCTTTGGAGCAATAGCTGCAAGTGCAGCAACCACACTCTTTGGCTTTGTAGCACTGATGTTTATGGACTTTAAGGTCGGAGCTGATATGGGTGTATCACTGGTAAGAGGTGTAATCTTAAGTTTCCTTGCTGTTATGCTCTTAATGCCGGCTCTGTTGCTTTTGTTCCATAAGATTTCAGATAAATTAAAACATAAAAGAATACTTCCGGATTTTAGGCATTCAGGAAATATACTTTTAAAACTAAGAGTTCCGATGCTTATAATAATCGCTACACTTCTTATTCCGGCCTACCTCGGTCAGACAAAAAACACATTTATTTACGGTTCTGGAGAGCCGGATGCAAAAAGTAAGATTGCAATTGCTGAAAAAAAACTTAACGAGATCTTCGAAGATCACACAATCGTAGCACTCCTTGTGCCGACCGGAGACTCAACCGCAGAAACCTTACTTTCAAAGGAACTTGAGGAAAAAGATTATGTGACTAGTGTTATTTCATATGCCAATGTAATTAGCAATAAAATTCCATCTGCATACCTTGGAAAGGATATAACAAAAAGCTTTTATTCCGACGATTACTGTCGAATAATAATATATACTAATACACGTGAAGAAGGAGAATCAGCCTTTAGTTCTGTAAAGGATATTAGAAAATGTGCTTCAAAGTATTATCCTGAAGATGAAATATACATGTGTGGACAAAGCGCTAATATGTATGACATGAAAACTACGGTTGAGGCTGACAGCATAAGGGTTGATCTCATAACGATAATAGCTGTATTCTTAGTCCTGCTTATAGAGTTTAAATCCATAACACTTCCATTTATATTAATACTTGTTATTAAGATTGCAACCTGGATAAATATGTCAATTCCTTATTTCACCGGTGAGCCACTTGCCTATATCGGATATCTGGTGGTGGGAACAGTCATGATGGGTGCTACAATCGACTATGCAATACTTCTTACCGAGCATTACCTAAAATATAGAAAAGATTATTCGAAGCTAAATGCAATGAAAATGACTTTGGGTGCTGTAGTAAAATCCGTTATGGTTTCTGCAATGATTTTAGCAGTAGCAGGATTTTCCCTAGGGCTTTCTTCTTCAGAACAGATTGTTAAAGCTCTGGGATTACTTCTCGGAAAAGGCGCAGTTATAGCATTTCTTTTATCCATAACTCTTCTTCCGGCCCTACTGCTACTCTTTGACAAAATTATTGAAAAAACAACCTATAAGGCTACATTTTTTAAAGAAGAAAAAAGACCGGTTACTTCAAATATATTCACAGGAAATACCCTAAAACATTTATAAATACATCAACATATAAACAAGTATACATATATAAATCAAAAAAATATATAATTAAAAACATTTAAAATATATCAAATTATATACAATTAAAAAATATATATTAAGGAGAAAAATTATGAGGAAAATAACATGTATCACACTTATAACCGCAATGGTAATTACGGCAGGAGGATTTGGATATCTCTACTCAGATAAAAAAGATAATGCTATAACAAAATCTATTAATGCCCAATCAATAAAGCCGGAAAATGAGTCGTCGAATATAATTCCTGCAAGAAAAGCAGAGTATAAAAAGGATGAAAATATCTATGGTATCTTAAATACAGACGGAAGCTTGTCCGAAATGTATGTTGTAAATCAATTCGAAGTTAAAAAATCAGGTATCATAGAGGATTTCGGTGAATATGATGTAATTACAAACCTTACAAATACAGATGAAATCACATCAAAAAACAGTACTCAGATATTAAAAGCAGAAAAAGGATATTTTTATTACCAGGGAACCATCACAAAAGCCGATATTCCTTGGCATATCTCAATCAAATATTTCCTTAATGATAAAAAAATATCAGCAAAGGAAATGGCAGGAAAAAGTGGAGAATTCAAAGTAAAAATAAAGATTCATAAAAATACGAAAGCAAATATAGTATTTTATGAAAATTATATGCTTCAAGCAGCTCTGACTCTTGATAATGATAAGGCATCAAATATTAATGCACCCGGTGCTCAGATTGCGGATGCAGGAACTGCAAAGCAAATAAATTTTACCTGCTTACCCGAAAAAAATAACTCTTATACACTTACAGCTGATGTTAAAGATTTTCAGATGTCCGGAATTTGAAATCATTTCGGTTAGAGGTGTTGGATATAAGGCAATTATCAATGATAAATGATAAAGGATAAAGGTTCTAAAAAAACAGTTTTCACTTGGAGGTATAAATGAAAAAAAAAAGAAAAGCTTTTCAATGTCAGACAAATGAAGTGGATTTACCTAACCGGCACTATAGTAGTCATAGGAGGTGTTATGTCCTATGGTCTCATATGCTATTATGCTTTTGATTTTAATAGGGATAATTCTGTTACAATGGTGGGGATGATTCCTCTGATGGTGCTTGTCTACATTGCAGTTATAAAGATCATTATCTCAGGAATGGAAAAGAAAATGGGTAAACTCTTTGACGGAATTCATGAGGTTTCTTCCGGAAATTTTGAATATAAGATTGATCTGAAGGATGCGGATGAATATAAGCAACTTTACGAAGAATTCAATAATATGTCTCTTGAGCTTTATAAAACAAGAGCTGAGATTGAAGCCTTCACAAATGAATTTGCCCATGAATTTAAAACTCCGATTACAGCAATAAACGGATTTGCAGAGCTTCTTTATGAAACAGGTGCAGAGATTGAGAATGAGGAAAGACTCTCATACCTTCAACTTATCAAGGAGGAATCCGAAAGACTCTGTACTCTTTCCCAGGATACTCTCCTTTTGTCTAAGGTAAATTCAATTCAAATACTTAGCGAAAAGCAGGAATATGATATATATGAGCAAATAAGGAGATGTATAATTCTTTTAGAAAATGATTTGAACAAAAAAAATATCGATGTGGAAATTGATGAAGATACTATCATTAAATTTGACGCAAACCCCGAATTAATGGAACATGTCTGGATCAATCTTCTTACTAATGCAATAAAACACTCTCCTAAAAACTCAACAATAACAGTGAAGTCCGGTGATGCCGCAATCAGAGAATCCGACCTTTCACTTGAAAAATACAACTGTTGTATAAGCATTTCAGATATGGGGAAGGGAATGGATAAAGACACTTTGGATCATATTTTTGATAAATATTATCAAAAGGATAAATTCAGTCCCGGAAACGGAATCGGTCTTGCAATCGTAAAGAGGATTGTTGACTTAAACGGTGGAAATATCTTCGTTAAGAGTAGTGAAGGTAACGGAAGCACCTTTACTATTGTTTTTTAATTCTCTTAAATTATATTTCCCACTATTCCATCAGCTCACTAAAAAGAACTATCTCTTCATCTCCAAAGCACCTTATAAGGCAGTAATCAAGAGCATACTTCGAGTCAATTGCGTGCATGTCACACTTTTCGAGTAATTTATTAGCTTCTTTTATGTACTCCTGTCTTATCCTGACAATATCCGGATTTTCACCGATTTTATTTACTATTTGATATTTTTTTACAATTATATACTGCAGCGGAATAAGTAAGTCTGCCCTTTTTATGTAATGTAATCTTTGATTCTTTTTCTTAAAATTTTCTTTTAATTTATTTACATTTTCATTATTTTCTTCTTCGATAAAATCATAAATTATATTGAAAATTGTTTCTTTCTCTTCTTCTTGATTTTCAGAATTGCAATTATAATTTTTATTATTTTTTTGTATGTTTTTTTCTTCCGATTCGCAAACTACCAGTGGCGTAAATCCTCTACGCTCAAGCATATGATATATTTCTTTTGAAAGGTCGCACTTTGCACCTGTTACTTCAGGCTTTATAGAATATTTATTCTGAATCTCTGATATGTACTTCTCACTGAGCCTTGGAAGCTCATCCTTAAGAGTCCTATATATCTCATTTTTCTCGATACTTGTAAGCTTCTCTCCGAAGAGGTATATCTCACGAAGCACATCCTTAATCCTGTCTCTGCCGGAGTAAACGATATTGGTAAAATACCTGATTTCATCAGCTTTTTCGTGTGAAAGACCTCTCTTTTTGCGAAGCTTATTTTTTATATATTGTCTGATGGTTTCTGCTTCCATGACATGGCCTGTCTTAAAAAATCCTATCTCATCTAGCTCTTCGTACAGAAATGTTAAAGTATTATCTCTATACGAATTCATAGCACAATGAAGGAGGTCTTGATAAACGTCGATTGTAGTCTTATCAAAACCCATAAAATAATCTCTGTTTTCATACATCCATTTTAAAAATGAATCAGGAGATTTTTTCATATTTTCTTTATATTTTTTGAGAAAACTTTTTCTTGAAATCTGCTTTTTACCGATTGGATTATATTCACATTTTTTCTCAAATTCAAGAGACATAGAAATAGCAACAGAGTGGGATAGAGAATTATCTAGTGCATATTTTATAATACACTCTTCATAATCATACAAAACAAGATCCGGTCCTCCGATTGTGTTAATAAGGTATTCTCTTAATTCTTCGGAATTTAAGTTAAGAGCAAATGCCATCCTTATGAGGTGAATTCTTTTAGGTATCGTAAAGCCACTTAATCCAAACCATCTTCTAATAGTCTGCTTATTGGCAACCCTTGAATTTTCAATTGCTTTACTGAAATTCTGATATGCTTTTTTTCGCATTCTTTCAGATAACTTGATAGAGTAAGTCTCTCCACTCCACTTATTTACCAGATATGTATCAGACTTAACATATATATTATGTTTTAATTCTTTTTCGATTTCACCTCTTAAACCGTTTTCCATCTGTTTTCCCATCCGCTAAAAATTCCGACATAAAATCGAATATTGCTCGATATTTTCGGTATTTTTAGTATACAAATGGGACGTTCTAACATTTTTATTTTTATAAATCAAAGTTGTCGGCCTGGTAGGTGGCAGCTAACGCAACCACTGTTTTTGTCCCTTACGTTAGCCGGATCCTCCTGATATTCATGCATATTACTAAAATTCGGCTAACAAAAACCACTATTTTTTCTCCTTGCGTTAGCCGATTCTAATTTTTATTCCAACAATTCACTGAAAATAAAGGGATCATTTATTTCAAATGTTGCCAGAATGCAGATATCAAGTCCGTAATGAGTATTAATCTCACCCATGTTGCAAAGCGAAAGCACTTCGTTAGCTTTCTTTATAAATGCACCCTTTAATTTCTCTTTATCGACTGTCTCTCCTTCCTCCATTCCGTTCATATAATGATTTATTACTACGTACTGAAGAGGAATCAAAATATCTGCTCTTCTTATGTTATGTATCCTTTGCTCCTTCTTATGCAGCTCCTTATCTTCATCCGTAAGTATACGTCCATTAGGAGCTTGCATGGTTTTACTATCCGTTTTTTCTAATCGCTCCTTGCTAAGCATGAGCTTGTCCTCTATCAGATTCTTCTTGATATTAGCAGTGTTTAAAACTTCAGAAATATACTTTGCACTTATACTTGGAATCTCCCCCTTCATCCTATCGTATATCTGATGCTTATTCATGGAACTAAGCTTATCTCCAAAAAGATATATCTCGCGAAGCACGTCATTTATTCTGTCTCTATTAGCAAATACAATGTTTATGTAGTATCTGATTTCATTTGCCTTTTCCTTAGTGATTCTCGTACTCTTGCCACGAAGAAGATTCTTTATGTACTGTCTCATAGGATTTGCTTCGAATGGATAGCCAGCCTTAAAGTATCCCAGCTCCTCAAGCTCATCCCTTAAACATTTGCTCGTATTATCTCTGAAAATTCCCATAGCCTCATGAAGAATATTTTTAAAGCATCTAAGCACTGTGAGGCTGTAGCCCTTAAATATATTTTTATTTGAGTGCATCCATTTTAAAAATGAGGCTTCGTCCATATCTCTTACCTCACTATACTCCTTAAGAAGCAACTCCGTACGACTAGTCTGCATGGGATCTAAACGAAAATCAACATGCATTTCAAAAAATGAAATCATCTCCTCAGCATGCTCCATAGACATATGATTATCCAGCGCATACATGACTATACACTCCTCATAATCATTCACCTGAAGTATAGGCTGAAGAGCAGCATGGATAAGATAATCGTTCACCTCAGCTACATCAAGCCCCAAAGCAAATCCTATATTGATTACCTGCCATCGCTTTGGCATAGCTATACCACCTAATCCAAACCATTTTCTGATAGTTTGTCTGTTAGCAATATTTGCATTTCCTGTTTTCTTGTAAAATGTCTCGTAAGCCTTTTGTCTATCTGCGTCAGTTATCTGTGTTCCCTGCTCTAAGTTACACCAACGCCACACAAGATATCTGTCAGGCTTTATAACATCCGGCTCAACCAGACGTTCATATAACCAACCAACTATATCCTCTTCCATTTTTCCCTCCATGCACTTATTAATATCTATCGCCCAGTTTTCAAACTCTGTAAAAGTCGTCCTTTGTCAAGACTCGCTTGCGAGTCTTTTCGCGCCGTGATTCAAAGAGATGTTTTACATCTCTTGGCTGCATTTAGCAGACATTTACCTATCCGAATCCAATAGTTAGCAAAGCTAACTATTCGCATCACTCGCGGAGCTTTTG